>Ga0194063_10000787_pt1 | contig 22193 bp, 21 predicted proteins | sample SepL3720m_MetaG_FD_155459 | JGI IMG/M metagenome (GOLD analysis project Ga0194063, IMG submission 155459) | Anoxic zone freshwater microbial communities from boreal shield lake in IISD Experimental Lakes Area, Ontario, Canada - Sep2016-L373-20m | ecosystem: Environmental > Aquatic > Freshwater...
GGAGGCGAGGAGTTATCTTGCCTCCCGAACCAGCTCCTCAATTCCCTTGAGCCGATAACGCGCGCAAAGTTTCCGGACTTCGTCCAGATCCAGCTCCGGATTGCGCGCGATCAGTTCCACGATATCGGCTTGGGATTTATGCCCGCCGGCATAAAGTTTTAGCGCGATGAGGTGCGGGATCGGAACCAGCCGCAAAGGGCTTCCCTCGCGAGCGACAAGAGTGGAGGCGCGCACGGCGTCATCGATCACGGCTGGAAAATGATCCGCAAAGTTGACAACTTGCACGAGGCCGAATGGTCCGCGGACGTCAATAACGCCGCTCAGAGGATCGTCGATGCCCGGCTCGTGCAACTCCGCATGGAAACCTTCGCGGAGGAGCGATGCGGTGAGTTCCCGCAATTTTTGCAATGAGGCATTGATCCCGAAATCCAGGTCTTCCGTCTGGCGCACGTAGTGATGGGCGGCAAGCGCGATGGCACCGATCACCACGGCATCGACTTCGTGCTTTCCGAGGATTCCGGCCACGGCCTCGGCCGCATTTAAAAGTGCCTCCGGATCGTTCATGGATCAAAGTTTTCGTGGCTTTGGTTGGAGCCAAGCGAAACGCTGCCGGATGGTGAGAGCCATTTTGATCCTTTGGATGACTGACAGGGAGCGGAGGCGTTTCAACTCGGACTCGCCGGACCGCTCTGCGCACTCGCTGCGGCGCGGTCGGTGGGGGGAATCAGACTGCATCTGAGGTGTTCTCATGGACAAGCAGGCAAAAGTATCACCTGGATTCCTCGGTTAGCAAGGCGACAACGCGCAGCGACATGCACCCGCCTGATCCGCGCGCAAGCGCAATGATTGGAGGGATGGCGAGACCGTGCTCGATCTCCCGCCGGGCAGGCAGTCCGCGCTGCGTGCGTTCAATGGCTGGCGAGGTAATCCGCCGTGCCGTCCTTCGTGGCCTTCATGGCGTCCTTGCCCTTGGACCAATTTGCCGGGCAGACCTCGCCGTGTTTTTCGAAGTGTTGGAGGGCATCCACCATGCGGAGGGCCTCGTCCACGCTGCGTCCGAGCGGGAGGTCGTTGACGACCTGGTGGCGGACGGTGCCCTCGCGGTCGATGAGGAAAAGCCCGCGGTAGGCGACGCCGTCGGCGGAGATCACGTCGTAGTCGCGGGTGATCGTGCGCTGGATGTCGGAGAGGAGCGGGTATTGGACGCCCTCGATGCCGCCGAGTTTTTTCGGGGTGGTCAGCCAGGCGAGGTGTGAGAATTTGCTGTCGATGCTGCAGCCGAGCACTTCGACATCGCGCTTGCGAAACTCACCGAGGCTGTCCTGAAACGCGTGGAGCTCGGTCGGGCAGACGAACGTGAAGTCGAGTGGGTAAAAAAACAGGACGACGTATTTCGAGCCGCGGAAGCTTGAAAGGACGATGTCCGTGAATTGTCCGAGGCAGACGGCTTCGGCTTTGAAATCGGGTGCGGGTTTTCCAACAAGAACGCTCATGATATAAAATAGTGTGGACTGTCCAGATACCACCATCCGCAGCACGCGCCAGCAGAAATTTCCAGAAAAATTTCCCTTCTTGCCATGCGGGCCGGATGCGCGCCAATGTTGCCGACGTGTTTCAGGTGATTTTCAACAAGATCAGCGCCGCCGAGCTGGCCGTGCTTCCGAAGGATCTCCAACTCGACCTACTGTCGGAATTTCATTTCCTGCCCGAGGATCTGGATTTGCTGGAAAAAGACAAGGGGTTCGGGAAGGTGGCGAGGGACGGACGGACGCTCCACCGCTACCGTGCGAAGGATTACCGGATCTATTTCGAGCGCCACCCCGACGGGCTCCTGATCCATCGCGTCCTGCACAAGAACACGATCCGCGACTTCCTGTTCCGATCGAACCTCCCGCTTGACGATGAGGACGGCGGGCTCGCGGACACCAAGGCGTTTTGGAAGCTGATCCACGAGGCGGAGGAGGCGGGGAAGTGAGCGCACTAGGGCGCTGCTCCGTCAGCGCCGGCTTCCCCGATCCGAACTGACTGAGCCACCTCTCTACAATTTATCCAGCCTACCTGTCCGCGAGCACGGACTTCTCGTAGCGCTTCACTTCCTCGATCCACCGGGGGCCGGGCGGAACGTCTTTCCGCCTGCAATACTCGTCCCAGACCGCGCCGAGGGGGAGCGTTTTCGCTTCCTCAAACAGGGCGAGTCTCAGGGTGTTGTCACCGGAGGCTTCGGCGGCGCGCAGCAGGCCCGCTGGTTCCAAGAAGGCCGCGAGGAGAGCCTTGAGGGTGCTTCGGGTTCCGATGACCCACGCGGCGACCCGGTTGATGCTGGCGTCGAAGAAGTCGAGGCCGATGTGAGTGCGTCCGAGGAAGCCTCCGCGAACGAGTTCCTCCATCATCGCGCGCGTCGCGTCATCGAACAGGACGACGTGGTCGCTGTCCCAGCGCACGCCGCGGCTGACATGCAGGAGAAGTGCCGGCACGAACTGGAGGATCGAGGACACCTTGTCGGCGAGGTTTTCCGTCGGGTGAAAATGTCCGGCGTCGAGGCAGTAGAGGAGCTGGTTTTTCACGGCATACGACAGGTAGAATTCGTGCGAGCCGACGACGTAGCTTTCGGATCCGATCCCGAAGAGCTTGCTCTCGACCGCATCGAGGTTGAGCGAGCGGTCGACAGGCGCCGCAAAAATCTCGTCCAGCGAGGCGGCGAGGCGCTCGCGAGGCGACTTGCGGTCGAACGGCAGATCCTTCGATCCGTCGGGGATCCAGAAATTGGTGACCGCGGGCGAGCCGAGCTGGCGGGCGGCCTCTGCGCCGATCTTCCGGCAGGCGATCCCGTGCCGGATCCAGAACTGCCGGATCGCGCGGTCCGGGTGCGAGAGCGTCAGGCCGTTGTCGGCGAGCGGGTGGGAAAAATAGCTGGGGTTGAAATCCATCCCCATCCCCCGTTCCCGGCACCAGTCGATCCAACCTTGGAAGTGGGCGGGGGAATATTCGTCGCGGTCGATTTTATTTCCGCCGAGATCCGCGTAGCAGGCGTGGAGGTTGAGCCGGTGCCTGCCGGGGATGAGCGAGAGGGCCATGTCGAGATCCTGCTGGAGCTGCGGGATCGTGCGGGCTTTTCCCGGATAGTTTCCCGTCGCCTGGATGCCGCCGCCGGAGAGGCTGGCATTGGGTTTCTCGAAGCCCCCGACATCATCACCCTGCCAGCAGTGGAGGGAGATGGGAACGGCCCCGAGGGCATTGATGGCGGCTTCGGTGTCGACGCCGAGGGCAGCGTATTGTTCGCGGGCGGATATGTAGACGGATGACATAAATGATCGGGTGGCGGGTTTGTGCCGGATTGAGTTTTCCGGTGATGCGTGTGGGGGGCTCAGACGGCGGTCTGGTTGGCGGGTTCGGCCTTGTGGGCAACGACCACGAACGCGAGCTTTTCGCCCTCGCGTTTGACCGTCACCGAATCGCCCGGCGAGATGGATCCGCGGAGGATTTCCTCGGCCATCGGGTCTTCGAGGAAGCGCTCGACCGCGCGGCGCAGCGGGCGAGCACCGTAAGTCGGATCGTATCCTTTCTCGATGAGGAACTCCTGGGCGGTCGGGTCGAGCGTGAGGTGGACATCCTTCGTCTTGATCCGGGCGATCACTTTCGCCATCTCGAGATCCACGATCTTGACGAGGTCCGGCCTGCTGAGCGAGTGGAAGACGATGATGTCGTCGAGGCGGTTGAGGAACTCCGGCTTGAACACCCGCTTCGTCTCGTCGAGGATTTTTCCGCTCATCGCCTCGTGGTTGTCGTCGAGCTTCGGCGCGCCGAACCCGAGGGTCGTCTGCTTTTTGATCAGCTCGGCCCCGACGTTCGAGGTCATGATGATGATCGTGTTGCGGAAATCGATTTTCCGGCCGAGCGAGTCGGTGATCTTCCCCTCCTCGAGGATCTGGAGGAGGAGGTGCATGACATCGGGGTGGGCCTTTTCGATTTCGTCGAAAAGCACGACCGCATACGGGCGGCGGCGGACGGCCTCGCTGAGCTGGCCGCCCTCCTCGTAGCCGATGTAGCCCGGAGGCGAGCCGATCAGGCGGGAGGCCGTGAACTTCTCCATGTATTCGCTCATGTCGATCTGGATCAGCGAGTCGGCGTCGCCAAACATGAACTCCGCAAGCGTGCGGGCGAGGAAGGTTTTTCCGACGCCGGTCGGGCCGAGGAAAATGAACGACCCGATCGGGCGCTTGGGATCCTTGAGGTCGGCGCGCGAGCGGCGGAGCGCCTTGCTGATCGCGAGAACCGCCTCGTCCTGACCGATCACCTTGGTTTGCAGCTCGGATTCCATCGCGAGGAGCTTGGCGGTCTCCTTCTGTTCCATGCGCGAGAGGGGGACCCCGGTCCACTTGGAAACGATGTGCATGATCTCCTCGTCGGTGACCACGACCTCCTTCTCATCCTTGTTCGCCTTCCAGTCTGCAAGGATCGCGTCGAGCCTGTCCTTCGCCTGCTTCTCGCTGTCGCGCAGCGCGGCCGCCGTTTCAAAATTCTGCGACTTGATGGCGGCTTCCTTTTCGACCCGGATCTTTTCGATTTCGGCCTCGACGTCCTTGATGTCCGGCGGGCGGGTCATCGCGGCGATGCGGGCGCGCGAGCCGGCCTCGTCCATGACGTCGATCGCTTTGTCCGGAAGGAACCGTCCGGTGAGGTAGCGGTCGGAAAGCTTCGCGGCGGCCTCGAGGGCGGCGTCCAGGATTTTCGCCTTGTGGTGCGCCTCGTATTTCGGGCGGATGCCCTTGAGGATGAGGATCGTCTCCTCGACCGACGGGGCCTCGACCTTCACCGTCTGGAACCGGCGTTCGAGCGCGGAGTCCTTCTCAATATACTTGCGGTATTCGTTCAGCGTGGTCGCCCCGACGCACTGGAGCTCGCCGCGGCTGAGCGCCGGCTTGATGATGTTCGAGGCATCCATCGCCCCCTCCGCAGAGCCCGCGCCGACGATCGTGTGCAGCTCGTCAATGAAGAGGATGATATTTTTATTTTTCCGGATCTCGTCCATCACCGCCTTGATCCGTTCCTCGAACTGTCCGCGGTATTTCGTCCCGGCCACCATGAGCGCGAGGTCGAGGGTGATGACTTTTTTATCGTGGAGGAGTTCCGGGACGTTTCCGGCGACGATCTCCTGCGCGAGGCCCTCGGCGATCGCGGTTTTTCCCACGCCCGCCTCGCCGATGAGAACCGGATTGTTTTTTGTGCGCCGGCAGAGGATCTGGATGACGCGCTCGATTTCGTCGGCCCGTCCGATGACCGGGTCGAGCTCGCCCTTCCTAGCGATCTCGGTGAGGTCGCGTCCGAACGCCCGGAGCGCGGGCATCTTGCCGTCTTTTCTGCCGTCGCCGGATCCCGCATGCACGGGATCGCCGTCCTCCTGCGGGGTGAAGTTCGGGTCGAGCTCGCGGAGGATTTCGTTGCGGGTGCGCTCGATATCCACCTCGAGGGCTTTGAGCACGCGGGCAGCGACGCCCTCGCCCTCGCGGAGGAGTCCGAGGAGGATGTGCTCCGTGCCGACATAGGAATGCTGGAGGCTTTTGGCTTCCTTGCCCGCAAGGGCCAGGACTTTTTTCACGCGAGGGGTGTAGGGGATGTTGCCGACCATCTTGGTCTCGGGACCCGAGCCGACCTGTTTTTCGACCTCCATGTGGACGGTTTCGAGGTCGAGGCCCATTTTTTGGAGGACGTTCACGGCGACCCCCTGTCCGAGTTTGATGAGTCCGAGGAGGAGGTGTTCGGTGCCGACGTAGTTGTGGTTGAACCGATCGGCCTCCTTGCGGGCCAGCTGCAGCACCTGCTGTGCTCGGGGCGTGAAATTATTCATCATGTTTTTCTTCGGCGGCGTCCGGGGTTTCGGCTTTCAATCGCTCGATGTCCGGCTCCTGCACCTGTGCTAACTTTGCGCGGATTATCGCCGCGCGCAAGGAGTCCCTTTCGTCCGCCGACATTTTTTGTGCACCGGCGCCTTTCTGGAGGTGGGCCGGCTGGGTTTCGATAAAGAGCTCGTCCACCGGAAAACGGCAGGGCTCCGGGAACACGCCGAGGTCCACGCCCAGCTTGATGACCGAGAGCAGGTTGAGCGCCTCCTTCGAGCTCATCGAATACGCGTGGGAGAGGATCCCGTAGGCGCGGCCGATCTGGTCGTGGACGGTGACCGATTTCCTCTGGGCGAGGAGGGCGCGCGCGTTTTGCTCGTGCTCCAAAATCTGTTCGATCACCCGGTTGAGGCGGCCGATGATCTCCTCTTCGGTTTCGCCGAGGGTCGTCTGGTTGGAGACCTGAAAAAGATTTCCGATCGCCTCGGTGCCTTCCCCGTGGAGCCCGCGCACGGCCAGGCCGATTTTGTTGACCGAGTTGACGATCTTGTTGATCTGGTCGCTCATTACGAGGCCCGGGAGGTGGAGCATGGCGGACGCGCGCATGCCGGTGCCGACGTTGGTCGGGCAGGCGGTGAGGTAGCCGAGGTTCGGATCGAACGCATATTTCAGCAGCTCCTCGAGTTCGGAATCCACGCGGTTGATCATGCCGAAGACCTTGTCGAGCTGGAGCCCGCAGCAGATCGCCTGCATGCGGAGGTGGTCCTCCTCGTTGATCATGACGCTGAGCGTCTGGGGCGCGTTCATGACGACCGCGCTGCCCACGCCTTTTGCGGCGTGCTCGCGGCTGATGAGGTGGCGCTCGACGAGGACCTGCTTCTCGAGCGGCGAGAGGGCTTCGAGGTTCTCGGAATACGAATCCGCCATCTCGGGCAGGTTCTCGACCGCGTCCTTCACGAGGCGCATCACCTCGAGGCGTTCGGCTTTTTTTGCCCATCCGGGGAACGGTTTTTCGCTGAGGTTGCGTGCGAGGCGGACCCGGCTGCTGACGACGATGTTCCGATGCGGGCCGTCGCCCGAAAGCCACTCGCCGGTGCTGGCGATGATGCGGGAGAATTTCATGCGGGGGTTTCCAACGTGCGGATCTGGTCGCGGAGGTCGGCCGCGCGCTCGTATTCCTCCGCCTCGACCGCCTGGTGCAGGTTGTCCTGGAGGGATCGCAATTTTTCTCCCTGCTCGCGCCGTTTCTGGAGCGCGGCGGGGGCCTTGCCGGTGTGGGCCGTGCCCTTGTGCATGTTTTTCAGCATGCCGGAAAGACCGTCGGCGAAGACCGCGTAGCAGGCGCTGCATCCGAGGCGCCCGGTCTTTTTGAAATCCGCCTGGGTGAACCCGCAGACCGGGCATTTGAGCGAGCCCTCCTTGCTTTCAATCTCCTGAGCGGCTCCGAGCCCCATGAGGAGATCGGCCAGCGCGAAGCCGGTCGGGTCGTTGACCCCTTTTTCTTTCGAGCAGGCCTCGCAGAGGTTCACCTTCTGCATTTTTCCCTCGACGATTTGCGTCAGAAAAACCGTGGCTTCCTTCGACTGGCAGACATCGCATTGCATCCTGTCAATAAATTGCCGTGCCCGTCGCGGCTGTCAACTCGTGGAAGCGTGCGATGAGCTGTTTGGTCAGCGGACCGGGGAGGCCGTCTCCGATCGGGCGGCTGTCGAGGCGCACGGCCGGGATGACTTCGGCGGCGGTGCCGGTGAGAAAGCATTCGTCGGCGGTGTAGATGTCGTAGCGGGTCATTTCGGGCTCGCTGATCCGGATCTGCATTTCCGCCGCGATCTCGAAGACGACCTCCCGCGTGACGCCGGCGAGGGCGCCGGAGGAAATCGGCGGGGTGAGGATCGCGCCCTTCCTGACAACGAAAATATTGTCCCCGGTACATTCGGACACGTAGCCCTGCTCGTTGAGCATCAGCCCTTCTCCGGCGCCGGCCTGCTGGGCCTCGATCTTGGCGAGGATGTTGTTGAGGTAATTCAGCGACTTCACCATCGGGCTGAGCGCGCCATGCGCGATCCGGCGGGTCGCGCAGGTCACCACATGCAGGCCGGTCTCGTATTTGTCCGGCGGGTAGAGAGCAATCTTCGAGGCGATGATAAAGACCGTGGCGCGCGGGCAGAGGTTCGGGTTGAGCCCGAGGTCGCCGCAGCCGCGCGTCACCACCAGGCGCACATAGCCATCGCGGAGGTCGTTTTGGCGGATCGTCTCGAGCAGGGCCTCGGAGATTTCCGCGAGGCTCATCCCGATGTCCAGGCAGATCGCCTTCGCCGAATCGAGCAGCCTCTCCAGGTGCTCCTCGAGGCGGAAGACGCGGCCGTTGTAAAACCGGATCCCCTCGAAAACCCCGTCGCCGTAAAGAAGACCGTGGTCAAAAACCGAAATCTTCGCGTTCTCCTTGTCGTAAAATTGTCCGTCTATGTAGATCTTCATGCTGGTTGTGTCCTGTCGGCGCGTTGTCGCGAAGAAATGAGAATGCCCTTTCCTTCGCGCAATCTCAACTCTCTTCTGCGACGGAGCGCGCGGGCGGTCAGGCCTCGATCTTCCGGGCGAAAAGCGGATAGAGCGGGACGCTGGCGAAGAGGATGATCATCGCGTTGCGCGTGAGAGTGGCATCGGATCCGGCAACCACCCAGAGGCAGTAGATGCTCACGACGGCGACGATCGAGACGACGAGATAATGGTGCCAGCGGTTCGTTCCCGCCTGCTGGCCGATCTGGAGGAACGCGATCCCAGAATACATGTAGGGCAGGATCGTGAGGATGATCGCCATGTCAATGATGTCGCTGAATTGCTTGCTGAGGCTGGGCGAGGCGGTCAGCACCACGATCAGCGACATCAGCATCCCGGTGATCAGAAAGTTGCCGACCGGGATCCCGCGGCGGTCGGTGCGCCCGAAGATTTTCGGGAAGAGCCCGTCCTTCGCGGCGGCCAGGGCGGACTGGCTGATCGTGAGCGTCCAGCCGACGAGCGACGATCCGGCCTTGAAAACTGCGCAGAGGGCGATGACGACGGCGCCGACCGGGCCGAGGACTTTGGCGGCGGCGTCGGCGAAGGGCGCTGAGGATTTCGCCAGCTCTTCGGCGGGCATGATCCCCATGAGCACCGTGCAGGTCGAGATGTAGAGGACGCCCGCGATGAAGAGCCCGATCATCGTGGCGAGCGGGACGTTCCGCTTCGGGTTCTCGATGACATCGGACGCGACCGCCGCGCTTTCGACCCCCATGAAGGCCCAGAGGGCAAACGCGGCGCTCGTCGAGATCGCGTTCCATTCGGAATCGTGGTGCGGGTTCCAGCTCCCGAAGAACGTCTGCGGGTTGAACCAGATCCATCCGAACGCCGCGATGGCGAGCAGCGGGATCATCGCCAGGACGGTGCCCCACCCCGTGAAGAAGCCCACCCAGCGCGGGCCGGCGAGGTTGATCGCGGTGGCGACCCAGATCACCGCGATGCTGAACGCGGCCTCGCGGCCGGAGCCTCCGATCGCCGGAACCAGCTCGGTGAAATATCCGGTGACCGTCGTGGCGACAGCGATGTTGCCGACGAGGTTCGCCGACCAGTAGATGTAATTTGTCTGGAACCCGAGATACGGGCCGAGCGCCTCGCGCGCATAGGCATACGGCCCGCCGGCCTCGGGCTTGACCGCCCCCAGCATCGCGAACATCAGGCCGATCGCGCCCGCGCCGATCCCCGCCACCACCCAGCCGATGATCGAAATGCTCCCGACCGTTGCCATGCTCACGGGCAGCAGGAAAATTCCGGTGCCGACCATGTTCACCAGCACGAGCACGGTCGCCATCGCAAGCCCCATCTTCTTTTGCGCAATCACCCGGCGACTCTTCCACCGGCCCGTGCGGCTGGCACGCAAAAAAGACGGCCTTCCGGCGAAAGCGCGGCGTTCGCGACGAACCCCCGGTTCGGGCGCGCGGAGGGGGCGACTTCCATCTTGTGAGATTTTTCAGAGAGGTTAGCATATTTCCGCTATGATTTCGGATCGCAACCTCGGGAACAGATCCCCGCTCGCATGGGTCGGGACGTTTCCGGTATATACCAGCACGGTGCTCGCGGGAGCGCATGCGCTCGCCATGGTGGCGACCGCGCTGGCGATGGCGCTCGGCGCGGAGCGGCTGATCGGGGCGCTGCAATTTTCGAGTGCGGCGGTGCGCGGGCACTTTGCGGCGTGGGAGTTCGTGACGTATGCGTTCGTGCATCCGCCGGGGCTGCTTTTTCTTCTCGAGCTCTACATGCTGGTGGTTTTCGGGCGGGAGATCGAAAAGTTTTTCGGGCGTCGCGCGTTTCTGGCGATATACGCGGTTCTCCTGCTGCTTCCCCCTCTGGTGCTGACCATGGCGGCGTTCGCGGGATTCCCCTCGCCCCCATACTGGGGATCCGGGGCGCTGCACTTCGGCGTCTTTGTCGCATTCGCCACGCTTTACCCCTCCGCCGAAATTTTTTTCGGTCTTCAGGCCCGGTGGGTCGCGCTCTGTCTGGTGGGTGTGAGCGCGCTTCAGGCGCTGGCCTATTCCGACGGCACGGGGCTGACGGTTCTTACGCTCGACTGCGGGGCGGCATTTTTGCTGGTGCGGTGGCTGCGTGGCGGCTGGCCTTTTCAGGATTTCCGCTCGTTTTTTCCCGTCCGCCCGGCGACACATTTGCGGGTGGTCAAGCGCCCGGCTGGGCCGCCCGCTTCGATTGATGCCATCCTGGAAAAAATCTCCCGGTGTGGAATGCAAAGTCTGTCCGCCGGAGAACGGGCCCGGCTGGATCAGGCGAGAGAGGATCTGCTCGAAAAAGACCGACCCCGATAACATGCCAGAAGAAAACCGACCCGAACCCTCCACGCTCCCGGCCGCGAGCCTCAACGACCCGTGCTACGTCAATGCGATGGTGCATTTTTACCGCGGCGAGCTCGGCCGGATCATGATCTGGCGGCAGCGGCTCGACGTGACGACGACATGGGCGATCACGAGCACGACGACGATCATCGGCGCCGCCTTTTCTTTCAGGGATCTCCCGCACATCATCTTCTTTTTCAACCTCGCTCTCGTCTGGATCATGCTCTGGATCGAGGCCCGGCGCTACCGGTTCTACGATGCGTTCCGCGGGCGGGTGCGGATGCTCGAATCCCATTTTCTGGTGCCGATGGTTTCGAGGAACCCGAGAATTCTGGACGGCGAGTGGCGGAAGCTGGTCTGCGAGGATCTGATCATGCCGTCGTTCAAGATCAGCAGGATGGAGGCGATCGGCAGGCGGCTGAAGCGGAACTACGCGTTCATCTTCGCGATCATCATGATCGCCTGGACGATGAAGATCCTGATCCACACGCCGGTGCCGATCCATTCGCTCGGGGAGTTCTACCAGGCGCTTGCCGTGCAGGAGCTGCCGGCCTGGTTCGCGTGCATCGTGTATGTCGGCACGATCCTCACGATCACGGCGCTGACCTGGTATGCGGCGGCGCGGACATCGAGCGAGGAGGTCAGTGAGTTCGGTGCCGGGAACAGCTCTCTCTGGAGGATCTGAGATGCCCGCGATCCACCGGCTCCGGGACATCGTGGCGAGGCTTCGCGCGCCGGACGGCTGCCCGTGGGATCGCGAGCAGACGCACGCGAGCCTGCGCGGCGCGCTGATCGAGGAATGCTACGAGGTCATCGAGGCGATCGAGCGGGCGGACGACGCGAATTTGAAAGAGGAACTCGGCGACCTGCTCCTGCATGTGGTGATGCACGCCCAGATGGCCGGCGAGCGCTCGGCGTTCACGCTCGAGGAAGTGGAAGCGGACATCTGCGAAAAAATGATCCGCCGCCACCCGCACGTCTTCGGGGACAAGCCCGCGGACGATTCGGCCGCTGTCCTCCGGCAATGGGAGCGGATCAAGCAGGAGGAAAAAAAACCGTCGGGGGTTCTCGACGGGCTTCCCACCTCGATGCCCGCTCTCCTGCGCGCCCAGAACGCGCAGAAAAAGGCGGGCCGGGCCGGGTTCGACTGGCCGGATGCGGAGCCGGTTTTCGAGAAGATGCAGGAGGAGATTTCCGAGGTTCGCGACGCCCTTTCCGCTGGGGATGCAAAAGCGGTCGAGGAGGAGGTCGGGGACATCCTCTTCACGGCGGTGAACCTCGCCCGCAAGCTTCATGTGGACGCCGAGACATCGCTCGCGTCCGCCACAAACCGCTTCATCAGGCGCTTCCAGGCGGTCGAAGCCGAACTCGGAGACCGGAAAATGCAGGAGACCCCGCTCGCGGAGCTCGATGAAATCTGGAACCGGATCAAGCGCGCATGAACTTCTCGGTCCTCAACCCCGGCGGGCGCGATCCCGAGCGCGTTTTTTCGGATGGCCCGGGAAATCCGGGCGATCCCGGACATCCTCCGGTCAACTACCATGCGTACGCCGCCTGCCGGCGCGGAGGATTTTACCGCGATGAAAAATCCGTGCCGGCGGGCGCGGTGCTCGTTCTTCTGCGGAAGAGAAACCTGCGCCGTGCGCTCGCTGCGGTCACCTCGCTCCGCAAGCGCGGATGCCGCGCATTTGTTTCCTGCAAGGAATCCGGAAGCCACCAGGTCGCGGACTTGCTCGGCGACGTTTCCCGGTGGGAGCTCTTCCGCGAGATTTGCTCGGCGGCCGACGGCGCGATCTCGAGCACGCCTGAGCTCGTCCCGCTCTACCGCGCCGCAGGTGCTCCCCGCGCGGAATTTGTCCCGACCCCGTATCCGGTGGAGTTCCCCGCATGGGATTTCGGCCAGACGCTCGACAAGCGCCGCGGGATCTTCGTCGGCACCCGGGAATTCTCCACCCCTTCGCGCAACCACCTCGCGGCGGTCGTGCTGGCGGATGAAATCTCCCGCGACCTCTCGTGCCCGCTCGCGGTCGTCAATTCCGAAGGTCGGCCCGGCGCGATGATCCTGAAGAGCCTGCAACAAAGAAACCCTCTGCTCCACATTCTCGATTCCCTGCCCTACCCGGATTATCTCAGGGTCATGGCCCGGCACAGGATCGTCTGGCAGCTCGATGCCAGCGCGGTTCCCGGACAGGTCGCAGGCGACGCCCTGCTTTGCCGGATGCCCTGCGTCGGCGGAAACGGCGCGGTCGAGCGGATCGCCCACGAGGAATTTTTTGACGCCGGCCGCGACGAACTGGCGGCCCGCGCCCGCGATCTGCTCCAAATTGACGAAGCCTGGCACGCGGCCGTCCACCGGGCCGGTGCCCGTGCTTTGGAAATGCTCTCCTTCCGCGCCGGCGCGGATGCGCTTGCGGCCGTGATGTCAAGCGGGGCCGGCTGAGGAGCCCCATGGAGTTGACATTTCTTTCTGTTCCGACAAGCATTCCCGCTTCTTCTGATCATTACTGTTTTTGAGCTTATGAATTCTCATTCTGTCGACCTGACATTCGTGGATTACTCGATCCTCGGCCTCTACATCGCCTTCGTCATCGGCATCGGCTTTGCGCTGAAGCGCTACATGAAGACCTCGGCCGACTTTTTTCTTTCCGGCCGCAGCATCCCGGCGTGGGTGACGGGTCTGGCGTTCCTTTCGGCGAACCTCGGCGCGCTGGAGCTCGTCGGCATGGCCGCGAGCGGGGCAAAATACGGAATCGCGACCTGCCATTTCTACTGGGTGGGCGCGATCCCGGCCATGGTTTTTCTGGCCGTCTTCATGATGCCGTTCTACTACGGCTCGAAGGCGCGATCGGTGCCCGAGTATTTGAAGATGCGGTTCGACGAGCGGACGCGCGCGTTCAACTCGGTGTCGTTTGCGGTGATGACGATTTTTGCATCGGGCATCTCGATGAACGCGCTGGCCAAGCTGCTCAACCAGCTTCTCGGCTGGGAATACAACATCAGCCTTTGGATCTGTTCGGGCATCGTCCTTCTCTATGTCCTCAAGGGCGGGCTCACCTCGGCGATCTACACCGAGGTGCTCCAGTTCTTCATGATCGTCCTCGGATTTTCTCCGGTTGTTTACCTCGGCCTGAAGGATGCCGGCGGCTGGGGCGCAATCAAAGAGAAGCTCGCCGGGGTGGCGGTGAATCCGGTGTCCATGAACCTCGTTGATGAGGCGTCGAAGAAGTTCGAGCCCAACGCCTGGACGAGCGCCTGGCAGCCGCTCCTCGGCGGGCCGGCGGCGAATCCGATGGGCGTCGATCTCTTCGCCATGATCTTCGGGCTCGGCTTCGTCCTCTCGTTCGGCTACTGGTGCACGAACTTCCTCGTCGTCCAGCGCGCAATGGCCGCCAAGGACATGACCGCCGCACGGAATACCCCGCTCGTCGCCGCCGTCCCGAAAATGTTTTTTCCGCTGCTGGTGATTCTTCCTGGGATGATTGCCGTCGCGCTCACCGCGATTCCCGGCAAGGACTACCGGCTGCCGCAGGCGGTGATCCAGCAGGCGAAGTTCCCGGCCGCCATCGCTTCTGTCAGGCAATCGGCCGCTGCAAAAGCGGATGTTGCCGCGGCCGTCAAAAGCATCTCCTCTGCGGCCGGAGTCGGGTTCAACTCCGCCAAGGTCGCCGAGATGGTCAAGGACCCCGCGACCGCGACGCAGCCGGATGCGGCCCTCGCCGCACGGATCCAGGATGCCGTGGTCAACGATTACGACGGCGTGATTCTTTCGCTCGTGAAGCGCTATTGTCCCACCGGCCTGCTCGGCCTGGCACTGACCGCACTCCTGGCGTCGTTCATGTCCGGCATGGCGGGCAACGTGACCGCGTTCAACACGGTCTGGACCTACGACCTCTACCAGGCCTACATCGCGCCGAATCGAAGCGACGCGCACTACGCGTGGATGGGACGCGCCGTCACGGTGGTCGGCATCCTGCTCAGTATCGGCGCGGCCTACTTTGCGAGCATGTGGACAAATGCGATGGATATCATCCAACTGGTGTTCGGTTTTGTGAATGCCCCGCTGTTTGCGACCTTCATGTTCGGGATGTTCTGGAAACGCGCGACCTCGCACGGCGCCTTTATCGGTCTGGTTGCGGGGACGGTTTCCTCCGCGCTTTTCCATGCGACCACCATTGCCGCGGGGAACCTTCCCGGCGTCAAGGGCGGCTACCTCGCCCAGCTGGTCGTCCTTCCGAGCGACATGGCGCAGAATTTCTGGCTCGCCAGCTTTGCGTTCCTGGTCTGCTTCACCGTCACGCTTGTGGTCTCGCTGGCCACGAGCCGCACGAAGACCGACGAGGAACTGACCGGGCTCGTCTACTCGCTCACGCCGAAAACTTTTGCCGCCGGGCAGGCATGGTATGCGCGGCCGGAGGCGATCGGCATGTTGCTCCTCATCCTCTGCGTTTTTCTGAATTTCCTCTTCTGGTAACCACACTCAACCTGCAATAAAATTATGGGCCTCGATATCCGCTTTCCGATCGGCATGATGTTCACTCTGCTCGGTCTTGTCCTCGTCATCACCGGGTTTGTCACCGGCGGCGACCCCGCGATGTACCAGCGTTCGCTGGGCATCAACATCAACCTCATCTGGGGCGCCTGCCTCCTGGTGTTCGGCCTGCTCATGTGGGGGTCGGCAATTCTCGGAAAACGCAAATGAATCCTCCCTCCGATTTCGGCGACTCCGAAGCGCGTTCCCTTCTTGAGAAACTGTCCGCCGAATCCGGCCTGTCGGTCGCGGGTGGAAAAATCCGACGCTCCTCCTCGCGTTTCTGCCTTGGGGTCGAGCACGGCGATTACAATGGGACCGAGCTCTTCGGGGTGGGAACCGACCGCTTCATCTGGATGGCGTTCCGCCCGAACGGCACGAACCGGATCCGCCTCTTCAGCGGAAACTTCCGCGACGACGGGATCGTGGACTTCCCGCTCGACAGCATCCCGGCCCCGGGGACGGACGCCGATTCCTGGGCGCGATTCCCGCTCGGCGTCGCCTACATTCTGAAGCGCGAGGGGCTCGAACTCCGCGAGGGCATGGATGCGATCCTCTACGGAAACATCCCCGGCGGCGGGATGTCCCGCTCGGCCTCGCTGACCCTCAACCTCCTCCTCTCGCTGGCCGAGGTCAACCGCCTCGACCTCGGGCCCGACATGCGCGTGGTCGATCTCGCCCAGGCCGTCGAAAATGATTATATCGGCTCGCCCTGCGGCAACCTCGACCAGATCATGATCCTTTTCGCCCGCGAGGGCATGGGCACGCACTACAATCCCGCGGATCGCTCGATCCGCCATGTCCCGCTCGGTGACGGGGCCCCGGACTTCCGCATCATCAGCCTCGACACCGGGACGGTGCGGCCCGGACTCGAAAAATCCACCTACAAGATCCGGCACACCGAGTGCCGGGAACTGGTCGAGCTTTGCCGGGAGGAATTCGGGATCCCCTCCCTGGGCGGGGTGCAGACCCCGGAGCTCTTCGAGCGCATCCAGACCCGCTTTGGCGCCACCCATCCGCACCTCTGCAAGCGCCTCTCGTATATCTTCCACGCGCAACAGCGCTTCGGCACGATGCTGGAAGCCTGGCGGCGCGGCGACATCGAAACCGTGGGCGGAGTTTTTCGCGCCGACGGCATCGCACTCCGCGATGATTACGACATCTCCGGCAAGGAACTCGAAACCATGTGCGATATCGCCCGCACCGTTCCGGGCGTGCTGGGCGAGCGGATGCTCGGAGGAGGAGACAAGGGAGCCAGCGGGGCGCTCGTCCTCAGCGAGGGCGTTGACGCGCTCCGCCGTGCCGTCGAAACCGCCTACCCACGCAGCCACCCCGAATTCGCGGCACAATTCGCCGTCCACTCCTGCCGGATGGTTGACGGCGTGAAGACCCTGCCCGAAGGCCTGTAACCCTTAGCAGGAAAGTCGGCGCTGACGGAACAACACTTCCCTGGAGGGACGGGCTCTGTCCCGTCCGACTTTTCCATTCCGCATTTCGCATTTCAAATTGTGCGATACGCTCAAGCGTCCGACTTTTCCTCGTGCGGAAACAAGTCGGCGCTGACGGAGCAGCGCCCTCCAGGTTTTGCGGCGGGACTGTACGCCCACACGGACGAGACGCCCCGTTCCCCCTGTGGCTTGCAGGCATGCGCCTGTCCACGATTCTCCTGTCGGCGATTCTCCGCGACCGGGCGGGGGGATTCTGTTAGGATGCCCGCATGCAGGGATCCGGTGTGATTTTGAATTTGGGTTGGATGATCCTGGGGGCGGCGCTCTTCGGGGTGCTGGCGCGGATGGTTCGGCTGCCTTCGATTGTGGGCTACCTGGTCGCCGGCCTCCTGCTCGGGCCGGCGACCGGCGCGATTGTTCTGACGCCAGCGATCAATGAGATCTCCGACATGGGGATTGTGCTTCTCCTTTTCCTGGTGGGGCTGGAGCTGACCATCGCCAGGATCCGCGACGTGGGGAAAGTGGCCGTGGCGGGCGGGCTTGCACAGATCGCCCTCACCGGAGCCGGCGGCTATGCGCTCTGCCACGTGCTCGGTTTCGGGGCGTTGGAATCGCTCTTCCTCGCGTTTGCCCTGACCATCAGCAGCACGGTCGTCGTGGTGAAGGTGCTCACAGACAAGGGGGAACTCGACTCGCTCCACGGCCGGATCGCGATCGGGATTTTTCTCATTCAGGATCTCGTCGTCCTCGTCGCGCTGACCTTGCTTTCCGGCTTTTCCCCCGGGCAGGGGCTGGATATCGGCGGGGTGTCCGCCAATCTTTTGAAGGCCGTTGGCGGGATGGCGGTGCTGCTCGGCGGGGTTCTTGTGGCCTCGCGGCATGCGCTGCCGCGGCCCTTCGCATGGGCTTCCGGCTCGCAGGCGACGCTTTTCATCTGGAGCCTGGGCTGGTGCTTTCTGGTGGTGGCGGCCGCCCGGTTCGGCAACCTCTCGGTCGAGCTCGGGGCGTTTTTTGCCGGGCTGAGCCTCGCCCAGCTCCCCTACACACACGATTTGCAGCACCGGATCAAACCGCTCATGAGCCTCTTCGTCGCCGTTTTTTTTGTCTCGCTCGGCGTGCGGATGGCCCCCGGGGAAATCGGCTCCGTCATCGGAACCGCCGTCGCGCTTTCCGCGTTTGTGCTGGTCGGCAAGGCGGTGATTTTCCTGACGATCATTTCGCGGTTCGGATACGGCGAGCGGACGGGGTTCCAGGCGAGCGTTGCGATCGCTCAGATCAGTGAGTTTTCTTTCATTCTTGTCGGTGCCGCCGCGGCGTCCGGCCTGGTCGGCGGGCGGGTCGTCACGGTCACCGCGCTGGTCGGGATCATCACGATCGCGGTCTCGTCTTACATGATCCTCTACAGCGGGCCTCTTTACCAGCTCTGCCACCGCCTCGGCATCCTCCGGATTTTCCGGGCCCCGCAAAATGAGGACGTCGGGCCGGAAATGGCGCTCCCCGGACAGGTCATCGTCATCGGCATGAACACGCTCGGTCGCCGGATCGCGGAGACCCTCCACCGGCGCGGGGAGATCGTCCTGGCGATTGACACCGACCCGCGCAAGTTGCGCGGCCTCCCGTGCCGGACGCTTCATGGAAACATCGAATACCGGGCTGTGCTTGAGGAACAGGGGTTCGCCCATGCGAAACTCGTGGTGAGCGCCCTCCAGATCGAGGACACGAACGACCTTCTTGCCTACCGCTGCAAAGAGGCCGGCGTGCCCTGCTGCATCCACGCCGTGGATCTCTCGGTCATGGAAAACCTGCTGGCTCACGACGTGGCCTACTTCATGCTCCCCAAAGTCGATGCGGTCAAATACCAGTCCGCCCTCCTCCGCGAGCGGGGCCTCCTCGGCGAAAACCCCCAGCACGGATAAAAAATGGAGATTGCAGCCACACCACGACAACCCATAGCATCTCGCGGCACCCGATTTCCATCGCCAGGCTCCTGAGGGTTCAACCGACCCACCACAAACCGCGCTGACTGCATAACTACGGAACCGACCTTCCCCCCTCCACAACCGATCCATCCCATGTTTTCACCAACAGACTTCTTCGACCTCGATCATACCGAACACCGCGTCATCTTCGAAAATGCCGAGAATGTCTGGCAGGCCCTCGAAAAGATTTCCGCCTATTTGCAGTTCAGACTCAAACCTGCAATTTTAGGAAAAACAATAGGCAAACCATTTATAAGCAATGCGGTATATGTAGGCAAAGGAACGGTGATCGAGCAGGGGGCGATGATCAAGGGACCGGCATGGATTGGTGAAAACTGCGAAGTTCGCAATGGTTGCTACATTCGCGAAAACGTCATCGTCGGGAACAACGTGGTGCTCGGCAACTCCTGCGAATTCAAGAACTGCCTGATTTTCGACAACGCGCAGGTTCCGCATTTCAATTACGTGGGCGACTCGCTTCTGGGCTACAAGGCACATTTGGGAGCCGGCGTGATCTTGTCGAATGTGAAGCTGGACAAATCGGAGGTCACGGTGGCGACAGCGGAGGGGCCGGTGCGGACCGGCCTTCGGAAATTCGGGGCGGTCGTGGGCGACCATGCGGAGATCGGGTGCAACAGCGTGCTGAGTCCGGGCTCACTCATCGGCCGCGGCGCCGTCGTTTATCCGGGCAGCCAGTGGCGGGGATTCCTTCCGGCGGGCCACATCGCCAAGCTGCGCCAGGAGTTTTCCGTGACGGCACGCCGGGATCTCCCGGCCTGAGTGGGCTTCAGCCGGCCTCGATCTCGCCGCGTGCATGGACGATCCATTTTCCTGGCGCGTCCGCGGCGTATCGTATGGCACCACGATCCACGATCCGGTATCCGCGGATCCTCAAATACTCAGGGACGTCGTCCGACGCCATTTCCGCATCGGTGAGCTCGATCAATTCGAAGGAGGAACCGGAGGAAACATCGAGGTTGTTGACCGTGATCGCGGCCCCCGGCGCGGCGGAAACAACCAGCGCGGCACCGCCGGAAACCGTGACATTTTCCAGGCGGACATCGCCTGCGAGGATCAACGTCGAGTCCCCGGAGATGCGACCGCCCCGGATCCGTTCCCGGACATCGGCGAGAGTCAAAGCGAACGAGGGGCGCAGGAGGATCCGGGGCCCGGGGGTGAACGGGATACCGCGGATCGGGCGGGGAGGCGTCTCGTCAACGGCCATGCCGGCCGCACGAAGCTTCACACGCCCGGCGAGATAAAAATCATTTTCGGCGCTGGAGGCGCTCTCAGGAGGGCCTCCCTGCCGCACCTTGTCGGCGGCATCGCCCAAATTGTTTTTGCAGGCGCTGAAGCACCACGCCCGCTCGAAGACCGTGACGCCGACCTTTTCCCCGGCGGTGAAAAGCTTCGGCAGATCCTGCATCATCGTCTCGAGGCGCGCGGGTTTTTTGAACCGCGTGCGGGCGGCGTCGGAGAATTTCGGATTGACGAATTCGGCGATGATCCCGCCCGAAGACTCGAGCACCCGCAGATACGGCTCCATGCGGATGACGAGGAGATTAATATTACCCGGAAAGAGCGAGAACCCGCGCGCGTCGGCCACGTCACCCTCCGGGCACACCGTCGCGCGGAGCAGCGGATCGAGCTGGTTGTATTCCACGTTCAACGTGAGATCCGGCGAGCCGGGCTTCACCAGCCTGGCAAGCCCGCCGACGGCCTCGCCGGGGATGCGGTTCACCCCGATCGAATTGAAGTCGTAGCCGTGAAGCGCGGAGACCCCGATCGCAGCCAGCGCCGCCGGGAACGCCTGACCGTTCGTGTCCTGGATGAAAAGCAGGTGGCGCGTGCCCGATGCGGCCAGCCTCTTCGCGGTGCCACTCGTGTGCAGGAGCATGTGGATATCCCCGTGGCCGTGAGGCTTCAGGGCGAGATGGTATTTCCCGTCGAGCGCGAGATGCCCCTCGATGTCGGACAGCGCGGGAACGAGCTCCTGGCAGAGGATCGTGATCTCTTCGAGGCCGAAATTGTTGTTGGCGGCCAGCGTCGCCCGCGTGCCTTCGTTCGTCTCGCGACTGGTCATGATGACGAGCGGGATTGTGCGTCCGAGCCGCCGCGAGGCCGCCGAGATCACCGCGGCAAAGTGCGCGAGGTAGCTCGTCCCTTCGGTGACCTCCACGGGGATGTCGAGCTTGATGCCGTGGTAGCCGAGGCGCTCGCCGAGGCCTCCCGCCACCAGCACGACGGAGGTTTCGGCAAAACATTTCAACCCGGCCGCCTCCGCCTCGTCGTAATCCGGCCCGAAGCCGGAAAGATCCACGAGATCCGGCTGCTCGGGCGTGCATCCCTCGAACGGATTTCCTCCCGCCGAAGCCGCCGCGAGCAGGCGCCGCGCGTTCCGGATATATGCCGGGAGCCCGCCCGGATACGCCCGGTGCGCGGTGAGCAGCGACTCCAGAAAATTTTGTTTGTCCGGATCGCTGTCCCCGGGAGCATCCCATCCGGCATACAGGTGGTGCTGGTCTTCGCCGAGCAGCAAGGCCGCGAGATCCGCGTGCGCGTCCGAAACGAGCCCGGCCGCACAATGGGCGGCGAATCCGGCAAGCTCGGGATGGTCTTTGAGATGAGAGTTCACATGCAGCATCTCCGCAGCATCATATTCCGCTCACGCCCCGACAAGAAAAAGAGGCTCGCCATAAAAAATTGCGGGGAGAAAAAGAACCGTTTGGGGATTTGCGCCCTGTGGCCTCACGGCTTCACGTCCAAGCCTGCCTCCTCGGCAAGGTCGCGCTGCCGCTTGTCGAATGAGAGGAACCGCCGCGCGCCCCCCAGCAGCGCCGCCGCAACGTGAAGCGTGTCCGCCGATCTGCTTCCGATCCGCTCGGCATGCGCCGCGCTCAGATGCTCGGCTTGGCGGAGGGCATCCGTCCACGGCAAGGGGACATGGACGAGCATTCCGTTTGCAAGATTCGCATCAATCCGAATCAATGTATCCGCCCGTTCTTGCCGGCTCATGCTACCCCGGTGGACACGCAACCGCAGGCCGCCAAAGACTTCCAGCCGGTGAAACGGGTTGAATGCCAACGCCGCCGGATGACGCGCCATAAACCGCCGCGCTTCGCCCGCGTTCGCATCATCGCAATAAAGAGAGACGAGAAATGAGGAATCCGCATAGTCGGGGGTCATAGTTCGCTCCTCATTTCATCGTAAAACGCTTGCGTTTCCTCCTGGGTCAGTTTCCGTCCAAGCGGGGGGTTCGTCTTCAACCATCCCTTCCAATCCGGCTTGCGGGGCTTCGCGGGCCGTGCCGGGGCGAGGGTCGCGAAGTCCGCGCCGCGCCGGGTAATCGTCACCTGCTCGCCATCCTCAATCCACTTCGCCACATCGGCAAAGCGGTTGCGAAGGTCTCGGACGGTTGCCGTTCTGGGGTCCTGCAGGATGGCCGTGCTCATAGTGTGATACTAAATATCTATCCCTGTGCTTTAACGTGTCAAGGGGCTTGCTGCCCCCCAAATCACGTC
>Ga0194063_10000788_pt1 | contig 22188 bp, 19 predicted proteins | sample SepL3720m_MetaG_FD_155459 | JGI IMG/M metagenome (GOLD analysis project Ga0194063, IMG submission 155459) | Anoxic zone freshwater microbial communities from boreal shield lake in IISD Experimental Lakes Area, Ontario, Canada - Sep2016-L373-20m | ecosystem: Environmental > Aquatic > Freshwater...
GCATAGATCAAGGATAGCAGCATCCTGCATAGGGTCGTGAACGCGGAAGGAACTGCGTCTCGCGCTGCGGCGCTTGAACGCAGGGCATGGGGTAGTAAATTTGTCCTGCCTGTCCTGCCTATCGAATGGGAGCCAGTGCGAAGGATCGAACCGCGACACATTTATGATGTTCTGAAAAATGCCATGGTTCGATGCTTCGGCCCGGCTCAGCACAGGTTGAACTCACCATGACATTTTTCAGAGATCCCCTTACCCCTCCACATGTACCTTTATATCCCTGCTCAATTTCACCTTCGGGATGAACATCGCGAGCACTGCACCGATGAGCACCACCATCGCGGCGGTGAAGTATACCGTGTGGTAGGCGTTGATCTGGGCTTTCAAAGTAATCAAGGCGACGAACTGCTGGTACTGCGCAGGGAGCGTGCCGCTGAAGACGCTCCTCTTGGCGATATTCAGCACATTCCACTCCGTCGTATTCTGCAGAATCGTAGAGAAGACGGCGATCCCGAAGGCACCGGCAATGTTGCGGGCGAGAGCCAGAACTGAAGAAGCAATGCCGACCTCGTGGGTGGGAACCGTCGAGGCGATGATATTGGTGCGTTCGGCCATGCCAAACCCCAGCCCGAAGGCGAGGACGATGATCGGCAGGACGATATCCAGCGGACCAGAGCGTGGATCAAGGGAGAGGAACATCCAGAGGCCGATTGCCGCGATGAGTGTGCTCGCCGCAATAATCAGCCGCGACTGCACTCTGCCGGTGAAATGCCCGCCGATGGGCGCGCCGATCATGAGTGCGGCGGCCATCGGCATAAAGAGGAAGCCGGTTTCGGTCGCGTTATAGCCGAGGAATGTCTGCGCGAAAATCGGCACGAGGAAAATGGAGCCCATCAGCCCCATGAAGACGACGAAGTTATTGATAATCGCATAAACGAAGATGGAATTCTTGAAGAACTTGAGATCGACGATGGGCTCCTTGTGCCCCTGCTCGATGCGGATGAAGGTGACGGTCGCGACGATGGTGATGAGATAGGTAAGCAGGCTCTGCCACGACGTCCAGCCCCAGTCCAAGCCCTTGTCGAGCACCAGGACTAACGCAGAAAGGGCGATCCCGAGGACGATGGAACCCTTGATATCGAATGACGCCGCGCGCTTGCCCGATGTCGATTCGGGAACGAACGCGATCGCCATGAGGATGCCGATCGCGCCGATGGGTAAGTTGATCAGGAAGACTGCCCTCCAGCTGAAATAGTCGATGAGCGGACCGCCGAGAAGAGGACCGAAGACCGCGGCAGCAGCGAAGGATGCGGACCAGATCCCCAGAGCCTGCGCCCGTTCCCGCTCATTCTCGTACGTCACGGCGATGATCGCCATGGCGGTGGGGTAGTCGGCGGAACCGGCGATGGCCTGAATTACCCTAAAGAGAATCATCGACTGCAGATTCCATGCCAATCCCGCGAGAATGGACCCGACGATAAAGATTCCAAATCCCAGCAAATACACCTTCTTGCGGCCGATGGTATCGCCGAGCTTGCCCCACACCGGAACGAAGACGGCATTCGCCAGAATGTAGGCGGTCGCAATCCATCCGGCGGAGGAGACGGTGATCCGGAAATCATCGATGATGTGTGGAAGGGCTAAGTTGACGATGGTCTGATCGAGGCGCCCGAGGAATGTCCCCATGATGACGGTGAGCAGGATGAGCCACCGCGGAACGGCCGGTTTGGAGGCGATGGAAGTGGTCATGAGTGTCAGAAAGTAATGGAGCCCTTCCCTCAGTGGATTATTCTTCGTAAGGAACCCTTGCGAAACAAAGCAAATTTGTCACAGTGAGTTCGTCGAACTGCGACAAATTTGCGGAGTTCTTTGAGTGTCATGGTTCGATGCTTCGTCCGGCTCAGCACAAGCTGAACTCACCATGACATGCCTCGTATTGTATTGCAGAAATTCCATAATTCTTAATTCTCTAAATGTCATACATCTCACGACGCCTGGGAACCTTTCACAATCCAAACACGGGCGGACATCCCATTCTGCAGCTCCGGATAGGCTTCGTGATCGTAGTCGATCTTCACTTCGAACTCGTTCTCCTGCCGCTTGTCAGAGATGGAGAAGACTACATCACCGCTCGTCTTGGTCTGGCTCACAGAGCTCACAGTGCCTTCGAAGACTTTGGATCCGAAAGCATCGACGGTAAAGGTCACGCGCTGCCCGACGAAGATATCCTTGAGTCCTTTGTCTTCCTCGATGCGTGCGGAAACCTTGAGCTCCTCCGGCTGAATCATCGTCACCACCGCCTCACCGGGCTTGAAGACCGTGCCGACATCCCTGCGCACAACGACCACAGTGCCAGCGACATGCGTGAGCACCATCTCATCCCCCACCCGTGCGACGGCCTTATTTGCCGCAACCTTCAGCCCTTCCTCCACTGTCACACGATGAAGCACTCCGCCAGCGGGAGCGGCCAACTGAATGAGGGGGGCGGAAAGAATGGCCTTGTCGGTGTAGACGAACTGACTCTCATAGAGCCAGTAGCCGATCCCGCCGATGGTGGCGACGACCGTGAGCACGATAAGCCCGATGATGATTTCTTTGCGAGAATATTTACGACGCAACTTTTTGACAGAATGCGCGGGTTCGGGAGCCAAAGATTGCGCAGCGGGAGCATCCATGAAAGGTTACTATTTCAGCATAAATAAGAGATGAACGCAATGGAGGAGATGGAGAATTGCCTTAAGATCGAAAGCACCATTTCCATGGTCTGCGCATGTCCCACCTGAAGCGCACCCCTTCGCGGGTGCATGCGGCGATGGGCTTTTCATTCAATGCTGAGGAGAATTTGACGAATTCACCACAAGTGAAGGGTCGCGCTTATGACCAAAATACCTTCCTGCTCTTCCTGCCACATCTGCCTTTTCGCCGTCATGCTCCAGCGCATCCGCTCCCAACTCTTGAGCTTATCGATGAAGTTTTTATTTCTTTTCTGTGGGTTGCACTGCAGAGATAAGTGCATTTAGTTTGCTATGACATGTATATATTAACATCCCAAGATTTGTAGGACCGATAAGAACGCTTACATCGGTTATTAATGCTAAATCTTCCGGTGACAGCTGAGAACTATTCCTATTGTATGGAATGACTGAAAATATCTGAAACAATAACCGAACCTGTTCATCACCAAATCTTCGTTGGAGTTTCAGAAAATCAATGGCTTCTAGGCTGGATAATTCCAACTTATGTAGCGCTTCTAAGGATGAAGCATCCGCCTGTGCCGCTCCGAGATGTTCCATAGTTAGCAACATATGTTCTTTTTTAAATATATCAAAGAATTGCCAAAAATTTATTGAGGCAGAGGATATCCATTGCTGGTCATCCCCTCATCATGGGGACAGGCCTCATGATGATGATCGGCGCATGCATCACACCTTGAGCACACCCGCCTGTAGTAGCTTTTCGAACTATTTCCGGGTGCATGAGGTGATGATGCCCTGTCTTCAGGATGCAGGCGAAGGGCGACGCTGACTTCCAAAAAGTGATATATTTCTTTCGCTATGGCATCGTCTGGACGTGTTCGCGGCAAGAAGAATCTCATCAGCCTCGTCGCGCTTCTAACCTCTCCGGCAAGCGAACAATACGACATCATGATGAAAGTGATCGACCGATCCAACAGGATGCAAGCGGCGACGGCGAAAAAAGCGGAGAAGATAAAAAGAGAGAGGAAGCGCAAACGACGGAGCTGAGTCGATGAAGCTCTCCGTTCAAGATGCGGTCATAATTCGACAAGCTCACTACAAGCGAAGGGTCGCGGTGGTTTACAAGAAATACCTTCCTGCCTTTCCTGCCATACCTCCCCTTTCGTCTTCATGCGGGTAGAAACCCGCGCTCAAAATAAAATTGTTCTATGCGAACCCCGGGAAGAAATCCTTGTGAATATGGCTACGATAAACCCCGAGCGAATGCAACGCCTGCTCCATCGCGGCAACCATGGCGTGCGTGCCGGAAATATAGAAGTACCGTTCACTGTAATCCGGAAGGACATGGCGAATCACGGACGCATCGAAGTATCCGGATAATCCCTGCCAGTCCTTGGGGACCGACGCGCGGTCGGTGAGCGTGTAGACCGTCTTCATGCCGATCTTCTTCTCTGCGGCATCGAACACATCGCGGTAGGCGATATCTGCGGAGGTGCGGTTGCTGTACAGAAGGACGACATCGCGCTTCTCCTTCTGATCCACGAGGTACTGCACCATGCTGCGGAAAGGTGTGATGCCGATGCCGCCGGCGATGAAGGCAAGCTTGCGCGTGGGATCTTTGGGCATCGTGAATTCCCCGGCCTTCTGCGAAGCGACGATCGTTGCGCCCGGTTCCATCGCGAGGAGCTTCTGCTTGAACGTGCTGGACTGCGGGTAGAACTTCACGCCGATTGCCAGTTCCTTCTCTGTGGGGGACGAAGCAATAGTGAGGAAGCGGCGGTTGCCGCGCGTATCGGAGCAATCCAGCGGCAGCGTCCACTCCAGGTACTGTCCGGGGAGGAACGGAAGAGCACGTTCTTTGGAGAAGCGGAAGTGGTAGACACCGTCCGCCACCTGCTCTTTGGAGGTGAGGGTGAGCAGAAGCTTTTCCTTGGGGCTCACGATGTAGGTGTAGATATTGCCGATGAGGAGGGCCAGCTCCGGTGTGAGATACAGCGAACCGAAGTGCATCCACGGCGCATTGAGAAACCCAACCAACGCACCGTAGACCACGCGCTCTGTCCGCTTGGGAGACATGGTGAGAGGTTCTGTGACCATCACCGAACCGAAGAACAGGATAGGAGTAAATGCGAGCGACCTCCACGCGAGCACACCCACAGATCCGAAGCCCCGGATGAATCCGAGCGAACCGAAAGCGATGGAGATAAGCCCGACAATCAGGAAACTCCAGAACAGATCAAAACGCTGCACCTTGCGGACAATGAGCAGTCCCCCGATGACGACGAACGGCAGGAGAGGGAGTGTCCCTACCCACCAGCTCGCCGCCTGATTGAGCGTGAGCGCAGTCACGGCAACGCCGAACGACGCGGGGTTGAAGATATGCTTGCGACGGATGGCGAAAATGAACTTGGAAGCAATCGCCCAGAGTGAAGCCCAGAAGGCCATCTCCAGGTAATTCCCGTCGAGAAAGGACTGCGGCGGCGTAATGAGGAGAGCCAAAATCAGCGCCGTGATATACACCGACTCCGCATTCACCGGAGCCAGAAAGATCTTGGCGAGCGTCTCGTTGGCGAGGATGCAAACCGCCAGAATGAAGGCGACGGAGAAGAGCAGAAGCCACGGGCTCATCGGCAGCAAGCCAAACCACGAGAAGAGAAATGCTGCGGCGAGCAGGATGATGAGGACGTACAGCACGAGGCGGTACATCGTGATGAGATTCAGGAAGCGATCGATGGGGTTATTCATCATGTGGGAGACAGGTGTAGGAATCAAATCCGGATGTCATCGTGGCGATGCCTGTTGCGTCGATCATATACCCTTCGAAACCCTTCAGCTTCTCGAGGAACGCAATGCCCGTCTTCCCCATCGCGAAGATCGCCGTCGCGTAGCGGTCCGCCTCGTACACATCCGGCCCGATGACGGTGAGGCTCACAATCTCCGTGATCTCGCGGTCCTTCGCGAAGGGACTATAAATGTGCTGACCGCGGATGTACGTCCCGGAAGTCGCGATCCCCTTCCCTTCCGGGTAGACCACTTTCACGATCTCCTCCTTGCGAAAGGGACTACGAATCCCCACTCTCCAGCTCCCGCCGTCACTGTTCTTCCCGCTCATCTGAATATCACCGCCCGCCTCCACGTAAAAATTCCGGAAACCCGCGTCGGCAATCAACGTCGCCGCGTTGCGAATGGCCCAGCCCTTCACGAGACCCGAGGGATCGATGATGCCTTTGCGGTTACAGATATCGAAGAAGCCACCCGTGAGACGCTTGGTCGCTTCGCACAGACGCAGGACTTCCTGCACCTCGGGGCTCAGATCTCTTTCGGCCACTTCCCCGCGATTGAAACACGAAATCTCACTCTCCGGTTTGTACGTACTGAACGTCCGATCGACTGTTGTAAAATACTGGTAGACCTTCTCCAGATCGGCAGGCGTCACAGAAGCATCCACGATTTCCACCGTGATCGGCATGCCCATGAGGGGGCGGGTCTGTTTCATGCTCAACCGTTCTGCGCCTGCGAAAGTGCAGACTGCAAAGACTGATTGAATGCGCTGCTCATCTCGGTGGCGCCGGAAACGATATCGACGGGTGCGGACTGCGTGGCGATCGCCTCCTGCTTGAGAATCGGCATCGCATAACTGCTGATCTTCGCCGAATTCCCACGATCATTGGGATAGCTCAGAAATACGACATCCGCAATTTTGCCGCCGATAATCACCGCCTGAACCTGCACAATGCCATAGTACGCATCAGCGCCGACACCGGTGTAGGTTCCATTCTTGTAGCGACCCTGCTGAACGGGAGGAGGAACAGGAACGGTTCTGGGGACGGGTTGAGGAGTAGGAGTAGGGACAGGAAAAGGGACGGGGATCGGTGACGGAGATGCGGCGGCAGGAAGCGCACCTGTGGCAACGGGAACAAGCGACGGATTGGCCGCTAACCCTAATGATTGTCGGGAAATGACGTACGCGGAGAAGATGCCGATGAGGAAGATCGAGGAGAGGAATTTCTTCATAGGATGCAAGAATAGAAGAGAAATTATAAGGAGACATTAAGACAAAATACATCAGCGAATTCTGCGCCGAGAGCGTACATCAATCACCAATAGGTTGCAGAGATGCCCAGAAAAGAAAGACTCGGAGTGGTTGCTATATATTGATTGTATGTAATAATGATATTATATGATTCCTAGATTTGAACGCATACCGGATGATCTTTATCCAATAGGGATAGAGACTCCTCAGATAATATTGGACTTTGCCAGAACTATCTCTGCGCATTGTGCGAACGTGATTGCAAGTTCAAAGTCAGAGATTACGCTCCCGGTAACGCTTGCTCCTGCGCATCGTCCATATGTGAAATACCACCTCACTGCTGGCGGACAACAGCTTGAGAACGCCTTGAGAAATGCACCAAGCAACCCATTGGTTGATCAAATACAACAAATCGTCGCCCAAGCCACCAACGCACTCACAGTCATCAGGACAGGACAGCCTGGAAATCGATATTCTGCGGAAAACTTTGTCCAGGTGGTAAACGATGGTTTGGATCAACTCACAGCAAACGGACGTGGCAATGCTCAAAGAGAGGGCGAAGGAGAGCAGGATCCCGCATCCGATGTACCTCAGGTGACAGATCCTTCTACTGAGACAGAGAAAACTCCTCCCCCCGCCACACGCCCGAAAGAAAAGTCTCTTGTAAAAAACAAAGATCTCCCTCTCCCAAACCCGAACGTCGTATCCCAAGAATCCCTTGATACGCTCCTCCAGTGCACCGATCCCCGGGAACTCGCCTGCACCTTCCTCGCAACCGCTCAGATGGAAGTGGGCAGTTGGCCAAACCATCGCTCGGAAAAGAAAACGTTCGATCTGCAACGTATGCATAACGCCGGAGAAATTCCTGCAGGAAAAGAAACTGCGAAATTCATCCCGCGCCTCATGCTCCGCGCTGTGAATATCACTGCTCAGTCGAATGAAGAATTCTCTAGGCAATTTCACGAAGACCAAATTTCTGAATCGGATGGACAGGCTTGTGTCGCAAAATGTTGTAATCGTCTAACAGACGAAGTCCTCAATGACTCGTCGTGTCCTCCGCTATTCAACGATCAGAACCGCCAGATTGTCCTCTTTGGTTGCGGCCTTGCGCTCCAGCACCTCAACTTATGCATCCAGAAATTGCAGAAGCGCCCACTCTCGCTCGATGGCCATCCTCTGAGTGCCTTCCTCTATACTCTCGCACGCGACATTCCTCAGCTTGCAACCGGATGGGCACAGAGCCTCGATGCCGTTGCTTCGCACGGAGCCGGGAAGAACGGAAAAGCCTGGAGCAATCAGGTCACGAGCAAAGGAGAGGAGATGACTCCCGAACGACAAGCGGCTCTTCGGGCACTGGCTCTCAAGCAGGAATTATCCCTCACCATTCCGTCTATTCTATCTGCTCAGAGTGAACGTCTGGCGTTGGAAAGTACAGCTCAAGCAATCCAGACCCTTTCACAGAATCTTCCACCCGTCGTCGATCCTCTCTCCCTGCGGGAAACCGTGCGCGCTGTTCCTCAAATACCCTACGTCATGCAGCAGGGAAAAACGGAGATACACAGCAGCACCCGGCACCGGAATGTGCATATCTCTCCGGGTGATCCCGGGACCTGCCCGGGGATCCAGATCGACCACGCCGGAACGATTGCTGTGATCAATATCCCACCACCCTGGGTGACTCCTCCATCAGCACTGTACGCACAGCAGTTCGGGACCATTGCATCAAGAGTTCCGCACCTCGCTGCGTTCGTGCGGGAATCTCTAGACGTGGTCTGTCCCAATCTCCTTGAACATCCGGAATTCCTGCAATCTTCCACGGTAATTTTCGCCGAAGACGGCATCCACATCATCTCTGCACACTCCGATTGGGGCTGGGTAACGTCACCGCACAAAGAGCACACTGCCGATGAAACGCTAGCACTCTGCGCCCGGATCGGTCAGCCATTTACCACAATGTCCACGCGCAGCATCACCCTTCCATCTCTGCAACATTTCCAAAAGAATCTCAGAGTTCAGCCTCTCGCAATACCACTCTTCAGCGGTATCACAGGAACAACTGCTGACGGGAACGCTCCAATAAAGAGACCGGGCGCTCGAACACAAAAGAGCGAAAATGAGCCAGCGCAGCCACGTCAGTACCGAGCCCTCCATGCTGCGATCAATGCATTCACGCGCGATGGACGCGATCCGCTCATCTATCGGTTCCGCACACCAGATGCATTCACTAAAGGAACTGAATCGCCATCTTCTGAGCCATCGCAAACTCAGAATCTCTCGACGCTCACCGCAGAGGATCTCACGGTCGGCACAGGGAATATCGTGGTTATCGATGATCCGAAAGCTCATGTCCGCATGATCTTCCAGCCAGAAACAACGAACGTCGTGCACGTCGTCACGATTCCGGAAAGCAAAAATGGGGTAGCCGATTGTCAGAATGCTCATTCTCTAGGTGAATATCTGAGGAATCATCCCAATTTCAAAATCTACATGGAGAACGGACGACAATTCATGAAGGTCGTCTCTCATGTGCGCGAAGGACATGCACTCTACCTCGACCAACAGCAGCGCTACCCGTCACCGAAAGATTTCGTGGATGCATTCGACGCTCCCCTCCGTGAAGCGCTTCAGGCTTTCGCCGACGCCGGCGCGCCGACCAGAGATGGATTGGTCCGCTCTCCGAAAACCATGGGTCTTGGCCACGTCCGCAGCATCGAATCCGGTGATGTCATCATCCGCTGCGGAGGGGCGTTCCTAGAAAACTGCGCACGCAAAATGGGTATCCGAAGCGACCGCCGTAAGATCATTCCCACAGGCGAACAACGCGGTTTCTCCCGCGATCAGGCACAGGAATTTGCCCTCGAGCTCCTGCAGTTCCATCTCTATAGAACACCGCTGCGCAAATACGAAGGTGTGCAGATACCGACATCTCTCGCGGAAATAAAATGTCCGGAAGGCTCTTAACCCATCGTTATACCCGCTCCCATAAAATGAGCACGGTTAACCACCACTTGTATTTCTTCCTCCCCTTTCTCTATGAAGCTCAGTAAGTACACCATCGGCGCAGTCGCCGGCATCGCCACCCTCGCGGTCGCACTCCCATTCGTCTCACAGTTCACGAACGCAGCGGGCACGGGAACTCCCTTCACGCACCCCATCCTCACGCAGGTTCAGGTGCAGGCGATGGTCACGAAGGATCAGGCTTTCCTGACGAACATCGACGCATTCGTCACCATCCAGAAGAACGCTGTCCAAGCGCACGAAACGGCACTCACCGCCGCAGCTGCCATCGCCGATGACACGCAGCGCGATGCAGCCGTGAAGAAAGCGAATACTGATGAACGCGCCGCCATCCAGGCAGCCCTTACGGCCACCCCGGCCATCCAGTCCGCCATGATGCGCTTCGGCGGCGATCGCGGCTTCGGTGAAGGCAAAGGCGGCCCCGGTATGATGGGCCTCGGCCCGAATACGGCTGCTCTCGCGACCAAGCTCGGTATGACCGAAGAAGATCTCAAGGCCGCTCTCGCGAGTGGTCAGACGATCCAGCAGATTGCAACGGCACACGGCGTGACTCTCCCTGCCGACAATGGCAAGGGCGAAGGCAAGCGTGGAAAAGGCTGGATGATGGGCGGCCTCAAGAAAGCCTCCTCGACCAGCAGCACCTCTTCCAATCGATGAACATTCCTCACCGGCTATGACTCTGAGGGCCGCGCAAGCGGCCTTCTTTGTCAGGAGAGAAAATACGGAAACGCGATTACGACGCCTTCGCCGCTCTCTTCACCCGCCGCTCCTCCTTCTCGATCGCTTCCACTTCCTCCTCTCGCTGCTCTTCGGCGGCAGCCATCACGGCTTCCTCCATCTCCTTGTCGTGCATCACTACACTCATCGTCGCGACTTTGTCCTTCCCATTGAGGCGCATGACGATCACGCCCTGTGTGGCACGGCCGAGGGAAGGAATATCGGACAACTGCATGCGGATGGCCTGACCCTGCTTGCTGAGACACAACAGATCTCCATCGGCACCTTCCTCCAAGACACAACCACCGACGATATCTCCGGTCTTTGCAGTCAACTGTGCGGCTTTCACTCCTGATCCGCCACGTCCCTGGAAGCGGTACTGTTCCACTGGCGTCATCTTGCCCAAACCATTTTCCATCACCACAAGGAGCTTGGACTTCTTGGGGTCAATGATGGAAGAAGCCTCCACCACGCGATCACCGGCTCCCAGCTTGATCCCGCGCACACCCGCAGCCGCACGACCCATGGAGCGGACGTCATCTTCCTTGAAACGAATCGCCTTACCCTTCTTCGTGAGGAGCATGAGCTCATTCTTTCCGTCCGTCGCCACCACCCATCGCAGCTCATCACCCGGAGGCATCTTCTGCGCGATGAGGCCGGAGCGGCGAATGTTCTCGAACTCCGTGAGCTCTGTGCGCTTCACCGTCCCCTCACGCGTCACCATGAAGAGGAATTTCTTGCCCTCCATGTTGGAGCGGAGGATTGCGGTGATCCGCTCTTCGGGCTGCAATTGCAGCATATTGACGATGGCCTGACCCTTGGCGACCCTGCTCCCCTGCGGCAATTCATACGTCGGCAGCTTGAAGACGCGTCCGGTATTGGTGAAGTACAGGAGATCATCGTGATTCATCACGTGGAGAATCGAGAGAATCTCATCCTCGTCCTTCGTCGTCATCCCCTTCACCCCCTTGCCACCGCGCTGCTGAGCCCGGAACTGCATGGGGCTGAGGCGCTTCACGTAGCCGGTCTCCGTGAGTGAGACGATCATCGGAGCATTGGGGATCGTGTCCTTGGCGGAGAATTCCCCGACGTCGTGCTTCACGATGGTCGTCTTGCGCGCATCGCCGTAGGCTTCCTTGAGCTCAGCAAGCTCCGTGCGGATGATCTTGTCGATGCGCTTCTCATCCTTGAGGATCGCCTCGCACTCGGCGATGAACTTCCGCTTCTCCGCAAGCTCATCCTCAATCTTCTTGCGCTCCAATCCCGCGAGCGTCTGGAGGCGCATCTGGAGAATGGCATCCGCTTGGAGGTCGGAGAGCTTGAACTTCTTCACGAGATTCACCTTCGCGATCTCCTTGGTATCACTCTTCTTGATGGTATCGATGACCTTATCGATGTCATCGAGGGCCAGGCAGAGTCCTTCCAAAATATGCGCACGCTCTTTGGCGCGGTCGCGATCGAAGGTGACGCGGCGGCGGATCACGATCCTGCGATGATCGATGAAGATCTGAAGCATCTCCTGGAGATTCAGGAGCCGGGGCTGGAGACCGTCTGCTAGCGCGATCATGTTGTACCCGAAGCTCGTCTGCAGATCGGTGTGCTTGAAGAGCTGATTGAGGACCTTCTGAGGATAGCTGTCCTTCTTGAGCTCGATGATGATGCGCACGTTCTCGGTGCGGTCCGATTCGTCGCGGATGTCGGAAATGCCTTCGATGATCTTGTCCTGGACCAGTCCCGCCATCTTCTCGATCATCGCGGACTTATTCACCTGGTAGGGAATCTCGGAAATGCGAATCTGGTAACGACCCTTCACTTCTTCAATCTCCGCCTTGGCGCGAACGACCACGGATCCGCGGCCTGTGAGATACGCCTGCTTGATGATTTCGCGGTTATACACGATGCCGGCTGTGGGAAAGTCCGGTCCTTGGACGAACTCGAGGAGATCCTCCACGGTGGCCTCCGGATGCTCCATGAGATGTGTGGTGGCATCCACAATTTCCGTAAGGTTATGCGGCGGAATATTGGTCGCCATACCCACGGCGATACCCACGGATCCATTGAGCAGGAGATTGGGGATTTTGGCGGGCAGAACCATCGGCTCCTTGCGCGTCGCATCGTAGTTGCTCATGAATTGCACGGTCTCCTTCTCGATATCCTGCAGGAGCTGATCGGTGAGCCGTTGCATTTTGACCTCGGTGTAACGCATGGCCGCAGCGCCGTCTCCATCGATGGAACCGAAGTTTCCCTGACCATTGATAAGCGGATAGCGCATGGAGAAGCTCTGTGCCATACGCACGAGCGCTTCGTACACCGATGAATCGCCATGGGGATGGTACTTACCCAGCACATCACCAACCACGAGCGCACTCTTGCGGAATTTCACGTTGGAATGGAGCCCGAGCTCATGCATGGCGTACAGAATGCGGCGGTGCACGGGCTTGAGACCATCTCGAGCATCAGGAAGCGCACGGCTGACGATCACACTCATCGCATAGTCCAAATAGCTCTTCTCCATCTCCTCCACAATGGGACGCGGCTTCACGAGCCCGATATTGGACAGAAGTGTGGGGTCGGGCAACAGAGGCTTGGCAGCCACTTCCGGTTCTGGAGGCAGAACGCCGTCATTCTCCTCATTCTTCGGTGGTTCGGATTTCTTGGGCATAGGAAAAGGCAATCAAATGAAGCGGAAGGATGATACAGATTTTCTGGGAAGAGAAAAGGGGCGAAAGGCAAAATATCGTAGGACAGGAACGTTCCTGTCCTACGATATTTTGCCCGCCACTCCATCCTTTCAAACTCTCCAACCTCGACACACACCTGCTACACTGCCAACAATGCTCTCCATCGTCTCCACCCCCATCGGTAACCTCGGCGACATCACCCTCCGTGCTCTGGAAACACTGAAGAAATGTGACGGCATCATCTGCGAAGATACGCGAGTAACGGGACAGCTCCTGAAATTACTGAATCTGGAGAAGAAGGAACTCATCAGCTTCCATGGCTACACCAATCCCGAGAAAGCCGATGGCATCATCGCTCGACTACTTGGGGGAGCGCACTTCGTCCTCGTGAGCGATGCAGGCACGCCCGGCATTTCGGACCCCGGTTATGTGATGGTATCCAAAGCACGGAGCGCCGGTGTGAACATCGAAGCCATACCGGGAGCATCAGCTTTCCTGGCGGCTTTGAGCGTAAGCGGTCTGCCCATCAACCGGTTCCTGTACCTCGGCTTCCTGCCGATGAAAAAGGGACGGCAGACCCTCCTGAAAACATTCATCGAAGAAGACCGGACCATCGTCTTCTACGAATCCGTCCACCGCATTGGGAAAACCATGCATGAGCTCGCCGAAGTGCTGAAGGATCAGCCGGACCGGCCTGTCGTCATCGCACGGGAGCTCACCAAGCTCCACGAAGAGATCATTGCGACCACGGTCAGCAAACTCCCCGCAATCGCGGAATCGCTTGTGAAAAAGGGAGAATTTGTGGTGGTGATCGGCAATCTCCTTGCCTCGTCCCCTGCAGGTCAGGTTGAATAGGATGCATGATGAATCGCTGCACGCGCCAATGTTCAAGTACAATCGATACTGTTGAATTGCAAATTTGTCGCAGTTCGACACGGCTCACTGTGACAAATTTGCGAATGCCATGGTTCCATACTTCGGCTCGGCTCAGCGCAGGCTCGGCTCACCATGACATGCTCAATTTTTTTTCAGGGGCTCTTATTATTGCAGTATCCATCGGAGTCATGTGGCTTTCCATTACACCCACACACGCAGCCTGGCTACCGGTCATTCCGGAAACTTCATCAGCGAATCCCTCCGCCCCTCGAAGCTCGAAGAGCGAAGTGGGGTCGTATTCTTCGTCAATCACCCTTCCTATCCTCACCTACCACTTCCTGGAAGTCGTGAAAGAGAAAAAAGACAAGCTCCGCATCAGCATGGCCATCACTCCGACGATTTTCGAAAAGTCGCTTCAGGATCTCGCGGACAAACACTATCAAACCATTTTTTTGCGGGGCATTCCGGCGATGTTCCGCCGCACGATGAATCCTGCGTCTCCGGTCATCGCTCTCACCTTCGATGACGGCTACGAGGATTTCTATACCGATGCGTTTCCGTTGCTGAAGAAATACTCGGCACACGCCACCCTCTTCATGATCAGCAGCTACATCGATAGACCCGGATTCCTCTCTCTGAAAGAACTGAAGGAGATCAATGATTCCGGACTGGTGGAAATCGGGGCACACACCGTGCATCACAAGAACCTCACGAGAATTTCCCTGAAGAAAGCTGAAGCGGAAATCGCCGGGAGCAAGACCGAGATCGAGCAGAAACTCGGCATCCATGTGGATACTTTCGCCTACCCGTACGGCAAGTGGAACCCGAAACTGGCAACGATTGTCGAGAAGGCCGGCTTCACCGCAGCGGTAACGACAGAGCGCGGATTCCTGCAATCTCCCAATACAATGATGAGCCTCCGGCGGATCAGTGCTGGAGCATTCATGGGAACACGGAAGTGGAAGACGATCGGCGAAGCGGCGAGGAGGTAAACCAAATTATTATCTTCCAGCAGCACCCCTTCGCGGGTGCGGTGCCCGTTGATGAGCCCGCTATCACATCGTCGGTGGGAATCGCGAATCCCAAAAAGAACAACATTGAACAGCCATAGAAAAAATTCATGGCTACGACCCGCACCCCGGGAGGGGTGCTGCTGGGATTATTGAAATGCTGCTACCCGCTATCCGCTCCCCGCTATCCGCTTGTCAAAACGCGTGCAACAGCATCAAGGTAATACCCCTTTGGGATTGATATTCACCCCATTCTCGATCACTTCCAAGTGCACGTGAGGACCCGTGGTCATCGGTCCTGCACCGTGCGTCCCCGGTTGACCTCCGGAAAGTCCGATGATCTGCCCCTGCGTCACATCTTCTCCAGCCGAAACGTTGAACCGCGAAAGGTGACCGTAGAGCGTTGCGTATCCGCCGCGATGGCCGATGAGAATATAGGAGAATCCTGTGGCTCCGCCGTCACGCGCGAGGAATACCACCCCATCTGCAGCCGCCGCAACCGGCGACCCCTGCCCCACGGCAATATCGATCGCACGGTGCGGAACGCCGAAGTAATCCCTGTACTTCGCATCATTGAAGACCGCCGAAAGCGGCCCGTACACTGGCCAGATGAACGTTGGAGTCTCTGCCCCGAGGGAATGGTCGATAGTCCCGGGGTCGAGCAAACCCTTCGCAATCAAATCGCGCTCCACTTTGGCTCGAATTTTGGCGTCGATGCGGGCGAGGGAACCCTGAAGGCGAATCACTTGCTGATGCACCTCCTCCACAATGCGCTGAATCTCAGCAATGCGATCTTGTGTTTTCTTCAGATTTTGACTCGCATCGCGGTACTCCGTCAGCGCACCCTGCGAATCTGTGAGGAGCTGATCGTACGACAGCACAAGCGTCTCCAGTTCGTTGGACCGATCCGTCGCTCCGGCGATCTGGAAGAGCACAGCCCGGGCAACGGCATGACCAGTGACATCCCCGGCTTTCTCGGCGGGCGTACGCAAGACGATATCCTGCAAAGCATTGAGCTCCTGGCCCTGCGTCCCTTCCCACACATCCCGCGCCAGAGTGCCGAACGCGGCAGACTTCTCCTCCGCAGTCGCCTTCTCTCCGTCCACATTCAGCGCGAATCGCTGCCGGAGCTTCGCCTCCGCTTTCTGCTTCGCGACGATCTGTGCCCGCAATGCGCGGCGCTTCTTCTCGATCGGCTGCAGAGCGACGAGCGCCTTGTTCACCTCCTGCTGATACTGGCGCTCGAGAGCGGGGAGCCCGCGCGTGGCCCGGTAGTCATTCGCAGCATTGGCGATGGCCCCCTGATAGGCCTGCTCGGCGGCGATGCGCTCGTCGGTATTGAGCACAAATGCGAACGTCGCGAGAGGCAAGAGCCCTGCGAGAAGAAAGCTGATAGAGACGACCCGGTTAGTGATGTACATTTGGTTCTAGTATAGCGGAAAACGGGTGCGGAGGGGAGAGCTTTCCAATGAGCTTTAAGCTATAAGACATAAGCTTGAAGCAATTGCTTGTAGCTTAAGACTTATAGCTTACGTCTCCCACAAACATTCCTGTCAAGAACTGCTACAAGCCTCCTCATCTTTCCTCTGCTACACTCCCGTCCAATGTTCGCCCACTTACGCGGTACCATGACGCGGCTAGCTCCGGGAGAAGTGATCGTGGACATCCATGGGGCGGGCTACCGTGTAGCGGTTCCCCTCGATGTGTGGGAACGACTGGAGGAAAACACCGTGCAGAAGCTCTTCATCACCTCGTACATCCGCGAGGACCGCTTCGATCTCTTCGGCTTCCTGGAGAGCGAAACCAAGAAGCTCTTCGACGAGTTCATCGGGATTTCCGGCATAGGACCCAAGACAGCATTGGAACTTTGCGGTGTGCCGCGCGGCATTCTCTCCACGGCAATCATGACGAATGATCCCACTGTCCTCACGGAGATCAAAGGTATCGGGAGGAAGACGGCGGAGAAGTTGCTGCTGGAGCTCAAATCTCTGGCGGAGAAATATCCGGCGATATTCAGCGAAAAGGGATCATCACATTCCGCCCACCGTCTCGATCCGGACGCCGTCGCAGCATTGGAAATACTTGGCTACGATGCCCCGACGATCCGAAGCGCTTTGCAGGCATTGCCGAAGGACCTAGTGACGACGGAGGAGCGGGTGACGGCGGCGTTGCGTAGTCTATGAAGTCGCGGGTCGAAGACCCACTCTGCCTTTCCTACGGTCAGAATCCCGCGCTCAGAAAACTAATAACTAAAGAACTAATAACTAATAAACTCATACCCAGCTACCATTCCCTTCTCCCCGCCCAACACATGCTGAATCTCTCCGTCACCGCCACCCTCGCCAAGGCCATCACGCCGTCGCACGGGATTCCCGATCAGGAGCTCACGGCTCTACGGACCGGCATGCGTCGCTACGTGCAGGAATGGCTCAGTGAACGCGAAAAGGGTGGGCACGGATGGTCCATGGATCCGTATCGCAAAGACGTCGTGGCTGCGGTGAAGGAAGCGGCCCACAAGGTGAAGGCGGAACACATCCGCACCATCGTGTGGATAGGCATCGGTGGCTCGGGGCTCGGCCCCAAAGTTCTGCAGGAAGTATTTGAAACTCCCGATACCGTGGAATTCATCGTCCTCGACACACTGGATCCGTCCATCGTCCAAGTGGTCACCACGATCGTCGACTGGAGATCCACCTTGCTCGTGATCGCGAGCAAGTCTGGGGGAACGCTCGAGCCGATGGCGCTCTTCTTCCACTGCTACGAGAAGCTGAAGGAAGCCAGAGGCAACCGTGCGTCCGACTACGTCCTCGCTGTCACGGACCCCGCATCCGGCATCCTCCACGATTACTGTCTGGCCGAAGGCATCGCGATGCTCCCGATCCCGCCGGATGTCGGTGGTCGCTACTCGATCTTCACGCCCGTCGGGCTCCTGCCCATCGCCTTGCTCTCCGGCAATGTCGATTCCTTCATCCGCGGTGCTAAGGAAATGGATACGCTCTGCCAGTCCCCTTCCATCGATGAGAATCCCGCAGCCCTCCTGGCAGCCGTGCAGTACATCCTCGACCTCAAGCGCAACTACCCCATCCGCGTAATCATGCCCTACAGCCAGCGCCTCGCATCGATTGCTCGCTGGGATCAGCAGCTGATCGCCGAGAGCCTTGGCAAAACGGAAACCAATAACCCGATCCCCATGGCCGCCATCGGTACCCAAGACCAGCACTCGCTCCTCCAGCAGTGGATGGCGGGCCCCCGCTCACAATGGCTCCTCTTCATACGCGAGGAGGACAAGCCCCGCGTCTTCCTCCCCGAGGAACTCCCACCGCCCTTCACCAATCTCGGCGGCAAGAGCCTCGGCAAGCTCCTGGATGCCTGCGCGGATGGCACGGCAGCAGCCCTCACAGCAGCCAAGCGTCCCCACGCAACCATCACCCTCCCCCGCCTCGATGAGCGGCACCTCGGCCAGCTCTTCTTCCTCCTGATGGCCGAAGTGATCTTCCTCGGCAAGCTCTACCGCATCGATCCCTACGGCCAGCCCGCAGTGGAGATCGGGAAGAAGTTCACGAAGGATATTTTGTCGAAGGGGAAAGAAGAATAGTTTCTGGTTGTTAGTTATTAGTTGTTAGTTTTTTTGAACAAAGAACTCTATAGCAAAAAACTAGCAACTAATAACTAGAAAACTAATAACTTATCCAATTTTTCGACAAGAGTTCACTCTTCAATTATGCTTCTATCAGACAAGTATTTCATTCGACCTACCTCCCATGCCTCATCCCATAACAGACCAAAGCTTCGACCAAGAAGTGCTGCAGTCTCCCATTCCCGTCCTCGTGGACTTCTGGGCTCCGTGGTGCGGACCGTGCAAGATGATGCTCCCGGTGATCGAGGAACTGGAGAAGGAATATGAAGGCAAGGTGAAATTCGTGAAGGTGAACGTGGACGAGAATCAGGAGATTCCCGGCAAATTCAACATCATGAGCATCCCGACCTTCATCTTCTTCAAGGGTGGCCAGCCGGTCGCGCAGTTCATCGGCGCCAAGTCCAAGGAGAGCGTGAAGCAGGAAATTGAGAAAGTCATCGCATGACTTGGGGATCGGTGTTGCTGTTTCAGCTGCGCCGGGCAAATGTAAAATGTAGAATGAAGAATGTAGAATGATTTCTCTCTTCTTCATTGTACATTCTACATTATACATTCTCCATTCGATCCCTTCTCGTTATAGTGGGCACACACTTCCCATACGATCAATGTCAACATTCCTCGCCTTCCTCGGCATCGTCCTCTCCGTCCTCATGATCAAATACCGCGAGCAGGCGGGGGATACCTTCGGCTCGGCGGAGTGGATGGAGAAAGTGGGAGGCGTGTACAACGTCATCATCATCTTCGCGGTGCTCCTCTTCTTCGGCTGTGTGGCTGTCCTCACCGGATCCACGCAGATCTTCTTCGCGCCGGTGCTGTGGCTGTTCCCGCATCCCACAACCTGAAGGATTTCATTTGGGAAGCATCTGCAATCTGGTAGGATAACTCCAGTGGGGCATTAGCTCAGTTGGTAGAGCACCTGCTTTGCAAGCAGGGGGTCGCCGGTTCGAATCCGGCATGCTCCACCACACTTCGCTCTTCTTCACTTCGTTCAGAAGAGCTACGCGTGGCTCGCCAATTGTTTCCAAAACGAAGTGTGCCCCGCGTAGCCCCGCGAAACGAAGTGGGGCGAAGTGGGGCTTCCTCGGCCAAAAGCTGCGCTTCGCTTGGCAAGCCAAATTGGTTTCAATGATTTGCAGAATCCAGTTCAAACTTTTTCGGATCATCTCCATTAATATCAATATTCGGAACTACACAAAAATCGCGCCACCGTTTCCATCAGAACAGCATGCAAAAACGGAAAAGCAAGACGGCTTGAACTGGGCGGTTCGCCAACAGCAAAACTTTTCTTCGATTGAGTATTCGGAATAGACGATCTCCATCAAAAGCGGTATATTGTTCACAATATGAGAGATTTTCTACTTATAATTGGGGCAGGGGCATTGATTGGCCTGTGGCAGTATTGCGTCCGACTCAGTAAAAAAATTGAGTTACTACAAACAGCTCCCGAAAAGATTGCTGACTTAGAAAAGCCGTTCAACAATAATTACAGCTATAGACTCAGTATAAGCATCGAGCCAGATTGGATGGCAATTCTTGAGAAAATTGCAAAGGAACACAAAATTGAATTAGAGCCCTACATTAAGCAGATGAAACAGGACTTGAAAATTAGTAATGAAACTGGTCTTGCTGGAAAGAAGTTTGGATTCACAAGTTTCTACAGTGGCTTAACGAACCAAGAATTGATTTGGAGTGATCATTTCAAATGTTTTGTAAAAGACTTCGACATTATGGGTAAGATGTTCGATAATAAAGATCATTCGATGGGACTTGATTGTGCCTTTGATAACAAATACAGAGATTCTCCCTTTAGTAAAACAATCGAAATTTGTCCATGTGGCATTGGTTTAGATCTTGATGAATTCTGTTCTCCAGAAGAATTGATATCCGAAATTCCCTTTGGACTTTTAGGAACATTTTTTCTCAAGGTTGGCTTGGAAACAGGTGCATCTAATTGGATTGTGAAGCGATTTCCAGAAAAGATAGAAAAGAAATTAGCGGAAGGCAATATTAAATATGAGGCATGGATAGACAGTTATATCGATCATGGCAACAACCAATCTTTACTAGAAAAAAATGGTGAAGTGCTAAAAGATGGCATAACAGAGTCATCTTGGCTAAATCGAAATGGTGTAGAACTGTTCAGGGAGCGTACTAAAGGTCATGGCTTTATCGGCCAGTACTGCTCCGTTTTTATCTCTCTTGAAGTTACTGTTCAGGCTTTGGAACGGAAAAATTGTGTCGGGGCCTTGCCCACGTTTTGGCTCGAAGAGCTTGATACTTAGAAGTAATCTGTGTCTCCTCAAACTTTTTGTCCTCCGTGTTTCAGTAATGCATGTGCTACGGCTGCTGCCTCGATGTTCTCTTCTTTTTTGAGCACCTCAATTGACTGTGGAAATACATCAGCGTACTCAAAAATGAGCCGCGCCATCACAACCATCAAGATGCCAGCGCTAAATTGGCACTCAGCAAGCTGCTCCTCTCTGCTCCGCGCAAATACAACCTTTCGCATGTGCATGTAATGGCAGTGAGCAACCTGCGAGAGATTCTGATGAACATTCAATTTATCAAGCTGTGGTATGAGTTTCTGCAAATGGGTCCAATCACCCGGCAGCCATCCTTTTGCAATCCTATCTTTGTACCTTCCTTGTTTTTTCATTAGTTCGGGATCGTCAGTCGGTTCAATCAGCTTTTTGTAAAAGGGATTATTGTTCATCTCTGCCTCTATCTTCTGCACTTCATGCTCATCGCTCTCCATGATGGCATTCACATCTGGCAATTCTGATTGTATGCCCTCGACTGTCTGAAGATTTTCATAAATGTGATATGGATAAAGCTCCTTTCTCTTTTGCAATGAATCTTTTATCCATGCAAAATACTTGAACTGGATTTCCTTCTCGTACTTGGAATCCACGAATAGGTGATGAAAAACAAGATACGTTTGAATGATTGAACGGGCGAGATCGGAAATCGACGAGAAGTCCCAGTTGCGCTCATCCTTTTCCTGAAAGGGTATAGGGCTGCCGTCGAGCAAATGTACAACTGTGCAAGTTTGCCGAAAGATTTTGGTCGCGAGGGCGCTTGCGTACTGTCGAACATCATTTCTGTCCAAATCGCACTTTGCTGCATTCATAACCTCCCTTAGGAGGCAAAACAGTAATCTGAAAACTTTTTGCTTCTCTCCATCCGAAGCCACGCCCTTTCGCCTTGAGGGAGAAAACGTTGGTTTGGCATTATTATCCATACAGCATTTTTTGTACTTCTTTTTACTCCCACATGGGCAACAATCATTTCTGCCTATCTTGTTCATGTAGCTAATGATAGACCAGAGTGCTCAATCGAACAGCAAAAGAGCAATTACAAATCGTCACGGAAACGGCGACGGCACCAGCCTAAAGCTTTTCAGCCGCCGCACCAATGTTCGCGGAAATCAGCACCACCACTGTGCTCATGCTCATGCGGGAAGCATCCCGCGCTCAAGGAAGAAGGATTACGTCACAATCTCTCCCACCCTTCCCTCCTCCAC
>Ga0194063_10000790_pt1 | contig 22141 bp, 19 predicted proteins | sample SepL3720m_MetaG_FD_155459 | JGI IMG/M metagenome (GOLD analysis project Ga0194063, IMG submission 155459) | Anoxic zone freshwater microbial communities from boreal shield lake in IISD Experimental Lakes Area, Ontario, Canada - Sep2016-L373-20m | ecosystem: Environmental > Aquatic > Freshwater...
AGGAATGGGAAAGCAACCCCGATAAACACTATACTAAGGGGTATAAACAAAGCCGGGCAGGTAATATAGGCAACAAAAATAGAAATTGAAAGGTCAACTAAATAACCAACAACAACTTGACACCGTCCTTTTGATATTTTACCATTGACAGCCGCATGCAGCCTATGTTATTATTCTTAAGCGACAACAAGCAGAGGTTTACTTCTCACCCTAGGACGCGATACTAGCAGTCAACGGGTAAATATTTACGAAATGAAGCGCAATATGCGTTGCATGGAATAATATTTATGAGAGAAGTGGATTGACGAGAGTGTCGAGCCGCTTTTTTATTATTTTATTGGAGGTGTATGACTATTAGTGCAAAGGTAGAGCACAAAATTAATGACGACATTAAGGAAAAAGAGATTCGCGTCACGGATAGTACCGGCGAACAACTTGGAGTTATGGCTACTAAAGATGCGCAGGAGTTGGCTGTAAAAAAAGATTTGGATTTGGTAATGATTGCGCCGCAGGCGACACCGCCAGTTTGCAAGATAATGGATTACGGTAAGTATCTGTTTGAGCAGCAGAAGCGCGAAAAGGAAGCTAGAAAGCATCAGAAGGTTATTGTAATTAAAGAGGTCAAATTGTCACCTCAGATAGAGGATCATGACATTGAATATAAGCTCAAAAATGCGAAAAAGTTCCTGAAAGAGGGGGACAAAGTGAAGGTGAGTGTTAAGTTTCGCGGACGCGAGATGGCTTACACACAGATTGGCGCAAAAGTGCTTGAAAAGTTTGCTGAGCAACTTGAGGATTCAGGTGTTATGGAGAAGAGACCAAGCATGGAAGGTAGAAGTATGGTTATGATTTTTGGGCCTAAGCCTGAGGATAAAAAGGAAAAGACATCTAAGAAAAAGGATCAAGAAAAGGCTGAATAGGCTGGGGAAACTGAGATAGTGAAAAACAGATTCAAGGAGGAGAGAAGTGTTATGCCAAAATTAAAATCACATAGCGCATCAAAAAAGAGATTTAAGCTTACTGCAAACGGTAAAATCAAATGTGGTAAGGCATTTCGAAGCCATAGATTGACTTCGAAGGACAAGAAGGCTAAGAAACACCATAGGCTAACGGGCTATGTTTCGGCTGCCAATGCAAAAGTTGTAATGAAACTAATTCCGTACGCATAATTAAGGAGGGTATTTCGAATGGCTAGAGTTAAAGGTGCTATGAGAACAAGAAAAAGGCACAGAAAAGTTCTCAAATTAGCAAAAGGATATTTTGGTGCTAAAAGCAAGTTGTTTAGGACGGCAAATCAGGCGGTTATGAAATCGCTCGTGTATGCTTACAGAGATAGAAAGGCAAAGAAAAGAGATTTCAGAAGACTTTGGATAGCTAGAATTAACGCTGCATGCAGAATTAATGGGCTTACATACAGCAAGTTTATCAATTGTCTAAAGAACGCTGGCATAGACCTTAATCGCAAGATTTTGGCTGATATGGCAGTTAATGATTCAGCGGCGTTCGCATCGCTTGTCGAAAAGGTAAAAGCATAGGAAAAAAACATGCAGGTTATTAATAGCCAAGAAAACTCAAATCTAAAGCAAATCAGATTGCTTAGTGCCAAAAAGCACCGTGAAACCACGGGGCTTTTTGTGATTGAGGGAATTAGGGCTGTCAGAGATGCATTTGAAGCAGGTGCTGAATTTGAAAAGGTCTTTGTGTCGGGTAAAGTTTTCGACTCGGGTTCTCTAGGAGATAAATTTACTTTAACATTTGAAGAATCAGATAAGTTGTTTTTGTTGCGAGATGAGCTTTTTTCGAAAGTAACTGAGACAGAAACCCCACAAGGCGTTATCGCAATAGTTCGACAACCCAAATACAATTTTCTCGATATTGTTGAGAAATCAAACAAAATAATTATTTTAGAGGGTATTCAAGATCCGGGGAACTTAGGTACTATTATACGTACCGCAGACGCGGCCGGGATAGATTTAGTTATTTTGCTTGAAGGTTGTGTTGATATATTTAACCCAAAAGTCGTTCGGAGCACGATGGCTTCAATATTTAATGTGCCTGTCGTAAGGCTTGTAAATTCGCAGGAGTGTTTTTCGGAGCTTAAAAAAGAGGGGTATTATGTAGTTGTGACAAGCGGAGATGCAAATAAATCATACCGAGAGTGTGTTTGGAGTGATAAGGTTGCAATTGTCTTTGGGAATGAAGCAAACGGGGTATCGAAAGAGGCATTTGAATGTGCTCAAGAAAGCATAAAAATTGATATGCCGGGTAAAGCAGAGTCGTTGAATGTTGCTGTAGCAGCGGGGATAATTATATTTGAATTGATTGCTACACAGCCGAAAATATGATATTATTTGAGAAAATAAGCGTAAAAAGGAGTCGAGAGACATGTACGAGTCAAAAGACAAAATGGAGATTTCAGTAATCACAATTCCGGGCACTACTGGACGACTTGAGGATAACTTTTTCATAAACGGTCGAACGCGTGAATGGCTCGATTCTTCAATTGTGAACTTTGTTGTAGAGAATCCTGTATCCGATGGTATTTTTTCGGTTACATCAAATATGGATCACACGGCAAAAGATGGTGGTCCTTCAATTTCTTTTGTTAAGGAACTAAAACGTTTTCAAACGCGAACTTCAAGTAGCGGTGGAGATCTTGAAAGTAAGACAAATATGTTGCGTGAGCAAATTGCAGAGGTTAACAATTTCATACATAGTGTAGAGCTTTCTGTGCCAGCTCAAAATGAAGTCGTTGAGCAGCCAAATTCGCCATTTGATGATGAGAGCGAGAGGGAGAACGAGAGCGAAAACGAAATTAAATCTGAGGTCATAGAAGAGAATATTAAAGAAAAACGTTCGGTTGCATGTATTTATGTTGAAAATGGCAAATATACTATGCTTACTTCTGGAAATGCAAAGGTATTTTCTTATTCTAACGGTGTTGCTAAGCAACTTACACATGCAAACCTTAGGGTTGATAGACTTGTTAAACTAGGAGTTATGAGTGAGTCACAAGCTCGTGATATTTCTTCGGCAGAAAACGATGGGGTTTCTCAGTTTCCAAAGGCTACTTTGAACTCTGGAGATTCTCTAGTATTGTGTACTGGTGCTTCCACTGGATTTGTAGATGAACAAACTCTCTCAGTAATTCTTGCATCAACTTCGAATCTTTCTACTAAAGGTTCTGACATATTGATTGGACCAGCTGGGCTTGAGATAGAGCATGATTTATCTGTTATGATTATAAACATTGGAGGCATTAGCAGTTTTTCGGAATTTGTTGGTGATGAAGATGAAGAAACAGAAATGGGAGCAACTACGAAAATAGCAATTGTTTTTGCAATAATATTGGCTTTGGTAGTTGGACTGACAGGCGGTTATATGCTTTTGCCAGGAATGTTTGGGAAAAAATTGGTTGCGGTATCAACCGCGAAGCCCACTAAAGCAGCTTCTAAAGCTAATGATACTTCATCTCCAAATGCGACGGTAGCGCCTACTAATGAGCCACAATCGACAATTGAACCAACTACACCACCGTCTCAGGGTGGAAATGGCGCAACTCTTAATACAGCAGGACTTACAAAAAATGCTGAAGGTAAATGGGAATATACTGTTAAGGATAAAGATACCTTTTGGGATCTTTCGATAAAGTTTTATGGAAAATTCAAACAAGATAATTTAGATAGTTTGCAGGCTGCAAATCCTGGGATGAAGTTAAATCCAGGGAAAACGATTATCGTTCCCGAATTATAATAAATTAGGTTCTAGTAGTTTTTTCTTCCAGACGCCAGACTTGTACACTATAAAACTAACTATTGACATAACTATAAAACTCATTGCAATTGCCAACCATGCGCCATGAGTGCCTAGTTTGAATCCGAACGCAAATAGTAATGAAAGCGGTACGCGTAGTATAACTGCGGAACCTAGCGCGAATATCATTGTTATGAAGGTATTTCCAGAGCCATTGAGAACTCCGTTTGAAACCATCAAAAGGCCAAAAAACATATAAGTTGGCGCAACGATATGAATGTAATCAAGTCCTATTTCTAGACTCTTAGTATCTGTGCCAAAACCAAAAGCCCTTAGAATCGAACTAGAGAATATAATCAAAACAAGCGATAAGGTCAATGTCACGGTTGCAGAAAAAATGGCCGCCCATTTATATACTTGCTTAATTCTCTCTGGCTTTTTAGCACCGAAATTCTGCCCAGTTAAGGCTGTAGCGGCCATGCCAAAGGATATTGCTGGTAAGAAAATAAATTGTTCTAGACGCCCACAACCTCCATAGGCGTTTGTTGCGGCCTCCCCGAAACTGTTCACGACAGTGAAAATGACTGCAGCTCCAATTGAAACGGCGCTTTGCTGAACCATTGTAGGTAAGCCCATTCGAATAATTTTTAAAGCAGTGACTTTATCAAAAGAAAATTTGCTGAGTTTAACGGCTACAAAATGATTTTTCCTGTGCAAGTAAATTAGTGCAATACTTAGCCCTATTATCTGGGCAATAATTGATGCTACTGCTGCGCCGTTTGTGCCCAATCTAGGAAACGGGCCAATGCCGATGATCAAAAATGGATCCAAAATCGCATTTATTAGTACTGCGCCAGCCATGAATGCAAGTGGAGTAAAAGTATCGCCAATTCCTCGGAGTATCGCGGCTATTAACAAACTGAAAAATGACGGTAGGAAAGCTATCATCATTAACTTGAAATATGAAGAAGCTGCCTCAAATTGATCGGGATTTACATTGAGAGCGTGCAAAAGATTGTCTCCGAATATCAGACCGACTGCAGTTAGGATAATACCTAGTATCAGCGCTAATGAGAATGAATTTCCAATGACTTTTCCCATTGCCTCGTAATTTTTCGCTCCAAAAGTTTGCGCTACCAAAATTGAGGTAGCAATTGTCGCTCCAATCGCGATAGCAAGCATTAAGAACTGAATGGGACCTGTTACTGTAGTTGCTCCTACTGCATTTATATCTATATAGTTTCCTACCCAATAAGTATTAATTAATGCATAACTTGACTGTAAGAAGTTTCCGGCTAGCATTGGAAGGGCAAAAGCTAAAAGGTGCTTTGGAATGCTTCCTGTTGTAAGGTCTCTAGACCTGTCGTTTGATTTTGCGTTCAATTAATCACTCTCATTTCTTTTGTTTATTATACTAGAGTTAAATAAAAATTGCCAACCAAAATTTAATGTATTATAATGAAAAAGCGCTATTTTGTAGGCGCAAAAATCTTTTCATTCAGGAGGACAAAAAAATGAGTTATTTTGACGACAGACTGCAGGCTCTTATCGATGAACATCGTGACCAGGCAGACATGGAAAACATGGTGGACGAATCTTGGCAAAAGGGGATTTTTACACGTTATGTGAATCCAGTTGTTACTAGAGATAATATTCCTCTTTTTTGGAAGTATGATTTGAATCCAGTTACAAACCCATATTTAATGGAGCGTAATGGTGTTAATGCGACTATGAATTCGGGAGCAATCTATTTAAACGGGAAGTTTTATTTGGTGGTTCGCATTGAAGGCAACGACCGTAAATCTTTCTTTGGAGTCGCAGAGAGCGTTAGTCCGGTTGATGGTTTCAAATTCTGGGATTATCCTTGTGAAATACCTGAAACTGACGACCCAGCTACAAACGTCTATGACATGAGGCTTACAAAGCATCAGGATGGATGGATTTATGGTGTTTTTTGCGCTGAGCGTAAGGATCCAAACGCAGCCCCTGGCGATTTATCAAGTGCGGTTGCTACTGCCGGCATTTGCCGAACACACGACTTAAAGACATGGGAGAGACTTCCCGATTTGAAATGTCCTTCGCAGCAGAGAAATGTAGTACTTCATCCTGAATTTGTTGATGGCAAATATGCTTTATATACTCGTCCACAAGATGGTTTTATTGATGCAGGTACGGGTGGCGGAATAGCATGGGCATTGGTTGATGACATCGAAAATGCTGTGATCGAAAAAGGACAAGAAATAGTTATTGATGAAAGAATTTATCACACCATTAAAGAGGTTAAAAATGGCCAAGGGGCGCATCCTATCAAGACTCCAAAAGGATGGCTTCATGTTGCTCACGGAGTGCGTGGATGTGCTGCCGGACTAAGGTATGTGTTGTACGCATTCATGACTGATTTAGAGGAACCTTGGAAAGTGATTGCTAAGCCAGGTGGTCATTTGATTAGTCCTATGGCTTGGGAGAGAGTCGGGGATGTATCGAATGTCGTGTTCACTAACGGAATGGTTAGAGATGATGATGACAATTTGTATATCTATTTCGCTTCTTCAGATACTCGACTTCATGTTGCGGAAACGACAATAGATAAAATGCTTGATTATGTTATGAATACTGGTGAGGATCCTTTGCAATCAGCTTTGTGTGTAAAGCAGAGAAGCGAATTAATTACTAAAAATATTGAATATATGAATAAGATTGGAATGGATAAGGAATTATTGCGTTAGTATTATTCGAATGTCCATTAAATGTACAACATTATACATTTTATTTAAAACAGTATAGTTTTAGACTAAAGGCAACCAAAACTTGGTTGCCTTTTTTGTACAAAGGTTGGATTGAATTGGAGATGGATTAAGTGAAAAACGAGCAAAGATTTGATGAATTATTCGAGAATTATATTTCGCTTGGCACCAAAAAGCCACTTAAGACTTTTATGATGCTGATAAAGGGTCGCAAAAAGAAGCTAGGGTTTGCTGCAATAGTTTTTCTTTTTAAACATACTCCTATTTGGATTATGCCAATCCTTCTAGCAAATATCATTAACATTCTTTCAAAACCTGATAATTCAAATTTAAATGATATTTTTGTAAATGTCGGGATTTTAGCAGTTGCTCTTATTATGAATATCCCGCTTCATCAGTTATATGTAAAACTTGTGAGTTCTTCAATGCGAAGTATGGAGGCGGGCATTAGGGCGACGTTAATTAGAAAATTTCAGATGTTATCTATACAGTTTTATAAAGAATTTAGAACTGGACGCATTCAATCGAAATTATTGAGGGATGTAGAACAAATTCAGAATCTTGCAAACAACATAATGAGCGTGATATTGCCTGCAATCGCTGAAATTGGAGTTGCATTGGCGATTTCGCTTACAAAGAATTGGACTGTCGCGATTTTTTATTTATTAGTAGCGCCAATGGCGGGAGTCTCAATGTTTATGTTCCGCAAGGAGATAAGACTCAGAAATGCTGACTTTAGACGAGAAATTGAAAACATGTCTGCACGAATTTCTGAAATGGTGGACATGATTCCACTTACTCGCGCTCATGGGCTTGAAGAAGAAGAAATAAGTAAAATGGATTTTCAGGTTGCAAAAGTCGAAAAACGAGGACATAGACTTGATATGGCTAATGCATTTTTTGGGTCTCTAAGCTTTGTCATCTTGTATTTTTTCCAAGTCGTTTGTTTACTTTTTACTGGATACCTAGCATATATAAAAGTCATACAAATAGGTGACATAGTATTGTATCAAACATATTTCGGTCTCATCGTAGGTAGAATTAACGGAATTCTTTTAATATATCCGCAATTTGCGAGCGGACGTGAATCGTTAGTTTCAGTTTCAGAAGTACTTGCAGCAGAAGATGTGGAGGTAAACACAGGTCGTCGCAAACTTAAACGTTTAAAGGGCAAGTTTGAGTTTAAGGATTTTTGCTATCGCTATCCTGATGCTGAAGATGACGATTTTGTATTCGATGGTCTGAATCTTGTAGTAGAAGCTGGCGAGAGCGTAGCATTTGTTGGAGAGTCGGGTGCAGGGAAATCAACCTTGTTAAATATTATTATCGGTTACGATAAGCCAACTTCGGGTCAGATACTGATTGATGACATCGATATAACGAGCGTCGATTTAAAAGAATATCGACAAAATATCGCGGTAGTTCCTCAAAACTCCATGCTTTTTAGCGGTTCAGTCAGAGACAATATTACATACGGACTAGGCGATGTGACAGATGAGGAACTAGACAAGGTCTTGGAAATGGCCAACATCAAAGAGTTTATTGACAAACTGCCCGATGGTATTGACACAAATGTCGGAGAACACGGGGATCGAATATCAGGCGGACAGAAACAAAGAATTGCAATCGCTCGTGCTTTGATTCGAGACCCTCAGGTGATTATTTTCGATGAAGCAACATCTGCACTTGATACAATTTCTGAGGCAATGGTTCAGAAGGCAGTAGATTCGATGATGCAAGATCGTACAGTTTTTATCGTTGCTCATAGGCTTTCGACAGTTCGCAAAGCGAATAAAATAGTAGTAGTCAAGGATGGAAAATGCGTCGAAACGGGTTCGTATGAAGAACTTATGGCAAAGAAGGGTTATTTTTACGAATTTAATGTAATGCAAGAGGTTGAACTCTAACACCCTTGAAGAATTGATTCGTTTTTGGTAACATAACATAGATAATTTAATTGGGGGAAAGTTTATGAATTCTATGGAATGTTATGATTTTTGGATGGGCAATGGCTACTTCGATGCGGAGACAAAGGCAGAGTTGTTAGCGATTTCTGGCAATACCGCTGAGATTGAGGAAAGGTTTTATCGCGATTTGGAATTTGGCACGGGAGGCCTTCGTGGAATCCTCGGTGCAGGTACTAATCGCATGAATTTATACACAGTACGCAAGGCTTCGCAGGGGGTTGCAAGTTTCGTGGTAAAACAGGGAGCTGATGCCATGGCTGCTGGAATTGCGATCGGCTACGATTCAAGGTACAGATCGGCGGAGTTTGCGCTTGAGGCGGCGAAGGTGTTTGCACAGAACGGCGTTAAAGCATATTTGTTTGACTCCTTGCGGCCAACACCAATGGTTTCGTATGCGGTGCGTAAACTCGGATGCGCCGCGGGTGTTGTTGTAACGGCGAGCCACAATCCCAAAGAATACAACGGCTACAAAGTCTACGGCGAAGACGGCGGACAGCTTTCCCTTGAAGGAACTGAAATCGTGTATGCCGAAATTGAGGCCATCACAGACTTGACTACAATAAAAGTCATGGAAGAAAAAGCTGCATTTGATAAAGGGCTTATTGAAATTATGCCAAAATTCATTGACGATGACTACATTCGCGACTTGCGAACACTTAGCATAAACCCTAATATCGCATCTGAAGTGCCAGGCTTCAAAATTGTTTATACCCCAATTCATGGAGCGGGAAACATCCCTGTTCGTAGAATCCTTGCAGAGGGAGGATTTGATGTTCTAATAGTAAAGGAGCAAGAGCTTCCGGATCCGGCGTTTTCGACAGTAAAATCTCCTAATCCAGAGAATAAAGAATGCTTTGAAATAGCTATTGAACTAGCAAAAAAAGAAGGCGTTGATCTAATTATCGGCACTGACCCCGATAGTGACAGAGTTGGAGTGTCTGTGAAACGTGGCGAAAACGACTTCGTGATGCTGACTGGTAATCAGACGGGAATGTTGCTTACTGAATACATTTTGTCAGCTATGCGACAGAATGGAACCCTTCCAAGCAACGGATTTATAGTTAAAACTATCGTGACTACTGAACTTGCAAGAAAAATAGCTGCAGCATACGACGTTGAGTTAGTTGAGGTACTTACGGGCTTTAAATTCATTGGCGAGCAAATCAAGTGCCGAGATGAAGAAGGCAATCAAAAATATTTATTTGGATTCGAAGAGAGTTACGGTTACCTCGCGGGAACATTCGCGCGCGACAAGGACGCTGTAGTAGCTTCAATGTTGATAGCAGAAATGGCGGCATGGTATAAAAAACAAGGAATGACCTTGTACGAAGGCCTTCAAGCAATCTTTGAAAAGTACGGGTATTCAATTGAAGGCATAGATAACTTCACGCTCAAAGGCAAAGAAGGCGTGGAAAAGATACTTGCTACGATGGAAACGTTGCGCGAAAGCGCGCCGAAAGCATTTGGAGAAGCAGTTGTAAAAGTTATTCGCGATTACGAAAAAAAGACTCGAACTAATATTTTGACTGGGGAAGTAAAGTTGATGGATTTACCTGCATCAAATGTTCTTTATTACGAGATGGTGGATGGATCGTGGTTCTGCATAAGGCCGTCGGGTACTGAGCCGAAATTGAAGATATATTATGGGGTTTCTGAAAAAACACTCAACGAGACAGAGGAAAGATTGAAAATATTGCAAAAAGGTGTTTTGGGAATAATAAATCCGCTGCTTAAAAATTGAAAAGCAGAATTGGGAAGGAAAAAAATGACAGACTTTGTACACTTGCACATGCATACGGAATTTAGCTTGCTTGACGGGGCAAATCGAATAAAAAAGATTGCGTCCAAAGTTAAAGAACTGGGCATGAAAAGCATTGCGATTACTGACCATGGCGCCATGTATGGGGTAGTGGATTTTTATAAGGCGCTCGTGGCGGAGGGCGTGAAACCGATTATTGGGTGCGAGGTTTATGTGGCGCCAAAGAGTCGTTTTGAGAAGGATAGCAAAAGCGATGCACACTACGGGCATTTGATTTTGCTTGCCAAGGATGAGGTCGGTTATAAGAATTTAATTAAAATAGTTTCGGTGGGCTTCACTGAGGGTTTTTATTATAAGCCGCGCGTAGATATGGAAGTGCTCGAGAAGCATGCGGGTGGCTTGATTGCGCTGAGCGCATGCCTCGGGGGCGAGATTCCGAGCAAGATTTTGGCGAATGACTTTGAGGGCGCGACGGCGTTGGCGATTAAGTATTCGCAGGTATTTGGTGAGGACAATTTCTACCTTGAGCTTCAGGATCATGGGATTGCAGAGCAGCGAGTTGTGAATTCTAAGTTAATTGAGATTTCAGAGGCGACGGGTATTCCTCTTGTTGCAACGAACGACGCCCATTACATGGAACGCGAAGATGCCAAGGCACACGAAGTGCTTCTTTGCATTCAGACCGCTAAGACCATGAACGACGAGGACCGCATGAGATTTGAGTCGGAGGAGTTCTACCTAAAATCGGGCGACGAAATGGCCAAATTATTTCCACATGCGCCCGAGGCGATTTCAAATACTGTGAAAATCGCCGAAAGATGCAACTTTGACTTTGTGTTTGGCGGGCGCCACCTACCTCTCTTTGAAGTGCCGAAGGGGCGGGAAGCCTTTGAATTTTTGCAAGAACTTTGTGAAAATGGACTAATACAAAAATACGGCGAGACGCCAACACAAGAGCAAAAGGACAGGCTCAAATTTGAGTTGGAAGTCATTCATCACATGGATTTTGTGGACTATTTTTTGATAGTGCACGACTTTATTGCGTTTTCGAAGTCTCAGGGCATAATGGTTGGGCCCGGAAGAGGCTCGGCAGCGGGCAGTATTGTAGCCTACACCCTTGGAATAACAGGCATTGACCCGCTGAAATACGGGCTACTTTTTGAGCGTTTTTTAAACCCAGAGAGAATAACTATGCCGGATATAGACATTGATTTCTGCTATGAAAGACGGCAGGAAGTTATCGATTACGTCATTTCGCGATACGGCGAGGATAGGGTCGCGCAGATTATTACGTTTGGGACGTTGGCGCCAAGGGCGGTAATTAAAGATACGGGAAGGGCTTTGGCTGTGCCATATCAGGATGTGGACCAGATTTCGAAGATGATTCCAATGGAAATAAAAATCACTATAGATAAGGCGCTTGCCGCAAATCCGGAGTTGAAGGGACGATATGAAAACGACCCAGTGATTCATGACCTGATTGACACAGCAAGAAAGTTTGAAGGTATGCCGCGACATTCGTCAACACACGCCGCTGGAGTTGTTATTACCGCGAATCCGGTTACGGATTATGTTCCGGTTTCAAAACAGGATAACAGCGTAACCACACAATTTAACATGAATCTTCTCGATGAGCTCGGGCTTCTTAAAATGGATTTTCTTGGACTTAGGACACTTACGGTTATTCGCGATGCAGTTGCGATGGTCAAAGAGAATTTTGGAATAAGTATAGACATCGAAGATATCGACCTCGATGATTCGAGCGTTTACCAAATGATTGGTGAAGGAAAGACATCGGGCGTGTTTCAGCTTGAGAGCTCGGGAATGACCAACTTTATGAAAGAACTTCAGCCAAACTCGCTTGAAGACATTATCGCTGGTGTTTCCCTTTATCGTCCTGGCCCAATGGAATTTATTTCTACATATATTAAGTACAAAAAAAATCCCGAGCTTTTGAAATTCGACACGCCGCTACTTGTACCAATTCTAAAACTTACGCATGGCGTTCTGATATACCAGGAACAGGTCATGCAGATTGTACGCGATCTAGCAGGCTTTTCGTATGGGCGTTCGGATACGATGCGCCGTGCGATGTCTAAGAAAAAAGCAGACGTAATGGAGATGGAGCGCAAGAATTTCATATATGGAATCACAAACGAAGAGGGAATAGTCGAGGTTGATGGCTGTCTTAGACGCGGAATTACTGAGGCTCTCGCCAACAAACTCTTTGATGATATGATGAACTTTGCTGGGTACGCGTTTAACAAATCGCACGCGGCGGCATACGCCGTTATCGCATATCAGACTGCATGGCTCAAACGTTACTACCCCAGCGAGTTTATGGCTGCCATGCTTAATAGTTTCCTTGGTAGCGCAGACAGAATTTCGATTTACATCGCTGAAGCAAAAGGCATGGGAATTGAGGTCTTACCGCCCGATATTAATGAAAGCGGCAAAGGATTTACGGTCAAGGACGGCCGGATACGATTTGGACTGGCCGCTGTGAAAACTGTTGGCGATGGCGCCGCCGCCCAAATAATTGCTGAAAGAACCGAAAACGGGCAGTTTGTGAACTTTAGAAACTTCTGCGAACGCATTTGTAGCAGGGATGTTGGCAAAAAATGCATCGAAAGCCTCATAAAAAGCGGCGCATTTGACTTTGAGGGAGTCTTCCGTTCCCAACACGCATCGGTCTACGAACGCCTCCTCGACGGGATTTCAAAGTCCAACCGCGCTTGTGCTGAGGGACAGTTTTCGCTTTTTGATACTGCCGAGACCGAAGACGTAGTTGAGATGGCTTACCCAGATATAAAGGAGTACCCAAAAAAGCTACTACTTGCAATGGAGAAGGAGATGCTCGGGATATATGTTTCGGGGCACCCGTTACAGGAATTTAGCGATCTGATTTCAGGTGCCGATTTCACTTCGACTGCTCGAATACGAGAGTTACTTGATGAGGAAAAAGAAGCGGGCGAGACATCAGGCGCTCGTACTGACGGGAATCGAATCAAGGTTGCAGGCATAGTTACTGCGCGCAAAAACAAAGTCACTCGAAGCAATAATCTGATGGCATTTGTGACCATAGAGGATTTGTTCGGACCAATCGAAATACTTGTGTTTCCGGCGATTCTAGACAAGTGTTCGGGGCTTTTGGACATAGAAGGACTCGTAATTGTCGAAGGCAACCTGAGCGTTCGCGCCGAAGAGGATGTCAAGCTTATTGCTGAGGACGTAAAGCCGTTGATTTCGACTGAACGTTTTGCGAATCGCAAAATGCATGTACATGAGAAACTTTACATTCGGTTTAAAATTGATGCGCCGCCTGAGGACGTTGAGGCGGCAAAGGCTATTCTACAAAAAAACAGCGGAAAAGTGCCTGTGTACACTGTTCGCGAAGGCGAAAAGACCGCAAAGATGCTCGAACGCGAGTACTGGGTGGACTTGAGTACCAACGTAATTGGGGAGTTAGAGAGTGAACTTGGCACTGACAATGTGAAGTTAAAAAACACGGTATAAAATTTTTTCTTATAAAGTTTTACCCCATATCAGATAAATCAACGTGTTCTCCTAGGCATGTAACTATCAATTAATAAATGAGTTTCAGTTAAGTTGAAAAATAATGCCTAAGTGTTTATAATTTAGTTGTGAGGTGAGAAAACATGCTGAACCAAAAACAAATTAGTGAGATTTCGGGACTAGTTTCGAAAAATTTAAGTAGTATTTTTGGAAACAAACTACTTGGAATCGTTTTATTTGGCTCATATGCCAGAAACGATTTTTCTAAGGAATCCGATATAGATTATTTTATTATTCTTGATTTGACTCGAGACGAAATCAGAAAATATCGGAAAAAAGTTAGCAAACTTAGTTCTGATATTGGTTTGGAGTATAATCTCTTTGTTTCAACATCTTTGCAGAGCAAAAGCGAATTTGATTTTTACAAAAATGATTTGCCTTTTTTTCAGAATGTTTTGAAAGATGGGGTTGATATCAATGTCTCTTGAAGCAAAACTTTCACTGTCTAAACAAAGACTGATTTCCTCAAAAGAAGACTTAGATACTGCAAAAGAGTTGCTAGAATTGGGGCGCTTTAAAGCTTCCGCAAACAGGTCATATTATTCAATGTTTCATGCTATGAGATCAATACTAGCATTAGATAGCGTAGATTTCAAAAAACACTCTGGCGTGATTTCTTTTTTTAGGGAACGTTATATAAAAACTAAAACGTTTGATGCATTTTTTTCGGATTCGATTCAAGTCGCGACAGACCTAAGAAATGAAAGTGATTATGGTGATTTTGTATTAGTCGAAAGGATCGATGCGGAAGATATTTATAATGCTGCAAAAGTGTTTTATTTTGCTGTCGGGGAATATCTTGAAACTAGATGGTTGTCCTATCCTTGATTTATCTGTCGATTTATATTAATATTAGCAATGAAGTTCAACTGTGAGGAGATAAATAAAAATGTGGGTTGTAGTATATTTGGCACAAAATATGAATATAGCTTCTGAAGTAGAACGAATATTAACAGAGGGTAGTTTGCTTGTAAAGCTTAGAGCTGTTGAGGGTTCCCTTGACAATCCAGATGGATATGTCGAAGTCGTAGTTCCCGAAAATGAAAGTGAGCAAGCGCATAGACTTATAATCGAAAGCGGTTTATAAATGAACACAATAAAAACAATTGGAGTCTTAACTAGTGGTGGTGATGCGCCTGGCATGAATGCAGCAATTAGAGCTGTAGTGCGTGCTGGTATTTATCATGGGCTGAAGGTAATGGGCATCAAAAGAGGGTACAACGGCCTAATCAATGGAGAAATTTTTGAGATGGATTTAAGAAGTGTATCTGACATCATTAAAAGTGGTGGTACAATCCTTCAGACTGCTAGGTGCGAGGAGTTTCGTCATGAAGAGGGCATTCTTAAGGGAATTAAAATGGCAAAGGTATTTGATATCGATGCCATTGTTGTTATTGGCGGCGACGGTTCGTACAGAGGCGCAAAGGATATGAGTCGCCTCGGAATGAATGTTATCGGCTTGCCGGGCACGATTGACAACGACATTGCTTGCTCAGAGTATACTATCGGATATGATACTGCAATGAACACGGCGCTTGAGGCATTGGATAAAATCAAGGACACCGCTTCATCGCACGAAAGGTGCAGTGTATTTGAGGTTATGGGTAGACACGCTGGGTATATTGCGCTTAATGTTGCTATAGCTGGAGGGGCGGAGGTTTCGCTAATTCCTGAAAAGACATTTGATATGAATAAAGATGTTATTATGCCGATTATGGCTGCTAAAAACCGTGGAAAGACTCACTTTGTTGTAATAGTTGCGGAAGGTGTCGGTAAGGCGATGGAAATCGCTGAGAAAATCGAGGAGAAAACGGGAATTGAAGCAAGGGCAACAATTTTGGGCCACGTTCAAAGGGGTGGAAATCCTTCGGTCGTAGACAGGGTTGTAGCAAGCAAAATGGGTGCGTATGCGGTCGAGTTGCTAAAGGCAGGAAAATGCAATAAAATAGTTGGCATGAAAGATAGTAAAGTAGTTGATTACGATATAGTTGAAGCTTTAGACATGAAGAAATCTATTGACGAATATGAGTATGACTTAGTAAGAGTATTATCAATGTAATTTCTGTTTCGGGAGGATCATAGTTGAACATCGCCAATATCCTAACATTAATAAGATTACTTTTGGTTCCGATATTTGCCGTGTTTTTTATTCAGGGCAACTATCTATTGGCGATAGTTGTTTTTGTATTGTGTGGTATTACCGATTTTGTGGACGGGTTTATTGCACGAAAATATGATATGGTGACTGAGTTCGGTAAATTAATGGATCCTTTAGCGGATAAAGTGCTTCAGATAACCGCGTTAGTTCTTTTGACAATATACTTTCAGATTAATATAGCGATAGTTATTGTTTTTGCTTTAAAAGAAGCGGTAATGCTTACTGGTTCGACGTTTTTGTATCGGAAAAAAGTTGTGGTATTCTCCAACTGGTACGGTAAAGTTGCTACCGTGGTACTGTTTATCGCAATTTTTGGACAGATGTTTGTGCAGTGGTATGAAAAGCAACCAAATCCAGACAAAGTGCTTGTAGGTCAAATGTCTTATGCTGCTAACATCACAATCTGGGCTGCTTTAGGAATAACACTTTTGGCTTTTGTAGGTTATCTTTATCAGTTTATTATGATCGTTCGAGGTTGCAAAAAAATATAATGTTTGGATATGTGATGCCCTCTAAGGGCGAATTGAAGATAAAGAATTGGAATTTATACCAGGCGTTTTACTGTGGCGTTTGCCGTTCACTTGGGAAAAGACACGGGCAAAAGTCGCGTCTTTTATTAAACTACGATACTACTTTTCTTGCGATTTTGTTATCGGGAGTGAAACGCGACTACACCCTAAAACCTGGCAGGTGTCTTGTTAAAATGAAGAAACAGGAATTTGCTTATGGGGCGTCAATTGATTTGGCCGCAGATATTAATATTCTATTAGCATATTATAAGAGCGTAGATGACTGGAAGGATGAAAAATCAATTAAAGGGTTTGTTGGAAAGTCACTGTATTCAGGTTCTGCTAGGAAAGCTTCTAAGACACATGCTGAAATATCGAATGCAATTTCGGAAATGGTAAAGGGCGTGGAATTGGTTGAAAGTGCAAACAGTCAAAACCCTGATACTGCGGCGATTCCATTTCGAGAAATGATGCGTGCGATGGCGGTTTATGTGATGAAGGGTGACTCTCAAAGTGCCTTAGTAGAGGAGTTTTGTGCAATCCTCGGGAAATGGATTTTCATCATCGATTCTTTGGATGATCTTGAATCTGACCTAAAGAAAAAGCAGTACAACCCATTTAAGTCTCAGGTTGACAAGTTTTCGGTAGAGCAGGTGTTGGCGGACGCCGAACACTCAATGAGAATGTATATGAGGGATTTGTCGGAGATTTTTGATAAAATAGTATTTCAAGATGAGCAATTGTCTGATATTATAGAGAATGTAGTTTTTGCGGGACTGTCTGAAAAGACTGATAAAGTCCTAAAAAGAGGGAGCTGTGAAAAGTGTGGCAGTAAGTAATCCGTATGAAGTGCTTGGAATTAAGCCTGGCGCAACTCAAGAGGAAATAAAAAAAGCATATCGTACCTTAGTAAAACAATATCATCCAGATAAACATAGAGATAATCCGCTTTCAGGGTTGGCGTCTGAGAAGCTTCAGGAGATTAATGAGGCTTATGAGATGTTGACAAGTGGTGGCGGAAGTTATAGTGGTTCATCAAGCGGGGGGACTGCTTCTGCAAGCGACCAGTCTAGTTTTGCGCAAATTCGTTCGGCAATAAACTTGGGCAATATAACAATGGCTGAAGACATTTTGAGGCGAGTCAATTCACGTCCAGCGGAGTGGTACTTTCTTACTGGAGTGATTGCAAGTCGTCGAGGTGACTATTCTGAAGCCATGAATAACGCGCGTCAGGCGGCTTCGATGGACCCGTCAAACCCTGAATATCAGCAGTTCTTAAATTCATTTCAAAATCAAGGACAAGGATTCCAGGGAAATGCTTTTGACAGGGGATATGGTCGTGGTGGTGGAAACGACTGCTGTGACTGTTGCTGCAAACTCTGGTGCGCAGACTCGCTTTGTGAGTGCCTAGGTGGGGATCTTTGCTCGTGTTGTTAGGAGTGAATGGCGATGTGGAATAATATAAAAACTCGGAAAATTGCTTTGGCTGGAATTCTTCTGGCCATTTCAACTATTTGCTTATATATAGCCGGCGTCGCGCCAACAAGTAGGCTCGCGCTAATTTCATTGGCGTCTTTTGTGTCAGGGGTCGCCATAATCGAAATCGGAATAGCATTTGGAATTGCTTATACTTTTGCCTCAATAGCGCTTGGGTTTCTTGTAATGTTTGCACAGCCTCTATACTTAGTGTATGCGGCGCTTTTTGCCCCGTACGCATTAGTAAAGGCTTTAATTGAAAAAATGAAAAATAAAATCGTACAGTATATAATCAAACTTGCATATTTCAACCTTGTGTTTTTTTTATTCTTGCAAATTTTCGAAACATTGATTTTTAATTTTGAGGGCTTGAAAAAACTATTAGGAATTAACGACATCTTGGTGCCAGTTCTTTTGGCAGGGAATGCTGCCTTTATTATTTATGACTATGCATTTACTATGGCGATGCGTTTTTATGAATCGCGTTTTGCGAAAAAAGGCAGGCAGTACCAGGGGTTTCGGCTAGACCAAGAGGTTGAGGAGGATTCAAATGAGAATACTAATAAAAAACATTGACATATTAACTGCGGACATTGAAAACCCTTTAGTCAAAGACGGCTCGATACTTATCGAAGGCGATAAAATTGTTAGTTTGAACGCGAATTTGGATACACTTGCCGACAAGTGCATAGACGGCACAGGAAAACTTGCAATGCCAGGTTTGATAAACACTCATTGCCATAGTCCTATGACATTGCTGCGTGGGTTTGCTGGAGACAAGACGCTTGAGGACTGGTTGTTTAATCACATTATCCCTACAGAATCAAGACTAACACCAGAAATGGTTTACTGGGGCACAATGCTTGGAATTTGTGAGATGATAAAGTCGGGAACGACTTGTTTCGCTGACATGTATTTTATGATGGACAGTGTTGCAAAGGCAGTTGTCGAATCGGGGATACGAGCGAACTTGGCAATCGGACCAATTTCGCATCCAGCCGTAGGTGAAGAAGTATTCGACGCAAACAGCGCATTGGATTTCATTTCACACTGGCAAGGTGCGGCAAACGGAAGGTTAACTAGCTCGATAGAAATTCACTCTGTCTACCTTTATAAAGAAGAAAATATTCGCAAAGCTGCTGCTTTCGCAAAACAGCAGGGCCTCGGAATACACATGCACCTCCTCGAAACTGAGTATGAGATGGCGCAAACACCGAAGGTTTATGGTGTCGATTCGGTAGAATTAGCGCGCCGTTGTGGTATGTTTGACGTTCCGAATTTGGCGGCTCATTGTGTTCACGTAAGTGATGAACAGATGGATGTGCTCGCAAAAAATGGGGTGAGCGTTGCGCACAATATTACAAGCAACCTTAAGCTTGCAAGTGGCGTGGCACGGATTTCTGAGATGCAAAAACGCGGAATAAATGTTACAATAGGTACAGACGGTGCTGCAAGTAACAACAACCTCAATATGTTTGAGGAGATGCATATTGCAGCGCTTGTGCATAAAGGCGTTAGCGGGGATGCGACAACGCTGGATTGTGGAACAGTCATTCAAATGGCTACTGCAAACGGCGCCAAAGCACTCGGCTTAGCTGGAACAACAGGCATCATACGCTCTGGCATGAAGGCGGATATCGTTATCTTAGATCTCGATAAACCACATCTTCAACCAGTAAACGACCTTGAATCATTAGTAGTTTATTCTGCTCAGGCCGCGGACGTAGATACCGTGATAGTGGATGGCGAGATTCTTCTAGAGGCTGGAAAACTTACACAACTCGATGAAGCGCAAATTCTCAGAGAGGCGCAGGCGGCGCACAAGGTCCTTTTTTCCTGAAGGTGATTTAATGAAACTCAAAATATTTTCAATCGTGCTAGTTATTGCCGTGCTTTTTTCGACAGGCTTTCCGCTTGCGCGATCACAAGCCGCTAGCGCATCTTTTGGCGCGAATTTAGCGGTTTTTGTCGCACCTCCTAACGGCAGAATCGCTGACCCTGTCAAATTGGGGACGGGTTCCAATTTGACACCAAATAATCCGCGTGGATTACTTGCATCTTTACCATCGAGTTATGATTTGAGGGCTTTAGGACGTGTTTCGCCCATCAAAAACCAATCGCCTTTTGGTGACTGTTGGGCGTTTGGGGCGTTGGCGTCAGCCGAAAGCTCGGCTCTAACCGATGGAATTTTGAGTGCGCCAGACTTTTCGGAGGCGCAACTTGCATATTATGCTTATGTTAGCCAACATGGCATGCCTACTTTTGATTTTCATAAACCTGGTGATTCGATTTTTAATCAGGGCGGCAACGACCCTATGTCTATGGCTATGATGATTAGGGGAGACAGTCCCGTTCTTGAAGAACAAGCCCCTTACAACGGCCCTTCGCCGTTACCTGATTTGATTCCGGGCTTCGACCTAAAATCTGTGCAGGCGGCGCACGACCAATCTGAATGGAAAACACTCATCATGCAAAAGGGTGCTTTGAGCATTGGATATTATCAAGAAGGCAAATACTTAAACCCTTCGACAAATGCATATTTCTGCAATGTGATGCCGACTCCACCTGCTAACCACGGCGTTGCAGTTGTGGGCTGGGACGACAACTATGCTGTTTCTAATTTTCTAACTCCGCCTTCGGGGCCGGGAGCATGGCTAGTGAAAAACAGCTATGGTACTGGATGGGGGGATAGTGGATATTTTTACATGTCATACGATTCTAAAGGATTAGATCCAACCGCTTATCAATATACATTAGAGACTCGCACTTCTGACGAGAACGTTTATTCATATGACCCTTTGGGTCGAGTTGCGACAACTGGATACTCTACAGGTATAGGGTATGCAAAAAATGTCTATACTTCTTTAAGTGCAGAAAAACTTACGGATGTTGGATTTTACACTGTTGGCGATAATACATCTTATGAAGTTACGATAAATACTTATACTGGCGCTACACCAGTGAAAGTTTTTGGTCCACAACTTGGGAGTGCAGTATACGCAGGATATACAAGAGCTAAATTAGCGACCCCGGTGGTTTTAACTTTGGGTAAAAAGTTTGAAGTTGTAATAAAATATACTTCTCTGAATACTACAAATTTCATTGCGTTAGAATTTCCATATTCAAATTATAGTTCACAAGCTTCTTCTGCTACAGGAGAGAGTTATAAGTCTTCTAATGGAAGCAGTTGGACTGATTTGTTTGCTTCAAATAATGCAAATGCTTGTATTCAAGCATATACAATTACAAATGTTGCGCCAAGCACGACGCCAGCAGTGACGGCTACGCCGTCGATGTCTCCGACGCCTAATGTCTCGTCGTCGCCGACGCCTAGCCCAGCGGTAACGGCTACGCCGAGTCCAGCGGTGACGGCTACGCCGAGCCCAGCGGTGACGGCTACGCCGAGTCCTAGTGCAAATGTGACGGCTACGCCGTCGATGTCTCCGACTCCTAATGTCTTGTCGTCGCCGACGCCTAGCCCAGCGGTAACGGCTACGCCGAGCCCTAGTGCAAATGTGACGGCAAGTCCAACACCGAGCCTGACCCCAGCTCCGACAGGAGAGGTGACGGCTACGCCGTCGATGTCTCCGACTCCTAATGTCTCGTCGTCTCCGACGCCTAGCCCAGCTGTGACGGCTACGCCGAGTCCTAGTACAAATGTGACGGCAAGTCCAACACCGAGCCTGACCCCAGCTCCGACAGGAGAGGTGACGGCTACGCCGTCGATGTCTCCGACTCCTAATGTCTCGTCGTCTCCGACGCCTAGCCCAGCGGTAACGGCTACGCCGACCATGTCTCCGACGCCGTCGCCGGTGCGTGTTAAAGGTGTTGCTCTCAACAAAACAACCGCAACACTCCGCATCCCCGCGACCTTGCAGCTCGTCGCGACAATTTATCCAACAAACGCGACGAACAAGCTTTTGACTTGGTCTTCATCTAATATAAAAATCGCTAAAGTCTCATCAACAGGGAAGGTAAGCGCGCTAGCGCCCGGCCTCGCGCAAATAACAGTAACAACGCGCGATGGCGCCATTAAAGCGACCTGCGTGGTAAAAGTGGCCCAGCCTGTGACTTCGGTTAAGTTTATTAAGACTGGGAAGGCCTCAGGGGCCACATTGGCGGCGGCCGTGCTCGGGCGCGGCAAGGTGCTGGCGCTGGCCGGTTTCGTGGTAGTGGGGCCAGCGAATGCGAGCGACAAA
>Ga0194063_10000791_pt1 | contig 22137 bp, 20 predicted proteins | sample SepL3720m_MetaG_FD_155459 | JGI IMG/M metagenome (GOLD analysis project Ga0194063, IMG submission 155459) | Anoxic zone freshwater microbial communities from boreal shield lake in IISD Experimental Lakes Area, Ontario, Canada - Sep2016-L373-20m | ecosystem: Environmental > Aquatic > Freshwater...
CTTGCAGTGACCGTGCTGATGACGCTGCCTTTGTCGACGACTGCTGTTTGGTAGGTGACCGTAGAGCTGGAGGAGCTCCCATACGTGCGCCAATACCATATCACACCGATGAGAGCAACGACTGCGACCACGTAAACAATGCGTGGCAAAGTCCGTAACTTGTGTAGCATGTGGGGGATTATACTCAATATATACTGAACATATGCTGAAGACCCGGTAGAGCGGGACGAGTCAGGTCGAACGACAAGCAGTTGTCAAGTAATAAGGTTTTCAGGTTATCAAGTCGGGAAAGCAAAGAGTGCAAAACGTAGAACGTATAGTCTAGAACGGGAACAGAAGATAGTTTGTAGTTTTTGACTTCCCGGACAAGCCTGCCCCGCTCTGCGGGGACGAAGTGCGATCCGGGATCCATGCATTGTCACTTCGAGCCCCGAAGGGGCCACTTCGTTGCCTGCCTGCCCCGCTCTGCGGGGTCGAGAAGTGAACATATAGCCCATCGATTGTAGCCGCTTTCCCCCTTCCAAGAAACAATTGGTATCATACATATATGTCAGAAACACCAGATCCAACAGAGAAGATCGCTCAAGTAGATGCCCTATACCAGGGATATTGGGACGCATTCACGAAGTGGCAAGGGACCTCAGGCACATCACTGCCTACCTTGGCTGTACCCGCCGGCATATCGGATGTTTTCATCCCCAAACGCATTCTCGAGCTTGCAGAGGACTCTCGCCAGGTGCATGCCCTCGTTTCGGGACAAAAATCACTGGTCGACAGATATACCGGATGTATCGAGCTCATGGTAGTCGAAACAGTTGATAGGAATCTCACAGATCCCAAGAGATTTGCAGACTGGTGGGAAAAAAGACAAACTGGCACAGTAGTCGTTGGCAGCGATTCATTTTATGAGATGCCGACACATGTGCCCGAGGGGATAGAGTACAAGCATTATCAACATGCTAGTTTAGTCGCAGCAGGATTGATAGGACTCAACCAAAAAGTGTACCTCGATTACACTGCAGATGTTATCAGAGAGTATCCAAATACGGTGAAGACTCGAAATTTTTTTGATCGTCCAGATCTTCACGGCAAAGGCATCGGTACGAGCTTCTACAACCGGCTTGAGCAAACGCTTTCTCATCTAGGATTTAAGTACCTGATGGGCGAAGTGATCAGTCCTCACAAGAGTTTTTATGAAAAAAGCAGAACTCCCTATCATCTCCTGACTGATCAACAGAAAAAAGAATTGCCTCTATATCATATGGGAGATCCAGAATATCTCGTGAAAGAACTGCGGAAGGAATAGGGGGCGCTTCCGCTCACGCAAACTGCAGCATCACCTCTGACGTGATTCCCCAATCGATCGACGCAACGAAGTCGAGCGCTTGGCTCGCCAGTCGTGCACGCAGAGCGTCATCTTGTATCGCTGACGTTAGTATTTTAATATACAGTCGCTGATCACCGTCCGGGATTTTGATGACTCCTTTGGGATAGTGGAGATAGGGGAGATGGTACACCATCCCTGGCGTCCCGCATGCGAGCGCTTCATCAAGTGCGATATTTCCCGAATCATACCGCGATGCAGTCACGAAAAATTTCGAGGATTTGAGGAGGATGGCTTTTGGCACACCTTCTTGTGGCCCGAGAAAGTCGATATTTTTTTCGAGTCCCCGCTTAACTACCTGTGCACGCAGATCTTTTTCGAGCCGCCCATTTCCAACCAGCGCAAGTTTTGCTTTTGGGATGGTGCGAACTACCCCAGACCAGATATCGATGAGCTCTGAGATGCACTTTTGTGGATGAAAGCGGCCGACGAAAATAGCATCATATGTGATCGGCTGACTCGGAACTGAGGCATAGTAGGCACAATCGACCCCACCGCGGAAGGGGAGGACGGAGCTTTCATCCAAACCACTCGAGCTGATGAGATACGTTTTGTCATACGCCGATGCAGTGAGTATCTTTCCCCCATATCTGTGTATGGCCCAAAACAAAAAACACTGATTGAAATAAAAGAGGAGTCCTTTCATTTTCCCTGCGCTGTAGTCGGTACCCCACCGTTTATGAGTGAGCAAGTACGTGCCGACCAGTAGTTTTGCACGCGGATATTTGATCTTGACCAGCAGTGCGGGCAGCAGATCAGGTGCGAAAAAAGACGATGCAAACACGATGTCTACTTCCTGTGCTGGTGCAAAGATCCCATGTACGAGTCCCACCACCGCCTTGATCGTCATCGCTATATACACGCCCATCGCATCCGCCCATGATGCGGACCATACGCTGATTGAGGATGGTGGTATGCCACCTTTCAAGCTATATGCTTTGCCAACCTCGTTGGTGACGATCGTGACCTCGTGATTTCTCTGGATCCACTTGTTCGCACACTCGATGAATATGCGGTCACCTCCCGCGAGGGTATTGGTATGGACGATATTGGCAAAAATGAGTATCTTCATGGGTAAAATATCACGGCGTGAATACATCATGTTCGGTCCGGAAATCATCACCCATCAGATATCCGCTGCCGCCGATGACATGTATCGCGTCACCCGCACGGGTCGCGGTGAGTGCATAGCGGGGGACCGGCAGATCGGCCCGACGGACCCATCGATCTTCTTTGATTTTGTACTCATGGATTTCACCTGATACGGCCCATCCTTGCTCACCACCGACGATGTATATACTGTCTCCGATCGTCGCAGCGGCGAGACCACTCACGACATAGGGGAGAGGTGCGAGCTTTTTCCATGTATTCGTCTGCGGATCATAGACTTCGTGAGTATTAAGATTGTTGAATCGATCACCACTATATCCTCCGAGGACATACAGTTTGCCATGTGCTCCGACTGCGGTGATGTGTTCGCGAGCGGTGGGCATCGGCGCGAGTGTCTCCCAGACGTCTGCATGTGGATCGTATACCTCGAGTATGTCCACTGCCTTTTTGTTGACTCCACCACCGACTGCATAGATCTTGTCATCTATCGTGACTACTCCATGCGCACCGCGCGCCACAGAGAGAGATGCTTTTTTGGTCCAGGTATCATCTGCGGGATCATAGGCATAGACATCGTCCCGTGGCACGATCCGTATGCCATTGCCCCCGACGACATAGAGTTTCCCGAGACACGACACTGCTCCCGTGTGGTGTACATATTTTGGATAGGGTGCGACGGTCGTCCACACATCTTTTTTCACATCATATTTTTCAACGAGTCGGGTGGGACACCATACCGACGGGAGCTGGACTCCTCCCACGACATATATGTCACCATTGAGCTCACCAGCTGCGAACTCATACCGATATGAGGGGAGCGGAGCAGCCTTTCGAAAGGTGCCTGGCGTATCACTCACCGGTAGATTTGATCCTTTGAGCGTACGGTTTGGCTGATCCCGCAGCTCGATGAGCTTGAGAAGTATGGAGAAAGGGATGAGTTTGAGTCGGAGCCAGAGTGATTTGTGCATAGGTGGATAGCATTATACCGCCCTATATCGATATAGTCGATACATTTTGATCCACTCAGCACCTTTCCTGAGCACACATGTCCCGCTCTGCGGGATGGACTAGATCCCGTGTCTCACTCACGCGTCTGCACTGGATGACATCTTTTTTTTGACTCACTTCTTTCTGTCACTTCGAGCCCAGTCGAGAAGTGAACCAATCACCCGCCGTTTTAGGCGAGGGAGGTGTGTTATGTATTGTTCAACACACCCCGTCACACTTCGTGTGCCACCCCTCTTTCTAGAGGGGAGTAATTACAAGTCTAAATCCTCTTTGAGCTTCCCTAGCTTGTAGCTGTTTCCGACCTGATGACTTTCGACGTGATGACTTGATACCTTTACAACTTGATAACCGTCTGATCTGATGGATTCATATCTGCCTCACCACGTCATACCCCTTCAGATTACCGACGAGAGCAAACGCGATGATCCTTATCGGATGGTCTGATTGCGCTTTGAGTTTCATGGCAGTTTCTTGAAATGACGCACCGGATCCGACGACGTCATCGATCAGCAATATGTTTCGATACTGTGGGGCAAGTGGGGCTCGAGGATAGATACTCTGGCGTGCATTGAGCATACGCTCTGCAGTAGTAGAAAGTGATTTTTGGGGGATAGCGATATCGCCAGGCATGACCTTTACCAGATCGAGGTGGGGGAGTGCGAGTGCGAGACTCCGCGTCAGCTCACTCACAAACTGCACGGGGCGGGGCACCGTCGGAGGGATATATCCAACCGCATCTATCTTCTCGGTAGTGACGATCTGGGTGATGAGGGGTCGTATGATCGCTACGATCATACTGATGAGGAGCGGATCGGGAGCGTTCTTTGCGTGCGTCACCAGTCGAGCAAGCTTTGATCGACCAAAGGTGGGCAGACTGTACACATCAGCAAACAACATCCGCTCGATAGGTGAGTCGGGGAATGTCTGGGCAATCTTTATCGTAGCATCAATACATCCATCTATAGTTTTTAACTTCTGAACATCCTCGACACGGCGGACATACTCAGCGGCGACTTCTGTAGGATTTTTTGATTTGGCATACACACCTGCCCAATAGGTGAATCCCTCGATACCGGGAAGCACCTTACCATCTGGGGTGATCATGAGAAACTCACGCTCGATCGCTCTGCGTTGAGCCTCAGACAAATCAGGTAGAGGAGCTATCTGTACTGGCTCTCTGCTGAGGACATAAAATACGAGGGGCGCAGATCCATGCTTTTGGATGAGACCATCAGCGAGTAGACTCTTGAGCTGGCGGTGGAGGGCAACCTTACCGATGCTTATTTCGGTTGCGAGGTCATGTACGCGAGCCTGTCCCTGCTTTCCTAATATACTCAAAATGAGCTCACGGGTAGGTGGTTGTGTAGACATAGTACATAGTATACAGTGTACTATGTACTATGTCAATGACCACACCTATGAAACCGTAAATATAAGCCGTTTCTTCACCCAATTTACGTTTTATCAGATGAAAAACCGTAAATACGAGCCATTTCTAGACCAAATGTACGTTTTATGTGAAAAGGTGAGCGCTCACCCCCTCACCAGGGGAGAGCAGGCTGCGTGTACTCCCCTCTAGAGAGGGGTGCCCGCCGACGTAGGCGGGCGGCTCCGCCCGTAGGGCTACGCCCGGAGGGGGTGTGTTATTCTCAGCTTACCCGCCAAATCTGGTACGGCCTACCCGCCGTTTTAAGAAGACATACTCCTGTCACATCGAGCTTGTCGAGATGTGAACAGGTAACGGACAGACGAAAGTGAGTATTGATCAGATCAGTTCTCGACCCCGCAGAGCGGGGCAGGCAGGCCACAAAGTGGCCCCTTCGGGGCTCGAACTGACACTTTACGGACTTTATGGACTTTCGTCTTTATGGACTAATGTCTACCACACCGCTTCCACATCCCCCAGCGTCGCGACAGACAGCGTCTTGGTCGCCGCATCATAGTAGCCGGTGAGGAGCACACGACTCCCCAGATATGTATTGAGCGATACGGTAGCGGGCACATGGATGAAGATGAGCTCGTTGTTTTCTGCGATGAGGACATACCGGAGGACCGTCGGACTCGGTGTCGCCACGAGACTCGCCGGTTCACTCGCAGTAGGGGATGGAGGAGTCACCGTCGGCAGGAGATCTTTCACTTGATACGTCGCCCGCACGACTCCGAGTCGCGTCACCAGCACCGGCGCTGGCGTGGGGATGACGATCACCGGAGTAGGCGACGGCTTTGCGATCCATACCATCCGCTCAGCGATCTGTCCCTCTATATACGTGCGCGGCCCCGTCAGGGCCGCGCCCATCACCCCACCTCCTCCCATGATCACCACGAGAAAGGTCAGGAACCATAAATATGGGATTTTCACACTGATGCGGCCATCTTTATTTTTCTCCAGTTTCACCAGATAGTTCATGAGCCAGTGAAGAGGATTGAAGATATGGAACTGAAAGGTGAAGAGATTTTCTGGAGGATCAGTGGGCGTTCGGAACCCTTTCACGAAGTGTCCGTGCTCATCTCTTGAAAAAGTGAGGCACCCCCGTTTGTGCCGGGAAGATCTCGAGGCTTGCCTGCCCCGCCTTGCGGGGTGTCTAGAGTGGGATACCATCGCGACAAAAGTATGCCAGACTGTAGATACCATTTGCAAGAGGAATCGCATCGTGCTTGCCGCGCCAGGGGATCAACGAGTCCATTTCGTACCTAAAATTGAGCGACAGAGGAGTACAATATCCTACATGATTCTTACGGAAATGCCCAAATTCTACGATGCGTTCATCCCGACTTTACAGATACTCGCTGATAGCGGTCCACTCCACTACAATGACCTTCGTATTAAAGTTAGAAATACATACTTCTCCCATCTCCCCCAAGAGCTACTCGACCAAAAGACAAAAAGTGGTGATATTCTGATCCTAAATCGTATCGGGTGGGCCAAGGCGTATCTCAAACAGGCCGGTATGATCGAGCAACCCAGACGCGCAATAGTCCAGATCACCGATAGAGGAAGAGCCGTACTCAGTAAGGGGACGCTTACCCTACAAGATCTCAAAAAGGACGAGGTATTTCTTGCCAATCGCAAATCTGATCAAGAGACCAGCGAGGTCATGATCGACGAGTCATCCCCACAAGATCTCATCGACAGTGGTATCCGCTCGATAGAGTCAGAAGTCAAGAAAGATCTCCTCTCCAAGCTTCAAGCGATGGATCCGTACTATTTCCAAAAAGTCATACTCTTACTACTTGAGAAGATGGGATATGGTGACTTCATCGAGACGAGTAAGTCAGGTGATGGTGGCATTGATGGCGTCATCAGTGAGGATAAGCTCGGACTGGACAAGATCTACATCCAAGCCAAGCGCTACAGCTCAGACAACAAAGTCCGCGAGCCAGAGATCCGCAACTTCATCGGGGCAATGGGACGTGCGACGAACAAAGGGATATTTGTAACCACCTCATCGTTTGATGCGAAAGCTATACAAAAAGCCAGAGATGCAGGACAAAAGATCATCATGATTGACGGGAACATGCTGGTAGATCTTATGTATAGATATGGAGTTGGAGTGCAAGTAAAAAACTCGTATGAGGTAAAAGAGCTGGATGAGGATTTTTTTGAAGCTTAACTCTAGATTATTCATCGACACTATGCCAAATTCTCAAGAAGCAAAAGCGCGAATAAAAATCAACAAACTCCTTGAAGAATCAGGGTGGCGTTTTCTGGATGACAAAAAAGGCAAAGCAAATATTCGGCTTGAGCCAGGCATACAATATACTGAGCTTGGAGATGATTTCGAGAATGAGACCCATGGGTTTATTGATTTTCTTTTGCTCGACAAAGATGGACGCGCACTTGTTGTGGTAGAGGCAAAAAAAGAAGCAGTCGACCCACTTTCCGCCAAGGAACAGGCGCGCAATTATGCACGTAATGCCGGCGCTCGTTTTGTTATCCTTTCAAACGGCAATATCCATTATTTTTGGGATACGAAGCATGGTAACCCGGACACCATCTCACGTTTTCCAACGCAAGATTCAATCACGCAGTATGAGAAATATACTCCGAATCCTGCTGAGCTTGCACAGACTATCGTTGATGAAAATTATATCGTCTCGACGCAAATCCCAACATTTGCGGCCGATCCAACATTTCGAGATGAATCAACTCGCACGGCGTTTTTGAAAAATAATAAACTCAAGCAACTTCGTCCGTATCAGGTCCAGGCAATCAGAGCACTTCAAGAATCAGCCAAGGGCGGAAGTCAGAGATTCTTGTTCGAAATGGCAACAGGTACTGGAAAAACTCTCATTTCTGCTGCAGTAATCAAACTCTTTTTAAAATCTGGAAATGCTCGCCGAGTACTTTTCCTTGTAGACCGCCTTGAACTTGAAGATCAGGCACACAAGGCTTTCACTCACTATCTTGGGAAAGATTATCGATGTGCTATCTACAAAGAAAGCAAAGATTCTTGGGCAAACGCCAGCGTCATTGTTTCTACTATTCAAACATTCCTTGCTGGCGATCGTTACAAAAAAGAATTTTCGCCAACTGATTTTGAACTCGTTATTTCAGACGAGGCTCACCGCTCAATCGGTGGCAATAGTCGCGCTGTTTTTGAATATTTCGTTGGTTATAAATTAGGGCTTACTGCCACACCCAAAAATTATTTGCGGGGATTTGATGCCGAGGGTGCAGATAGTCAAAGAGAGTATGAGCGCCGACTCTTGATCGATACATACAAAACATTTGGCTGCGAATCCGGCAATCCAACTTTTTCTTATGATCTCGAAAAGGGCGCAATAGATGGATATTTGATTAAGCCGACACTCGTAGATGCGCGCACAGACATTACCACAAAACTTCTCTCAGAAGAAGGCTACGCCGTCCATACCCTTACCGAAAGCGGTGAAACTATCGATGAAACGTTCAACGAACGCCACTACGAACGCAAAATGTTTAATGACGAAACTAATATCGCCATGTGCAAGGCACTTGTTGATAATGGACTTTTTGATCCAGTTGCCAAACAGCTCGGCGTTGATCTATTTGGGAAGACTATCGTCTTTGCAGTATCCCAAAAACACGCCGCCCGACTGACAAACATATTGAACAAAATCGCTTTTGAAAAATGGCCAGAGCAATATGGCGAATCAAATTTTGCGATGCAAGTTTCCTCCCAAGTAGCGAGCGCACAACAGATGACTATCAACTTCGCCAACAATCGTCTTGGTGGACAAGCAAACTCTCCCGAGGGTTATGATACGAGCAAAACCCGCGTTGCCGTTACTGTTGGTATGATGACGACCGGCTATGATTGTCAGGACTTGCTTAATATCGCCTTGATGCGACCAGTCTTTTCACCGACTGATTTCGTCCAGATCAAAGGACGGGGCACCAGAAAATGGCAGTTTGAATACAATGATTATCAAAATGAACCTATCACCGAACCAAAGAAAAAATTCAAGTTTTTTGATTTCTTTGCCACTTGCGAATACTTTGAAAAAGATTTCGACTATGACGAAAAAATAAAACTTCCGACAATTAAAAAAGTAAGCGATTCCAAAGCGACTGCAGAATCAAAAGGCACACTGGGAGAATTTATTGATGAGAGTGGTCAGAAAATCTTCAAAGGCCCAATTGATCTTGCCACTAGTGACGAACTCGCCACGATTACTGAAACTCCCGAAGGTGTGATTATGCGTATTGACCGCGAGGGCTTCAAGCGTGCCGTCGATGAAGACATACTTGGCAATGTTACGCTCAAGAATATGTGGCAAAATGGCGACACTGAAGAAGCCGAGGATTTTACAAGAAGACAAATCTTTGATAAGCCAAAATATTTCCTCAATCTCGATAAAATCCGCAAAATCTTTGGCGTTGATCGCCGCATCACCGTCAAAGAATTCTTGCAGGTTGCCTTTGGCGACAAAAAATCCTTCGAGATGAAAGATGATCTCCTCGAATCAGAATGGGGGAAGTTCATGGAAGTCCATCCCGTTGATATAGAGCATTACCAGCCTGCAAAAAACTATTTTAAGGCGTTTATTGTGGATGAGGAAGTTCGAGATATTGTGAAGCGTAATCGACCAGCAGATTTCTATCATTGTGCCTCATTTGATTTCGAAGATTATCAAAAATTGAACGGATTCAAAACGATCGTTCCTCAATATGTCCATGACTACGCATATCATTTAACGAATCTATAAGGGAATATAAGTATGAATACTGATACCAAAAGACATATCGATTCCGCTCGCCAAGTGCTTGTAGGTGTTGTACCTAACCCAACATCGCAAATTGATCAGATCACCAATGCCCTCATCTATAAGTTTATGGACGATATGGACCAGTCGGCTATCAAAGCCGGTGGCTTACCGTCATTTTTTGTTGATGACTTGGAAAACTACGCATGGACGCGCCTTATGGATCCGCGCATGGGCAACCAGGAGCGCATGAATCTCTACGGCGAGGCGCTTATCAAATTCTCACAGGCCAAACAGCTCCCAGAACTTTTTCGTGGCATTTTCAAATCCGCATTTTTGCCGTATCGTTCACCCGAAACACTCGGCCTCTTTCTGAAAGAAATTGATTACTTTGACTACTCTCACCCCGAAGAACTGGGCAACGCGTATGAATATCTGCTTTCTATCATGTCGTCCCAAGGCGATGCCGGACAATTTCGGACTCCACGCCATATCATTGATTTCATCGTGGATGTAGTGGACCCTACCAAAGACGACAAAGTACTCGACCCTGCTTGTGGCACGGGCGGATTTTTGGTCAGCTCATACACGCATATCTTGGAACAGCACGATGGCAAAGACGACCCAAAGAAGCAAGAAAAACCACTCACACCCGACGAGCGCAAAAAATTGATGGGAAATTTTGAGGGGTACGACATCGACCCGACGATGGTTCGCATCGCACAGGTCAATATGTATCTGCACCAATTCAAGAATCCAAAGATCTTTCAATATGATTCACTTTCAAATGAAGAGAGGTGGAATGATAAGTTTGATGTCATCCTGGCGAATCCACCGTTTATGTCTCCAAAAGGTGGGATCAAACCCAACAGCAAATTCAGTATCCAATCAAGTCGCTCTGAAGTATTATTTGTCGATTACATCATGAACCATCTTAGACCAAAAGGCCGAGCTGGTATCATCGTGCCGGAAGGAATTATTTTTCAATCAGGAATAGCACATAAGCAACTTCGTAAGGATCTCATTGAGGATGGGCTTTATGCTGTGGTGAGTTTGCCGTCTGGCGTATTTGCACCATATAGCGGAGTTAAAACGAGTATTTTACTCTATGACAATGAACTATCAAAAAAAACTAACCATATTTTATTTGTTAAAATTCAGAATGATGGATTTGATTTGGGAGCACAGCGACGTCCCGTCTTGGGCAGTGACATACCTCTAGCAGTTGATGCTTTGACTAGGTACAAGAAACACGCCGACTCAAATGGATCATACTCGATCGGAGGGTGGCCAGAAGGAGAATATAGCATTGACACACATCCCAATTGCCAATTCGTCTCAAAAGAAGAAATTGCCAAAAATGGAGACTACAATCTTTCCGGTGATCGTTACCGTGTGGCAACCGATTACAGCAACGCGAAATGGCCGATGGTGGAGTTGGGTGACGAAAAATACTTTGATATCCAGTCGGGTGGCACACCAGACTCGAACAATGAAAAATATTGGTCAGGAAATATTGCATGGGCTACATTGGTGGACTTACCTGCATCTAATGCAATAACCGATATTAGAGACACTCAAAGAAAAATTACAAGCTACGGATTAAATAATTCCTCAGCTAAGCTTTTGCCTATTAATTCCATACTCGTATCATCGCGGGCAACGATAGGCAGAATTGCAACGAATTCAGTTGAGCTGGCAACAAATCAGGGATTCAAAAATATAATAATCATGGATCAAAATCAGGTAAGTTATAAATATGTTGCTTGGGTTTTGACTGAATTAGTTGATGAAATGAAAGCCTTGGCGAGTGGAGGCACATTTGCGGAAATATCAAAAACAAATTTTGCGAAGCTTAAAATCCCTCTCCCACCACCCGAAATTCAAGAGCAAATCGTGGCGGAGCTCGACGGCTACGCAGGCATCATCGCTGGTGCCAAACAAATCGTCCAAAGCTGGAAACCCAAAATCGACATCGATCCAAAGTGGGAGAAGGTAAAGTTGGGGGAGGTAGCGGAAGTACTTAATGGGCGGGCGTATAAACAAGATGAGCTGCTTGGTTCAGGGAAATACCCAGTATTAAGAGTTGGGAACTTCTTTAGTAATAGAGATTGGTATTATTCGGATCTCGAATTAGAGGACAATAAGTACTGTAATAGAGGAGATCTTCTCTACGCTTGGTCTGCATCATTTGGGCCAAGAATTTGGGAAGGTGAAAAATCAATTTATCATTATCATATTTGGAAAATATTAGTCAACAGTAAGTTGGATAAGCAGTTTTTATATTATTTTCTTGAGAAAGAGACGGAAAATATCAAATTAGAAGGTGGTAGAGGTGTCGCAATGATTCATATCACAAAAGGTAATTTCGAAATAATGGACATCCCCCTCCCACCTCTAGCTATACAAAGACAAATCGTAGAAAAAATAGAGGCTGAACGCACCCTCGTCGAATCCGCCAAAAAACTGATTGAAATCTACGACCAAAAGACCAAAGATACCATTGCAAAACTTTGGGAAGATTAATTTATGAGCAGCTTTACTGTAGACTCAACTTTTTTCTGCATTTTCAAAATCGGAGATAATATTCTATATACTCTTGAGGTGTTGCAATATCTCTATGCGGTGTATGAGAAAACAGACACGAAAAATAAATATTTTCTAAATAAACCGATTATCATTGAAATCGTTTCAATAATAGAAGCAATCCTCTATGATTTTCATATGAGGATCAATAAGAATACTGGCGAAGGTGTGCATAATATCTCTATTTCAGATAGAGATGATATTAGATCGAAAAAACTCGATGATTTTGATAAATATATTACAAGCACAAGAAAGCATGCACTTTTTGGTCAAAATATGCTTTTTTATGAAAAATTACATTACTTAAGAAAGATAAGAAATAGAATCCATACGCAAAATAGTGAGAATATGAAGCCATACGATGATAGAAAAGTCTTTTCAACTCAAAATAAAATCTTTGCGGAAGGTTGTCTTGAAAAAGTTGCGAAAGTGATGAGCAAAAAATATGCTCGGCCCAATTATGTAAACGGATATGTACCTAAAATGACTTTTCCTTGGAAAGAGAGAATTGTCGCCAAAGAGAAGGCATGATCTTTTTACTTAAATATTTCGATACCTCGTGCTCAATTTGACTTTCACGCCAGAAGAGTATGATAGGGGAGAGCTACACACATTTATTATCATAAACTTCTATGACTAAGCAGAAAGAAATCAAAATCATCGCTCATCGAGGCGCGTCGTCACGAATCTTCATTTACCAATCGTCAGGAGATAATAAATCCATAAAAGTACGGATAGAAGATGAGAATGTCTGGCTCACCCAAAAACTCATTGCAGAGCTTTTTAATATAGATGTCCGTACAGTAAATGAGCATTTGAGTAATATTTTATTGGAGGGTGAACTTCATGAGAAGGCAGTTATCCGGAAATTCCGGATAACTGCCAATGACGACAAAATATACGATACTAAACACTATAACCTAGACGCGATATTGGCAGTAGGATATCGTGTACGCTCTACTCAGGGCACACAATTTCGTAAGTGGGCTACCGAGAGGCTCCGCGAGTATCTCATCAAGGGATTCGCCATCGACGATGAGCGCTTGAAGCAAGCGGGCGGGAAAGCACGGTATTTCCAAGAACTGTTGCAAAGAGTACAAGATATCCGAAGCAGTGAGAGAATGTTTTATCAGAAAGTGACGGATATATATGCGACAAGTATCGATTACAAAGTCGACGAGGACATGACACAGCAGTTCTTTGCTACAGTCCAAAACAAGATGCACTACGCAGTGCATGGGCATACTGCTGCAGAGATCATTGCATTGAGAGCAGACCACCACAAACCACTCATGGGTCTCACGAGCTTCAAAAGCGAATACGTCACTACTCACGACATCACAATCGCCAAGAACTATTTGACTGAAAAGGAACTCAATCAGCTCAACCTCATCGTATCACTCTATATAGACTTCGCTGAACTCCAAGCCTCGAGTGGCCGGCTCATGAAAATGCAGGACTGGATACGGAAGCTTGACGAATTCTTGACGATATCTGAGAAGAAGCTCCTACACACCTCTGGTACAGTACGCGCGGAAGACGCAAAAGCAAAAGCGATGGGTGAGTATACGAGATATCGAAAAGAGCAAGACAAGAAATATATCTCTGACTTCGATAAAGAAGTGCGCACAGTATTAGAAGAATCCAAAAAATAGCACCTATGCTGCGAACCGTCAAACGAATCAATCTCGAACAGTACACCCTCGCATCATTTCGCAAAATGCACCACCTCACTTGATTTAGTCTTCCGTAGATTTGCTGTACAATCTTCATATAGATCCCTGATGCGAGCACATGCGCACACAAGTGTGATGCAAAACAGTAGACATCACCATTGACAATGTCTACTGTTTATAGCAAACCGTGTACATTCCATGAGTTACTTGAAAATGGTAATGTACTCATACTCTTAACTTCATATGTCCCCACATCCCCATCCCAAAATCATCGCCCATCGAGGAGCCTCGTCACTCGCACCAGAAAATACCCTTGCATCATTTCGCAAAGCACATGCACTCGGCATCCGAGCCATAGAGCTTGATGTCCACCTATCTGCGGACGGCGCGCTCGTCGTCCATCATGACTACGCATTGGGGAAACCTGACAACGGGACAGGACTCATCAGCGAGATGACACTCGCGACGATCAAGCAGGCAGACGCCGGGGGATGGTATGCGCCCGAGTTCCGCGGAGAGCGTATCCCGACCCTCGATGAAGTCTTTCAGGAGTTTGGCACTGAGATCGAATATGAGATCGAGCTCAAGGGCACCTCAACTGCATTTGTAGAAAAGGTATGTGCCCTCGTTGACGCACACGGACTCATGTCACATATAGAGTTCACCTCTCCACATATCGCACTACTCTGTCATATCGCACACCGGCGCCCCGATGCTCGCTGTGGGATCTTTTTCGATGCATACCCGTCATGGATGAGTCCGGTGACCGGAGATCGGATACTCATCGATATGCTGACCCTCGCATCAGCGAAAGTCGCCCATATTCCCAAGGGGATCCTGACGCGTATACTCGTTGATCGCCTCCATGCAAATGATTTCATCGTCCATGCGGCAAACTGCGATACCGAAGATGAGGTGAGACATGCACTGTCGTTGGGTATCGATCAATTTTCGACCAACGATGTCCTCCTCGCGATGAAAATAGGAGGGGAGGTATAACCTATAGACAGAGCTTGCCGCAATGGGCTGTATACTAGTTTGTTTCTATCGGCTTGACAAATAGAAACAAACTAGTATACTTTGTTTCTATTCATAATAGAGATGTAAACAAACTATGCAATCCACCTCACTTGGCAATTTTATCACCCAGACTGCTGGGTATAATGCATTCATCCCCCATGCCTTCCCGCCATCGCGTGGGTTTGTTTTTAGTGACCAACTCATCAAAAAGAATACCGAGGCCACATGGCTCCTCGGCAAGCTCGATGGAGTGACCAAAAAACTCCCTGATCGTGACTTTTTCCTACTCATGTACCTGCGCAAAGACGCTGCATCATCGAGTCAGATAGAGGGGACACAAGCCACTATGATCGATGCTATCGAGGCTGAAGTCGGTAACAAGCACAATATCCCTACAGACGTGGATGATATTTTGCACTATATCAAAGCATTGAACTATGGGATTGATCGGGTGAAAAAGGATGACTTCCCTTTATCCCTCCGCTTTATCAGAGAACTCCATCGCCAGCTCATGGACCAAGCCCGCGTGACACATTTTGCAGATCCAGGTGAGTTTCGAAAAAGTCAAAATTGGATAGGTGGTGCTCGTCCGGATAATGCGCGTTTTGTACCTCCACCCCCCCATGAGATGATGGAGGCGATGAGCGATCTGGAGAAGTTCATCCATGCATCAGACTCTCTACAGACAGTGATCAAAGCTGGGCTCATCCATGCTCAATTTGAAACCATCCATCCGTTCCTAGATGGAAATGGTCGCACAGGGCGCATGCTGATCAATTTCTATTTGTGGAAAGAAAAGATGTTGGAACAACCAGTACTTTTCCTCTCTTCATATTTCAAAAGACATCAAGAACTGTACTATGAAAAACTCTACGGCTATCATTTCGACAAAGTAGAGGACTGGGTTGATTTTTTCTTGGATGGAGTTATTGACGTGGCTACTGAAGCTATCACAATAGCTGATCGGGTGACAGATCTGCGCGAGCGAGATATGTTCAAGTGCCTTGCTCTTGGCAAGCGTGCGGCAGACACAGCCATTGGAGTATTACCACGGCTCTTCGGACAACCGGTTGTGAATGTGAACATTGTTCAGAAGTGGACGGGCTTTAGTCGTCCTGGTGCACAGATCGTCATCAATCGGTTTGTGGATATGGGTATACTAAGTCTCAAAGACCAAGACAAAAGATACGGTCAATCATATATGTATCATGACTACCTTGATATTTTCAAAGACTAAATCTATGAACGAATCTGAAACGCGAGCAGAATACATTGACCCAAAGCTACAGGCGAGTGGATGGGGAGTAGTCGATGGTTCACGCATCCTACGTGAGCATCGCCTTATGCATGAGTTCCATTTGCGATCCGATCACCTAACAATTCAACAATCTAGCAATATAGCCATTTTCCCTTCGACCTGACTTGTCGCGCTCTGCGCGATGACCTTCGAGCTTCGACCTGACTTGTCCGACTCCCCTCTAGAGAGGGGTGGCACACCAAGTGTGACGGGGTGTGTTAGTGAGTGCGTGACACACCTCCCTCGCCTAAAACGGCGAGTACTCCTCTCAAGAGGAGAGTACGAACAGGAACCATAGATCCCGCAGTAGCCCGCCGTTTTAGGCTATAAAAAATCCCTCCCCTTTCAGGGAGGGAGCACTCGTCTTATCGAGAGGCAATCTCCTCTCGATGTCCCCTTTATTTATTCCACCCCATCATACCCATTCCACGTCCACCCATGCCTCTGCCACCCGCGCCGAGGCGAGGTTGGAGATACTGGATGTCGATCCCATTATCGGTGGCCCATTTTTTCAATTCGGCTTGTCGTGCATCGATGATCGCTTTGCGCTCAGTCGCTGTTTTACCCGTCAGTGCAGTGCGCTGCGTTTGCATCGTTTTTTGCATTTCTTCATGTTTAGCGATCAAAAGCTTTTCTTGAGCTTGAGTGATCTTGCCATCTTTCACGAGTTGTGTCAGGCGATCTGTATAGACCTTTTCCATCTGCTCTTGACGATCTTGTTGATAACTGGTGAATACTGATCGTACATCAGTCTCTTTGAGACCAAATTTTTGTATGATCTTTTGGATCAGGGTATCCTGGTTGGTAGACCCATATCCCTGAGCAAATGTTCCTGGTACGATCGAGATCAACGCTGCACTGAGTGCAAACGTTGCGATGGCTCTGCGCATGTGTGTGTTCATAAGAAATATAATGAATGAATAATACGTGGAGTATAGGTGTCGAGACTGAAGAAGAGCTTAAAGCAGTGCGATATCTACATGCCATGATTCAGACTGTTGGGATGTTCAAAATCATGATTGCATGAATTCATTCAGGCAACGATATCTGAGCCGAGTGAGGGAGTGAGCTTAAGAGAGATGCTAAAGGTTGAGCCCGAGCCTTTCTCACTTTTCACCGTCAGTTTCGTACCGTGCATATCGGCTATTTTTTGTGCGATAGAGAGACCGAGCCCATAGCCACCTGACTCACCGGTGCGTGTGCGCGCAGTATCTGCACGATAAAACCGCGTGAATATGTGGGGGAGGTCTTTGTGATCGATGCCCATCCCCTGGTCGATGACACTCAAGATGAGATGTGAGGCATGATCAGATGTCGTGATGGCTATCTCACTGGATACAGTGGAGTATTTGATCGCGTTGTCCAGCAGTATGGTGAGGAGCTTCACGAGCATGAGCTCATTGCCGATGACTGATCGATCTGCCATATCATGGGTGATCGTGATGGACTTGCTGGCGGCGTGCGCGGATATCGTCTGGATCGATTGCGACACTATTTTTTTGATGGAGACATGCTCATTGATGATGATCTCTTTGTTGTCATACTCGAGTTTGTTCATCTGGATGAGCGTCTCCAGGAGTGACTGCAGTCCATCGATCTCCGTCAGATTGTCCGCGATCAATATACGCGCGTCATGGAGTGAGGATGATGGGTCTCTCATGAATACCTCTGATGCGATCCGGAGCGAGGTGAGCGGGGTCTTCAGCTCATGCGATGCATCGCCGATGAACCGTTTCTGTGACTCCATCATGCGCTGTATCGGATCGAGGGTTTTCCCGGCGAGCAAGTAGGCGATACCTCCACCGGTCAGGAGGATGCTGGCGTTCAGGATGACGATGACCATGAGTATCCGTCCCTTCGTCTCCTCGATCAGTTCATCGTTCACGGGGAGTCGGGGAACAAATGCACCACCCTGAAACGGCATGAAAAGTTGCCCCATCCGTGCCTCTGCACGCGAGCGTTGAAATGCTTCGAAGCGCACAACCTCGGTGACTACCATCCGATAGATAGCGACACTAAAAAGGATACTCACGATCATGAGGATGCTGAGGTACCAGAGAGTGAGTTTGAGTCGTGCTGAGTGAAACATTGCTAATTTTAAATTTCAAATTTTGAATTGCTAATTAATTCATTGATTTGATATTGACATTTGTTCTCTTCATTTAAATAATTGATTCTGTTTCTTAATTTTAAATTTTTCATTTTCAATTTTCAATTATTTTATATCCGAATCCTCGCACCGTCTGTATGAGAGCGGGGGAGGGAGCAAACGGGATATCGATCTTTTCGCGCAACTTCCTCATATATACCTCGATCGTATTGGGGAGGATATCAGCGTCGAAGTCCCAGACGTTTTTGATGATTTGGTCTTTGGTCATCACGACACCTTGGTGGCGCATGAGATACTCGAGCAGCGAATACTCTTTGTGAGTCAGATGGACATCAGTTTTGGATCGCACGACTGAGAATGTCTGCGGATCCAGCGTGAGGTCGGCTACTTTGAGTGCTTTGGCTACCTGGGAGGTAGGTCTACGGGTCACCGCTCGTATCCGTGCGAGCAGCTCCTCGAACGAAAATGGCTTCGTGAGGTAGTCATCAGCTCCGGCATCCAGAGTGGCGGTGATATCGCTCGTATTGTTTTTGGCGGTCAGCATGATGATCGGGGTATAGATATGTGCCTTTCGCAGGGACTGGCAGATATGCAGTCCGTCCATACCGGGCAACATGTAGTCCAGGACGATAGCGTCGTAGGTCTCGGTTGAGGCGAGGTCGTATCCACTCGTACCGTCTGTGGCCATATCGACCGTATATCTGTCCTGTTGGAGGCCTTTTTTGAGTGAGGCAGCGATCCTGAGGTCATCTTCGACGATAAGCAGCTTCATATACGTACGAATCGTACCAGATCCAGCTGAAATTAGGCTGTAATCGTGGCGGCATGCCTGAGGCGTATATATACTCCTTGCTATTATTTCATCATATAGTCTGTTATACTATGTATGATCTACACAAGAGTTACGTGTACGTATGCTTCTCTTTACAGAACTACAGTCCAGACACTTCTTGCTCGTCAGACGGAGAGGAGGTGTAATACATAATGGATAATAAAAAACTTTTCGTTGGCAATCTTCCTTGGACAGTCACTAGTGACTCACTCCGAGAAATGTTTGCTGAGTTTGGTGAAATCGTAGAAGCGATGCTCATCACCGATCGTGAAACCGGTCGTTCAAAGGGATTTGGATTTGTCACTTTCACCACTGAAGAAGCTGCACAAGCTGCAATCAGTGCAAAGAACAATTCTGATCTCGAAGGACGTCCTATGGTCGTCAACGTCGCAAAACCAAAAGAACCTCGCAATGATTTCCGCGGTGGCGGAGGCGGTGGATATCGTGGTGGTAGCGGTGGAGGCGGAGGATATCGTGGAGGTGGTGGTGGTGGCGGTGGAAGCCGTTACTAATCACATTGCAACGCAAGTTGCACCTGATCAGATAACCAACAAACTACCTGTCTTGGATTTTCATAGCAATATGGGACCTAAGCAGGTAGTTCTTTTTTTGCCCAAATATAGCGAGATGCTTTTCCCCGTCATCTTGATCCCGCCGTGGCGGGAGAAAGATCTTAGTGTCACTTTACGACTTTATAGACTTTACGGACTTTATGGACTTTACGACTGTACTTGTCCCGCTCTGCGGGGTCGAGAAGCATGTCACTTCGAGCAGAGCCTGCCCTGAGCCTGTCGAAGGGTCGAGAAGTGAACCATGCACTCTCCTCTTGAGAGGAGTCCTCGCCGTTTTAGGCGAGGGAGGTGTGTCACGCGTTCAGTAACACACCCCGTCCCGCTCCGCGTGCCACCCCTCTCAAGAGGGGAGTAAGAAAGAGTCTAAATCCGCTTCCGCCAGCTGGCGGACGGGATCCATCTTCTTAGTAACCCGCCAGGTACCGTACGGTACCTGGGGTCGAGAAGCATGTCACTTCGAGCAGAGCCTGCCCTGAGCCGAGTTTACCTTGAGCCTGTCGAAAGGAAGGGTCGAGAAGTGAACTGTGCACTCTCCTCTTGAGAGGAGCCCCATCTTGGACAGCCTGCTGGCTAGTCCCATCTTGGACAGCCTGCTGGCTAGTCCCATCTTGGACAGCCTGCTGGCTAGTCCCGCACAGATACTAGTGGAAGCGTTGTGCGTATTCACGCAGAAGTGTGTCCTGTCTTGAGATTGATCCATGAGCTGCCTTCATCATGATGCGCCTCTTTTCACTTGATGATGCGTCGCGCACAAAGTGAGAGAAGCCACTTGAGCTACTCCGTGAGCTCCGAAGCGAAGTCAATATTCGTACGATAAGTTCTTTCATGTGAGGGTAATTATACTACAATTCAGATTGAGACTGCAACAGGGGATGGCTCTCTGAGATGTTTTGTATGGTGTATGGTTCTTTGTTGCCGGGAGGTTTGACTATCAGGTGTACCTCGTTGTCATTACCAAACTCAGCTTTAAGACTTTTTACATTTCCCATCACCGTATTGCATGCCTCTTCAAATGTCTCCTTGAGTATCTTCCTTCTTTCGATTCGCTCTCTTTTTTGTGTGAACTCCCACGCAGTAGTTTTATCTCGTATAACATAATGGATCTCGATACCTCCTCTGTAGGGGTGTCTAGGACTGAGGAGTCTGGTCAGATTCTTTCTTGCTACATCCAGTTTTTGTAAAGTCCCATCGAGAATGAAATTGTATTTGAGATGGATCGCCTTATCGATGATACGCTCCATGACTACACTCGCTGCATTTTGGTACCTATGCGCATCTTTGCCAGTGTAACCTGGGAACAACGCGCGTATTTCATCGAGATCAATGAGGAGAATCTGCTCGTTTTGCTTCAAATATTGATCAGCTAGATCTTTTGCATATTCAGTTTTGCCTGCCCCCGGTATCCCTGCCATCAATATGGCAACTGGTTTGTCACATGCTACTACCAAATAGCTACGCAAATACTGGAGTGCAAGAACTTCTTTTGTTTTATTATTTGGTATTGGATACGAGTCCATACATATAAGTATACTCACGTCCGATGGAAACCTCTAATATATCAGCGCCATATGGTCACTCATTCTCTTTTGACTTCCCGGACAAGCCTGCCCTTCCGTAGCTTTACTTGTCCCGCTTTGCGGGGGCGAAGGAGGGATCCGGGATCCATGAATGAAACTCCACATGGTTCCTGAGCTAAACTCAGGAAGTCAAAAGAAAGGGTATAACCAGATAGCCCGCCAGGTACCGTACAGTACCTGGGGTCGAGCAGCATGTCACTTCGAGCCCCGAAGGGGCCACTTCGTGGCCGAGCCTGCCCGCCGACGCTGGTACAGCTTACCCGCCGTTTTAGGCAGGCCTGTTCGAACTCTCCTCTTGAGAGGAGTACTCGCCGTTTTAGGCGAGGGAGGTGTGTCATGCATTAGTCAACACACCCCGCCCGCCTCAATCGGCGGACAAGCCCGCCTACGTCGGCGGGCACCCCTCTTCTTAGAGGGGAGTCGGGCAAGCCACGAAGTGGCCCCTTCGGGGCATGGGATTCTTCTCAGCCCTAGGCTGATCAGAATGACCTTAGACCTTAGACGTTGGACCATATAGACTATTGTGTATTCGAATCAGTATACTGACTGTATGGTACGCTCTTCTTCCCCCTCTTCTTCCCGTAGTGGTATTGCTGGGTTTACCCTCATCGAGTTATTGGTAGCTACCGGAATCATTGCAGTCCTTATGACGGTAGTTATCGTAGCCGTGAATCCCTTCCGTATGTTTCTTGCTGCACAACAGACAAAGAGATCATCTGATGTAACAACCATAGGGAAGTCACTGGATATGTATCTGGTATCTATGAAAGGAGTAGTCC
>Ga0194063_10000792_pt1 | contig 22125 bp, 16 predicted proteins | sample SepL3720m_MetaG_FD_155459 | JGI IMG/M metagenome (GOLD analysis project Ga0194063, IMG submission 155459) | Anoxic zone freshwater microbial communities from boreal shield lake in IISD Experimental Lakes Area, Ontario, Canada - Sep2016-L373-20m | ecosystem: Environmental > Aquatic > Freshwater...
AGAAGGGCGCCCCATACCCGGTCGCAGGCGCCACCCAGGGATTATCGGTGGGATAAGCCGACATATCCACTTGAACCCCCTGAAGCGTCGGAGTCAAAGCCGCATCCTCGGTAGCAAAGATTGCCTGATACTGAAAATACTGATTCAGCGGAATCACGCCAGTCAACAGACTATTGGCAGGATCCATAAAATAAGAATTCGTCGTCCCATCCGGCCCCACGAAATCACCGGGAGAATCTACTGTGGCCCACGACCGGGCTTGGAACTTGAGGGTAACCGCGCCAGCGCGATAATGATCCAGAACTTCCTCGCTGGTCAGCGCCCGGTTATACAACGCCGCCTCGTCAAAAAGACCGCCCCCACCGATCACTGCATCCACCGCCGCCACAGGATTTCCTGCTGCCGCCACCCTCGCCCGGAGCCGGCCATTGACATAGAGACAGGCATAGGTGCCGTCATAGGTGCCCGCCACATGATACCACTGCTGAACACGCAAAGGATTAACTGCTGTACCAACAGTCCCACCCACTTGGAAATATGGCCGCCCCACCGCGTCGGTCCCCAACCGGACACCCGCCCCGCCGCTCGACTTATCAATAAGAACAGCATTTGCTTCAGTTGACAAATTCACCCAGGTTTCCCAACTGCAGGAAGATAGAGCCAGTGACGCATTATCCGTGACGCGAATGAGTTGGGATGCTCCAGTAAGAGATACACAGGCGCCCAACCGACCAGGAGTAACTACTGCCCCCCCTCCTTCAACAGTCCCATCATTCCCATATCCGCTCGCGTCACTCGTCACACCGTTACTGATTACATTGCAATGCCACAATCCAACAATCGAAGTTGGATCCGCGACATGTTCCTGCCCATATGGTGCATCAGTCACCCATTGAATCCGCTCCCAGTATGTCGGTTGGCCTCCATCCATCACCGGTCCCGAAAACTGCCCCTGACCACGGGTGTTGAACCCTGCAGCGGATAGTTCCGCGATTTCCCACTCCGTTAACGCCCGGCTATGGGTCATCACCTCATCCATCATACCATTGAAATAAATGTTTTGCGTACCGTACTTGCCCAACGAAACCAGTCCCGCGCCCATATTGATGCTACTCGACGCCAACACCGCTGAGGCCTCTATGACACCATCCAGATACAGGTAAATGCGGCCACCCTGCTTCATGCCGGAAACATGATGCCAGTTGCCATCCGTCCACTTTGTTCGAAACGAGGTCGCCCTATAAACTGTCGAACCGTCCGACAATACAAATGCCAGGGAGCCACTTGGTGCATTAGTGGGATTCAACTCGATCGCATAGTAGGGAGTCGTCGCCGCCGCATAGGTCGTCGCTAATGCACAGCGCCCAGTCGTCACAGAACTCCACCACAAACTAATCGTGAAATTATCTGTACCCAACACACCACCAGAGGCCGTAATGTAACCGTTCGTCAGGAACATTCCCGCGCCCGATCCAGTTTTTGCCGCCCCACTCAGATAAACCGGTCCCACCGGCGTGCCATTTCGCCCATTTCCGGAACCATCTCTCACAGATGGATTGGAATCAATCCAAGTAGTGTCGTCCATATGCCACAAGGTCATTAACTGCGGACTGAACAGGGGATCTAGAACAGTCGGGCCTGTCGTCTGCAATGCATCACGGATAATCTCATCACCTGCCCAAACTGTACTACCTCCATCATAAGATCCTTGATTGAACTTTTCGCGCGTATCATCCGTAATCGTTGAACTTCCTGCATACTGAACAAACACCGAGTTAAGAGCAGGGGAAACATCGCCATCACCTGACAGATACGCCCGATACTGAAAATAACGTTTCCCAACAAATGAATTCGGGAGGGTCGCTCCTGATGAATCGACAAAGTAACTGGCTATGGTATCGCTCACCCCCACAAACGACGTCTGGGGCGGATTGTTATTGTCAGCTCGTGATTGAAACCGAATCTGTCCGGCAACCGCGCGTCGACCAAGAACATAGTGTTCCTTGACCTCACTCTGCAGAAAAGTCCGACTGAACATTGCCAGTTCATCCAAGTAGCCTTCGAAGTAGTTCCCATTGGCGCGCCCGACAACCACATCAGTAGTCGAGACCCCGGAGGCGAAAATGACAGCCACATGATTCCACCCAGGCAACAAACTGGACTGGGTTCCGCCATTCACATATACTGTCACTCCGGTCGCGTTGTTTCCGCCAACCCAGATCATGCCGTTAGAGACACTCACCCATACCTGAGTGGACAACAATTCCATCACACCGCCATCGGACTGAGTTGTTTTCATCCACCACTCGACAGTGTTGATAGTGGTGCCCATAGAACCAAAACCAACAGTGGAATCCACACCGTTAAAGGTCGCAGAGTGAGTGCCAAGTTTGGCAAGTGATGTAAAGGAAACCCCACCGCTCGATCCGCCAATATGTCCTTTTCCTGATGCATCATTCCAAGTTTCATTCATGTGCCAAAGACCTTCAAGACTGCTAAGCGTATTTGGTAGTTCCCCCCCTCCGGCATTCCACTGAATCTGATTCCACGTTACACCACTCCCAGCATCCAATACTCGCGAGGTGAAGGTGCCATTTGTCAACCCTCCCCCATTCGAAGATTTCGCGAGATGGACGTAAGGAGTGTCCTTTGTAGCGATGAAATTGGTTATTGTTGTTACATAACTGCCCTGCAGAAAACCACCCATATTGTCATCACATGAACCTCTCAAGTTCCCTGTAATCTTTACGGTATCGATATACGGCGTAAACGACTGATCAGAAACAAAACTCGCTTTATACTGCATAAAGCGATCAGTTGTAATGAAGTTACCTCCTGACGTCAGTATTTCATATGGTTTACTATAGTAGGTGCTGGACGTACCATCAGGCCCAACATATGAACCAGTTATGACCGAAGAGTTTCCAGACCTCATGCGAAATCCTACTGTTGTTGTTCTTAAATAGGCATCACTAACTTCTTTAGATGTCAGGGCTCGGTCAAAAACGATCAACTCATCGACATTACCTAAGAAACCACGGGCATTTACGTCATAATCATCAACGCCTACTTTCAAATAATCGTCCTGAATAATGGTCGCAGGAACATACCCACTTCGACTGGATTCAATGACACCGTTTATATACAAATACATTGCTCCACTCGAAGTTTTGACCCCAGTAACGTGATACCAAGTCTTAAGCGAAAGCGTCCGGGAATATCCACTAAACCAATCAACAGATGACGACGTTTTGAAGCGAAACACGATATTTTTCACCCCTTGTCCAGCCCCAACAACAAAGCCACCGAACCCTGCCGGCCCATTAACTGTAACCACACCCGCATTGTCTTGTGAATAATCCCTAAAATAGACCCAAGCCATTATCGTACACTCACTCTTCCCATTTAGAAGCGACGAATTTACTGTCTGAAAATACCCTGGGGTACAAAACAAGGCATGAGAACCTAGACAGCGATTCGTCGTATATGAAGCACCACTTACAGTCGATCCAAGCACACCTGTAACCTCGTCTATCGGACTGTTGTTGAAATGGTAGAGCGCCACAATATTGGAGGTTGATAACTGCAGTTCACCAAGACTTGGTCGCCGGTAACGGTTGTAAACTTGAGAGGCAAAGGTCTGCCAGGTATTCCCTTCCCCACCATCGAACACGCGAGACTCATAATCAGCGTTCACAGGATATTTTGAACCGATCTTATTAAGCATCAAACTAACGTCCGGCCCTATCCCAACGCCAACCTGCACTGAGGCGTTGGTCAGATATTCGGGAAGGGAAGTTTGGTGTAGTTGTTGTGCCTGCAGAACTAGTTTCGCCACTCCATCCGCCACCGTGATCTTGGTAGGGTCGGAAACCATATATTGGGCTGGGGTAGTAAAGGGCCAGACGTTGGTCTGGGTCGTGGCGTAGATCGGAGTGGCGGCCACGACGATAAACGCAAGAACGCTCAAGAAGAACAGTGATTTGTTCATAAGAATTATCAACTCCAAAAAGAAAACATCGATATACAAGACTCACAGGATAAGAAGAATGAATATTGTTCCATCATTTCAACCTGCACATCCTGGGCATCGATGTTTAATCCTTTTTTGCCTTGTATTCACAAGACCAATAATAGCATAAGGTTATGAAAAACAGGGTAAGAAAATGATGTCAAGAAAATGTGAATTTTCATGGTACACCGTGACACATATTGGCACGCGGCCGGTGGAAAACACTACACAACTGGTTGACCTGAGGCTGGTACGAAGGGAATTTATCCTCCTTCATCAGCACAACGACACAATCCCACACTGAAAAACAACGCGTCATGATCAATCATCTCTCGAGCATGTTGACAAAGTCCTTTACCATCCGGGCGCGCGTGAAGCGTTCGCTAAATCGCTGAAGCAACAGGGTGCTGAGACTCTCACGTTTGAGGACGGCCTGTCCGAGGATCTGGGCGCACGATTCCGGGTCGTCGCCATCCACGAGATAGTCTTCAAGTTCACTGTCAAGCAGTTCGGATGCAATCCCCACCCGTGTGCTCACAATTGGCACCCCATGCGAGGCGGCCTCAATGAGCGGAATGCCGAAGGACTCATAACGGGCCAGATGGAGGTAGACGGTGGCGTCGGCAAATTCACTGGTAAGTTCTTCCGAAGACAGACCCGATTTCCACTCGACGGTTATTTGGGAAGACCCTCCCGCACCCCCAACAGTCTGCTGAAAAACTGGTGTATCTTCAATGTGGGAGGCGCACTCCGTACGGCGACTGTTCATTTCAGGTGCCCCAATGGACCTGTCGCGGCAGGGGACTGCCCCTCCCACATTAAGGAGGAAGGCATCGGAAGAGTTTATCAACAGGTTCCTAAAGAAGGGAGAGGGGTTCGCGGGAGTCACAATCACCACGCGGCATGGACCGTACTTCGCCGCATAGGCCTCAAGCACAGGTCGAATCCGGTCAAATCCCTTCCGGCGGTCAGGTGTGCCGATAATGAGGAAGGAGGGGGCGGCTTCGCCGCGGTTACTGGTTATTGGTTTCGAGTTATTAGGCAAGACCATAGGAGGTTGTTGAAAAACAGTTTCTTCAATGTGGGAGGCGCACTCCGTGCGGCGACAGTCCATTCCATGCACCCACATAGGTCTGTCGCTACAGGGGACTGCCCCTCCCCCAATCCCATGCCACACCATCATCGGTTCAACAATCCCGGGGTACAATCTCTTCATCTCCTGGGCATGCGCTTTGGAGTGAGTCATAATTCGCCTGGCAATTTGAAAAGAACGTCGTTCACGCGAAAGACGATAACACAATTTGCACCACAACATCGCGGAACGAACTGCAACCTTTAGCGCCCGTTCTTTTGGAGGGCGAACTTCATGTGAGCCGGGTGTTGGATGGGGTGCATGACCAGCAGACTCGGGGAGGGTCACGCTTGAATATTTGCTACCTTGAACATTACTTGTGCGCGGCTCACATGAAGTTCGCCCTCCATGTGTTTCGCGCTTATTATTTAATGGTTCGGATGAATCTCGACATCCAGGTGCTTCGCGCTTATTTGTTGGCTTCTCGCCCTTATAATGAACCATTTGGAGCAAGGTTGTGTGTGCGCGCAGAATGGTCTTGTCGGGGAATGCCTTCTGCACACCGATCCCAATTCCCTCTTCACTCTGAATTTCAATCCAGTCGTAGTGGTATTTGGCATCCAACAGTTTGACTAACTGCCTCATATTCCACACATCACGGGAATCCGGCATGAGTCTCTCGACGATGGGCCAATAGGAGTGTTTGAGTAAATATACTGGTACCCCGTCCACAATCTGGGGGCGAGGAGGATTGACCTTAGACTTTAGACCGTTGACTTTAGATCTTAGGAGCCCACTATCCTCTTTCCGGTTAGGGTTTTCGGGTCTATGGTCTATGGTCTGAGGTCTGAGGTCTGCACTCTCACCCCCCCACACAACCACATGGCACTCATGCTCTCGCTCTTTTAGACCCAATGTGATCTCTCGAAGATAGGTTCCGATCCCCGACCCCCGACTGGCGCCTGTGACACCTGGATATCCTGGTCCTATGAAAAGAAATTTCATCGATATTATTCCGAAATATACTTTGGAGGCCAGGGGACTTTCCAGTCAGTGATAATCCTTCTTAGAAACTCCTCCTCATCGCCGAAGGGAGCGTCTTTCCAACTTAATCCTGAGGCCAGTCGTTGATAAAGAAACTGCGGCTCATGGACACAGGCATAAGCGAATCCCTTCAAAAACCGGGTTCTATTCTTTCTCAACGTCAACCGGTCTAGTCCTATCGCCTTCAGGTACTGCCCTCGCACATTTCTCAAGATCCGATCCCGCCATCCAGAATTTGTCTTCCAGTGGGCTGGTAAAGCGGGTTCACATACCATTAGAGTTTCAAACGAGAGGTCAGCATTCCTGCGAAGTTTCGCAAGAGACGGTTTAACCCATGAAGCCTGTGCGGGATGTTTCCGCCAAGTGGCCAAGTGATCCGGTAGAGAAATCGTATCCGTAGCCAATGCCGCCTTCATTGCCCACAAACGATCCGCACAGGTTCCACAATCGGTTCTGAAAAGTCCCACCTTATCAAGCAAACGCCGCCGAAAAACGACTGAAGCAATCGTCGTCCAAGAAGGGACATCCAAACATAGATGTACCAAAAACTCCATCAAACCGGCCCGCTGGTGGAGTTGATCCCGATAAGCATCATAGAATGAGCCAACCACTTGAAAAGGAGGCGGGTTCATTTTGTAACCCTGTTCATCAATGAAATCAAACCCGCACACAGTTAATTCGACGGACAGATTCTTCTCCAACACACCCACCATACGCTCCAGCAAGTTTGGTGATGCCGTATCATCACTGGTTGCGATATAGATATATTCGCCGCAAGCCCGAGATAAACACTCATTCCACCCAGCATAGATCCCTTCTTTGGGCACTTGAAACAACTTCACGCGCGTGTCGTTGGCGAATGTTCTCAAATATTCCCACGAACCATCAGTCGAATAACTGTCGCAGACGATCAACTCCCAATTTGTGACCGTCTGGGCGAGAATGGACGCCATCCGTTCACCAAGGAATGGCCGGGTATTTAGGCTAGGCAGACAAATAGAGACCAACGGGTGCACGGCATCAAAATCCCTAAACGTTTTCAGGGCCACTCGATCTGGGTCGCATGATCAACCAATGCATGATGTTACCGCGCCCTTCACTTAGTATCTTTGCATAAATCCGGGAACATAACATCCGCTCCACAATTCCAAGAGTAAAAGGCAGGTCTTTAATGCCACGATATTGAGAGTGAGAAAAAACCATGTGAATCTCGTGGGTTGCAGAAAAACGAGTCATCAAGGTTGGAGTGATTGAGTTATCGCGAAAGTCATGACATTCGACCACCATGAAACTGTCACGAAGTTCGGGGATTGCTTCGGGATTAAGGAGGTCCTTCTCATACCCTTCAGCATCTACAAATAGAAACGGCCGGCGGCACCCAACCAGAGTCTTGCGGAGAGTATCAAGATTACAAAAACCTTCGATTCGGAGACGATTTGACACCCCATTAATCTCAGCCAACTTCCGGATCTGCTCATGGTACACCGGGATAGTTTCAAACGCCACCTCATCACAGTCCTGACATCGCATCAGCAGACCCACCGCAAAATACCCTTCAGCCGCGCCGATATTTATGATCTTGTCAAAACGGAATCCGAACAACCTCTCTAACTCTATATTTAATTCTTTTTCCCAAGAACCCAACAGAAATGCGGGATCCAACAATGGTATTGATGAATCTAGCGCGCTACCTTTCAATTTTGAGAAGGGGCCATTGCAGACCATCCCGTTAGTCACACACCAGACACGATTGTCGACCCAATACTTGAGGCGCCGAAAACGCATTGGAATGAGAAACTTAAATATTTTACGAAGAATATTATTCATGAGGCCCTTTTGATGTGACGAATTGATATTATCAAATCTACCCATCTCTTAACGATCACCGTCTGCCTACAATACCATGCGAAATGACCCACATTAACCAGAACACGCCCTTCGATAAATAGTCGTATTTTATAAATTATGCTCATATATTCTGTTCTATCGGCGATACGGGAATTACCACTAACGTTTATCTTGCCTTGTAACAATTTACTCAGTGTATATTCCGCTCTAATCACCGCTGAAGTATACGGTCGCAGAATGTGATAACTGGCCGCATCACCCACTAGTTTGTGATAAACGTTTAGCCCAGGATCAATCATGTGCGTCGATAAACGCTTATACCCCTGAAAATGATAAATAACCAGAGGAAGACCATCGACATAGATATTGCCGTCTTTTTTCGTAATAGAATATTGTTCAACATTCCAAGCCGCAGTGTTGATACCCAGGTGAGAAGAAATGCACAAACCTACAAATAGTTCCGGCCACATATCCAGATATTTTTGATCAGCAAAACGTGTTAATTCAACCCGGTCATAGCACCACTCAAGACAACGTTCACGCCACCATGTCATACAAGCTCGACCATCAATATTATTACAGACTCCAATAATTCCGACGTTAAACTCACCTGCTTGCAATAAATATTTCAACCGAGCAGGGAACCGATGAGGGGTAATATAGAGAGAATTGCCCGCCCACTCCTGGTACAGCAATGAAACAGAATTAAAAAAATACATGTCGGCATCAATGTACATCAACCGATCAATGTAGCTATTTTTACAAAGCAAGAACTGAATCAGACACGGCGTTATTGTAAAGTAATATTCAATCTTCGAACGTGTGCCTTTTACGGAAAGAAGATCCTTGTCACCGGCTTCGAGTTCTTGCAGAGGGATAATAACAACTGAGGGCAACTTCAGTTGCCTCAGAATCGACTCGCAGTCTTCATCGAGACACAAAGCGTACAGGGTGAAATCAGTTTCCGCCCAACGCAAAAGCGACTCATAGAGCGGCAAGGCCCTTACCAAATAATTAAAATCAAAATAAGTGCAGAGATAGCGCATAATCAGATTGTCGGCTTAACCACATACTTTCTTAACAGTTTCTATCACACGCTCTGCCTCCTCATCTGTCAGCTCCGGATACATTGGTAGACTTAAGATGGAATCATTCAACCGTTCAGTCTCAGGTAACTGAACAATCAGCGGAACATCTCTATAAGCAGGCTGGCGATGAATGGCCACAGGATAGTGGATTGCTGTGCCAATCCCGGCATCAGACAACTTCCGCACGATCTCGCTTCGATTCCTCACCAGCAGCACAAATTGGTGATATACATGCTGGACTCCCGTTTGTTCTCCTGGAAGTATGATTCCATCCAGACTGTTCAGTCCTTGTCGGTATATCGAGGCAATTTTTCTTCGTCTCTCGTTCTCACTTTCAAGGTAGGGTAGTTTGGCCAATAAAATCGCGGCTTGAAGTTCATCAAGTCTCGAATTTACACCTCGGACATCGCTTACGTAACGCTCGCGCCATCCGTACTGGCGAAGTATGCGAATTGTTTCAGCGAGTTGTCGATCAACCGTAATGATGGCGCCGCCATCGCCCAACGCGCCAAGGTTCTTTGTCGGGTAGAAGCTGAAGGCCCCTGCCACACCAATAGTGCCAACTTTGCGCCCTGCTATTTGTGCACCATGCGCCTGAGCGCAATCCTCAATCACTGGCACCCCATGCGCTTTTGCAATTAATGAAAGTTTATCCATACTCGCTGGATGACCGAAGAGATGCACAATGACAACAGCTTTGATTCCGGCGTCACGCTCAAGAAGTTGCGCCAAAGATTCGGGACACATGTCATACGTTGAAGGATCAATATCGGCGAAACGCGGCACAGCACCCGCACGCCCAATCGCAGCAACCGTGGCAACGGCAGTATTAGCCACTGTCGCAACACGATCGCCCACCCCTATTCCTAATGCGCGTAATATTAACTCAATGGCATCAGTACCGCTGGCCACACCCACACACGCTGTTTCGCCATGATATGCAGCAAAGGCTGTTTCAAACGCCCGGCAGGCCCCGCCCAAAATATAGTACCCGCTATCAATCACCCCTTCGACAGCCTTAAATATTGCGGCACGGTGCCGAAGAACATTTGCGCCTGGATTACATTGGGGGATATTGCTCATAATTTCCTCGCATATTGCCGGAACTCTTCATAATTCCGGATGTAATCAATCGCATCGTAGTATTCATTCGCCACAACCATGAGCACGCACCCACTTGAAAAATCCGACATTGTATGCCACAGCATAGGCTCCAGCAAAACGCCCTGGTTATTTCGCCACATACGCACATCCTGCCGATTGTATCCGTCATCCAGTCCTAAAACAAAACTGCCACTTATACAAAAAATAGCCTGCCTCAGAGTTTTATGAGCATGTTTGCCACGACAACTACGTGCATTTTGTAAATTCGTTATATAGTAAACACGTTTAACTTCAAACGGTATATCGCGTTGGGCTTCCAAAATACAAAGGGTTCCATCATTCCCGTCATCAAATTGCCGCAATGAAACCCAACCGCTATTATTCACCGATATCTTATCAGAGACCTTATTGTCATTCATGTTTTACCTTGTGATTACTTTGGAACGCACTCCACAAGAAACAGATCATTCCGTAAAATCAACCCAATCTTTCAAAATCAAGGGTGGTCGCAATCGGACTGCTCAAACACGAACCCCTTATAATACGCTTTTTCATCGACTGGCGTTAAAGTATCAATTGCATCGTAGTCTGTTACCAGAATGTAGTTGGACGCCGCGAGAATTTCAAGCAACTTACTTTCCGAAAGAAACCAAGCGGGATAACTGGCGGAATAAATTGTGCTTGGCACATGTTGAACCGTAAGGCGGTCACGATTGCGTTCCAGGAATCCGGTGCGATCAATAATCACATTGTCAATTCTATGCCCGAGAAGTGTCACCAAAACCTCATAGGGATCCGGCAAATACTGCAAAACACTGGAAAGAAGAAGAACATTGGGCTTGTGCAGGACAAGAACCTCCTCGACGGAATAAAAGAAGCGCAACTGTTCAGACTGGAAATCACGACGCCCGCAATCCACATGAGTTTTCTGTTCGACAACCAACCATTCCAATTGAGGAATGACATCCAGGAATTTCCGGCATTGAAAGTAAGAACTTCCCAGTGAGCCTCCAAAATCCAACACCGACAACCGCCCGTCAGATCGAACAACCGCCCTCAACAGTGCCGCTATCAACGGGTAGGTGTATTCAGGTTTTTCAAATATAACCGAATCACGCTCAAAGGCAGCCTCGCCATGCTTGACTGCTAACAACGCTTCGCGAGTCTTTTGCAAAATAATGGTCGAATCGTATCCGACAGATTGGCATTGTGCGTCCGTCCAACTCGCATAATCGCCTGTAAACGTTATGTCAGTAGTTTTAACCCCATCAATCCCACTCATTCGCAAACGTCGCCATCCCTTCATTGCTAACGGTGGCAGGATATCCTTAAGGATTCGCCTCAATGAAATTAATTGTAAAATGGGCGTCGACATAATGTTCTCGCAATGCTGAGTATTTTACTCAAGTAAGATTGATGTGGCGCACCTTGCACTTGCCGAAAGTACCTTTCGACTTTATGCCGCGCAGAAAGGTTTTCCACTGGTGCAAGACGAACCAGACTTATCGACCTCCCCACAGGCAGAACATCAAATTGTTTGCTGTCCATGCTATGCGTTCCACTCGCATCATTACCTATGTTATGGACCAAAGAGCGCCCTGGATAAAGGGTCAACTTTTTTTGCAGGAACGCCGAGGCATACCAACGTATTGCCCAAGAATTGTTTTTCCCAGCAATCTGATCCCGCAGCATTTTTGTATAAGGGAAACTGCCATTAAAATCGAACTCCTTACAAAGATTTTGACGTTCCAGTTCCGTTAGAAGTAAAAGAGCATCCGGCTCGAATAATATCCAACCACGTTTCCAAGTTGCCCATCCCCAGCAATCAGCACCCCTTAGCAAAAAGCTTTCAGGTATCTCTTCTTTTAACGGATATATATAGCCATGAATACTGATCACTTCCGCTGTGGTTTCATAGAGATCCAAAGCCTCGTTCATATATTTGAGGAAAAATGGTGATGTGACCAAATCGTCTTCCATTACGATCACGCGGTCGTGCAAGTTACAGATTTCCCTAACACCGGAAATAATGTTATGTGCAAGACCTATGTTTTTCTCTCTCTTACAGATAACAACTGATTTGAACCCTCGGACCGCGACTAAGTAATTTCGAACGGCTGCCACGGCATCATCATCCTGATCCAACTTCGCCCCATCGGAAAACACATACAAATCACTCTCGCCGGCAAATTCGTTGAGTTGCAATGCCTCAACCGTTTGTTGCAGGTGCCACAAGCGGTTATAAGCGAAGAGGGCGATGGGTGCTAATGTCATCATTAAAACAGGTTTGAAATTCATAATATTGGCTGAAATTACAAACACGCAGAATCCAAAAGCCTACGGTTTTCAGCACGCACAACGACTATTTAATACTTTAATAAAAACCACTAATTACTAGGCGAACGGCTCAAACATCACTATCGTTCAGCACAGTCTTAGCTTCATCTAATATATTTATTTGTGGCACAGATTTCGATTTCCAGCAAAGCCCAAAGACTGAGCAAACAGATCCGGTCGGTTGCAATCCATTTTCTTTTTAAATATTTGCATGGAGGCATAAATTCTTTCTAATGATAAGATCCCCTGATTTACTTCATGATGTTTCTCTATAAAAGAACGCCCCGTCTTCCCCATTTTTTCCCAATCGGCACTTGGCGAGATCACCTTGCACAATGCCGTTACTAACGCATTAACATCACGTTCACCGACTAAAATTGCGCTTTGGCCGGGAACTGTAACATTTGGAATATCAGCGTGAGTTGTTGATACTACAGGCATACCTAATGCTTGGGCTTCAAGAATCGTTGTTGGAGCGCCACCCTCACTATCCCCATCGTCGGCTGTTATGCTAGGGTGCAAAAAGATATCGCCTGAATCCATTTCTTTTATATATGATTTGTAATCAAGCACCCCAAGAATAATTGCAATTTCTTTCATGTTATTATCGGTAATAAAATTAGCGACATCTCTTTCAAGTTCTCCACCACCAATCATCCTAAACTCTATGTTCATTCCAAGTTGCGACAGTTTTAAGACAGCCTTTAAAGCATACATTAGCCCTTTTTTTTCACAAAATCTGCCAGCAAAAACTATTATCACTTTGCGTTCCAATTTGAACTCACGCTTTCTGTAAGGAGTCGCATTGAGATCTATTAAGATCCGCTGGAGTATTATCTTATTTGCTGGACAACCGAGATTTATCAGACGTTGCCTCATGAAAGGGCCCTCAACCAAAAACAACTCACCTTCATTAAACAGTTGCTGGCGATGTTCAGGCCAATTCATGGGTTCAAGTGGAGTCAGATTTGCAGTATCAAAACCATAAAACGTTGTTACCATAGGCAATCCCAACTTACGCTTCAATGGAAGCATCTGGTATCCTATCGGGCCAAAGTGAGCATGAATAACTGAAGCTTTTCGTTGCCCGAGTATCGATGACGCCCACATTATTATCTCAGTTTCGGCGTTGAGCCACATTCGTGATAGCACATGCTTTCGAATTCCAAGTTTGAGCCATTGTACTGTCCATCTTTTCGCGCCTCGACACTCTTGTTTTGGCTTATATGCGTATAAATCGTCTCCCGGAAATGGGAATAGGTCAATATTTGTGATCGGCTCGTAGAGGCTCAGACAAATAGGATGAACCTTCTGACAATGGATCAAATTATTATAAATGAATGTTTCTGAACGGGCGAAGAAGTGATAGTTGATGTTTGCGATCGTCTGCTTTGTATGCTCATCTTTCATGATTTCTTTACTTGAATAATCGGCTATAATGGCCCCCTTTTATGTACAATTAATTACGTTAATAATGATCGCATCCCACGTATTACCGTCTCAACATTATCATCTGTTAGTTTTGCCGATAGAGGTAATGAAAGAGTACCTTCACCAATCTTTTCTGCATTGGGAAAATCTCCATGTTTATATCCGAACCGCTCCATGTAATAAGGATGTAAGTGAAGTGCTGTATAATGGACACCCGTTCCTATGCCAATATCATGCAATCGCTTGATCATTTCGTCCCGTAACAATCCACACTTTTTCTTTTCGATAAGAACGGTATACAGATGACGAGCATGCACGTCTTTTGAATTTGAAGGATACGGCAACGAAATCGGCAAATCAGCAAATGCCTCATCATAACGGCGCCAGATTGCATTGCGCCGTAGAAGTTGCGTCTCAATACGCGGCAATTGGTGAACACCAAGTGCTGCCTGCATATCCGTCATATTGTACTTGAACCCTGGATAAATGACTTGATAGTGCTTATACCCTTTATCCGAAAATCTCGCCCACGCGTCAGCAGACATGCCATGAAGTCCATACATTTTGACCTTAGCAGCCAATTCACTATCGTTTGTCGTGACCATTCCACCTTCACCAGTAGTAATATTCTTTGTCACGTAAAAACTAAAACAGGTGAGAGGACTAATGGTTCCTATTTTGCGGCCGTTACTCCAACCCTCAATACAATGCGCTGCATCCTCAATGACTATTAACCCATGTTTTTTTGCAATTTCCGCAATCTGTCCCATATCACAGGCTCGCCCGGCAAAATGCACCGGCAGTATCGCGCGCGTTCTTGGAGTGATCGCCGCCTCAATTTGATCTGGCGCCATATTCATCGTCAATGGATCAACATCGACAAACACTGGTTTTGCTCCTGTATGAATAATTGCATTCGATGTGGCACAAAACGTCATAGGTGTTGTGATGACTTCATCCCCAACTCCTACACCACTAACAATGAGCGACAAATGCAAAGCCGCCGTGCATGAATTAACCGCCACAGCATGATCAGCTCCAACATACTCCCGGAACATACTTTCAAAATGCGCAACTTTCGGGCCTGTCCCAATCCACCCTGATCTCATGCAGTCCACAACCTCATCGATTTCAGCTTCGCCAAGTAATGGATTTCCAAAAATAATCATAATCGCAATAATCCTTTCTGGCTATTTTAAGGCTTTGGGCCAATTAAGGCCGCACAGTATGTCGGGCTGTAACTAAAACGGTCTACCAATTTCTTCACGAGAAATCCAACGCCCCTTGGACGAGGCCAGCAAAGACACTCGCTGGGTTTAGGCATAAGACCTAGGCGAACCTTTCGCATTGGCCAGTCAAAGTAGTCGGCGACCTCAATATTTACATTACTATCCGAGGGAGCAGTCGTTTGAGGCAGATCCCACCAGAACACATATCCCCCAGGCTTTAGCACACGCTGGATCTCAACGGCCACTTGACGGCGCAAAGCGGTAGTGGGAATGTTCGAAAAACAGACAAATTGGGTCACCAAATCAAAAGAATTATCGCAAAATGGTAACGTCACACCATTTGTCTTCTTGAGAGTGACTAAAGGGTTTATCCGAAGTCCTATGGGAAATCGGGCATCACTGACATCAATACCAACAAGATCTCCCGGCCTAGCATCATATTCCAACATTGCACGAAGATTGCGCCCATCGCCACAACCCACATCGAGAATGTGCCAACCAGTTAAAGACGGCGTAACGGCACTAAGCAGTTCACCAAATACACGCCACGTCTGAGCTCTTGAATTTCGAGCCTCCTCCGTGAATCCGAGCCAGTAGGCTCGAAATTCTCGATTGTGGGCATAACTCGATGTATGCGACTGAATATCCTGTACCTCCTTAGAGAAGTCGGTTTGTTTTTCTGAATTCATACCTGAATTTTGCACCTGAATACATGATTTGAGATTGAAAAGCCATCTGGGAACCCCGATATGATTGACTGAAGTTCAAGTCGATCAACCCTAAACGGAGGTCACCCAGATGGTTACGAGGAAAGATGCGGGAAAAAGGAGTCGTGGACAAGTCGAAAACGGGCGGAACGCGGGCGCGAGAAAGACGGTGATCACGCCGGACACACCCTATGACGAATGTTCGGAGCGGCTGACGGCGTTCGGTGGGTTGCTGGCGCTGGTGAAGTTTCTGGACTTGCTGGGCTTCGAGAAAACGTTTGAAGGACACTACGTTCGCCCGGAGCGGAAAGCCGAATTGGGCGACTACCGGATGGTTCTGGGGATGTTGATGATGTTGTTTATTGGATTTCAACGGTTGGGGCATATTGCCTATGTGCGCACAGACTCGATGGTCTGCGGCGTGTTGCGCGTGAAGACGCTGCCTGCGGTCAGCACGTTCTGGCGCTATCTGACCTCGTTGGGGATCATGCAGTCGGCCTCGTTGCTGCGACTGGGGGCGGCTTTGCGCCCGAAGGTGTGGGCGCTGTGCAAGTACGCGCCGCGCCGGGTGACGGTGAACATCGATACAACGGTGGCCACGGTGTACGGGGAGACCGAAGGGGCGCGCAAGGGGCACAACACCAAGCATCGTGGCAAGAAAGGGTTGCGGCCGGTGCTGTGTTTTATTGAGGAGACGCGGGAATATTTGTGCGGGACGCAACGGCGCGGCGAGACCATCAGCAGTGAGGAAGTGGCTCGCCAAATCCGGCAGTTTCGCAAACAGTTGCCCGAGTGCGTGAAGGAGATCCGGGTGCGAGGCGACGGGGAGTTCATCGGTTGGGAGAGCATAAAAGCCTGTCTGGACGAGGGTTTTGTCTTCACCTTCGGCAACAAGCGCTGCGCCCCGCCGTTCCCTGCGAGCGGGTGGTATCGGCATGGGGAGTACGACTACAACGAGTGCTGGTATCAGCCGATGGGTTGGGAACAATCCTTTCGGTTCGTCGTCATGCGTATCCGCGAAGATCAAAGAGGAGATCGGCAATTGAAACTGTTGGAGTCGGAGCACTATCTCTATCGGGTGTTTGTGACCAACGCGAAAGGCCGCCCTCATCAAGTCATTGATGATTATGACCAGCGCGCCAATGTGGAGAACCTGATCGGAGAAGCGCAACGTGAGGGCGTGCTGGCGATTCCCTCGAAGCGATTCCAGGCCCATCATGCGTATTTCCAGATCGTCATGTTGGCCTACAATCTGTGGCGTTGGATGAAGCTTCTGGCCGGACAGGCTCAGCGAGAAACCAAGGAGGGCATCTGCGAGGATGATCGAAGGCAAATTACCATGCCCGACCACACCATCCGGATCGCACGGCTGAAAATGCTCTTCGTGGCGGCAAAAATCCTCTTCCATGGGAACCGGGACGAAGTGCGCTTCTCGATGCATGAGCAGCGCTCCGTCGGGCTGATGGATTTTCTGGGCTATCTTGATCGGCTCCGAAAAAAGGCGGCATAACCCGATGAAATCAAAACTGTTACCGTGCAAAAAAGTTTTTGCACCAGAGTCGGGGCGGTCAAAAAAGTGGAATCGGTAGAGCATGAAAATGTGGGATGTTCCCGAAAAATTAATCAAGTGATGCAAAATTCAGGTCATATATTTAGGTTGGGTTGATCATCCGCGTGACTTTTTTAATTATTCTCCAAATAGCACGCGCAGGAATATAAACGATCTCCGGGAATTTCCCACGGAGCGCAAGCGACCTCAGTTGATAATCTCTCCAAAGGCCCTGGACGCAGGCGCGCCAAGCTAGTGACATCGCCGCCTTCTCATTTCCCGCCGCTATGTTCTCAAGTACAGCTCGCCGATATCCATATCCCAAAAATCTTCTTCGCCATTTGGCCTTTTTAAAGAACGCAGGATGGCGACGGACCATAAACTCATGAGTTTCATGATAGCGACATCCGTAACTACTCGAAACTTTTCCAACATTTCCAGTACGACAACGGTAGAATATATGCTCGCAATGACGGGCAATAGCTCCAGCCTCAAGTGCCCCGATAAAAAAGTCGTAGTCAGCATTTCCTCGAGCCAAGTCCCCTGCAAACCCACCCAATTGTTTCCACAATTTCTTACTGTACACACAAGCTCCAGGCACACGTTGGCCTTCAATGAATAACTCTGGACCGAAATTACGCGGTATTTCCCAGACGTCGCTTGTGCCGCCAAAAGTTTGGTAGTCTCCGTAAACGATATCGGCGCTAGGGTAACGATTAACAGTCTCGAGAACCAGCGACACTGACTCCGGCATAAGTTGGTCATCACCATCCAGATAGAAATGGTAAGGTGTTTCCGTCATTTCAAAAGCCTTGTTCCGCGTAGGATAGGGTCCCATATTTTGCAACATAGTGAATTTGCGTAATTTGGGATGCTGCAGATGCTCGAAAATATCACGTGTTCTTTGGTGATTTGTACCATCCATTATCAACACCGCTTCCCACCGACTATCGGTCTGATTCAACACGCTATCCCAACAGTCCAAGAGCCAGTCTCCCTCGCTGTAGCAGGTGATACCAATAGTAAGCAGTGGCTGAATATCTTGAGAGTACATGTTATAATAACCAACAATTCGCCTTCCTGAATGCATCTAATGCCCAGCTAATTGTTTTGTTTGCTTGTTTCACATACTTCAAAAAGTCTCGAATACCGATAATGAAATATTTGCTACGCCTTGAGGTGATATTACTCTATGAACAGGATAACTCTTTTCCTGAACTCTTACAATTAAGGTAATCATAAATTATTCAGTAAAATTATTTTACTCACTTGAATTCAACCCTAGTATTTTCAAAAGGCTGCATTTCTCCTGTTCTCGCGAAAATCTAGTATTTGCTCGATCCCAGGCAACTTCACCAAATCTACGCCGCAGGCATGGATCTTGTGCGAGAGTAATGATATGATTTCCCATGCTTGCACTATCGCCTTCCTCTACTAAGTACCCTGTAATACCATCCTGAACAGCCTCTGGTATACCCGCATGTCGCGTTGATACTACAGGCAACCCCGCGGCCATAGCCTCAAGAATTGCCACTGGCAGACCTTCCTCATCACCGGTATCATAATCGATCATACTGTGCTGAAGAAAGACATCTGATGCGCACATCAATTCCTTAACTACTTCGCTTGACTGCTCGCCGTGTAGCGTGACTTTCTCAGACAAGTTGAATGCCTGAATAAAATGCCTAACTGCAGGTAGAAGTTCTCCCGCACCGACATAGTCCAGATGTACGTTGGGGTACCTTTCTGCTGCACGCCGAAAGGCGTCAAGGGTCATGATTGGCGCCTTCTTGGCGACCATCCGACCCACCGCTAAACATCTAAGCATTTCACGCGTTTCGCGTTGTCTGGGTTTGCTGGGCACATCTACACCGCACGGAACAACATGTACCTTAGCCGGATTCAGTCCTATTTCCGTCAATCGGTGAAAACTTTTATTACTCATCGTAATGACGCCATCCGCATTATTATAACGCAAATATTCTTTTTGCCATTCAGGCATACGAAGTGTTTGCGAGACATCCCAGCCATGTGCATGAGCAAAAAATCGAATTCCTAATTCTTTTGCCAACGGAAGCCATAGAAGTGAAACATCCAGATATTCTCCTAGAATGACTTTCACTCCTGCTTTTTGAAGAAACCGACGGACAGGAGCCATTTCATCCGACGGCTGCCATCCAAGTTTCTGTTGCAACGCAAATATCACTTTTTGGCGCAATCGAGGTTTTGGAACTTGGCCAATAATAAGTTTTGGGCAATTCACGCTCCATCGCCCTCCGATAGGTGGCTGATCATTTGCAGCAACAACCACGGTCCGACCTGGAAGTAATCCCTCTATATGCTGGCGGATAAACGTTTCTGACTGTGCGCCAATGTGCGGCGTGAAGATAGCAAGCGGATAATTCATAATGCCCCCCTGCGAGCAGTTCCCGAAAGACCGGTAATCATTGTACTTTCATTAAACCTTGTGGGCCGGACATCACTCCGTTGCAGAGTTCTTACAATCAGGGCTGCGACCATAGAAGATAGTTTTCGTTTCACCGGGCTCAAGGAACGACGTCGCACCCAAAGCCCTATCATTTGAGCAAGACTGGCATCCCAACCACCAAGGGCCTTCAAAGTGATCTCCGCAAAACATGAATTTCGAAGGAGACGCTCCAAAGCAAATGGCGTATAACGGTATTCATCATGAGGAACTTCGTGTAAAGGCCAAAGAAAAGGTACAGTGAAAAAAAGCATCCCATTCGGCTTCAAGATACGATGAATCTCATTCATTACAACCTCGGGCTGTGCGCAATGTTCAAACACCTCCGTAGCAAGCGCACAGTCAATCGTTCCATCAGGTAAGGGGATGCACTCACCGTTCCACACCAAATCTGGGCGGACGCCATATTTCGCAAGCTCCAGATCAAGCCCAATATACTTTGTTGCTTTGCTTGGATGCGATAAAAGCATTGATTTGTAAGGCATGTGCCCGCAACCGATATCCAATAATGTCCCGTTCAGCATAGGGGCGCATTCGCGAATCGCCCTCTGAATGCTGCTTCGCACAATACACAAATCTAAGGATTCGGGAGTACAACGCAAATCGAGGAATTCAGATTCCATACAAATATTACCTCACTGCCTGTTCTTTATTCACACTTCAGCTACAGATTGTCCCATTTGACATCTGACCAATGAATACAGCCCCAAGTACGGTCAGGCCATTGAGTAACTTTTTCGCTATTAACTATCGTAAAAACTGGAACATCAGTCACCACATCAAAAGCAATCGTCACAGTTGACTGGTTTATTCCTACATCAACAACATATTGTCCTGGGCTCAGCGGCAAACCCCGGACACCAATACCGATATGACACAAGCCTGGTTTCGACGTGAGCGAAAAACCTTCATCCCAAGAAAAAAGCACAAGCACCCGACTTCCTTCTTCATTTTTGAAAACCACTGTAACATTTGCTCCGCAAATGGCCTGGTGTACCTCTACCTCAACACAAAGAGTAAAATCTGCATTTATTTCCATAATGGGCACAGTACTAACCTCGCCTTTGACCCAAATACGTTTAATATGCAGAATATTTTTATGTGATCGATCACGCCTAAAGAAGTCAAGATCACCAACCTGCCGATCCCTAACATCAACGCCATTTGCTAGATAATGCTTTACCACCTGAAATGTCCCCCCACTCTCAACAATTCTCCCTTGAGAAAGCCATAAACTTCGAGTAGTAAGAGTACTGACAGCGCCCATATTGTGGCTCACAAATAGAACTGTTCGTCCCTCCTGAGCTATATCGCCCATCTTACTCAAACATTTTTTTTGAAACTGTATATCACCCACGGCCAAAACCTCATCTACAACCAATATTTCCGGATCCAAATGGGCTGCTACTGCAAAGGCTAACCTTACATACATGCCACTCGAATAATGTTTGACAGGTGTATCTATGAACTGATCTACCTCAGAAAAAGCGACAATTTCATCAAACTTTTGAGCTATTTCAGCGTGTCGCATTCCCAAAATTGCCCCGTTAAGAAAAATATTTTCTCTACCACTTAGTTCAGGGTGGAACCCAGTGCCGACCTCCAATAAACTAGCCATACGACCGCGAATGATTGCCCGTCCACTCGTCGGTTCGGTAATCCGAGCGAGAATTTTGAGAAGAGTGGATTTTCCGGCACCGTTGCGTCCAATGATCCCTAGCACCTCCCCGGGCTGGACTTCGAAGGAGACGTCTTTAAGGGCCCAAAAGTCGGTGGGAGAAGTAGGGGAAGTGAGAGTTTGAGACTTGAAACCTGAGTCAGAGGAAGATAGGGATGAATCTTTTCCTAGGGCATGGTCAGGGTTTTGGCCGCGAAGACGGTGCCAGAGGCGCTGGGCGCTATCACGTAGGGTTGTGGCGCCAATCTGGCCGAGGTGGTAGCGTTTGGATAGATTCTCAACTGTTATTATCGGGGTGGTCATAAGAAGACATTAGACTTTAGACTATAGACTTTAGACTGAAGATTAAGGAAGGGTGCTGCGAACGCATCCGAGTCTATAGTCCAATGTCTATGGTCTAAAGTCTCGATGCTCGTGCGGTAGCGCTTGGATAGGTGTTCGACTGTGATGATGGGGGGCATAGGAGTAGACTTTAGACCTTAGACTTTAGACGTTAGACACTGGAGAGAGAAACTGCCAAAGGATAATACACAGCAACTGG
>Ga0194063_10000793_pt1 | contig 22091 bp, 20 predicted proteins | sample SepL3720m_MetaG_FD_155459 | JGI IMG/M metagenome (GOLD analysis project Ga0194063, IMG submission 155459) | Anoxic zone freshwater microbial communities from boreal shield lake in IISD Experimental Lakes Area, Ontario, Canada - Sep2016-L373-20m | ecosystem: Environmental > Aquatic > Freshwater...
GTTTTAGAACCCTTTGTGTTGGAGCGCAGTGCACTTATTCCATTTGCTGTATTGCTATAGCCTGTGGTGTTATTGAAAAGCGCAAATTTACCCGAAGCAGTATTCCCATTGCCTGTAGTGTTTGATAAAAGTGAACTGTCGCCAATGGCAGTATTATTAATTCCGGTACTATTGAAACGCAGCGCATAATTACCGATGGCAGTATTTGACCGACCAGCAGTATTAGAACCCAGTGCAACATATCCGCTGGCAGTATTCCCATTCCCGGTTGTATTAGAAAAAAGGGCATAATACCCATTAGCCACATTAAAATTACCTGATAAATTGGCATATAGCGCTTTTGCACCGTTTGCAGTATTCCCATTACCTGAAGTGTCGTTAAGTAGTGCATTATGACCTGTTGCAGTATTGTCATTACCGGTTAAGTTGCTTGCAAGTGCTCCAAATCCTTTGGCAGTATTTCTGCTTCCGGTGCTATTATTATTTAGACTGCCATTACCATAGGCTGTATTCTCATATCCGATAGTATTTTTATTGAGTGAGAAGTATCCAATAGCAGTATTGTCATTACCCGTTGTATTGGAAAATAGCGATTGTACACCAATGCCCGTATTCCCGAAACCAGCATTAAGTGGATTTAATGCATTTACACCAAAAGATGTATTGCTAACGCCTAAACTTCCCGCCCTTACATTATTTCTTTTAAAAACAATATCATTATCATCTGTTGTTCCAATAAAATTGGTAGCCGCATTGGTACCAGCATTGCCCGTAAGACTCCAGTATTTGTTATCGCCAATATCTTTCCAGCTAAGGCTGGTATTATTCCAATAATAAAAACCGGGTAAATTACTACCAGCCGCGGTGGTTAAAAAAACCATCATGCCATTTTGATTGGCACCAGGATTGGTTGCTGGAAAACTGCTAACCCTTGGAATTAACAATCCCTCCTGGTTGGTTGGTGTAGCGGCATTGGCAGCAACGATATCCAGTTTTGCACTAGGTGTAGCAGTGCCAATACCTGTATTTTGTGCTTGCGTATGGATAGATAGCAGCAGCATCACTGCTAGGATTATACGATTTTTCATTATGAGTATTTTTCACTCAAATGTATCGATAATAGGCATTAACCCTATCCCCCGTTTAGGTGGTTTTGTGTTTATTGTTAATGGAAAATTAAAGGACAAGCGCTATGTGCTTGAACATTTTATAAGGCTTCTATAATAGTGGTATAGGTCATTTCGGCTTGTTCTTTACCACTCACTTTTTTACCAATGACCGTGGTTGTTTTAGTACCTAGGTCTTTGGGATCAAGTTGAATGCTGAGTGTTTGTGCGCCACTGGGGTTAACAATAACTGCATCATCACCTCCACCACAGATGGCATCGTCATCATCCCAAATACCAATGCTGATATGTATTCTTTTCTGCACACAGTGCGTACTCAATACCCAAGCTGGCCGAATATCATTGCCCTCTAACACGGGGAAAGATTTTTTTGTCTGATAAATGGTAATGTTTCCCTTAAAATCCATTTTGCCATTACAGGCATCATGAGAAATAGCCCTCAACCGGTCAATACGAACGGTTACCCGCACATTTATATCCTGTGCAGTTGCTACCAAACTACTAATTAATAGCAGGACACTAAACCAATACTTTCTCCGTATTATCATTGTCTTTTTCATGTAATAAATTTTCAGTGATGTTTTGTAATTATGCTTCTTTTTATAAAGAATCAATTAATGTCTGTATGTAGTACGATAATACCTGATGCCGTCGGGTTCAGACACAAAATTGGTAAGCTGCATTTCCTGCTCATCCAATTTCTCGATTACATAATCTGTTTTTGGAACAAAGTTTATAGCAATACGCAATTGCGTTTCGTTGTACAAAAACTGCCATTTACCTCTTGCAATAATTTGTGGATCACTGGCAGCGCATTTAATGAGGCCAGCATTTACTTCATAATTTCCGACAGAAGAAAATACCTGATAATTATCTTTACCACATTCCAATTCTGGGTGTATTGTACGACCAACCAATTCTTCCCAACCACCGGTTCCGGTTTTCATTTCGAATTTCACTTTTTTCCAATTCCCTGCCGAAAGCAATCCGGTTTTGGTTGGCTCCACAGTAATCGTATAGCCTATATAGGCCCTTTCTGTTCCACTGGCAGTGCAATTGCCCTCCGAACTATACTCATAGGTTTTGAATGCTCCAGTACTAACAGTCTGGCGTACCCTATTTGAATTACCAATAATACATACACGATCATCTCCTCCACCACAGATGGCGTCGTCATCATCCCATATTTCTATTTCAGTAGTTACCGATTCCTCTTCCACGGGTAGGGCAAATTTCCAATTGAGCCCTCGCAAGAGATTGCCCTCTTTAACTGGAAAAGTCTTCAACTTATCGCCAATATGAATTTTTGCAAAAAAATCCATTTTCCCATTACAAGCATCACTAGAGGTGGCCCTTAGTACATTAATGGTTACTGTAATAGTGGCCCTAGCCTGTGCATGTAATCTACTTGTTGGATAAAATAAAAACAGGAGGGATAAGTTTATAATAGCAAGAAGCGCCTTCATGTGGTTGATTTAAATAATTATTGGAAAGATTCACCCTACTAAAGTATTTAATTGCAGCCATCAAATTATCCCCCGTTTAGGGGGTTTTAAGTAGGAATTAAATCAGTTTTTCCCTGAATGCCTTAGCCACCGCTTCGGCTTTGGAATGCACATGTAGTTTTTCGTAAATATTTTTTACGTGACTGCGTACCGTTTCGACAGATAAAAACCTTTCACCGGCAATAAGGCGATAGGTTTTACCAGATGACAAAGAGGTTAGTATTTCTAATTCCCGGGCCGATAAATTAAAAGTGGCAGCTGTTTGCTGGGTTTGTTTTCGAAACATCTCTAATACACGCGTAGCAATGCTACCTGTCATAGGCGCACCTCCCTGCACAAAATCATCTAATGCTTCTAATAATTTTTCAGGGGGTATTTTTTTTAATAGATAACCACTTGCACCAGCCATCACACTGCGAAATATTTTTTCGTCATCTTCAAAAACGGTAAACATAATAATATCAACCGTAGGAAAATCCTTCTTCACCAATTTTACCGCATCAATGCCATTAATTCCTGGCATATCAATATCCATTAATAATAAGCGAGGCATGTGCAATTCTGTTTCAGCTAATAGGTTGCGGGCATCATGCAACGAAAAAGCTACCTGAAATCGTCCGCTGTTTTCAAATAACAATTGCAAACTGCTTCTCAACACGTCGTTGTCCTCTATAATTCCGATACTAATCATTATTCAAAATTGTATTAAAAAGAAAGGATTCACAATCCCCTATTTGGGTGAAATTATTTTATCGGGCATTGCAATTGAATGCGACAACCCTTGCCCATGCTACTCTCAATTATTAGATTACCCTTCATTTCAATAGCCCGCTGACGCATATTGACCAACCCATTGCCTGCAGGTATATTATTGGAATCAAAACCAATTCCATTGTCTTCAATCACCACCATTAATGTATGTCCCTCCACCCGCATGGTTAAATCAACCTTGGTACATTGAGCATATTTAATCAAATTATTTAATGCTTCTTTGATAATCAAAAATAAATGTCGACGATCCTGCATAGCAATCTTAATTTGAGTAAAGGGAATGTCAACATTTAACTGGTATGCAATACCGTTATATTCCAATAATTCAGCGGTATATTCTTTTGCATGCAATACGATGCGCTCTATGCTATCATTGGTTGGATTAATACTCCAGATAATTTCTGTAATACTTTCCCCGGCGCGTTGTGCCGATTGACCAATTTGCGTTAACAGTGGCGTCACCGGGTGCTTATCGCCTAATTGCTTCTTTGCTACCAACGACAACATATTAACACTACTCACAGAAGCTCCTATTTCATCATGCAGGTCGCGGGATATATTATTGCGCAATTGCTGCACCCTCAATAGTTGCCGTACCCGATATTGATAAATAAGGTATAATATTCCAATTATCACCACAATACAAAGGGCCAAAAACCAAAGGGTTTTCCAAAAAGGAAAGGCCACCTGAATGGTCAATGCTTTTACTTCACTCTCAATGCCATCTGCATTCACCGCCTTAATTAGTAATTGATATTTACCAGCACTGAATCCTGCCAGGGTAATGCTTCGCTGACTGGTGTATTGCCATTCATTTTGCAGCGGCAGCATTTTATAATAAAATTTAGTGCGATTACCCATTACCGGTACGATGGCACTGAAGTCAATGGTTAACTCATTTGCAGAAGAAGGCAATTGAATTTCATCCAAAGCTGCTTGTACCGATTTTCCGCCCGAAATAAAACGGTTGAAATATACAATGGGTTGTTGCCTGTTGATGGGCAATGATTGTACATCCCAAAAAACAAAACCATTGGCCACCGATAAAATCATCCTTCCATTTGCTAATGCAAAAAAGGACTGGTCAAGGTTTGTAATGGGAAGACCATCGTCCTGGTTAAAACTAAACCATTGCTTGGTTTGCATATCATATTTTGCCAACCCATTGATAGAAGTTAACCAAATATCACCCCTGCTATCCGTTACTACTTCATTAACCCTTTGTGCAATAAAGCCCTCTGATTGAATAAAATATTGCGAAAACAACTGTTGCTTTCTATCATATAAGGCTAACCCCTCGTCGGTAGGTGCTATCCAACAATCCCCCTTTTTGTCAAATGCTATATCGGTAATAGATCTATTGACTACACTATATTTATTGTCATTTGCAGCAGCAATGTTTTCCCACGCCTGCTTGGCAAATTCATAATGATACAATCCCATATTAGTGGCCAACCAGGGTTCATTGGCATGGTCGAATCGTAGTTTGGCCCAAAGAAACTGCTCCTGATTTTCTTTTGATTGCTGCAACGAAAAATCCATTAACCGCTGCTGATCAGTATCCCATTTATATAATTTTGATTTATTGACAAACCAAATGGTACCCTTTTTATCAGCCGTCATTCCCTTTATGCCCGATTGAATAAATGGCAAATGTTTGAAGTCATTCGCCGCATCTACAAATACATTCTTACTACTGTCGTACCGATACAAATAGGGGGCATCCATCGACAAAAGAAAAACATTTCCCTTCGCATCCGTTGCAATATCCCTCAACCTTCTGTCCACCTCATTGCCTTGAATGGGGATGGAATTTCGATATCGCATAGTACTATCAAACACATAAATGCCATAACCAGCATTACAACTCATCCAATAAGTATTGGTTTGTGGCCGATACAAAACGTCACTTAACCCTGGAGGATATACAAATTTTCCTGCTGGCTGATAAAAATTTTGAAAATTTCTTAAGCGGTTATATACCGGGTGTTTTTGATATATAAAATCTGTTGAACAAAACCAGGTACTGCCATCGGAGCTATTGGTGATAGCAGCAAATGCAGTTGGTTTGTTCTCTACTTCCTTACAAACTGAAAAAGCCTTGCTATAGAGGTTGAATTCAAATAGGCCTCCATCTACCGAACTAATATAAAGGGAAGAATCATTATTGCGACCAATGCCAGCGATGATATTGTGCGCAAAACTCTGTTTCGTATATTCTTTCGGGTATGGCAGATAGTTAGTAAATGATTTTTTTTGTATATCAAATTGTACTAAGCCACCACCCCAGGCACCTAGCCATATAGTATTATTTTCTTGTTGATAAATACAGTGAAAACTATTGTTGATCCAGTCGGCGTTCCCTTTCTTCCAATACTTATAACCAGTAAATTGATGCGTCCTTGAATCAAAACGATATAAACCATCGGTGCCCGCCAGCCATAGAATATTCGCATCTGTATTGTCGGCCACAATCGCCCTCACTTCATTTTCAAAACGAGCTCCCCCCCTGGTATTTTTAGTTATATCAGGTATGTACTGTTGAAATTGATCTGTTTTTTCATCATACAAAAGCAGGCCTCTCCCATTTGTTCCTATCCACAATCTACCTGCTGCATCTTTAAAAATGTCAAATACCCAATAAAATGGATTGTCATCCTTGCTGGGATGCAAGTATTGTTTCCATTGACCCGTTTTACGGTCAAGCTTATTTACACCACGCCCAACGGTTCCCACCCATAGGTTACCAAATCGATCCTCTTCAATATCTGATAATACATTAGAGGAAAGACTATTGCTATCCCGGCTATTAGAAAAATAAGGACTAAACTGAAAGCCATCAAACCGAAACAAACCCGATTGGGTAGAAAGCCATAAAAAATGATCGGTGGATTCAAATACTTTATTACTACTTGAATTGGGCAGAGATTCAGCTATTCCATACTTTTTAAATCCACTATTAAATTCTTGCGCATAGCTGTGCAGTACTGGAAAAAAACAAAGGACTGCTAGTATCCCAATAAATTGTATCGTAGTATATAGACTCCTCAATTGTGTAAGTTGTTTTTCAATATTTATTTTATTACGCTGCAGTATGCAGCGGCTAGCTTGTATAAATAAAACCCATGAATCTATATTACCGCTGCTGCTAAAATTTCTACTGGATGCAATGCCGTTTTGTGCAGTCCATCTTTTATCTGGTGCCTACAAGATGTACCAGCAGCAGCAATCAAAGTTTCCTCTTTTAAATTTCGGATGGCTGGAAACAATACCAACTCTGCTACTTTTTGTGATACCTCATAATGTTCTTTTTCATAACCAAAAGAGCCTGCCATACCACAACAGCCTGCATTGATTTCGGTAACGGTATAATTTTCGGGAAACCCTAGTATAAATAAACTGTATTTAGCATCGGACAATACTTTCTGATAACAATGCGTATGCAAGGCAATGGTTTTGCTTTGTAAATGAAACTGCGACTTACTAATATGCCCCGCTTTTATTTCATTGTATAAAAATTCTTCGATGGTAAAACTTGCTGCTGCCAATTGTGCTGCTGCCGATTTCAATGCAGGGTTGGCGAGTGATGGGTATTCGTCGCGCAAGGTTAAAATAGCAGAAGGCTCTGTGCCTACCAATACAGCCCCCTCTGGTAATGCCGCAGTAAGCAAAGCGATGTTTTCATTGGCAATTTTCTTCGCTTGATGAACCATTCCTTTTGATAAATAGGTTCTGCCACTTTCTTTATGCAAGGGCAGTATCACTTCATATCCTAAACGCTCCAATAATGCTATGGTTTTTTTTCCAATGCCAACATCGAGGTAATTGGTAAACTCATCACAGAAAAAATACAGTGGTCTTCGATTTGATTTTTCGATTCCACTTACTCTTTTTTTATTCCAGGCACGCAATGTTTCTTTTGCAATCAAGGGCATGGTTCTATCCGGATGAAATCCCAATAGCCTATTGATATTCCTTCGCATGAATGTATTAGAAAGTAGCGCATTGTAAATACTCGGAGCAATGGAAGCTATTTTCATCTGTTTCGAAAAATTACCAATGAGTTTGGCGCGCATGGGAACTCCCTTTACCAAATAATATTGCTGCAAAAATTCGGCTTTCATTTTAGTAATGTCTACTCCCGAAGGGCATTCTGTTTTACATCCCTTACAACTCAAACAAAGATCCATTACCGCTTTAATCTCCTCGTGTTGAAAAGGCTGAGGATCGGAGGGATTGGTCAAAAACTGTCGCAATACATTGGCCCTGGCCCTGGTAGTATTGAATTCGTTTCGGGTAGCCATATAACTGGGACACATTAAGCCACCTGTTATTTCCGTTTTACGACAATCACCCGAACCAGAACATTTTTCTGCTAGCCTTACCAAACCGCCCTGTTCCGAAAAATCAAACACGGTGGAAATGGCTTTTTGCTTTACATCCTGCCACATGCGCAAATGCTCATCCATTGCCGGCGTTTGTACTATTTTACCTGCATTGAAAATATTATTCGGATCAAAGATTTTTTTTACTGCTTTAAACAGGTTCATCACTTGTTCTCCCATCACTGTTGCTATAAATTCTCCCCGCAACCTGCCATCTCCATGTTCGCCCGACAAAGAACCATTGTATTTTTTTATTAGTGCAGCCGTATCCGTTAGTATACCCCTGAAAATTAAAACACCCTCAGCAGATTTTAAATTAATCAATGGCTCTACATGCAGCTCACCCGCAGCGGCATGTGCATAATAAGAAGCTTTTACATTGAATTTTTTTAACACCCCCTGCAAATCCTCAATATAATCGGGTAAGTCTTCTGGTGCTACCGCACAGTCTTCAATCAAATTCACCGGCTGTACATCGGTGGCTGCATTGCGCAATAACCCCAAGCCCGCCTTGCGTACATCCCATGCAAGTTTTGCTTCTTCATTGCATAAAACCGGATAAGCATAACCCAATGAAGCCGATGATAAGGCTGCAATAAAAGCATGGGCCCTTGCCATTACTTTTTCTTTACTGTCTTCCATAAACTCGACCATCAATATCGCCTCCGGATCGCCTTCTATAAAGAAGCGGTTTTTTTGGTATTGAGGATGACCTACTGTATAATCCATGATACATTTATCAACCAATTCCGATGCCATGGGATTGGCCTTGATGGCAATGGCGTTCGCTAATAAAGATTCCTTGATAGAGGTACAATGCACACATACTAGTGCCGATTCAATTGGTGGCAAGGGAAGTAAATTCAATTTTACTTCCGTTACAAAAGCCAATGTACCTTCGGAGCCTGCAATTAATTTACACAAATTAAAAGCGCCCCCTGCAGTAGCATAAGGTTGCATTTGTAATAAGGCATCTAGCGCATACCCGGTATTCCTTCTAACCACGGTAGGTTTAGGGAAATTATTTTTGATAAGCGCCTGATTGTCTTTATTACTTAAAATAGCATGAATATCGCCCATTATTTGAATGAGGAATGGATTGTTATCGATGCTTTTTTCATTATTAATAATCGCCCGGCTACCATCACTTAATAATACAGTAGCCTCCAAGACATGATCTCTTACAGCACCCCAAACGATGCTATGCAATCCACAGGAATTATTACCTAACATTCCTCCAATCATTGCCCGACTGGCAGTAGAAGTTTCTGGACCAAACATTAACCCGAATGGTTGGAGGAAAGCATTTAAGTCATCCCGAATAACGCCCGGTTGTACACGCACCCAAGCTTCCACCACATTCAATTCTATAATTTGATTGAAATAATAAGAGATGTCCACCACAATTCCTTCACCCACTACCTGCCCCGCCAAAGAAGTGCCTGCTGCTCTAGGAATTAAGGTTAATAAATTAAGATTGGCAAATTCAATCAACGCAGCAATATCATTTTCGTTTTTAGGAAAGGCAACTGCCAATGGTTGTTCTTGGTAAACAGAAGCATCCGTGGCATACGCCATTAATTGCCCTTGGTGGTAAGGGCTATCATTAAAAAACAATTCTCCTTCCAAAGAAGCAGCCAATCTTTCTAAAAGATCATTCATTCTCTAAAGTTATCTAAGTTTTGTATTGCAGAGATGGGTTTCCTAAACTTCTTTATCGGCCTACACTTTCTGCAGCTCGGTTAGCTATCTCAACGCAATTCTCCTTTCAAAAAAATAATACTGTTCCGAGCAATTTGCCTGTTTATATTACCTCATCCCGCATTCTACTATAATTTATATGAATTAGATTCTTACTCTTTTAATTGGCTTATAAGGGACAACTCATTCTTCGATACAATAAAGGAAGCAATAGTGATATCCGATTAAGAACCATCCTGTATATCACCGTAGGAACTAATTAATTTAAGGGCGAATTAATAGTTGGTTTTTTCTTCTGAGGCCTTCCAAGCTTCGAAAGCTTTTAATGCAGCCGGCTGCAGCAGTTGTTGTGTAAATAATTTTCTTTCCTTCATAGGCCTAGCTATTTCTTCATAAATCATTTGGTCATCAAATGCAATGGCTGCAGCATCTTCCTTGCTAGCAGCATAATACAAAGCAGCTGGTCGGGCCCAGTAAATAGCACCCAAACACATCGGACAAGGTTCACAGCTGGCATAAATTTCACAACCAGTCAGTTGAAAATCATTCAATACCCTACAGGCTTCCCGGATAGCCATTACTTCTGCATGTGCTGTTGGATCATGCAGGGCTGTTACACTGTTTACACCTCGGGCAATTATTTTTCCCTCCTTCACTACTACTGCTCCAAAAGGCCCCCCTTTTTTTAATGCCACATTATCAAGTGCCAGCTGAATAGCTTCCTGCATAAATATTTCCTTTGTTTCCATAGCCTTTAATTTAGGGCAATTATTAACCTGCCTTTGTTTCTACAAAATTAGCTCGTTTTTCTTCGCTTTGCTTTTTCTCTTTCAACGATAAAGGTATCTTTGTCGCCCATGGGACAAAAAAAACTCATCCGCTTTGCGGCCATTAAACAATTTGCCAATGTATTGGAATATCCTACAGAGATGGCAGGGAATTGGGCTGCATTTTTTAAAAACAATCATCCGATAACCTTGGAGCTCGCTTGTGGAAGGGGCGAATACACTGTAGGTTTATCGGCCCTTTATCCTGAGCAGAATTTTATAGGTATTGATATCAAAGGAAATCGCATTTATGCTGGCGCCAAAAAATGCTTGGAAGATAAGCGTACGAATGCAGCCTTTCTACGTACTCAAATACAGCAATTACCGGAATATTTTGCTGCTGCAGAAATTGAAAGTATCTGGCTAACCTTTCCTGATCCACAGTTGCGTACTTCGCGTGCTAAAAACAGACTTACACATCCCCGATTTCTACGGCTATACCAACAGGTACTCGTGCCCGGTGGTTTGGTACAACTCAAAACAGATTCTCCCGCCTTATACTTTTTTACAAAAAGAGTAGCTGAACTTTATGGATTAACAATTGTTGAAGATATACCAGATGTGTTTTCAAAATCGGTGGTAATGGAGGAATTAAAAATAAAAACTCATTACGAGCAATTGGACATCGCTGGTAGCAACAAAATATTCTACTTAAGTTTCAGTTTGCCAAACCTGATTCCCGATTTGGATGAAGCATTGCAAGAAGAATTAAAACAAACAGAAAACTGTATTGAAATAAAACTATGAGTGCTCTATTGCAAGAAGGCGATGATTTTTATTATAACGAGGAAGGCTTATTTGTTTTTACTGCCGCCTGGCACTTGAAAAAAGGAGTTTGCTGTGGCAATGGTTGCATACATTGTCCCTTTGACTATAAAGCAGTGCCTTTAGATAAAAAACAAGTACTGGTAGAAGCTAGTAGTTCTAATAATCGGCAAGCTTGCTCCTAAATGCAGGTTAGTACATCTTTTCTACTACTAACAAAAGCCGTATCTTTTATCTGTGAAAGCAAAACTCACTATTTCAAAAAAAACAAAAGCCCTTGCAGTTAAAGAGGAAGCCCGAAATCCTCAGAAGACCTATAGCTTTTTTGCCGATGTATATGATGTGGTAAGGCAAATTCCAAAGGGAAGGGTAAGCACCTATGGCGCCATTGCTGCTTACCTAGGTACGAAGCTCAGTGCACGCATGGTGGGTTGGGCTATGAATGCCGCTCATGATGCCAGGCTGAAAGTACCTGCTCAAAGAGTGGTGAACCGACAGGGCATATTAACCGGCAAACATCATTTTGCTAGTCCTACAGCAATGGAAGATTTATTGAAAAAAGACGGAGTATTGGTAATCGATGATACAGTGCAAGATTTTAAAAAAAGATTTTGGGATCCCCTAACTGAACTAAGTTTGTAAAATGAGTAATACAATTCTACAAGGAAATGTGGCCTATGTCAATCACGAGAAAGCCTATGTGATGATTGAATACGAAATCAATGGCAAGAAAAAAGTTATCAATGGCAAGGTGGATGACAAAACGCAGGAAGGATGGATAGAGAAAAAAATAGCAAAAAAGATTCACCAGTTTCATATTGGCGACAGTGTTCGCTTTCAATCCAAACTCACTGATCGGGGTGATAAAATGGCCGCGGTGAACATACAATATCAATACAATACCTCCCTCGATGCATTATTGGACAAGGCCAACACCGAAAATCTATTCACTGGTTACTTAAAGGAAGCCGAAGGAAAATATTTTATTAAAGAAATAGACAGCTATCTTTTCTTTCAGCTGCCCATTAGTCCCTGGCAGATAAAGCCCAACGAAAAAGAATTGAATGAATCGGTGCAATTCAAATTAGAGCATATTGAACGAAAGGGAAAAGTAACAGCATCGCTTATACGAACAAAATTTATACCTGAATGGTACACCGCTGAACGGTATCAAAAAGCCGGCACAGGCATTACCGCTACAGTATATAAAATAAGTCCCCATGCCATATATGTAAATGTCATTGGTGATAAGATACAGGGCAAACTTCCTTTTAGAGAAAAAGTACAATTGAATGATACTATTCAGGTAAAAATTAAATACCTCAGTGCCACTAAAATTATCATTGAAACTTTATAAGGTATTCAGTTCGTCGGGCGGAATATATAATTGAAGCGCCAATTTGGCCTTTGAAGGAGCTTGGAGTCCGAATAAAACAATTAGCATCCCAGCCAGTGCTAAAAATGAATTGTTGCCCGCAATGAGAAAACATATACCACTAAATAAAGTGCTCAATTCCAACAAAACCCATTGTATTATACAAGCTGTTCGGTAGCGTACAAATTTTTGTGCAAGAGCCATAGTAGATTGGGCCTGAATAAAGGTTAACCTTTTTTTGAAAATAGCATTTCCTGTAAAAAACGCTGTGGCAGCAAGGAGAATGGCAGCTATTTGCAATGGCTGATCCAATGTTGCTGCGAGGGGCTTCTCTAATTTATAGACGACAAAAGTAATTACACCAGTAAAAAGTAGCTGCCCTGTCAGCAGGGCAGCGTGAATCATTTTAAAAGCAGCAAATGATTGGTTTGTTTTTTTCATACTGAAAACATTCTACTACATCATTTTATTAGTAACACTAATTAGTTTATTTATAAAATGGAGCAATAAGCCAATAAATCAATACGCCTGTTACCGCTACATAAAACCAAACGGGCCATATATACCTAACGAGTTTTTTATGCGCCGCATATTCCCCAATCATAGCCCGATAAGCTGCAAATAATATAAAGGGCAATGCGAGTCCTGCTAAAGGAATATGTGTGGCCAATAAAATTAAATAATAAGTACGGGCACTACCAGCTGTTAATTTTTCAGCTTCAGAAAGCCCTGGAACACCATCTGTATCTCCATACATGGTTTCACCAGCAAAAAGATGATGACAGATATACGACAATAAAAATAGTATTGATAAAAACATGGCTGCCATCATCAATTTTTTATGCAGCTGCCATTGATTTTTTTTCACGGCAATAAGTCCTGCTACCAATAACACCGCTACGGTACCATTAATAATGGCGTTGGCCAATGCGAATAGGTGTACATCAAATGGAAAATTGATTTTACCGGCAAGGTTAAATTTACTCAATACGGTTACAGCGGCAAATACAATGATCGAAAAGACAATAATTAATTGCTTTGCCTTAAGGTCGTTTTTTTTAAGTGTAGGTTCTAGCATTTTTATTTTTTTTGTTTTTTACTTAACAATATTGTCGCCAAAATTGTTATGCCAATTGCAATAAAAATTATTGGAAGAATCGGAATAAAATCACGTAGTATCGAGGGAGAGGTTTTATCTCGCTCCAGCATCAAGGTTGGGATATCTCTAGCCAGTTGCTTCAAAGCCATGGAATCATCAGCATGATACAACCCTCTTATAATTCGATTGGTGTCTAGTAGAAAAAATAAATCGGTATGCAGAAAATCGGGAGAGATGGTGGTATCTGCAATACTAGCCTTCATTTCATTAAACGCAAAATCATAAATATCTTTTTTATTACCAGTCACCATCCACCAGCTATCGTGGTTTACGCCAAATCGATCGGCAAAGCGGCGAAGATTAGAAACGGAATCGTGTGCTGGGTCTATACTGAACGAGATGAACTGTACGATGCTATCATTTTTTACATAAGAGTCCTGGAGCCGCTTCATGCTCTTGGCCAATCTTGGACACATGCTATTGCACCTGGTAAAAAAGAAATCAATAACGATTAATTTATTGTGCAAAGAATCCAAGGCTAATTTTTTGCCAAGTTGATTGGTGAATTCAATATTGCGCACTTTATGCCATATTGTATCGGTGGTAGTTTTTCCATTTTTTTCGCTTACAATAACCGAATCTGGTTCAAAATATTTTCTAGGCATATGAATGGCGTCGGTACTGTAGTATTTTACCAGGTAATAACCGGTTAATGGCAACAGTATGGCAATCATCAATGCGTATATGGCTTTCTTACTCATCTTGTCAAAATTTTAAAACTGTAATCGATATCATAAAAAAATAAATCGCCTCGATGAGGCGATTTAAAATTATATATCCATTTGATTCAAATCAATTTCAATCAACCTCTTATTCTTTAGTATCAGCTGCTTTTGCTGCTGGTGCTACTTGTTCTGTTTCATCAGGCATGCTATGGCCGCGGGTATTGCGCATGTTTTTCCAGCTATTACCATCAGAAAGGAAGGCAATGATAAACCATACAAACAACACCAGGGTAACTACAATGGTCATCCTGAAATTACGCAACTCACTTCCCAAGTGCATAAATACACCAACGATATAATACGCTTTGGCTAAGGATAATATGCAAATGGCTCCTTTGATGAATAAAATAAAACCATGATTTTTGATGGGATCACCATACCAATGTTTGGCCAAACCAAAACCCATGATTAATTCAACAATAGTTACAAAGGATAAAATCCAAAATACTTGCCATAATCTTTTGGTGCCACCGGTATCGTGGTTTACATAACTTATTTCCGGAGAGGCTACTGCTTGTTCGCTCATAACTTTATATTAATTCGTTTATGCTTATAATTTTAATTCGATTAGATTAGATAGAAACAAAGGAATACAAATACCCAAACCAAATCCACAAAGTGCCAGTACAATCCTGCTTTCTCAATCATTTCATAATGTCCGCGTTGGTCAAAATGCCCCAGTTTAGTTTTGATATACATTATCAAATTAATGATAACGCCACTGAATACGTGAAAACCGTGGAAGCCAGTGATGCCAAAGAAATATCCACCAAAGGCAATCGGACCAGGATGAGTTACGTGAAGATGTCCAGCTGCAACCGCTTCGTTTACTTTTTCTAATAATTGATCGGCGCTCAAACCAGTTAACACAGCGCTATGGTCATGAGATAAAATCATATTTTTTAATACCTCCGGAGAAGTTTGTGCCAATGCGCTACTTAATTCAGTGCTACTTAAAGCCTGACCCCAAGGGTTATGAATAACAGAAGTGTTTAGTCCTTCTAATCCTCCATTGGCAGCCAATGCAAAATGTTCTCCCGTTAATAAATGCGTCCATTCCCATGCCTGACAACCCAAGAACAATAAACCACCGATAATGGTCATGATCATGAATTTTTCAACGCCTTTGCGATTCATCTTATGTCCTTCGTGCACAGCCAACACCATTGTTACCGAGCTGGCAATCAAGATAAAGGTCATAATACTTACGAAAAACAAGGGTGCCCCACCATGTATAAAAGGAGCGCTATCAAATACTTTATTGGCGTCTGTCCATACGTTTTGGCTAAAACGAATGGTACCATAACTAATCAGAAATGCACCAAAGGTGAAAGCATCACTCATTAAAAAGTACCACATCATTACCTTGCCATAGCTGGCATTGAAAGGGCTTCTACCGCCGTTCCACCATTTAACTCCTGTTGGTATTGTTGTTGTTGACATAATTGGTAAAATCTATATGTTTTTGGCTTACCTTATCGCCATTAAAAATAATAATAAATAAATCCATAAAAAATCTACAAAATGCCAATACGTGGCCATCACTTCAACTGGTACTGGATCATAGGTTTTAACTTTTTTGCTAAACGCTTTAATAAAAAGAACCAGTAACGCAATTACCCCTCCTATCAAATGAATCACATGCAATCCAGCAATCACATACAAGAATGAATAAGATACATTCTTTTGCATCGTAACCCCTTTTTGCTGCAACTGATAAAATCCTATAAACTGACACACTACAAAAAGAACTCCTAAAAGAAAAGTAACCGAAATCAATGTACGATACTTACTCTTCTGTGTTTTTTTAAATGCCCTTAATGCCAAATGCATGGTAACACTACTAATCAAAATAACTGCAGTGCTATACCAAAACAAATGTGGTAATTCAAAAACCTGCCAATTGGGTTGGTTTCTTTTTACTACATAAGCACTGGTCAGCCCTGCAAACATCATCACCATACTCCCCATTGCTACCCAAAGGTTGAATTTATAGGGATGTATTTTTTTTCTTTGTTCCATCAACAAGGCTCCCATTATCTTTCCCCGAAGGGATGCTTTTAAAAATTATTTCCTTACAGTATTACACTGTTGGTATTCTTACTTTATCGGCATACAAACTCACCAGAACAATCATCAGATAAAAATAAGAACTGAACATTACTTTTCTTGCGCTGGGTACATCCATTCTTCTATACAACAACACACTTACATATACCATCCAAAGATTGCAGGCCAGCACTACCCACAAACTAACAATACTGCTGATATTATAATAATAAGGCAGCATTCCTACCGGCACCATTAAGGCACTATACATCACCGATTGAAGTGCTGTAAATTTAGTAGGGCCCTTGTCGCTTGGCAATAACTTAAATCCCGCTATACTATAATCCTTATGTGCCACCCAGGCTATAGCCCAGAAATGTGGAAACTGCCATAAGAACTGTATCGCAAATAAAATCCAGCCACCTGCGCTGAACTCATTTGTTGCAGCAATCCAGCCAATCAAACAAGGCAATGCGCCCGGTAATGCACCAACCAAAACAGCAATTGAATTTATTTTTTTTAAGGGTGTATAAATAAACCCGTATAAAAACAAACTGAATAGCCCAATCATGGCACTACTGAAATTGAACCAATACCACATGATAAACACCCCAACAATACCAATCACGACAGCAAAAACAGTTGCTTCTGCAGCCGTCATTCTACCGCTGGCTACCGGTCTGGTAGCAGTGCGCTTCATTAAGGCATCGGTATCTTTTTCCAAAATCTGATTGATGGTATTGGCACTACCTGTCAAACACATACCGCCCGCAAAAAGTAAAAGAACTGATAGTATATCAAACCGCACATTCGGAGCCAGTAAATAACTGATTACTGTACTAAATACCACCATGAAGCTGAGTGTGAATTTGATTAATTGAAAATAATCCTTCACTTTAGCTGCCAGCCCAAATGATGCAGACTTGGCTATGGTTGTATCCTCCTTCATATTGTTATTGGAGTAAGTATTCATTGTTTTTGCAATGCTACTTGCTGCCCTACCTCTCAAATGTTTTGAGCGTTGCCGCTACTTTAATAATCAATGCTTACTCTCATCTTCTCCAACGGGTACATTCTGTGGTATAAATTCATTTCCGTCTTTAGCATAATCATATGCCCAACGATGTACTTCTGGAATTTCGCCAGGCCAGTTGCCATGTCCTGGACGAATAGGAGTAGTCCACTCCAATGTATTAGCTCCCCATGGATTTTGAGTAGTTACTTTTCTTCCTCTCCAAATACTGTAGAAGAAATTGATAACAAATAATATTTGTGCAACAAAAACAACGAGGGCAACCGTACTGATGAACTCGTTCAATCCACCAAACATGTTGAATGATTCCCAATTGGCAAAGTCATAATAACGTCTAGGCATACCCGCTAAACCTTCGTAGTGCATAGGCCAGAAAATCAAATACGCTCCGATGATGGTTACCCAAAAATGGATATACCCCAAAGTGTTGTTCAAAAACCTACCATACATTTTCGGATACCAATGGTACACACCGGCAAACATACCGAAGAAGGAAGCCACACCCATTACAATATGGAAGTGGGCAACTACAAAATAAGTATCGTGTAAGTGAATATCCAGTGCTGAGTTACCCAAGAAAATTCCTGTTAAACCACCGCTGATAAACAGACTTACAAATCCAATGGCAAACAACATGGCCGGTGTAAACCGAATATTGCCTCGCCATAAAGTAGTCAACCAGTTGAACACCTTGATGGCACTGGGTACCGCAATCAATAAAGTCAATAACACGAAGATGGAACCTAAGAATGGATTCAATCCGGTTACGAACATATGATGCGCCCATACCAAGAAGGCCAAAATTGCAATTGAAAATAAAGAAGCCACCATCGCCATATATCCAAAGATGGGCTTGCGACTATTCACACTGATGATTTCTGAACTCATACCCATCGCTGGTAATAAAATGATGTATACCTCAGGGTGACCTAAGAACCAGAATAAGTGTTGGAACAATATCGGACTACCACCTTCATTGGGCATTATTTTACCTGCAATTACAATATCACTCAAGTAAAAACTAGTACCTAGGTTACGATCAAATAATAATAAGATAGCGCCTGATAATAATACAGGGAAAGATAATACCCCTAATACGGCAGTGAAAAACAAAGACCAAATTGTTAATGGCAACCTAGTCATGCTCATTCCCTTTGTACGAAGGTTTAAGATGGTAGTAATATAATTAAGACCGCCCAATAATGAACTTATAATAAAGAGCGCCATACTCACCAACCAAAGATCCATACCAATTTTACTTCCACTAGATGCTTCATGCAATGCACTCAATGGCGGATAAATGGTCCAACCACCACTGGCTGGTCCGGTTTGAACAAACAAGGAAGAGAACATTACAATAGAAGCCAAAAAGAAAAACCAGTAGCTCAACATATTCAACATTGGGCTAGCCATATCACGCGCGCCAATTTGTAATGGAATTAAAAAGTTGGCGAATGTACCACTCAAGCCCGCAGTTAATACAAAGAACACCAAGATGGTACCATGCATGGTAACCATAGCATAATAAAATTCGGGTTTCAGCTTACCACCTTCTGCCCAATGACCCAAGATGTCTTGCAGCCATGGAAAAGTAGCATCGGGATATCCCAACTGAATACGGAAAAGCACAGAAAACAAACCGCCAATAAATGCCCAGATCATACCAGTTATCAAGAATTGCTTGGCAATCATTTTATGATCTTGACTAAAGACGTATTTGCTAACAAAGGTTTCATGATGATGATGCTCTTGGTGTGCATCATGTCCTGCATGAATGTCTGCTCCGTCTATTGTAGCTGCAACGCTGCTCATAATTTTAATTTTTAATCCTTACCAATTAAATTTTATACTCCTGTTATATTGTTTCAATACCATGATTGTATTGAATAATTACTATGTTATGTTGGAATTCCCGAAATACCAATCAATCTCTTCTGCTACTATTTTTATTTTGCGCCTTTTACCATTTGTGCTGTTGTAAGTGTATCTAACTTTTTCAACATTCCTGTATCCGCCACTTTGGGTGCTTTGTTTGGATAAACAGAAAAATACTCTGGTTTCTTATATTGCTCAGCAAGCCATTTGTTATACTCTTCTTCCGTTTCAACCGTAATCACACCACGCATATTAAAGTGACCAGGGCCACACATTTGATCACAACTGATTTCATATACAAATTTTGGATTATTTGTTTTCTCTCTCATTTGAGCAGTAGTTACTATTGGTGTAAACCAAAGTGTAGTTGGTATACCAGGCATAGCATCCATTTTCAACCTGAAATGAGGCAAGCCCACATTGTGAATTACATCCTGTGCATTGATTACTAATTTTACTGGACGGCCAACAGGAATATGAATATCTGTACCGCCAATATGAATATCATCATGACTAAATGGATCGCTGAAATCAACACCCAATGGATTGGTGCCGGTCGTTAATTTATAATTCTTTTTACCAAATACGCCATCCGTACCAGGATACCTTGCTTCCCATGCAAACTGGTGTCCCGTGATTTCTACCAAGATAGAATTCTTAGGTGCTGGATTGGTAATTTTAAACCATGTTCTTAATCCAAAAACTACCAGTACACACAAAACAATCGCAGGTATAACAGTCCAAATCATTTCTAATTTGTTGTTGTGCGGATAATAATAGGCTTTATTATCATCCTTTGCTTGGTATTTAAAAGAAAACCAAAACAACAATACCTGTGTAACAACAAATACCACTCCTGTTACAGCGATGGTAATATAAAGCATGGTGTCAATCTCAGTACCTTCGGCACTTGCAGAACCTTTTACAAAAAGTGTTTTGTCGTAATACAAATCATTGCACCACCAGGCGCCCAATAGGCCAAGTATCAAAAAAGCAATCAGCATAAAGGCGTTGACCTTATTGGTTTGCTTATTCGATTTATCCTCTCCTTTTAAAACACTCACGTATTCACTTGCTTTTGCAATCTGGAAAATGATTACAAAAACCATGACGAGTATTAATATCGGCAATAACACTTTCATTGTATTAAGTTATTTTTTCGTTGTAAACCGTTGTTTAAATATTTGCTTTTCGTTCTTCAATTCAAAAAACGAACAATAAATTTGATATTTAGTAAATTCTATTAGGTATGATGAATCATACTTTCTTTTAAGAACGGATGATTTTTCGCCAACAAAGAATTTTTCTCAAGGTACCTACCTGTTCCCCACATGATTAATCCAATGAAGAATAGTGCTACCCCAAATTCAAATGGCATCAATTGTCCTTTTTCATGCAAAGTGCCAGGCATTACCATTTGATAGAAATCAATCCAATGGCCGAAGATAATCAATACAGCCATGAAGGTAACCAAGCCCCAGTTACGCTTTGCACCGCGTTTCATTAAAATCAATAGCGGACAAAGGAAATTAATAATGATATTGAAAAAGAATATGCCTTTGTATGGGCCTGCTTTTTCTGCAGTGCCAAGGCGTTGTATGAAATAAGTAGTTTCTTCTGGCTGATTACTATACCAGATCAACATATACTGACTAAACCACAAATACGTCCAGAATACAGAGAATGCAAACATGAATTTACCAATATCATGCAAATGCTCGTCGGTTACATATTCTAATTGACCTCTGTTTTTTAAGAAAATGATAAACAAAGCGACCAATGACATACCACTTACAAATGAACTGGCAAAAGTATACCAGCTGTACATGGTGCTATACCAATGTGCATCAATACTCATCAACCAAAGCCAAGGAATAGTAGAAGCTACTGTTAGAGCAAAAAATACAATAAACAGCGAACCCCAAACCGTATTTTTAAAAACCCATTTTTTGCCTGTTTCATAATCCATTGGTCCGTCTTGGTCTGTTTTCAAACTCATCGCTCTCATCTTTCTTCCCAAAAACCACCAAAGGAAAATGGTAATGCTTGTCCATACAGTGAAAAAAACCGGATTCAAGAATGAACTTTTTCCTGTAAGTATTTTATCGTGCTTCACTGCTTCTTTATCTACCCAATGGTAAATATCATGACGATCGCCCCAAACCAAAAACATTAATATAGCAAAGGCAATCACTCCTAATATAGGCACCACGCTTGAAATAGCTTCTGGCACCCTGCGCAAAGCAACCTGCCATCCACCCATTGCCAATGTGGTGGCACAAATGAAGAACATAGAAGCATTCACGACAAGCAACCAAAATACACTGTTTTGTAACATCACTGCCCAAAAACGAGTGCTGCTTACATCCTCACCATGCGGATGAGAGAAAGGGTGAAAACTTATCAACCCATAAATAATCGCTACTGCACCTAGGCCCAACAACGCATATGTCCACTTCTTATAACTGCCCGGTAATGTAAATGGTTGGCTCATCTAATCTTTATTTAAAAATTTCAATTTTTTATTTTATCTACTCTTCCGCTACTGTATTATTTCGTTTTTACTGTATCTGCTTTTGCAGGGATAGCAGCTACGGCAGTTGTTGCGGTTGCTGCAGGTGCTGCTTTTCTTTGCAATGCACGCACATATTGTACAATCAACCAACGCTGCTTACTGTTCAACTGTGATGCATATCCACCCATATTATTCTTACCATAAGTAATAGAATGGAAAATTGTTCCGTCTGCTAATTTTAATACCAAATCTGAAGTCAAATCTCTTACACCGCCCAAT
>Ga0194063_10000794_pt1 | contig 22075 bp, 20 predicted proteins | sample SepL3720m_MetaG_FD_155459 | JGI IMG/M metagenome (GOLD analysis project Ga0194063, IMG submission 155459) | Anoxic zone freshwater microbial communities from boreal shield lake in IISD Experimental Lakes Area, Ontario, Canada - Sep2016-L373-20m | ecosystem: Environmental > Aquatic > Freshwater...
GCACATTGACTCGAATGCTCATATTGGCTAAACGATGAAGGGTTGGCATAGTCAGATTATTGTGCAACTATTGCACAATGTCAACGGGCATTTTTGTGCCCCAAGAAGCCGTTGAGCAAAGTCAGGACCGGCCGTTCGCGGCCCTGGTCCTGGATGCCAAAGCGGTCGCACAGATTACGGGTTCGTTTTCCTTGACCTGGCCGGCTCCAGGGCAGCCTAAGCGGACTCACACGGCAGCCTCTCAATTTGGCGAAATCGCCAACAGTTGAACCTGGCAGCAAAGAGGAGGCTCTATCGCACAACGGCTGTGCAAAGCAAGTCTGACGCAGGCGCTGGTGAACTCCGGCGGCTAAGCTCCCTCTGATTGCTGCATATCTTCTGGGAGTGGTGAGCGCGCGGTCTTGGCTTGCTGAATCGTTCTTGGTTTGGCCCTGTGACGGTGCCGCCATGGGTGTGCCACGCTTGCTCAGCGCACAGATGTCGGAAGGTTGGCGAGGTAGTGGGCCAGGTCTGCCAGCGCTTCGGCTGAAATTCCGGTGAGTGCTTCGCTCATCGCGCTGGTATAGCCCAGGCGCTTGCCGGAGCGGAACTCCACAAGCACTCTGGTCAGGTAGGCCTCGCGCTGATGTGCCAGGCGCGCAACCTGTTTGCCACCGGCATAGTCCGCGCCATGGCATGACGCGCAGCGATGCTTTTGCGCGAGCGTTGCCCCGGCGGCCATTCGCAGAGAATCAGTCGGATTGACAGGCCTGGACGGTGGCGGGAGCTTTCCGATCAGATCTGAAAAGTCTCGCAGATCATCGTCGCTCATGCCTTTGGCCATTGCCGTCATGACCTCGCTGCCCCGGCGGCCTTCGCGAAACAGGAATAACTGCGTGATGGCGTAAAACGACGGTTGTCCGGCCAGCAGCGGTGTACTGGGCTCCGCGCTGCTGGCGTTCTCCCCATGGCAGACCATGCAAGGCGCAAGGCGGTCCTCAGCGCCAGCGACTGCGTGGACCCCGTGGTGAAACACCAGCAAGCTCGCCGCGACGAATGCCGCGGTGCGCAAGTACCTGGCCTGCCGGCAACTCACTTGCCGGCGTAGCTGATGCGATAGATGGCGCCGTTGTGGTCATCCGAAACGAGCAGTGATCCATCCTTCATCACCATCACATCGGCCGGGCGGCCAAGGTATTCGTTTTTCTCCACCAGACCCGTCATGAACGGCTCCATTTTTGCATTGCCTTTGTCGTCGATGAAGATGGCAACAACGTCAGCTGCATACTTCTTTGTGCGGTTCCAAGGGCCGTGGCGCGCGAGAAAAATGGCGTTCTCGTATTTCGCCGGGAACATCTTGCCAGTGTAGAAACGCATGCCCACCGGAGCAGCATGGGCGCCGAGCAGCAGCGCCGGTTTGACGTAGTCCTTGCAGTCCTTGCCCCAGCCAAACTCAGGATCTGTCATCATGCCCGAGTGGCAAAACGGGAAGCCGAAGTGCTGGCCGGTCTTGGTGACATGGTTCAGTTCATCGATCGGCATATCTTCGGAGAGCCAGTCGCGCTGGTTGTCGCCGAACCACAGTTCGCCGGTCTTGGGATGGAAGTCGAAACCGACCGTATTGCGCATTCCCTTCACCACAGACTCAACGTTGGTGCCGTCGAGGTTCATGCGAAATATCTGCGCATGCGTATCGGGCGGCAGGCAGAGGTTGCAAGGCGCTCCGATCGGCACGTAGAGCTTGCCATCAGGACCGATCTTGATGAACTTCCAGCCATGGGGCACGTCGCCGGGTAGCTTGTCGTAGACCATCACGGGCTTGGGTGGGTTGTCAAGATTGGCCTCGATGTTGTCATAGCGCGTGATGTCCTTCGGGGTAGCGACGAACAGGGAGCCTTTGTGAAACTCGATGCCGTTGGGCAGGAACAGCTTGTCGGCGATTGTTTTCACCACGCGCTTGCCGTCCTTGTCCTGTACGGCATAAATCTTGCCGGCGACGAAAAGCGAACTGACAAACACTGTGCCCTGATCACCCTGACGCATGCCACGCGCATCAAGAATGCCGCTGGCCCAAACCTCGGCCTTGAAACCGGGTGGCAATTTCAGTTTGCTGACGGGCAGTTTGTCGGCCGCTGTGGGTATCGGAAACGAAGGCACCGGTGCCAGTTTTGAGGCAACATCACTTTTCGGCATGCCGATGGCCCAGAAGGGCACTTCTTCCGTTTTCGGGGCATCCGCGGCAAACACCGCCGCTGTTGACAGCAGCGCGACCATCGCCGAGAAGACCCTGCGCCATACGGTAGGCGCCGACATCCAAGTTCCAACGTTGTTCATTTTTTACCTTTAATAAAGCACCGGATCTTCTGATGGCTAATCCCATCAGCTGGCACTTGCTGGACACTCTAGGATGATGCTTTCGTTTAAATCACGGTGATAACCCTTGGTTGAGACCAATGGATGCCGATTCCTTAATCTGGCGTAAGAACGGATTGAGTGTTCTGCGCCGGGTGCTGCCGTGGTGGGATTACCGCAAGAGGAAATAGAAGGGGTCCCGCCAAATGAGTTCGACTGTCTCATTCAATAGCTTGAAGATGGGCCGCTTTGCACCCCTACAGCGGCAAGACGAGGCGCAGTCCGAAGGTCCAATTTCTGCCGGGTGCAGGCTCATAGAACTGCAAGACAGCCTGGTTGACAATCACTGATCCAATATAGCGCCTGTCTGTAATGTTGTCGACGCGCGCATAGGCTGTCAGACTGCCGGGGCCCACCGACCAGCCGCGGCTTGCCTTGAAATTGAGCGTCGCGTAGCCATCGGCCGATGCTGTATTGGCATCGTTGGCATAGAGCCGGCCGGACTGGGTGAACTCGAGCCCGGCCCGGCCGCCCAGGCTAGACATCTTTTTGCCGCCGTCCATTCTCGAGCCAGCCCACAGCAGTTCAGCAAATACAAAGCTCTGGGGTATTCCAGGCATCTTGTTGTCTGCTTGCACCGAGGTAGTCCCGCTCGTGAACGCCTGCGAGTACTTCGCGTCAATCCTGGATGCCGCCACTGTAGCCCTCAGATTGGGTGTCAGCAGTGTGTTGCCGGAAAGTTCCCAGCCGGTTCGGGATGTTCCCGGCGCGTTCTTGTAGGCCGTGCTGCCTGCGCTGCTGACGGCAATCACAATTTCGTTCGTCGAGTCGATCTTGAACAGCGTGAAATCGAGCCGTGAACCCGCACTGGGCGCCCATTTGGATCCGAGCTCGTACTGCAGGCTCTTCGACGCATTGATCGCGGTGTTGAACGAAGGCGCGCCGGCCCCTGTGTAGGCCACTTCAGCCAGCGTTGGCGTCTCGAAACCCCTGCCGTAATTCGCATACAGGTTCAGGTGATCGTCGGCATGGTAAGTCACTCCCATGACCGGATTGGTCGCCTGGTAACTCACTTCACCCGAACCGTTGCCATTGCTGAGGTAATAGTCTGTGCTGGCGAGGCGAACCGTACTGGCACGCAGACCGGCTGTGATGGAAACGTCGTCGCTTGCGCGCGCAGTGGCTTGAGCGAAAAAATCACTGTTCCGGGCCAGATTGTCCTCGTCCCGACTGAGCGATCCGGGCGCTTTTTCACCGCCAGGCGCTGCCCCTCCCTGCCGACCTTCCCTTGAATAATCAAATTCATATCCCGCCACCCACCGGACCCGGTTGCCGCCGATCTGCGTTTGTTGGTTGTATTGCAGAGCCGCCCCAAAGTAGTTGCGGTTCAAGCCCACCCATTGGCTGTTGGCCTGAAATTGAAGGTTGTCGCGGTTCCCGTAGTAGGCGCGGACCGTTATCGAGTTGTTCTCGTCAAGCGCATGCGTCAAGACCGAACCCAATTGACTTTGGCTCGTTATTTTTCTGGTCTGCGCGCTCGTGGCATTCGTTCCGGCCTGCGTTGGATCCGCAGCCAATTGTGCGGTCGTCAATCCCAGTGGGTCCTGCGCCAAAGGCATACTCAATTGATTGAACGCCACATTCACATGGGTCTTGTCCTTCGTATCGAAACTCAACTTGCCGTTGAACTGTCTGCGTTCAGCCTTGCTGTTATCGCGGAAGCCTTCGGTGTCAAAAGTGCTGTAGTCGGCCACCAGGCCGTAATCCTTGACGCGCCCTGCGTATTGCCAGTCGCTTCGGCGCACGCCGAAAGAACCGGCAAAACCCTGTGCGTCGAATTCTGGCTGCCCGGGCGCCTCCCGGGTAAGGGCCTGAACCACGCCACCTGAGGAATTGCCGTACATCAGCGCCAAGGGTCCGCGCAGGACCTCGATGCGCTCGGTGGACGTCAGGCTGATCGACGAACCCTGCCCCTGCCCGTCTGGCGTGGTCGCAGGGATGCCATCCACCAGTAGTCTGATTCCGCGAATTCCAAAAGCCGAACGGGCACCGTAGCCGCGGATGGAAACCTGCAGATCCTGCGCGTAGTTCTGCCGGTTCAGAATCGTGAGCCCGGCCACCCGGTTGAGTGACTCAGACAAGTTGACCTGAGGACCGGCGTTCTCAATCGTGCCCCGGTCAATCGACTGGATCGCGGCCGGCGCATCGAAGCTGCGCTGCTCGGCACGCGAGGCGGACACCACGACATCGGCCAGGGTCTGCGCATCCGCCGCCGGAAAGCCCATTCCAGTCACTGCCAAAGTCACCGCTGTTTTCGCAAACAGCAAGCTCTTGCTTCTATGGTTTACCAAACGCATCACCGTCCTTTGCTCAATTCGTCATTCCGGAATACTGCCCCATTGGACACCATGGGGGCCGATGGCTCCCCCATCATGTTCGGGGGCCTCATCGTCTTCCTGCTGCTGGGCTTTCCGGTGGCCTTCAGCCTGGGCGCCTGCGAGGTCAAGAAGTACGAACCCGCAATTTGTGTGGCCGCCATGAACGACGCTGACCCAGGTTGGCCACGCCGCCCTGGGTGCCAGCGGACCTCGCCGGTGTGGCGGCGAACAGGGGCTGTTCCCTCAATTGGTCGTCGTTGAACTCATTGGCGACCCGCAGTTTGGCTTTAGACTTTGACACGGTGGTTGAACCTTCTTGGCTTTGCGGTTGTTGAAGTCAGAACCCATGTTCTGCAGCGTCTGACGGCTTCACCCACCAACTTCAACCTGCAACTAAGAGCGGGACATCGCCAACTTTGAACAGGACTCATGTTGAATCGCTACATTTACTATCGTGTCCGAGTGGAACTGACCCCATTGCTGTTGCAGCAGGTGCGGCTCATGTTCAGACAAATTCAGAATCAGACGTCGGTCGGCTGCGAGCTCGCGCGCCGGGCGCAGGCTGACCAGGGATTTCATACCTGGATGGAGATTTACCACGACGTGCCCAACGGTTTCGACGAAATTCTGGGCAATTTTGAAGAGCAGTCCCAATTGGCGTCCTTGATTGAAGGAAAGCGCCACGTGGATGACTTCCTATCGGTCAATGAATTGAGTTGATCAGGCCTCAAGATTCCGCATCGGCGCGGGTTTTCCCTATTACTGAAATGATCAAATAGCGCCGACTCCCGCTCCTGTTTTTCACGAATTAATCAAGCTTCCTGCCACGGTGGATTGAGCGCGTGGACGCCCGACAGCCCGGTCCACGCGTCTCGCGCAAAGCGTCAGCGATTGCTCAAACGGCCCGACCCGCCGCAACTGGCACGCACCATGCTAAGTCATGTCTGGACCGGCTGGTGCACGAGGCGTGCCCGCGCTGAAACATGACATTGAAATACAAGTACAGGAGACCTGAATGAAATTTCCCGTTCCGCACGACATCAAGGCACAGACCCTGCCCGGCACCGAAGGCTGGGAGCGCATGTATCCCTACCAGTACCAGTTTGTCACCGACGATCCGGTGCGCAACCAGTACGAGAAAGAGACTTTCTGGTTTTACGACGGCCTGCATTACCCGGAGCCGCTGTACCCGTTTGACACCATCTGGGATGAAGCCTGGTATCTGGCCCTGTCGCAGTTCAACAACCGGATCTTCATGGTGCCGCCGGTGCGCGGCGTCGACCACCGGATCATCAATGGCTACGTCTACATCTCGCCGGTTCCGGTGAAAGACGGCGCCGAGATCGGCAGCCGTGTGCCGCACTTCATGGAGCGTGCCGGCCACTACTACAAGAACTGGGACGCGCTCGAAGCCAAGTGGAAAGTGAAGATGGAAGCCACCATCCGCGAGCTCGAAGCGATACAGATTCCCAAGCTCGCCGACATGGAAGACATCTCGGTGGTGATGGATGCGGTGGGCGAATCCAAGGGCTATCACCTGCTTAAAAACTATGATGACCTGATCAATCTGGGCATCAAGTGCTGGCAGTACCACTTCGAGTTTCTCAACCTCGGTTATGCCGCCTACGTTTTCTTCCTGGACTTTGTGCAAAAGCAGTTCCCCAGCATCCCGGCGCAGCGCGTGACGCAGATGATCTCGGGTATCGACGTCATCATGTACCGCCCGGACGAGGAGCTCAAGGGACTGGCACGCAAGGCGATCGAGCTCGGCGTCGACGCCCTAGTGTGCTCGAGTCCTGAGTGGACGACGGTCGAGGCCGCCCTCAAGGCAGACCCAAAGGGTGTGGAATGGCTGACGTCTCTGAACCTGTCACGCGAGCCCTGGTTCAATGTCTCCACCGGCACCGGCTGGTTCCACCACGACCGCTCCTGGAACGATCAGATGAATGTGCCACTGTCAGGCATCAACACCTACATCGGCAAGCTCAAGCAAGGTGTCAACATCGAGCGTCCGACAGAGAAAGTTCGTGCCGAACGTGATCGCATCACCGCCGAATACCGGGGCTTGATCGAGAGCGAGGCCGATCGCCAGCAGTTCGATGAACTGCTGGGCTGTGCCAAGACCGTCTTCCCCTACGTCGAGAACCATCTCTTCTACGTCGAGCACTGGTTCCATTCGGTGTTCTGGAACAAGATGCGCGAGGTCGGCGCGGTGATGCAGGAGCACGGCGTGATCAAGGAGGTGGAGGACGTGTGGCTGCTGCGCCGCGACGAAATCAAGTCCGCGCTGTGGGACATCGTGACCGCTTGGGCTACCGGCGTAACACCGCGTGGCACCTTTACCTGGCCGCCAGAAATCGAGTGGCGCAAGGGCGTCATGCAGAAGTTCAAGGAATGGAGCGCGCCGCCCGCCATCGGTGTGGCGCCAGAGGTGATTCAAGAACCCTTCACCATCGTGCTGTGGGGTGTCACCAACAAATCGCTGGCGGACTGGGCCAGCGTGCAGGAGGTCAAAGATCCTGAGACCATCACCGAAATGAAAGGTTTCGCGGGCAGTCCGGGCATTGCGGAAGGCATCGCACGGGTCTGCAAGACCGTCAACGAGGTCGGTGAATTGCGGGAGGGCGAGATTCTGGTGGCGCCAACCACATCACCCTCCTGGGCGCCAGCCTTCGCCAAGATCGGCGCTTGCGTGACCGACGTCGGCGGCGTCATGAGCCACGCAGCCATCGTCTGCCGCGAATACGGCATGCCAGCCGTGGTCGGTACCGGAATGGCCACCAAGATCATCCGCAGCGGCATGCGGATCCGCGTCGATGGCTCTACCGGCGTCATCACGATTTCGCGCTGATGGAAGACTCAGCGGTCATGTCAGCACCTGCGGCGATCGTGCCGCTGGTGTGCTGGCTGGAGGACTGCCACAAGGACTCGGTGGCGCTGGTCGGAGGCAAATGCTCGTCCCTGGGTGAACTCATTCATGCAGGGGTGCGCGTGCCGCCGGGCTTTGCCCTGACCACCGAGGGCTTTCGCCACTTTATGGACCAGTCCGGCGTGACCGCAGCGGTTCATTCCCTCTTGAGCGGGATTGATTGTGAGAACCTTGAGACCCTGGAGGGCACCAGCGCCCAGATTCGGTCCTTGATTGAATCGCAGTCTTTTTCCGTCGAGATCGAAGACCTGGTGGCCGAGCTTTACCGCAAACTTTCCTTGCGTTGCTGTATGCCGGCCGCGCCGGTGGCGGTACGCTCCAGCGCCACTGCCGAAGACTTGCCCGGGGCAAGCTTTGCCGGCCAGCAAGACACCTATCTGTGGGTGCGTGGCGTCGATGAGGTGTTGCACCACATGCGTCGCTGCATATCGAGCCTGTACACGGCGCGCGCTATCGCCTACCGCGCAAACAAGGGATTTTCAGACGACCAGCTGGCCATCAGCGTCGGTGTGCAGAAGATGGCCAATTCCTATACGGCAGGGGTCATGTTCACGCTGCATCCGGGCAATGGCGACCGTTCGGTCATCGTGATCGACTCGAACTTCGGCTTTGGCGAATCGGTCGTGTCGGGCGAGGTTACGCCGGACCATTTTGTAGTCAACAAAATAACGTTGGACATCATAGACCGCACTATTTCACAAAAATTGATCTGCTACACGGTGGATGCCACGACGCAAACCTCACACCAGATGGACGTTCCGTTCGAACGCCAGAAGGTGCAGTCGCTGATCGACGACGAGATCACCGAATTGGCCTGGATGGGCAAGCAGATCGAAAAGCACTACGGCTGCCCGATGGACATCGAATGGGCTATCGACAAGGACCTGCCGGCGGGCGGCAACATCTTCATCCTGCAGGCCCGACCGGAAACCGTGTGGAGCAAAAAACCGCAAGGCCAGGGCAGCACCGCAGTGGGCTCGGCCATGGAGTACATCCTGAGCGGCATGCTGGCCGGCCGGCGCGTGACCTGACCCCGAAGCGCGCCGACCTGACCACAGCCGACACACCCAATTCATCACAAACCGCAAACCATCCATCTACAGGAGCAAACATGAATGCACGTACCACCGCAGGACAAATTGATGACCTGCGCAGTTTTATCGCCGCACTGGAGGCCAACGGGCAATTGCACCGCGTCAAGACTGAAGTCGACTGGAAATTTGAACTCTGCCACGTCTCCAAGGTCAATGAAGAGCAAAAAGGCCCTGGCCTGCTGTACGAGAACGTCAAGGGTTACGACATTCCGGTTTTCACCAGTGCCTTCACCACGTCGCAGCGCCTTGCCATTGCGCTGGAGCAGGACCCCTCGCTGTCGATGAGCCAGTTGTCCAAGAAGTGGATGGAGCTGACCACCAAGCAGATGATCAAGCCCGCAATCGTAGAGAACCCGCCGGTGCTTGAAAACATCATCGAAGGCGATGCGGTGGATATCGAGATGTTTCCGTCTCCCTGGTTCTACCCGGACGATGGCGGCCGCTTCTTCGTTACTTCCGGCTTCCTTGTCACGCAGGATCCGGACACCGGCTGGACCAATCTGGGCACTTACCGCGCTCAGGTGCTGGGCAAGAATATCCTGGGCTCGCAGATCATCAAGGGCAAGCACGGCGACATGCACATGAAGAAGTACGCCGAGCGCGGCGAACTGATGCCTGCCGCCTACGTGGTCGGCTGCGACCCGGTGCTCTTTCTTGCTGCCTCGACCCTGGTCAGCGCGCAGGTCGACGAGTACGACATTGCCGGCTCGCTGCGCGGGCGCCCGGTGCCGGTGTTCAAGTCCGAGCTCACCGGCCTGACCTTGCCGGCCAATGCCGAGATCATTGCCGAGGGCTTCATCGACCCGAACGAGTTGATGGAGGAGGGACCGTTTGGCGAGTACACCGGCTACTACTCCGGCAACAAGGGCAAGGACTACCCGAAGCCGGTGCTGCGCATCAAGCGCATTCTGCACCGCAACAAGCCCGTCATGTGGGCCACCACCGTGGGCAAGCCGATCAACGACATTCACATGATCCAGTCGCTGAACCGCACCGCCACGCTCTGGCACGACCTCGAGACCATGAAGGTGCCTGGCATCCAGAGCGTCTACATCCCACCAGAGGCCTGCGGCCGTTTCTGGGTTGTGGTGTCGCTCAAGCAGATGTACCCCGGACACTCCAACCACGTCGGCAACGCGGTGATCGCGAGCACCACCGGGCACTATGGCGTCAAGGGTGTCATCACGGTCGATCACGACATCGAAGCCGACGACTGGGACCGCATCTGGTGGGCGCTGGCAACGCGCTTCGACCCGAAGCGTTCGGCCCAGATCATCGACCGCGGCCGCTCCACGCCACTGGACCCGGGCCTGCCGATCGACGCGCGCGACATCACCAGCCGCATCATCCTGGACGCCTGCACGCCGTATGAGTGGAAGGACAAGCCCAACGAGATCTTCATGGACCGCACCGTGCTGCAAAAGGTATCGGACCGCTGGAACGAATACGGTTTCGAGGGCTCCAGCCCGGTGGCCGGCATGATCGGCCGCCTGACCCGCCCAGAGGTCAAGGGCAAGGGCGCCAAGTAAGGCGCGCCAGATTGATGAAAGTACTGCGCTACACCCAGGCCATGGTGGACGAATTTGTTCGCGATGGCTATTGGACCAACGAAACCTTTTACGACTACTACGACCGTAATGCGCGCGAGCTAGGTGACCGGGAAGCGCTGGTTGACTCCCAGCACCGGGTGACCTGGCGCCAGGCGCGTGATCTGGTCGACGCCATTGCCAGCGGCTGGGTGCAGGCGGGCGTTCCCAAGAGCGCGCGCATCATCATCCAGGCACCCAACAGCGTTTATGGTTTTCTGGCGCGGGCGGCGGCCGAACGCGCCGGTCTGGTCTCGATGACGGCCTTTGCCACGCTGCGTCAAAACGAGTTGGAAGACATTCTGGAGCGAACGCAGGCCGAGGTCGCCGTGATTCCTGCCGTCTTTCGCGGTTTTGATTATCTGGCGATGTACCGTGAACTGATGGTGCGCTTTCCGTCGCTGCGCAAGATCTATTTGTTCGATGATGAAGTACCGCCCGACGCCCCCGCCGGCACCCTGTCGCTGACTCGCACGGCACAGGCATTCTTGAGCAAAATTGACCGGGCGGCCCTGGACGCGCGCCGCTTTGATCCGTTCTTCGATGTCGCCCTGCTCACCACGACATCGGGCACTACCGGGCTGCCCAAACTGGTGGAGTGGCCGCTGGCACCAAGGGTCTGCACCTCCAAGGGTCGCATCGACCTGTGGCAACTCGGCAAAGACGACATCACCATGGCGATCGCGCCGCATGCTGGCGGAGCTGCTGGCACACTGACCTATTTCGCTGCGCCCTTGTGCGGCGCCAAGACTGTGATGCTTGAAGACTTCAGTCCTGAACTTGCGCTGCAAACAATCGAGCGGGAGAAAGTCACGGCGATCGGCGTGGTGCCCACGCATCTGGTGCGCATGCTGGAACAGAACGTCGAGCAATACGACTTGTCGTCACTGCGCTTCATCCGCTCCGCCGGCGGCTATCTTTCGCCGCAGCTGGCGCAAGAGGCCGAAGCCAGATTCGGCGCTGTCATCACGTCCGATCTTGGAACGCAGGACAAGGGCTCGGTGAGTGGTTGTCGGGTCAGCGACCCCGGCGAGCTTCGCCGCCTCACAGTCGGCCAGATGCTGCCCGGCAACAAGGTCCGCCTGCTGGGGCAGGATGGGCGCGAAGTGCCCCCCAACGAGCCCGGAGTGCTGTGGTTCAGAGGTCCGCATTCACCTGCCGGCTATTACCGCGACCCCGTTATGACCACCGAAGTCTTTGATGCTGAGGGCTGGTGCACGACCGAGGACGTCGTCAAGTTCGATCAGGGTTGCCTGTGGATACTGGGGCGGCAAAAGGACGTGATCATCCGCGGAGGCCAGAACATCTACCCGGCCGAGGTGGAAGGCCTGATGAACGAGCACCCCGGCGTCGCGGCAGTGGCGGTGGTGGCGATGACTGATGCGGAATATGGCGAGCGCGCCTGTGCGTTTGTTGTTTTACGCAAGGGCAATGCACTGACGCTGGATGAGCTCAAGAGTTTTCTGGCCGGCAAAAATGTCGCCAAATTCAAGTGGCCGGAGCGTCTTGAATTGATAGGGCAAATGCCCACGGTGGGCGACAGTGGCAAGGTCGACAAGAAGGCGCTTCGCGCGCGCTTGTCAAGTGCGCCGCAAGCCGCATGACAGTACTTGCCGAACAACCCAACCGGAGCATAGTTCATGATGGTGCGTAACTGGATGCAGACCAACCCCATCACGATTCCCAGCGACACGCTGGCGTCCGATGCCAAGCGCCTGCTGAGTGAACACAACCTGCATGCCCTGCCGGTCGTCGATCAAGGCAAATTGCGCGGCCTGGTGACGCGCGCCAACATGCTGCGCATTGGACACTTTGTTCTGCGCACCCAGGACCCCGACGAGTTCAACTTCTTCGTGAATCGCCTGCGCGTGCGCGATGTCATGGTGCGCAACCCGGCCACCGTGTCGGACGATGACACCATGGTTGAATGCCTGCGCCGCGGCCGCGAGCTCAAGGTGGCGCAGTTCCCGGTGATGCATGGTCAGCAAGTGGTTGGCATTATCACGGCCAATGAGATTTTTCAACTGGCGGCGCATTGTCTTGACCAATGGCAGGACCACGCACTAACTCCTTCAACATGACAGACTCTAAAAACCTGCCCCTCGTGGTGGCTATCACCGGCGCCACCGGCGTCATCTACGGCGTTGAACTGCTGCGCATCCTGCGAGACCTGGGGCAGGAGACTCATCTGATCCTGAGTGAAGCCGCCGGCATGAACCTTGGCCTGGAGACCGACTACTCGATTGACGAGGTCAAGGCCCTGGCCGATGTCGTCTACAGCAACAAGGACGTCGGGGCGGCGGTGGCCAGCGGCTCGTTTCGCACACGCGGCATGATCGTGGCACCTTGCACCGTCAAGAGCTTGTCGGCGATTGCCAACAGTTTCACCTACAACCTTGTGATCCGGGCCGCTGACGTGACGCTCAAAGAGCGTCGGCCACTGGTATTGATGGTCAGGGAGACGCCCTTGCACAAGGGACACCTGGACTTGATGTCACGCGTTGCGGACTATGGCGGAATCATTCTGCCGCCGATGCCGGCGTTCTATCACAAGCCCAAGAGTGTGATGGACATCGTCCACCAAACTCTCGGCAAAGCGCTTGACCAAGTGGGCATAGAGCACACATTGTTTGAACGCTGGAGCGGACGCCCCGAGCGCAGCCAGACCGGCGAGTAGTCCCCATGAGCACACTGCGCTGGGTGGCGTGTGAAAGTGGCGCGACCGGCATGCACGCCCCGAGTCAAACGCCGCAGGGCACCGTGGTCTATGCCATCGGCGATATCCACGGTCGCAGCGATCTGCTCGGAACCCTGTTGCAGGGAATCGAGCAGGATAGCCGGGGCCGACAAGCACACCGCTTTGTCGTCGTCTTTCTGGGCGACTACTTGAGCCGCGGCAATGACTCGTGCGCCGTCGTCGAGAAGGTCATGTCATGGCGCCCATCAACACCCGGTAGAGCCGAAGTCATTGCGCTCCAAGGCAACCATGAAGACCTTGCCCTGCGCTATCTTTTCGGTGAGATGGAGGCCGGACGACATTGGTTTGACTACGATGGACTGGACGCGCTGGCCGACTACGGCGTCGTCGCAGCTGATCCCGGCGCGCGCGATGACGGGTCGCTGCAGTTCCTGCGCAATCGGTTCGCCCAGGCACTGCCGCAGGCGCATCTGGCCTTCTTCCAGGCGCTGGCCGTTAGTCACCGCGAGGGGGACTACCACTTCGTGCACGCTGGCGTACGACCGGGCGTGCCACTGGTAGAACAAAACGCGCATGATCAGATGTGGATTCGCACGCGATTCCTGGAGTCCGACCTGGACCATGGCGCCATCGTCGTGCATGGCCACTCGATCGTGCCAACGCCCCAGGTGCGCCACAACCGGATCGCAATCGATACTGGTGCCTACGCCAGCGGTGTGCTGACTTGTCTGATGCTCGACGGGTCGCAACGTGCCTTCTTGCAGGCGGTCGGTCTGCCCGAAGGACGACCCGATGCCGCCTAAACACGGGCAACCGGAGCACTCAGATCAATCTCGTCACGATGACCAAACCCCAGCGAATTGTCGATAAAAAGCAAACGCCGCGGCGCCACCCGATACCAGCGTACCTTGGCCAGAGCCTGGACAATGACGGCCGGGGCTTGGGCCAGCTTGCCAACCAACGGGAACTTTTGACCATACAAAAGCCTAGCCCTCGCTTCTGCGTCACCGCTCAGTTCGTCGACCACTCCTTCGAGTTGCACGCCCTGGATGCTTGGCCAGTCCGCGTGGTCGCTCTGCATCGTCACGGCCACCTGCGCACTGTGGGCCAGGTTGAGGCAGTGCCGGCTGCTAGGTGCCGACAGAAAATAAAGATCCCAGCCATCGTGAACATAAAACACCGCTGCCGCCCAGACGCCCTGCGCTCCATTGGTCGCGAGCGTGGCGACATGGTGCGCCTGCAAATGACGCTGCACCTGATCCTGCAATGTCATGCTTTGATCGTCGGTGCAGCCGGTAAAGGAGGTGACGCGAACATCACCTCTTCATGACCTGTGGTGTCTTCATGCAAGCGACGCAGGCGATAGGCCAGTTGGGGCCTGGTAACACCCAGCATGCGGGCGGCAGAGGACAGATTGCCATGCGCCTTGTCGACCGCGCTTTCCAGCAGCATGGTCTCGACCTGCTCCAGCGTCATATCGCCGCTGCAGACGGCTTCGCACAAAGCCTTGCCAGTCTGCGCAGAACGCGCGTTGATGGCGCCATGAACGTCGAGGCCGAACTCATCGGTCTCACGCTCATCGCACGCCGAAAAAATGTGGTGCACCTCGATACGCGTGCCACTGGGAGCCAGAATGACGCCGCGCTCGATCATGTTCTGCAACTCGCGAATGTTGCCCGGCCACGCATAGGTCAACAACGCGCGCTTGGCTTTATCTGTAAAACCCTTTAGCCGCTTGCCGTGGATGGCGCTGTACTTTTCCAGGAATCGCTTGGACAGCGGCGAGATATCCTCCTGGCGCTCTCGCAAAGGTGGGATGACAATCTGGTAGGCATTCAAGCGGTAGTAGAGGTCAGAGCGAAAGCGCCCCTCCTTCACCAACACGCGAAGGTCGACGTTGGTAGCGACGATCACGCGCACATTGACCTTGCGCACCGTTTGTCCGCCCAGCCTTTCTATTTCCCCCTCCTGCAGCACCCTTAACAGCTTGGCCTGCGCGGCCAGTGGCAAGTCCCCGATTTCATCGAGAAACAGCGTGCCACCATCGGCTCGCTCAAAACGCCCAGCGCGCGCGACCTGAGCACCGGTGTAAGCGCCCTTTTCCACACCAAACAACTCGGATTCAACTAGATCGGGTGGAATAGCCGCGCAGTTAATCGCCACAAACATGGACTTGCTGCGCGCGCCACGCTCGTGCAGAGTGCGTGCAAAAACCTCCTTGCCGACGCCGGTTTCGCCCAGCAACAGCACCGTAATCTGAGTGTTGATGGCCTGGCGCAACAGTTCATAGGCGGCACGAAATGCCGGGGCATTGCCCACCATATTGGTCGGCAAACCCTCCTTGTCGCCGATGGTCGTTCTAAGCTCGACCACCTGGGTCTGCAATTCAATCAACTGCTCGGCAATCGACTCCCTGTTAAAGAAGTGCGCGTACTCGCTGGCATCCTCCCACTCTTGGATCGGCTTGCCGATGATGCGGCAGTGATCGGCCCCCATGCCGGCGCACTCCACCTCCTTATAAAGAATGGGGCGCCCCATAAAGGCCGAGGTGTATCCACAGGCATAGCCGATCTGGGTCCAGCATACCGGTTCGTGATGGGTGCCGAAGTAGTGCCGGTGCCATTGTCCCTCCCAGGAGTTTTCCCACAGAAATTCGCCATAGAAAGTGCCGGCCGCGCGATCCAACTCGAGACGGATCTGCGTCACCTTGACAATGCCTTCGAGAGTATGGAGTTGCGGCCCGGTCATGAAGGCTTCCAGGTCACTGAGACACTGGGCACGCGCGCGCGCCAGTTCTGCATCCCGCACCCCCGACTCATAGCCCATGCGTGTCAGCAAACCGCGCGCCCGGTCCATACCCAGCGTGTCAATCAATTCCTTGCGGAGCAGAGCCTGCGCCTGCGCGTGGATGAGTAGCATGCGGTGCTCGTGCAACCAGATCTGACCGGTTTGGGCACAAAAATGCACCTGCGAGCGCAAGTCGCTGCTGGCCGACTGAGCGTGCTGCGCATGAGCTACCACATGAAGCTTGGTCATTGAACCCCTTCCAAATGAACTGCTGTGAATTCAAGCGCCGCATGCGCGGCGCAAAACCCGGTGTCCAAATCTGCGACCAATTCTGACCACTTAGCACGAACTTGACAAGTTATACAAAATAAGAAAAATTAAGAATAAGTATCATTTCGTGAAAAATAAAGAGGGGGGTCTTGCAGACGGCTCTGCACTCTGCGCACCCAAAATCCGGTCAAGAAACGTTGGCGGCGCCGACCGATGACAGCTATGTGGAAATCATGGAAGTCCACTGTCTGCTACAGGCCTGCTACCTCGACCGACGGCAGTTGGTCGACTGTGACTATTCTCTGGTTCAAAGTCGATGCCGTAAAGCCGACATCGAAATCGCCAACCATTGAGTTGCCCCAAACCGGCCGACCCTGAGCGCGAACAACGTGCCCAAAATTGACGGTGAAGAAACGGAATACCGACCGTTCACAGCGATGGTCCGCCGAGCCGAAGCGGTCGCTCAGATTACGGGTTCGTTTGCCGCCTGAGCTGATCGCAGCCCTGAGTGTGTTCAATGATGTGATCCTGCGGGAGGCCATCCAGCATGGCCTGCCAGTACTGGAGCTGCGCATGATCTGCACTGAGCCGGGTGACTATTCAGCGCGCGCTACTGCCGCATGTATCGGTAAAAGACAGCCTTTCCGATAAATCCCATTTGTTGCCTATCCTGGGCCGGCGATTTCGCTTGGGCAGCGTCCGGAGGTGTAATCCCTGGCATCTGTCACTAAGTCCGTGGGTATTCAGGCTTTGCGTCATGTGCATCGAGTGTTGCTGAAGCAAATGCAGTTACATTGGCTGCGTCATGCCTGATCTGCTAATCCTCCTAGTTGCCGAGCCCACCATCGTGGCGGCCTACGTGATATTTGGCATGCTCGGATTCGGCAGCACCTTGTTTTCAACGCCACTACTGGCCCATGTTTTACCTCTCTCAACCGTAGTGCCAGCCCTCGCGCTGACTGACTTCATCGCGTCCTGTGCCAATGGTTTCAAACTCAGTACGCATGTGGCTCGCGCCGAGCTTCGCCGATTGGTTCCAGCAATGTTCATCGGAAGTGCTGTGGGTGCATGGCTCCTGTTTTCTGTGCCCGTCAAGGGACTGATGCTGATGCTCGGAAGTTTCGTGGTCTTATATGGGCTCAACGGATTGCGCCGACAAGAGCAAAAGCCACCACTAAATCCACGGTGGGCTTGGTGGTTCGGCGGTGCCGGTGGTGTGCTCAGCGCGCTTTTTGGTGCAGGCGGCTGGGTCTATTCCATGTACCTGTTGCGACGCCTCGATGATCCCCAGCAAATCCGTGCGACTCAGACCGCTGTGTTGACGGTCAGCTCGTTCATTCGCGTGGGCCTGTTCACTGCGGCTGGTCGCTACTTCGACCCGCAACTGCTCATCTTGGTATTTTGCCTGCTCCCAGCGATGGCACTCGGTCTGTACATCAGCCACCGCATTACCTTGCATATGGACCGTCGACGCTTCATGCAGATACTCTATTCGGTGCTGATCGTCACCGGAAGCAGCCTAGTAATTCGTGCATTGCAGGGCGGTTGAAGTCAGCGTGCTTCGCTGCCGGCAAGTGCCTCACCGAGATTTCGCGCTTCTTGCAGCAGCAGAGCTACCACTTCCCGGCGCCGCTTGCCGATTAGTCGCGCATTGAGCGCCACGACGCTGAGCGCTGCATAGGGCGTACCAAGTCTTGTGGGAATCGTGACGCCCAGGCCGGTAACGTCAGGCAGCAGGTTACCCTCGTTCAGGGCATATCCCAGCTCGCGTGCGCGCTCCAACATTTCGCGCAACAGTACTTCGGAGAGTCCGCTGTATCTCACCAGTCGGTGGCTGTTCTTGGTAACCACATCTTCTCGCTCGGCCGGCGACAAAGCAACAAGCAACGCTAATCCACCCGCAGTAGTACCCAACGGACGACGTTCGCCTACCATCTGCGTGAGTACTTTGATGGGGTAGCTACCCTCCTTGCGCTCGATGACGACGCTGTCGGCGCCACTGCGAGTGGTTAGAAAAACAGTGTCGCCAGTGGTGCGCGCCAACCGTGTCAACACTGGGCCACACAGTTCGCGTAGGTTGAAGTGGCAGTTAGCGGCAAGACCGACCTCATAGGCCAGCATTCCCAGAAAGTACTCCTTTTTTTTCCCCCGCTGCATCAAAAGGCCCTGATCCACCAGGCACGACAGGATGCGATGGGCAGTTGGCCCTTTGAGGCCGGTCTGACGAGCTGCTTCGGCCAAGGTAATGCCCACCATGTTGTGGCTCGCCACGCTTTTGAGTAATCGAACAGTGCGGTCGATGCTCTGTGTTCCTGATACGACAGATGAAGATACTTCCATAATATGGACTCATGTTGACAACAAAACAGGACGGAATTAAATTTATATCTATATACATCGTCTAATGGTGATGTAAATGATTCCATAGATTGGAACACTTTTCGTGAAACTCGGGTTTTATCAAACAACACTTCCTTTAGGAGATCAACATTCATGGCACAGACAATCAGCCAGTCCCATTTCGATGTCGTGGTTCTGGGCGGCGGCGCCTCAGGCGTGGCTGCTGCTGCTGCTGCTGCCAAAAATGGACGCAGGACGCTTATCGTCGATGCCGGCGCCATGTTGGGTGGCGAAATGCTCAGCGGCATGTCGTTCGATGGCGTCCTTAACGCGCGCGGTGAGTATGTGGTGGGTGGTATTTCCGATGAGTTTTTCGCCGAATGCCGGAAGATGGACGGATTCATAGGTCCAGTTCACGACCATCGTTTGATCTGCTATGTCTGCACCGATCCGGAAGTTATGAAGATTGCTGTTGCTCGCGTTCTGGAGCGTTACGGCGTGGTGTCCTGGCTTTACAGCTTCGCGGAGGATGTGGTGGTTCGCGATGGTGTGGTGACGGGCTTGGTGGTGGTCAACAAGAGCGGGCGCACCATAGTGACGGCTGATCATTTCATCGATTGCTCAGGTGACGGCGATCTCGCAGCGCATGCCGGTGCACCGTTTGAACTGAGTGACAGTTCGGGGCACTTACAACCGATTTCGCTGATGTTTCGCATGGGCAATGTGGACAGTGCGGCGTTGCTCAAATTTGCTCGCGCCAACGTGTCATCTCTGGCTGTGGGAGAAAGCGACTACATCCGGGGCAGCATGACCGATGAGGAACTGGTGGACTTGTTGGTAGCGCAGGGGCAGCCCTCGGTTTTTTTCAAGAGCGAGGGCCCGTTCCTGGGCGACGCGATTCGCCGCGGCGACCTGGCGCCGACGGCGCTTATCATGATTCAGCCTACTTCCGCAGCCCGGCGCGAGGTCTGTGTGAACGCCACTCGCGTCGGTGGCAACATCGATGGCACCAACACTGCGGCTCTGAGCGCCACCGTGGGGACGCTGATGGAACAGGTCTGGAAGACCAGCGTTTTCCTGAAGGCGCAGTTGCCGGGCTTTGAGGAAGCCGTCTTTGCCGGTCTGGCTCCGCGGGTGGGTGTTCGAGAGACGCGCCGCATCATGGGCGACTATCTCTTGACCCGGGAAGATGTGGTGTCGGGACGCAAGCAACCCGACAGCGTGATTGCCAAGGGCGCGCAGCATGTGGATATTCACGAGTCGGGGACGACCCAGATCCGCATTCCGATCGCAAATGGCGGCTCATACGACATTCCACTAGGCTGCCTGATCCCGAGGAATCTTAAGAATGTGCTGGTGGCAGGCCGCTGTCTCTCGGCCACGCGCGAAGGCATGGGCACTGCACGCACCATGGGGCCCTGCATGGCCATGGGCCAGGCCGCAGGCACGGCTGCCGCCATGCTGGGCGAGCATGGGCAATGTGAAGTCCGATCGCTTTCCGTACAGGAATTGCAGACGCGCCTCAAGGAGCAGGGCGCCGTACTTGAAGGGGTCTACTGAGACACCAGGGTCACGGCTACTTCTACGCCGCAGTCACAAGAATATTTATTACCTCTTTGGAGAAAAAAGTGAATTCCTTCCTCAAACTGCTCTGCTTGGCTATTATTTCACTGACCACCGCAGCCCCTCTAAAGGCACAGGAGTTTCCCAGCAGGCCGCTCAAGATGATTGTGCCGTTTGCGCCCGGCGCTTCCACCGACATGTTGACACGCCTAGTGGCGGACCGATTGTCACCACGCCTGAAGCAGCCCGTTGTAGTTGAGAACCGCATCGGCGCCGGTGGCAATATCGGGGCTGACTTCGTGGCAAAGGCTGCACCAGACGGCTACACACTTGTGATGGGGTCAATCGGAACACACGCTACCAATGGCCTGATCTATCCCCAGATGCCGTTTGACGCAGAGAAGGACTTTGCCCCGATTACGCTCGTAGCTCCCGTCACGCTGGTGTTGGTCGTTCACCCATCCATTCCCGCCAAATCAGTGATCGAACTCATTGCTTTGCTCAATAGCAAGCCCGAGGACTACAGCTATGCGTCAGGCGGTGTGGGAGCTTCGCAGCATCTGGCGGGAGAACTCTTCAAATATGTGACCAAGACCAAGATGGTCCACATCCCCTACAAGGGCAGCGCTGGAGCGTTGGCCGACCTCTTGAGTGGACGAGTTCCAATCATGTTTGCAGACCTTCCGCTGGTGCTCAACCACATAAACAATGGTTCACTACGTCCGTTGGCCGTTGGCGACTCAGTGCGCAGCCAGGTGCTGCCTACGGTCCCAACCATGATGGAGGCCGGAGTGGCCAGCTATCAGGCCAACGCTTGGTACGGGTTGTTCGCGCCGGCTCACACGCCCGCGCCTGTGATTAGCAGACTTCAAACCGAGGTGGCTGCCATTCTCAAAGCTCCCGATGTTCAAAAGCGTTTGATCGATCAAGGTGCCACGCCAAGCGGTATCACTCCTGAGGAATTCTCCAAGTTTCAACGTGCGGAAATTGCGCGCTGGAAGGTCGTCGTACAAAGTGCCCAGATCAAGCTGGAGTAAGCCACTTCGACAGGCGTGCCCGGTTGAAATAGATGGCGTGCCTCCTGGCGAACGAGGAGATGCAGGCTGCGGCAACGGGGTTGACGCTGATTGTGGTCGGATGCATCATCGGCAATGCCGCAGGTAGCGCAAGTGCTATTGCGGTTCTGAAATCAGAACGAACCGCGGGATAGAGCCATCAGGCGTCGAAATCATGTCCTGAAACTCAGATATCGGACGCATCCAGACAACATCTTGTTTGTCCCCCTGCTGCGGCTTGTAGAGAACGCCAGGCTTCAAGGTGGCTTCAATCAGGCAGGTGCCAACGACGTTGTACAGGCCGCCTTTGTAGTGCCGAAGCTGGGTGCCGGGCTTGATTTGATTTACGGTGGGCGCGACAAAGGGCATAGGATAAGCAGTGGATTCGCCTTGCGCGTGTCGAAGAACGCTACAGGCTGAGGTCTGAATTCGCAGCGGCGCTGCAGGAACAGCAAAAGTTTAGTCTATCCGACAGTGAATTTGAAACCCAAGACAGCATGTACGCAGAGTATCAAATCGAAAGACCGAGTCGCTCGGAAGCGCAAGCCTGCTGGAACCAAATTTCTGGATCGACATGAAATGAAGAAGTTCCCCGAGCATCCTGCTAACCCGGAGCGAATCTGTTGGGGTTGTGATCTGTACTGTGCGGTGGATTCAATGAAGTGCGGCAATGGATCCGACCGTACGCAGCACCCGTTTGAGCTTTTTGGAGAAGACTGGCGCGATTGGGGGCACGACTTTGTCGCAGAGGCGAAAGTCCCGGCCGAGGTTGCCAACAAGAAAGAGTTATGACCCTCCATAACGGCGATAGCGACCAGGAGAAGGTCACCCATGTGCGTAGAGGAGTCAGATGCATCCGGTGGTATGGAAAGTTTTTTCTCCTGATGGCCTCTGTAACGATTTGGGGCGATTTGGGGCTGTCAACACAAAGTAGAAATGTCCCCTTTTCCGCAAGATTGAAATGTCCCCTTTTCGGTTTGTCGATCTGACTTTTATTTCAATGGCTGTTGGCAAGCGTGAGCGCGTCAGGCCGTAGGCTCCAAG
>Ga0194063_10000795_pt1 | contig 22024 bp, 10 predicted proteins | sample SepL3720m_MetaG_FD_155459 | JGI IMG/M metagenome (GOLD analysis project Ga0194063, IMG submission 155459) | Anoxic zone freshwater microbial communities from boreal shield lake in IISD Experimental Lakes Area, Ontario, Canada - Sep2016-L373-20m | ecosystem: Environmental > Aquatic > Freshwater...
TGAGTGAAGTTGCTTTAAAACTAATCGCTTGCGATTTCACCCAAAAACTCAGAATATAGTTCGTAGATGCTGATAGCACCTGGCTTCCAAACACGCGCGCCGACATCAACAAGTATCCATTCGGCTGGATTGTGTCAGAATCTACAGGAGTGATAAAGGCAGAACTACTCCCCGAATGTTTTTCAACTGTGGAAAGTGCAAAAGCTGGACCAGACCAGGCTAATGTCGATTCCACTCCGGGGTTTCTGTCAGATATGTAATCCACTGCTGCCGCATTCGTACTCATCACGAACCCAGACAAAATTGTTGTTGCTAAAAAAAGAACGACAATCATTTTTGATAACTTTTTCATGTAACACACCTCATTTTTCAAATTTTAATTCCATTTCTTTAATAAAACCGAAAGCCTCTCAAATCCATCAATCTCCCAATCCATCTGCCTTGAAACACCAAATAAATCGCATGAATTCCGGAGACTTTTTTTATTTCACAAGCAAACGTTTGCCATTGTTCCCATCCACCTGTCGGTGAAACGCTACATTTCCCTATTACTTCGCCTTCTGGAGAATCAAGACATATATCTATGATTCCGCCATACGCTGCACTCGATACGATGGCCTCAAACGTTGTCACAAGTTGATCAAAATCAAAATACTTGTATGCTGCCCAGGTTCCCCAGTGTGTGTGTGTTAAGCAATCTTTCCAGGTATCTGAACCATCCTTTGGCTCTAATACCCTGGTGAATGAATCACCTCTGCCGCCAATTTTGCATGCTTGTCCGCCCTCGATGAAAGTCATTGGATTAATCGGTCCAGAAACGCCCTGCGTCGTCATTTCAACTTCGTTGATGCTGCCATCCGCATTGAACTGAATTGGTTCCGCGCAGGCTCTGCGACTATACTTACTATTATGAGATGAACGGTGATAAAATACAAACCATTTCCCATTGAATTCAGCGATTGAGCCATGGTTATTCCAAGACTGCGGGTCACAACCGTCGTTATCAATGATAATCCCGCGTTTTTCAAACGGACCAAGCGGGCTTTTGCTCGTTGCATAGGCAAGGCATGTCGCTTTACCACGACTGGTATCGGTATAAACCAAATAGTAAAGTCCGTTTCGCTTGCGAACAGAAGGCCCTTCGTGAAAGCCATGAATTGGCTCGTTGATCAATTCGGTATTTAATGTAGTCTCATCAATCGATGTCATGTCCGCGTTTAAAAGCGCGCCACGGCAATGGAACTGCCCCCAGTAAAGATAGGTTTGTCCGTCATCATCAACAAATGCAGTCGGATCAATCGCATCGAGATGTGCTCCTTTTACCGCGACTGGATTCTCAAATGGTCCGTAAGGTGAGTCACTCGTCGCGACCCCTTCTCCGTTTCCAGATGTGCAAAAATACAAATAATATTTCCCGTCTTTATAGCTGCAGTCGGGCGCATAAAGCGTCGACTCGAACCATGTTTCGCCAATTTTTTTGTCCAAAGTACTGAAACTGACGCCATGGTCAACCCAGTCAATCAGGTTTTCTGATGAAAAAACCTGATAGTGTTGGCTACAATATGTCGTATCTCCATTTAGGTCCAAAGACCCATAGATATACATACGCCCGTCTTGCCAGCAATGTGCTTCCCCGTCTGGAACAAAATATTTTGAAGGTAGTATCGGATTCATTTTCTATCTCTCCTTGGTAATCTTCATGTACAAATGTGTGTTCGTCTCCCATTATAACACAATCAAGAAAAGCCACATATCATGTGGCTCTTCTTGTTACTCAAAGGGAGAGTATGTATTGGTACTGTTGATTAAAACTAGTTGTAATAATCAACGCTTTCACCGTAATAACCTACGTCCAAACCAAGATTAGCAAATAACATTTCGGAGTCTGTTCCATCTATGATGCCATCAAGGCTCAAATCATATTCTGGAATATAGTTGGAATCTCCATAAGAGTATCCAATCGCGCTAAATACTGACTCAGAGTCCGAACCATCAATGATTCCATCAACGAACACGTCTCCAGATAACAATGATTTATCTCCCAAATCAACATTTGCACCCGCTACCGTCACTGCAATATCTCTGATTAAGTAACCGTTTCTTGAAACGGAAACCACGTAATCTCTGCTCGCTAGTCCTGTAAAGGTTGCAGTTTTCGTAGTTGGATTGATTGTTGTAGTTGCGATAATATTAGATGCTAAATAAGAATTTCTGATCGTTACTGTTGTTTGTCCATTTGCATTCATATAGGCATCATATACAGTATCGCCAGTGTTCATCAAATCAGCTGCTGATAAACAAGTGAACGTTACGGAATGGCCAGCAGGCGTTGGTGTTGGCGTAGCTGTAGGAGCTGGTGTCGGGGTTGTCGTTCCTTGACCATATACACCTGAATACTGATAGTTCACACAAGTATCCCATGCGATTTGTTTTAGCGCATTTGCTTGCTCTTCAGTCAATGATGCTGGTTTAACCGATACAATGCCTACTGGAGACACTTTGTACATTACAGCAAAGGTTAACAGCGAAATCAAATATGCGCCTCTTTCGCTTAGGTGAAGTGTGTCAGTTGTCGTATTTGCTGCTGCAAACTCTACAAAGTCAGTTACTCCGCCAGGGAATGTATGAGCTTGAATCGCTGTTCTTAAGTTCTTGAGAGCAATGGCTGAAGGGACGATGTTAACTTCAGGATCGTTTGGATAAAGTGCATCCATATATGCCTGTGTAGACTCATTCCAGGAATTGTATTTAGTTAATTCATTATCAAAATCATATGGTCCAGGATCTCCTCCAAGAGGGCCCCATGAACTATAAATTAAGAAACGGATATTCGGGTTGCTGATTCTTGCTCTGTCATAATATTTCTTGCCATTTTCTTTTAAGTTTTCTGGTGAATCGCCATTCCCAAACGGTTGAATCGTCAAGATATCAACTGGTGCATAGCGTGCCACAGAATATTCAGCAGTTTCTGGATTAAACCAGACGCCATCCGCGAATTTTTCTGTATATGGCGCGCCAAACGTAGTGCTTGTTTCACATGATGAAGGAATGACCCAAGGATCACCAAATCCGCCTGTTTGCGCAATATTCAAATACATTAATGATGCACCCGGAATTGACTGTCTCATTAAGTTATGAGCATAACCTGCGCTTTGTGCAACTGCGACGAGTCCTGGATTTGCATTGGTGAAGGTATCAGTCAAACTGTTTCCAAGCGAGTAGGTACGAAGTCCAACTGGCACAGGTGCGGCTACGCCAACACCATATCCTTCGGCTAGCATGCTACTTTCTGACAAGCCTGTTTTAAACGCTATTGCTTTCAATAACATGGCAGCTCCTTGGTTGACGTGAATTGGGGCTGTGTATAATGTTCCCGTTCCAATGGTTGGAGCCGTTCCGTTTGTAGTGTAATAAATGTCTGCGCCCTCTGTTGTTGTAGAAAGAGTGATATCAATTGGTGTCTCGTATCTTCCTGATGCTAGATTTGCAACAGGTTTTGTAGCTGATGTAGCGCCACCAAGATCTAGGCCAACATATTGATCATCTGCCACTTGTCCTTCGTAATATGTTCCAATTATACCATCAAATGCTTTTGTAGCTTCGTGGCCTGTCGTTGAAACAGTTGCAAATGGCGTCCCATAAAGTTTTCTAGCATGGCTGTAAAATTCTATTTCTGCAACTTTTCCGTAGCTTCCGCTCTTGCCATAGAACTTAATATATCTGTATGCAGTCGTGTTTTGAGAAGCATCTAAAGTAACCGACGCACCGCTAGCGTTATTAGGGACAGTAGCAATCGTAGTAAAGCCATTTGTCGCACTTTGGTTTGAACCCATAATCGAGCCACCCGCGAGTGAAGCTGCATCCCCATTGAAAGGATAGAGTTTCACTGAAGTGACAGGCTGGTTCATCGTCGCGAGTGGAGTCACAGCATCAAATGTAGTGCCGACTCTAAAGGCATCAAAAGAAGCATTCCCTGTGCTCGCCCCAAGATAAGCAGCCATAGCTATAAAGGAAACGTCGTTCGCACCTGTATCGATTTGTGCATCTGGTGTTGGCAATGCTTGCGTAACATCAGGGTTCACGTACATACTTACGACAGCACCGAGGCTAGCATTAAACTGATATTTTAATACTATTTGAACAGGTACACCCGCATTAATATTAACATTTGAGTTGACAACCGTTCCATTATATCTTATTGCCCATTTTGTAGCTGATCCAGTCAATTTTCCAATCGCAATATAATTTGCCTCGGAGCCATGCCAAGGAGCGATTCCTGAAGGATGAATAAATATTGTATTTTCCTCAGCTAGGTTATTTGATTTCATAATAACGCTGACCCAAAGTTCTTTGCCGTTCGCTCCGTATTTCCCATTTGTTATATATGGTAAATTCTCTGAAGGCACTGAAGCACCAGTCGTTAACATGATTCTTCCAATACCCTGATAAGAGTCCCCACCAGTAATATACGGAGAAGATACTTTCAAATTAGGATAAGGCATCGGATCAGTGACCGCAACTTTATAGCCTGGGTATGGGTTCACATCAGACATGTTCCCAATTTCCCAGCCACTATTCCAACCAAGCCCGCCATTAAACGTTTTAGAAGGGGTTCTGGCAGCATCATAAACTGGACCTGGAGCGTAATTGAAATCTTCCTCTACAAATAACTTATTTGCTTCGTTTCCAACCATTGGTGTTGGTGTCGGCGTTGGAGTCGGTGTAGGGGTTGGTGTCGGCGTAGGCGTTGGGGAAGGAGTCGGAGTTGGCGTTGCATTTGGATCAGGAGTTGGGGAAGGTGTCGGGGTTGGAGAAGGCGTTGGTGTTGGAGTTGGGACTGGTGTTGGTGTAGGAATGTATGGCTCGCCAAGGATTGTTGCAATCACCAAATCATCGATGAGTACTTCTCCAGTGCTTACATTAAATCCAACGACATCTGCATTACGGTCTGAAGTGACAAGAAGATCATACGAAAATGGTGTCCACACTTCAGAGTTTAATTGTTGTCCGAAATATCTTTTCAATCCTGGATTATTAACAAATACTTGAGTGTCATTTGGAGAATTTGTATTCGGTTTTGCTTTGAAAGTGATTCTTAACGTCTGACCAATATAAGAAGACAAATCAATTGGAGCAGTTTGAGGACCCCAACCATCTGAATTATCTATGCGCAAAGCATTCGATCCGTTAACTCCAAGACCTCTTCCATCTAAGTGTGCACCCCAATGGTCAGGGACTCCGCTACCATTCGTAGCTTCAAAATTAGAATTTTTCCCAGCATAAATGTTTGCTCCAAGGTTTTGAGTCATATCTGCCGGCATAGCAGAAGCATCCGATAATTTATAGCAAGAAATGTTGTCAATGTCAGCTGTACCTGATCCACCTGTTACAAGAATTGCAGCTTTTGTAGCAGTCCAGTTTCCTGATCTAAAATAAACTTTGTTCACTACCCAGTTAGTTGTTCCAGGAGTCATCCCTAATGGATCGGACCAGAATCGATCAACGCCAACTCGAACCCCGGCTGCTCCCCTTGAATAGAAGGTTACAATGTAGTCTGTGTTCGCTTCAACATTCATCGGTGCATAGAAATAGTTCCATCCAAATCCATTTAAAGTGATTCTTACAGAGCTACTATCGTCAACACCCTCATTGATCAAAGTACCCATTCCAGCTGGTCCTGTCCATCCTGTCAATCCATTCGCAAACGAACCGTTTACAACAAAGTTCGTAGGATTTGGATTCGAAGTTGGAGTAGGCGCAAGCGTTGGCGTTGGGGTTGGAACTATTGTAGGAGTTGGTGTTGGTGATGGAGTTGGTGTTGGCGTTGGGACTGGCGTTGGAGTTGGGGTAGCCCCTACTGGGGTTGGTGTTGGAATTGGAGTTGGGGTTGGCGTTGGTGTTGGTATCGATGTTGGCGTTGGTACTGGCGATGGTGTAGCTGGATCTCCAAGAATTGTTGCTACCGTAAGATCATCAATCACAACATCAGCAACTGATGAAATCCAAAATCCAAATGTTAAAGTTGTGTTTCCTGCCACTACAGGCAAATCAAATGAAAGCGTTGTCCACCTGTCCGTGCTAACATTTTGAGTTTTAATAGCAATCCAAGGCATTGCATTTTGGTACACCTGTTGGTCATTTAATTTATTTACCAACATCTTCACTTTATATGAAACTCTAAGCGTCTGGCCTACGTATGCGCTTAAATTAAGACCATGCTGTGGATTATAACTGTCTACATCTGTAATACGTAAAGCATTTGTCCCATTAAAACCAATTCCTCTTCCGTCATGGCTCGTAGCCCAGTATTGCGGAATACCATTGCCATCAACGGTTTCAAAGCCTGGATTGTCCATTAGATTAGGCCCAAGATTTTCTTGCAAATCCGCTGGAACGTTTGGAGAATCAGCCACCTTGTAAACGGATACATTATCAATATCGATAAATCCAGCTCCACCAGTATTCAAGACTGCAAAATACGTACTCGTATAGTTGCCTGTCGTGATATACGCTGTGTTTTTAACCCAATTAACAGAAGGACTTATTTTTACTAATGCTGAATCTGCCCAGTTTCTATCAAACCCACCAGAAAATTCGGTTCCTGTTCCTTTTGTATAGAAAGTTGCAAAATACTTGGTGTTTGCTTCAACTGTAATGGATTTTCTGAAGAAATTCCATGCTGCAGGAGAAAGACGTGCAGAACTTGTATCGGTAAGTCCGAATGAATTTAAAGCTCCCATTGTTGATTGGTTGTCCCAACCTGTCAACCCATCAGCAAACGAACCATTTGTAACCACATTAACTGGATTTGGGTTCGGTGTCGGTGTCGGAGTTGGTCCAGGTGTCGGTGTTGCATCTAAATCAGTGACTTTACGAAGTGAAATATTATCTAGAAAAATGGTTTGCGTGTTTGATGTAAAAAATCTTAAATATGAATAGTTTGTCCCTGGATCCAAGACTTTAAAGTTATATGTCGCTTTTGTCCAAGTAACACTGTTTAGCTGAGAATTTTCTACGCCTGCCATTGCTGGCCCATAATCGTTAGCTCCAAACCAAATGGTACCGTTGCCCTTATAATCAAATGTAAGTTCGTAGTCCATACCAAGCTGAAGTCCTGAAGCCTTAAGAATCTTCAAGTTGTCTCCGCCGCCCCATCCTTGCGCTCCTGTCTCTACAAGATAATTGCCGCTTCCTCCATCGACTGGATCAACATTGTCTAGTGTTCCAGGTCCAGAATCCCAACCTGCTTTATCTGTTGTAAACTGACCATTCGTAATAAGCTCTGGTCCGTAACTTGGGTTATAAGCGCTAACACTAGCCCCGCCTATAAAACTGCTAAAAAGTGTGACAAAAATAAACATTACTACTACTAGCCTTGAAATACTTCTTTTACCGTACATAAAAAAACCTCCCCTAATTATTCCTCTTTTTTTACTAACATAATACTTCTTATTAATTTAATAATAACATATACTGTTTCTTTTGCAACCATTATAATGTTATTGCGACGAAAATATAAAATATAGTCGTCATAACATAATTTCAATAAGACGTTTCTAACTCAATGACTGTATCCATTTCATCTGGCAAGCGAATACCTGGAATTTCAATAAAAAATAAGTTTTCGAATTCCTCTGCAAACCAAGGACACCCTAACTTAAGTTCTGATTTGTCGCGGAGCAGTCTAGCACTTTTTGCAGTGAAGTTTTCAATATAGAAAGTACTCATTCCTTTTTCTAACACATGCGCATATACTTTGTCACCTTTCTGAGTGAAATACCCCCAGTTCGGCTTTTCAAGGCCAGAAGCACCGCAGCCGTAAATGCTTTCGCTGTTGCGTTTCATCCATTCTCCCACTTCCTGAAGCATCTTAATGGATTGCTCAGGAATCATGCCGCGTGCATCTGGGCCAACGTTCAACAACATATTGCCGTTTTTACTCACACACTCTACCAGTCCCCTGATAATCGTTTTCGTAGCCTTATAGTCCTTATCATATACATGGTATCCCCAGTTGGAATTATGTGTAATGCAGGTTTCCCATGGCACGGGATTACCATCATGGTCAACAACACCCTTAGGCGGAATTATTTGCTCCGGCGTGGTGAAGTCTCCTGCAATCAGATCACGATCGTCTTTTATGTCTCCTCCGAGACGGTTATCTACCAAGACATCCGGCTGCAAACGTCGAACCATTTTCATTAGCTCTGAGGCTCCCCACTTCTCCTTTGTCATGTGTTCGTAGGAGAAATCAAACCACAGCACATCAATTTTCCCATAGTTCGTAAGAAGTTCTTCTACTTGTCCATGAAAATATTTGAGATACCGATCCCATTGCTTTGCATCTTCCACTTCCTGAGGCAAACCCTTATCGCGGAGCGGATGTCGCAAGTCCCCAATCACGGGATAATCTTCATGATGCCAGTCAAGAAGGGAATAATATATACCGACTTTTAAGCCTTCATTACGAAACGCTTCGACATATTCTTTGATTAAATCTCGTTTGCAAAGGGTGTTTGTCGACTTGTAATCCGTTAATTTAGAGTCAAACATACAAAAGCCATCATGATGTTTTGCAGTCATAACCGCATACTTCATACCTGCTGCCTTCGCTGCCTTTGCCCATTCTACTGGATTGTAATGGGTTGGGTTGAATTCATCAAAGTAAGGTTGATACTGTTCAACAGTCAATGACTCAGTATTTCTTAACCACTCGCCTCTTGCTGGGATTGCATAAAGTCCCCAGTGAATAAACATTCCGAATCTTGCTTCACGAAACCATTCTGTTCTGTTCCAACGTTCCAAAGCCTGTCCTTTTCTGTTTTCCATTTCACTACATCTCCTTATTAATTAATACATCATGTGTTCTTTATATATTTCAATTGCATAAACAAAATCTTCATATTTCACCAGCGGTGAAATCGAGTGGTCGGAACCAAATATATATCTCGCGCCCCTTTCCTTCATTCCTTCAACAATTTTTATCACTTCACTTTTTATCAAGTCTCTGTCTCCAGACTCAAGGATTCTGGCGTCCAAGCCGCCAACAAAAGCAAGCTTGTCTCCATATTGCTCTGCAAATGCGAAAATATCGCAACCTGCTTTGGCTTCCATCGGATTTAAAGCATCAAATCCTGCTTCAACAATCAATGGCAGCGCCGCTGTTATGTTTCCGCAGGAATGAAGGACGACTGGCAGATCATATTCATTGTGAAAAAAATCTACAATCTCTTTGTAATATGGAAAAATTAGCTCTCGCAGTGTGTTTGGCGAGCAAAAAAGCCCCTGATTATATCCTAAATCCTCGTATAACCAGATGCCGTCTGGCTTGCCGCATTCCTCAATAATTAGTTTGAAATGTTTTTTGTAGAAATCAGTATAAACACGATTATAATCGTGTATCCAATCCGGATCGAGAATCAGTGTCTCATACATGCACACATCCCCGAGGCTCGAGCGCATGGTCTCCCAAATAAACATATGTCCGTAGAAAGACCACAAATTATTATCCTTTGCATATTTAAGCGTACGATGTGTCCAATCGAAGTCTATTCGAGTTCTGTCAACTTCCAGTAAGTGCTCCCTGTAATCTCGCTCCCAAATTTCTCTGCTACTCATCAGAAAATCGATATGCTCCGGCGTGCCACTTTTGTGCTTCCAGTACTTAAGTGCCGCACCTGCGCCATTTCTTGAAATTCTCCACTCGTCTGTCTCTTCAATTACCTCGCCACCGAGTAATGGCAAGTTCTGAAACCATCCGCCTACATTGATTTTGTCAAACCCGAATTCTTTTGTCACGCCTTCTTTTAGATGTCCTTCTTTTTCCCACTTTTCAACTGTATCTGGCCAAGGGTTGTCATAAAGGCCAACTCTATCGGCTTTTTTCCCTCTGATCAGGTTATCAATAATTTCTCTCGAGTTCATTAAAGCACCTCACACGTGTTATTTTCTTAAATACAATATACTATCTTCGAAAAACATTTATTTGCATAATCTTGCTATTTATTTGCACTTTATTGCTTAATATCATATACTTTATTTGATTATTCTTGCTTAAGAAGGAGAAGACGATGAATTTTCATAAAGAGATTTTTTACGGCAATTTCGCAAAACAAAATAGAAACGAAACGCACTTGTTTTATGTCAATGCACTAGGTTGGGTACAGACCACCCCAGAATTTTTCATAGAACGTGAACAGTACTATGATTTTGAAATAAAATATATTGTTTCGGGGAAATTTCATGTGGTTCAGCACAATAAAAAATACATTGTTAATCCTGGTGAAATGATTTTAATGAACTTATTTGACTATCATAAATACTATCCTGATGTGGATGACCCCTGCGATATTCTTTGGATTCATTTTAATGGTCAGGGTTGCGAAAAGTTAATTGCAGAAATTGAAGGATATAAAAAACTTCCACTCATCATGAGCCCACCGCCCTCTTTTGCAGAAATCATAAAGAAATGTCTAAATCTATATAATGAATCTCAAAATAATTCGGAGGCCTACATATCGCTATACATCCACGAATTACTTACTGAAATTTTACAACCGCTTCCTCATCTTTACTTAAAAACAAAAGAATCCATTGAACAGCAGTTTCTGATTAATTCAATGGATCATTATATTGACGAACATTTGAATGAGAAAGTCACGCTCAATATGCTATCAAAAGAGGCATGTCTCAGTCCTTTTCATTTTTCAAGAGTGTTCAATGCATACACAGGCAAGTCACCAATTCAATATGTGTTGCAGAAGAAAGTTGAAAAAAGTAAAGTTATGCTCCTCTATACAAACAAAACCGTATCCTTGATTTCTGAAGAACTAGGATTTGCAGACATCAGTCATTTTTCAAGAGCATTTCATAAAATCGAAGGCATTTCGCCTAAAAAATTCAGAACAAATGTTTTTTAGACGCGCTTTTAAGTTGAAATAATCTCTGTTATAATTAATTATTCTTACATAAACGGAGTTGGAACAATGAATCTGGAAAGTTTAAAAGAGATCGGCGAATGGGCTGCATACGGGTTTTATGAGGGCGAAAATCTTCCATATCCCAGAAAATACGGGCTTGCATATAGAAGGCTCTACGAAAACATGGATGTTCGAATTGACGACGATGTTCTCTTAGCGCCATGCGAACCATATTATAAATGTTTGAACAGAATTGAGGACGGCGTCTGGACAGCAGTAAATAGCATATTTAATCATAACCATGGCAGCGGACTATTAGTCAGTTATGAGGTTGCTTCGAAAAAAAAGAATGAATTCCCCGAATATGCTAATTTTATCGATGAACTGTGTGCGGATTTATCTGAGAAAACATCATATAGAGGCCAATATATTCACTCCAATCCAGACATCTATTCCATTGTAAATGAGGGGTTCCAGTCAATAAAAGATGCGGTTGAAAAGGAAGACGAAGATCCGCTTTTTTTAACCTTAAAAGATTACATTGCCGGGATTGATGTTTATTTTCAAAGGGTGAAGGAAAAGCTCGCAGAAAAAATCGCCGCCACGCATGGTGAACGCAAAGCACAATTACAATTTATTCACGATGAATTCTCAAACTGTTTTTACACCCCCGCAACGTCCTTCATCCAAGGCTTACTGTCTGTCAATTTCGTCTGGATGTTAGACGGATGTGATAGCATAGGTAGGATTGACTACGCTTTAGGTGATTTGTTTGAATCGGATATTGAAAGCGGGAAGTTAGATCTTCATTTTGCAAGAAAACTGCTCAATGATTTCTATTTTTTATTTGAAAAAATGCACGGATGGAATCTACAAATTGGTGGATATAAACCGGACGGAGAAGATTGTTGTAATTTGCTGACGAAAGAATGTTTACTAGCCTGCGGCAGAAATAAACGTTCAAAACCAAATCTTGCTTTCAGAATCAACAAAACAACGAAAAAAGAATACATTGATTTAGCAATGGAAACGCTGGCGCTCGGGAGCGGTATCCCGGCACTTTATAATGATGATTTATACATTCAATTACTCATGGAAAACTTCAAGAAAATGCCTTATGAAGATGCCGTCATGTATGGATTCGGCGGTTGTACAGAAACGATGATTACGGGAATGTCCTGTGTCGACAGCCTCGCTGGCTCGATCAATCTGGCGCATATCTTAGGCCTTGCGATGTTTGACGGTTTTGATATCCTGAAAAATGAACAGACTGGACTTCATACTGGGAAGTTTGAGGACTTCGAAACCTTTGAGGATTTTTACTCGGCGCTAAAAAAGCAAATTGCTTCTTGTACAGAAGGCTATGTGAATTGGGTCAACAAGGGAATCGAATTCAGGTTAACTGACGGGGACCCAAAAATCCCTCGCACCTTGTTCACCAGAGATTGTATCAAAAACCGCAAGTCATTTGAGGGCGGCGGTGCCAGATATAACTGGGCGGTTTCAAGTTATGACGGCTCCTCTGTCTTAATCGATAGTTTATATGCCATCAAGTCTGCGGTGTTTGACAATCATCTTATTACTAAGAATACTCTGGTTGAAGCCTTGAAATGCGACTTTGTCGGTTACGAAACAGAGCAAGAGATCTTGAAGAGCCAGGCTACATTTGGCAACGATATCGAAAGCGTTGATTTGTTAGGCGCTGCTATTCTTGAATATACTTGGCAACAATTGCTCAACTACAAGACGCCGCGTGGTGGAAAACACGTTCCATCCATCATTCTTTTTACAACGTATGAAAATTCCGGGGCACTCGTCTGTGCGACTGCCAACGGCAGAAACTCCGGTACCTACTTAAACGATTCGGTTGGCGCTTGTCAAGGCGTGGATGAGAACGGACCAACGGCACTGATTAACTCTGTTTTGAGACTACCCAATAAACTTGCTTTTGGTACCCCTGTGTTTAATATGAGAATCCAAAAAAGCTTACTATCCACTAAAAATGGGCAGGATAAATACTGGTCCCTCATCGAAAACTTTTTCATTAGAGGTGGTTTACAAATTCAAATTAGTGTTCTTGATCGAGAGGAATTGCGTGCGGCGCAAGCAGAGCCGGAGAAACACAAGGATATTATTGTACGCATGGGTGGATACAGTGAATATTTCGTTAACTTGTCAAAAGGGTTACAGGACAGCGTCATAAAAAGGTCGGAACAAATATGACCGGAATGATAACGAAAATTTCGCGATTTTGCATTCAAGACGGACCCGGCATACGGACGACGGTGTTTTTAAAAGGCTGCCCGCTTTCATGCCAGTGGTGCCACAATCCAGAGACAATAAATCCGAGCCCGGAACTTCTGTACGACCGTGAGAAATGCAACCTTTGCAGACTTTGCGAGGGCGTTTGCCCGACCCACTGCCATTCGTTTGAATACGGCATTCATAAAATTGATCTAGAGAAATGTTCCGCGTGCGGAAAATGTACCGTCTGTCCCCAAAAAGCACTTTCAATCAGCGGTGTAGAAATGTCATCGGAGGAAATAGTAAAAGAAGTTATAAAAGACAGTTCTTTTTACGAAACATCGGACGGCGGGGTTACGTTGTCTGGAGGAGAACCTTTTTTTCAAGCCGGATTCTGCCGCGAGGTTTTAAAAGCACTAAAAGTACATGGAATTCACACCTGCGTGGAAACGTCGGGATGCATTGACTTATCTACTATGCCAGAGTTGATTGAATTGATTGACCTTGTGTTATTGGATTATAAGCATTCGAATCAACATCTCTTAAAAGAATTTACCGGGGAGTCTCAAGAAATTTCGAATCAAAACCTAGGTTATTTATGTAAAATCAACAAACAGACCATCCTGAGATGCCCGATCATACCTGGGGTCAATGACACGAAAGAGCATTTTGATGGAATCTTAAAAGTGATACAAAGCTATGACAATATCATTGAAGTAAATTTATTGCCATATCACTCTTTAGGGGAAAGCAAATATGATCAGTTGCAGATGTCCAAACAACGATCGTTTGCAATTCCAACACAAAAACAAGTGGACGGTTGGCTCAACTATTTGGAAACATCAAAACGGAATGCGATTAAAATCTGTGCAATTTAGAAAATGCCTCAATTCGTAAGTTCAAACCTTCCTTTTTTCGTTTCAAACGTGCACTTCATGTTCTCGAAGAGATTTTGCACAGGGTTCACCGTAAATGTCTCAAACGCATCGGTTGTATCAATCCCCATGAAGTAACGATACGCAATCGTGATTGGCGCGCCGCTCCAAGCATGGTTTTTGGTACCCAAAATATAAAAGTCCTCCCAAAGTGTCGAGTTTTCGTTCACCGCGAGGTTGTAATATCTTGAAACCATTCGTTTGTATGCTTCATGAATATACCCCATCTCGCAAAGCGCAATGAGCACATAATTCTCCATATACACCGTCGCATTAAAGACACTGACCAGAATTTTCATGACTTTTTCAAAGTTTTCTTTTTTACACAGTCCAGATAGTACGGCCATAGCGTTGGCGCGATCATCCACAAAACCACCACTTGCGTAATAGCTTCCTTTCCAGAAACACCGATCAAAATTTCCTTCAATGCTTTTCTTCCGAAACGCAATAAAATCATCAAATTGGTGATTCCCCAGAATCGAAGCCATCTTTTCCGCAAAACAAAGGGCGGAATAATACCAGGCATTTTCTAGAACCTTTTCGTCTGCATTATATAAGTGATCAAACCAGTTCCAATCACCCGCGCGCGTAACAATAAGTCCATCCTCTTGCAGTTTCCAAAGTTGAAGATACCGAATACACGGCTCAAACGCAAGTTCCAAAACTTCTTTGTCCCCAGTATATTTATAGTATTGCGCAATCATTCCCCACTCACTAATTGCATTCAGACTCTGCGATGGTAGCTCCGCTGCGCAAGGCCCCGGCACATTCCCTTTTAAGACATCGCCATCCCGCAAATTGATAAAATCAAAGATCGCTTTCTTGATTAACAAAACCGCCTTTTGATCTAACACAAAAAACGCCTGCGGCACCTGCACGGAAACATCTCCGATCCACTGCCCTCTCTCCCTGTCCGGACAATCCATAAAGTTATCACGCATGCATACTTTTAACGTCCGCGCTGCTTTCAGAATGAGTTTGTTGACAATCTCGCAATCACAATGAAACTGCCCCGTAATCTCCGTATCGTAACCAGTTTCGCGATAGCTGATATTGAGCTTCTCCAAAGGTGCGCTGACACTCACAACGATCTTTTCTCCAAATAAATACTCTATACTTTCAAACTGATTGAGCCCCGGTTTGCAAATATATTCAATTCGATGACTGTTATACTGGTTGTATTCATCTCCTGGTCCACCGTTCACGACGTATCGATCTGAGCGAATATCAATTATTTCACCGCCTGCGGCTAAACATTCGAGCAGAGGCACAAATTGCATTGCGTATGGAAGCTTGCAGGTCAACTCTTGTCCATTGCGTTGAACGTCTAGACATTCTTTCGCGTCATAAAACTTCATTTGAGGAATTGGTCTTTCATATACTTCGCCCCAGGTCGCGCTGTCAAATATTTGCGCGTTTTCAAAAGTTCCATCTGCAACGTTGGCGTCGAAGCCTAGGTTATCTCCGCCATACAGATAAGATGGTTTCGGATCGCCAGGGGTATAATAGGCCGGATGTCTTTGACAAAGGAAACTTTCGTCACTGTAAATGTCCAACTTTTCGCACTGAAACAAAAGCCCGGCCTGACCGCTATCCATGTTATTTCGGCCTTGATTCCCATAATACCAACACAACACCTCAATCACATTTTCTCCAGGTTGGAGGAACTCAGCAATCTCAATTTTATCCGCATAACCACATCCCGGGAGACTTTCCCGAAACAATCCGCCCTCACATACAACTTTCTGCGTATTAATCGAAAGCCAGTATTTTGTGTCAACTGAAATATAGGCAATTGCTTCTTCCGGAAGGTCCGATGTAGTAAATGTTTTTCTAAAGACTACAATATCATTCGGGACTGTGTTGTCTTTTTGCCAAATCCAATTTGCTTTTATATCTAAAGCAATCATGTGGTTCCTCCCTGCGGAGAAGATATCAGCACCACCTTGATTTGACCGTTTGAATGTCGTCCATTGACAGAAATATCAATGATCAATTCAACCTTTCCACCTTGACTTTTTTCGCACAGCACTTCAAAATCGATATTTACTTCGCTCTTATAAAGTGTTTGGATAAATGCACAACATTCGGTATTTGGTGAAACTTTAACCCCCTCGGGTGTGTACCATTTTACAGTGACCCATTTTTGATTGTGGTCACCAAGTTTTTTATTCGAGTCCTTTATGTTCAGCCTCATTTTTTTGGGCTGATTCAATGCGATATATGGATGATCGATGTAATCCAACGTCGCTTCAAAAGCAGGGAATTTATAATTCACGCCGTGGTGCCCCCACCGGTAAAACTCCGAAACCCCTTTTTCAAGCACCACATAGTAAGAAATGCCTTCAATGTATAACTGGTCTCCCGCACAAAACAGGTCTTTACCTTCTTTCACTTCAATGGAATAGCCATTGGTCCAGTCTGCAAAGTCACACATTCCTTTTTTCAAGAATTTCGGCGTGAGATTAAGCACCCGATTGGTTAATTCAGTCACCGTATTTGGAATTTGAACGCCGCCTTCCAACCGATTGATGCAGCAAGTACTGATATAATCTCCAATCGGCTCAACCCACTTTTGAGGAATGGCCTGCCTTCCGTTGATGATTCCAAGCAATGCACCTAGCGTCGCACAAGTACAGTCTGTGTCTTCTCCACAGTTGTTTGCAATACAAATACTTTTGCCAAAATCATTCTCCCCATAAAGTAGACCAATGATCATAATCCCAATATTTCCAGGAGCGTCGTATCCAGGCTTTCCAGGAGGCAATTCGTTTGGAATTTTCTCTAGTCGCAAATTTTGCACACCAAACGAACCTTGCTCCGCTTTTAGTACTCTAATTCTTGCTTCTTTAAAGTCAACACCATCTTGAAACGCTTGAAGTGCTTCACGCACAGCGTTTGTCACTCCCGAATCCTTCGGGATATATGATAATCCAATTTCAATTAATTGATAAAAATCCGTTTCCACAAATGCCGCACTTTGCAAAGCAGCGCAGAACACTTCCGCATGCATGCCTTCGCTACTATGATCCACAATCGCATCTTCATACGCATATTTGGCCGCTATTTGAGGGTTTCCTGGCGCGATGCAAGCCCATAATTCGGAACGAATAAAGCAGCCGCAGCTATCTCGATAAGGGTTTTCCAAATAACCAGATAAAGGTGGTACAATGCCCATTCTTAAATTATTTTTCCCGGACCCATATTCCACCCAATTCGGGATGATATACGTAAGCCAATATTCACCAAGGATCGATGCATTGATTGCACTGCCATATTCTTCAACGGCGTTTAGCCAAACTAATTGTAAATCAAGGTCGTCATTTGCAGGCGGATGTCCGCTCAATTCTTGAACATAGAAATCAACATCGAAGACCCCTCTTTTCCCTTCAAATGGCGCACCTAGTACGCCACCTATGTTTTTCCCCATCCAACAACCAGCCATTTTGTCTTTGTACGTTTCAAAATCCAATCTCATAAAAAACACCCCTTTATTTTTGCGTTTCTTCCATTATTCATCTTTTATGCTTAAAACATTCTCCGACAAGCAGGCTTACAGGGCCCTCGAGTTTGCGATTTCCATCGGTCATTTTAAGTTGAAGGCCGTTCCATGCGAGTGTTCCGCGCATGGCTTCGATGGTTACTTCTTCCTCTTGGATTTTCACTGTGCCCCAGCCGTTTGGAAGCAGAATAAGGAAACGTCCGTTCTCACGCGCATCAATCGTCACGGTTTCGCTAGGAACATCAAGAATAAATCCGGTTAAAGAGAGATAGATTGTCCAGGCGCTCAGTGGGCGGTAGTAATGTTGCCCGCATTCGCTGTGATTGAAGCGGTGACCTGCACGTTCGTATCGGTTCCAGACATTTTGGGCAACTTGGATCCCTTCTTCTCGTTTTCCCGAGAGAATTAAGAATGATGCAAAAGCGAACTCTACTCCACTCCAAGGCCAGTTGGCCTGGTCCGCTGTGTGTTTGCCGATGACTACCTCATCTCCTGCTGGCCATGCGCAATTGCTAACATACCCTTGCTTATTGCTGCAATACTCTAGTATCTGTGACAAAGAAGATGCTACCTTTTCATCAGGAAGAAATCCGTTGCCCGTAACCTGACGGGTGTACCATTCGCCACTAATCTGGTCAACCATAACGCCTTCGTTTTTTTCATTGGTCGTCAAATCATTACTGAGACGATAGTAAGAACCATTCCAGAGTTGTTCTTCTAATTTCAATACGCTTACTTTGTGCTGCGATTTGAGCACATCGGCCATTTCAAAATCATTGATGCATTCAGCCAGTTCGGATGCGGCATGCAAAGATGCGGCATAAATAAATCCCACGAACGACGATGTCCCCTTTAAAGGGAATTGATCATACGTCTGATCCGGACCGGTGTTGTTTGGCAGCCCATCCCCATCGGTATCTAACTGTTTATAGTATTCAAGAGCGGAAAGGATTGTCGGCCACATTTCTTTTACGTAATCCGTGTTGCCTGTCCATCTATAATCCCTCCAGACCAATAGGATGAACTCAGGAATCAAGTCGATGCGGTTTCGTTCGTCTTGGTTGCAGCATGAAAAATTCCCTGGCATAAGGTGAGGAATTTTCCCCTTGGTCTCAATATTGCTTTTCGTAAGACGCATCGAACTCATCTGAATTTCGGGGAATAAATGAGCAATGGCAAACGAAGCATAATACGTCACATCCGTTGTCTGCAAACCACAGCATCCCAGTCCCTCCCATACTCCAAAGCGACCAGTCTTGTCCCACCAGGACGCTTTTATTAGCACCGCCATTTGTGCAAACACCGCCTCAAGCAGCCACTGTGGATAGCTGCTTCGGTAATACTCCTCAGCAAAATCAAAGGTCTCTTTCTTTAAATGCGCAAAATTCTTTACGCCATATGATAATACCTCGGAAGCTCCATCAAACCATAGCGCATACTGATGTCCGATGCAGCGATTCGGCTTTTTCTTTGTGATGTATTCGTTTTCTTCCATATCAGGGAAGTTCCAAGTCATTACAAAAGTGATCCTCTGTTCTTCTCCAGCATTTATCTCCACACGGCTACACAGCAGCCCGGACGGATCCTGTAGTCGGGCATCATGCATCCAACTGTCCCCTACATTACCCATTGTTTCGGCTTTGCGCCCGTAATCTTTGTTTTCGAGGTCTCCAGTAGCTCGCAGGCACTCCCAGATTTCCCGCCGATTGCGGGGATGCGTGAGCCAAGAAACGTTTTGCTGCGCATGATTCATTACACCGATGGTCATGTTTCCCTGGGTGGACTTGAATGGGGATGCCTTTTCACGACTAAACTGCAGGCTGGCGCATTCACTGTTATGATCAAACTGAATCACCGAAGGGTTTTCTTTATCGGCATAAGCGGCAAGATTTCGCAGCGATTGGAACAAGGAAAACTTCACCTTGTCACTTGCGTTGTTTTTTACATAAAAAGTGAAATAAGCGATAGGCAGCCCTGAGTTTTTCGCATCCAATGGGATGAACGGACTAAATGACTCCAGACGAATTTCCAGCGGCAACTCTGCAAAAATATAATTCAATTGGGTGTGTGGCATCCGAATTACGGGTTCAATGTCTTTTGGATAAGTCGCCCAAGGCATTTCATAGGGGTCGTTTAGAAACCGATTATAGTCCTTCGGAAGTCCCAAAATCCCCGACCAATCTTCTGCTCCTAGCGAAGCATGAAAGCCAAAATAGGAGGTTTCGGTCGGAAGCTCAACGGAAGGCCCGGCACCCCATGGTCGGTTGTTCATTATCTGCCAGTCATAAAAATATCCGTCACTTCGAAGCTCTACGCTTCCGGTTCCTATTCCTCCAAGAGGAAGTCCGCTATTTCTTAACCCATTCACCATTTCTCATTCTCCTCTAATATACAAATTGAATTTTTTGTAACACACGTCGTGTTTCATTAAAAAGCACGCTACCTTCTTCAACACGGAAAGGGATCGCTTTCCCGTCTAAAAATACGGCTTTTGGGTCTTTCGGAAGAGAAACACTGCAAATATCCAAGAACCCATAAGCAATATTGATGAATCCTTCCTCTTTGTTGAAAACAATGTTGCCCCATGCTTCGCCAACAGACCAAAAGCCCTTGAACTCCTCTTGCGATTCACCTTCAATTGGGTTGAATCCGATATGCCCTGCGCTTAGATCAAACGTCAAACCAGTAAACGCATTGATTAGCGCATAACTCGCCATGGATCTAGCATAATTATTTCCGCATTCAAACTCATTCCAAGGATTTCGCCGTTCGCCATCATAGCGATTTCGAATTGCCCTGACGATTTCCAAGCCTTCCTCAACCATTCCCTCTTGAATCATATGCACTGCGACTTGATATTCGAACCCATTCATCGTCTCTTCCGAATAAGGCGCTGGCACAACTGGCCTCCTGCTACCTTCTGGCCACGAACAAATAATTACACCTTCTTCATCGTTGAGTGAATACAATCTGCATGGGTTAAAGAAATCCCGCATACTTCTGAAGTTGTTGTCATAAATAGATTTTAATGCAGAGCGGACATGCGCTTTGTCCAAAACTTCTCCAAGACAACTTACATTTGAAAGCCATTGCCCAAGCACTTGGTCAACCGCGCACCCTTCACCCATTTGATATTTTATTTCGCCAGCCTCATCGTTCCAATAGGCTTTGATCATGTCATTCCCATGCATTGAAGTTCCATTAAATTGATCCAAAATACTTTTATCCTCAAGGTTAATTTGATGGAAGTAATATTTCCCGTTGAACAAATTCTCATCCACCCACGCACGACCTGTATCAAAAAGTTTTCGATAGAAAGTTGTTGCTTCGGTATCCCCTAAGAAATCTCCCATTTCACACGCTGCTTTTAGCGCCGCCAAATAGATTCCCGTGAGCCAAGCGTTTGGTCCGAAAAGTTCCATATCCAAAGTATGGTGCTGGCGACCCTCAATTACGCCATTCATGTCCAAGTCCCATTTCTCCGTGCTCTCTGGATTCCACGCGTAAGCGATGTTTTTTTTGACTGCTTCCCAGTGACTTTTCATCCAGTCATCTTTACCGCTTATTTTCCAATCTCTATAAAGTTTGATGATTCCCCCAAAGTGACCGTCGACGCAAGGCCTAAATGCCCATTTATCGGAACCGATAGGCAGTTTGAGCCGAAACGACATCCCGCCGTCCGGCAGCATGTTGTATTTATAATCTAAATCACGCATGGAACGTTCCAGTTTTGGGAACAAAAAAGGAAGCGCCTGTGCGTAGTTCCAGACATGGGTACACGAACCTTCGCAACATCCACCGTCACAAAAGCAACCCTCAAATCCATAGAACGAACCGTCTTCCAAACGCAAACACGTAGGCGATTTTAAGATTGAGATGTTTGACGAAACTGCATCCAACACTTCTTTGGGAACCGTTGAGTCAAAAAGAGTATCATGAAATAATTGTGTTGCTTCATATAAACGTTGCCAGTTATTCAAGGCGTATTCAGCGGAATCCTGCGAATTTTTCCACTGCGTGGCATAATAGTTTTTCCAAGTTGGAAGTTCGCATTCCCCGTCGCACTTGCACTCTGGTTGATCCCAGTATTTCTGAAATATCGGCATACTCCACGAAAGAATAAATCGCACTTTCCCTTTTTCTCTTGGCGCCAAAGTCTTGTGCGTCGCCAGAACGCAAGAATCCATGCGCTCTTCTGCATTCGTGTAATTTCGATTTTTAAACCTACCGGGTTTCGTAAAATCTTGCCAGTAAACATTCAGATCATCAAACCAGCTGCCGCGATACCAATACTCCTGGAAACTCAATTCCACCTGGTCACTAGCAATACATAGGTTCCCATATTTATGACTGCTGCTTTCGTCTTTGGCATTTTCTAAATACAATTTATTTTCTTGCCAGTTGATTTTTGTTTCCTTAAAAGG
>Ga0194063_10000796_pt1 | contig 22020 bp, 17 predicted proteins | sample SepL3720m_MetaG_FD_155459 | JGI IMG/M metagenome (GOLD analysis project Ga0194063, IMG submission 155459) | Anoxic zone freshwater microbial communities from boreal shield lake in IISD Experimental Lakes Area, Ontario, Canada - Sep2016-L373-20m | ecosystem: Environmental > Aquatic > Freshwater...
CTGTGCCAACATACGACTAATCTCTTCTCGTTCTTGCTCACTTAACCGAGTATATTTTTTCATAGTCTAACGTATCATCTTTTGGCGTATAATGCCACTAGTGTTGCGTTAGATTATTGAATGAAATTAATCTATATCTTTCACTTTTTTCTAAATTGATAATTATCAACTGGATTGCCGTTTTCGCGGGAATGACAGGATACATTGTCGATTGAGGGAAGAGGAAAAAGAGCTAAAAGCTAAAAGCCAAAAGCTGAGAGATAAACCATCTTCCCCTTGAATTTTTACTAACACTAAAGTACTATCAGATTAGTTCGGTATCTTATTATTATTTTCCCTATTATCACTATGAGCGATACAAAAGCCCCAGACTACAAGTCTGCGTTTGGTCAGTTAGAAAAGATGCTTGATGAATATTTAGGGAAAAAAGCCCCTGCTATGCCTGAAAATGCGAAAGAAACCCTCGCTGCTTTTGGTCCTTATATTTCAATCATTAGTATCGTTATCGCTCTCCCTGCCATCACCGCAATTCTCGGGCTTGGGAGTATACTTTCATTTATGGGCCCACTTGCGGGAGTGCCTTATATGAGTTTTGGATTTGGATATTATATCGGCCTCATTGGAATTATCGTTTCTGTTGTGTTTAATGGACTTGCCATTCCTGGACTCTTTAAAAGAACAATGGGAGCTTGGAGATTTATGTATTATGCTACGCTAGCTAGCTTTGTTGGATCGGTGATTCAAGGAAGTATCACAAGTGCATTGCTTGGAGGACTTATCGGCATGTATGTCTTGTTCCAATTGAAGAGTAAGTATAAATAAACAGTCTTAAAGTCAAAAGTCTCAAAGTCGAAAGTCCCCGCTTTGTTGGGGGTGCTTTCGATTTTAGTTGAAGACTTTAATACCTTCAGACTTTTAGACCTTTAGACTCAATTATGTCATTTTTTACCGTTCATCACAGATCATCAAAATCAAAAGCGCGCATGGGGACAATCCAAACAGATCACGGAGCCATACAAACTCCAGCCTTCGTACCTGTGGGGACAAAGGGTACGATAAAAGGGCTTACTCAGCCGCAAATTGCAGAACTGGGTGTTCAAGTTTCTTTTGTGAATACCTATCACCTCGTAGTGCATCCTGGAGTTGAAGTGTTGGGACGGGCCGGGGGGGTGCATAATTTTGCAAAATATAAAATTCCTCTGATGTCTGACTCAGGGGGATTCCAGGTGTTTTCTCTGGCTCAACGGGAGAGAGAACAGTCTCAAGGTCAAAAGTCTGAAGGTCTGAAGGGCAGCCAAAAACGAACTGCGGATGTGCGAGGCGAAGAACAGCCGCTTGTGGAGAAAATATCGGAGGACGGCGTGCTGTTTCGCTCTACCTATGATGGACAACTTATTAACTTCACACCAGAAACATCTATGGATTTCCAAAGAACGATAGGCGCTGATATCAATATGGCGTTTGATGAATGCACGTATCATCCTGCGACGCATGAATATACGGAGAAAGCGATGGAGAGGACACATAGGTGGCTGGAGAGATGTATCAAAGTAGTCCAAAGTCGCAAAGTCTTAAAGTCTGAAAGTCAAAAAAATAGAGTAGATATTGAGACCTTCAGACCTTCAGACCTTCAGACTCAGAATCAATATTTATACGGCATAATCCAAGGTGGAACATATGAGGACTTACGGAAAAAATCTGCAGAATTTGTCGTGGCCCAAAATACGCCCGGGGTGGCTATCGGCGGCGTATCGGTGGGGGAAACAAAGGAAGAGATGCGAAATCAAGTAAAATGGGTTGCCCCATATTTACCTTTAGACCGTCCTGTCCATCTCCTTGGGGTTGGTCAAGTAGATGATATCGTGGATTTAGTAAAACACGGCATTGATACATTCGACTGCGTGGAGCCAACCCGTGTAGCGCGCATGGGCACGGCGTATCAAACAGCAGCCGTGATAGCACATCTAGACGGAACATATTTGCCCTATGAAATTGACGTCAATAAAGCAATCTATAAGGGAGATCTAGCGCCGCTTGATGAGAATTGCAGCTGTTCAACTTGTGTGAACTATAGTAAGGCATATCTTCATCATCTGTTCAAACAAAGAGAACTCTTGGGCTACACGCTGCTTTCTTATCATAATATTTATGTGATGGAGAGACTAATGGATACCCTTCGAAAATCAATAGAAGAAAATAGAATTTAGACAGCTGTTAGTTTTGGTTCTCCTGTGCTGCTAAACTCTGCAGTAAAAACAGGAAGAAGATTTTCTCCAATCTTTGCCAGATTAAGTCGGATTATTTCAGTTTGAGCGGCCCATCGTATATGTATTTTGTCATAAAGAGTATTCTCTTCAACTCCATATTCGGGAGCGAGTGAACGAGCAATTAAGCGAAGCCTATCTTCAATAAGGTCAACGGTCGCCACAAAAACACTTGTATTTTCTTTTTGATCATTTGCTTTAATTCCAAAATCTCGACCCTTAACAAGTACAACAGCTCCTTCAATGTGATTTCCCTTATAAACAGCCTTTTCAACTTTTCCCTGTTCATCAAGATTTTTCATAACACCATCTAGTGCTGTAAAATCATCTGGAATTAAACCAAATCCCAGCATATTTTCTCTCGCAACCCTATTTGCTCCACATCCTCCATATAATTGACCTTCATTTCCTTGGTGATTATCTGTATGTACATATGTTTTGCCACTTTCTCCCGCAACAAGAGCAAGTGTTGATTGAAGGGCTTCAGCCTCTTTCCCTGGCACCACCTTCCCCATATCTCTTAAAGCTGCTTGAGCCGCAAATCCATATCCTAAATCTGATCCAAAAATAGCTTCAATAAACTCTTGACCATCTCGTCCATCTCCACACTTTCTTCCCTCCATTGAACGGGAAGTTTTTTGGATAATGTTTGACTGTATATGTGTTGTAGCTTTTTCAATTGAATAAGGCCGTCTGACTGGAGGCATAGGTGCTTCTTGTGTTGATATCATAATAATGAGTCATTATAACAAATGATAGGCTTTTTGAAAAGTATCAAAATCTACTTCTTTTTTTCCCTCAAGCTGGACGTGAGTGATAGTAGGTTGTAGGTTGTGGGTGGTAGTGGGTAGGAGGGTCATACCCGTAATTTTCAGACGCTTTCCATTTGGAAGGAGGGTCCAGAGACCAGGCCACGAGCTGAAAGCCCGAAAGAGGGAAAAATAGGGGGTAGGGAGTAGGGGGTAGGGAGTAGGAAATTTATTTTTTATAAAATAATCAGTGACAATGGGGGGAATTTCCTCGTTTGTGAGAGATTCACCATGGTGTATTTTTTGAACAAGAGGGAAAGGGAGGTATCCATCTTGCTTTGTCAATAGTCTGGTAAAAGTGGCTTTCAAGTGGGCTTGTTCTCTCTTCTGCAAAGCTCCATCAATAAGAAGTTGTACACTTTCTTTGAATAGCTTATAGCCAATGCGAGAAAGTCTTTTCTTTAAGATTTCTTGGGTGTCCTCATTTTGAATAAGATATTCTTCTTGCGTGATTATTTGTCCATGATCCATACGTTCGTCCATCTGAATGAGGCTAACTCCGGTCTTCTTATCACCCAATAAAAGGGGATACGTAATAGGAGAAGGGCCGCGATACTGAGGAAGGAGCGAGGGATGGATGTTCCAGAAGCCCCATTTTGGCAATGCGAGCATTTTTGCAGGGATAAGTTCACCGAATGCGTATAAAAGAACAAGGTCTATCTCTTTAAGTCTGAATGTCTGAAGGTCTAAATGTCGAAAGTCATCTATGACGGGGATGTTGTGTTTTTTTGCAAGGAGCTTGACGGGGGTGGGGGTGAGGGTTTGATCTCTCCCGGCTTTGCGATCTGGCTGGGTAACAACAAACTTAAGTTCAACAGGAAGATCTGTATCATCAATAATCATCTGGAGCACATCTGCGGCGAATTCGGGAGCGCCAAAGTAGGCAAGTTTGATTTTATTCATTACCCCTATTATACCGTAATTGTCAGCGGGTGCATTATATCAAAATATATATGTTTTATATCTGGGTGGAGCATCATAACGGCCCATTGGGACGGGCCAGATAAGTCAAAATGAGAGGCTTTGTTGGAGTAGGGGAAGGTATTGTTTGGCAATAGTAATAGTGACCACCTGCGCCGTATTAAGGTGATAGAAGCGGTATGAGGCGGTGTCTTTTGTTTGTGTCTCATACGTACGAATAGTTTTATTGAGAGTTATAGCAAGCTCTCCATCGGCCTTTATCAATGGCTTTTTTTCACAGGAGAGAGCAATTCCTAGTTTTTTGTTTCGAGAAGAAAAGAGAGCGGAGCTGGTGCTTTCTGTAGTTTTTTCGAGTTCATTAGGGATAAGAAACGACACTTTACACCCTTCATGGGCATATTCGGAAAAGGCAAGGGGAGGGGCGGTTGGAGCGATGGTAGGAGACGGGGGGAGACTCATCAAATAAGAAACATTTTTATTCACTTTTTCCACTTGTTGGCCGTATCGAACGCCAAGAATAAATACAAGAACGACAAAAAGAAATGCGAGGAAGAAGTAGGGAAGAGATTTTTTGGACATAGAGTAAGTATACAGAATACAGAAGACAGAAGATAGAAGATAGAAGACAGAAGGCAGGGTGATCGACGGGCCCCTCAAAACAGAAACTCCGCCTCTCCGACTCATTTAACCAATTCAACGAATTCAACCAATTTAACTGTTTTTCTTCTCCTCAAAGAATGTTTTTATTACCTCTTCAATACTTGCGTCCTCTACCGTGAGGTCGGAAAAAGGGAGAAGAGCGGAGATTGCCTTTATTTTTTCCGGGATTTCGGAACGTTTTACCGAATAGACTACTTGAGGATATATGTACGAAAGAGGTTTCCCAATTGACAGTATTTTTTCCTCAGATACCTTCTCCTCAAGCGTGATTTTAATGCTTTTTTCCGTAGAATATTGTTCAGTAATATTCTTCAGAGAGCCGTCATAGACAATTATTCCCTTGTGGATGATGATGAGGCGCTTAGCGAGCTTTTTTACATCTTCCAGATAGTGGCTCGTAAGGATAACCGTTGCCTTATATTTTTGTTGATATTCCTTGATAAAAATACGGATAGCTTCTTGGGAAAATATATCCAAACCAATGGTGGGCTCATCCAAAAATACAAGTTTTGGACGATGGAGGAGGCCTGCGATAAGCTCCATCTTCATCCGTTCGCCAAGCGACAGCGTCTTCACTGGCTTGTCGGCAAGCGGAGCACAGTCCAAAATAGAAAGAAGATGATCGAGCGTTTTTTTATATTCATCTTGAGGTATTTCGTAAACGGCACGCTGCAGTTCAAAGCTATCAGTTGCGGGCAAGTCCCAAATGAGTTGATTTCGTTGGCCCATGATAAAAGCGATTTGCTTAAGAAATTCTCGCTTCTTGTCGAAGGGATTGAATCCAAGCACAGAAAGCGAACCACTTGATGGATAAAGAATACCCGCAAGCATTTTGAGTGTGCTCGTTTTACCGGCTCCATTGGGGCCAATAAAACCAATAAGCTCATTCTGCTTTATTTCAAACGAGATATCCTTTACGGCTTCATGCTCTTTAAATATGCGAAAAAAGATGTCCTTCAGAAAATTATTCTGCCGAACATGAGATTTGTATATTTTTGAGACGTGTTTGACTTGAATCATATTTTTATTTGCTTCGTTTTTATACACGGGCGCGTCACGCCGCGCCCCTACAATATTTGGGCGGGAGAACCCCGCCCCTACAATATTTGGGCGGGAGAACCCCGCCCCTACAATATTTGGGCGGGAGAACCCCGCCCCTACAATATTCGGGCGGGAGAACCCCGCCCCTACAATATTCGGGCGGGAGAACCCCGCCCCTACAACATATATGTCATTGCGAGCGACTCATGCTACAGCGAAGCAATCTATTTATTAATATTACTCCGTTTTAAGATTGCCACGCCCCGCAGTGGCGGGGCTCGCAATGACATGAATGCATGCCCTACGACCAATTTACATATTTGTACAGACGCCCAATTTGGGCGTCTCTACCGATTTAACTGATTTCAACTGATTCAACCAATTCAACTGATTTAACTAGATTATCCGCCCCAACTCTGATATCTTTTCAAAGCAAAAGTCCACAACTTCATCGCTCCATAAAACAGTATCGATGATATCACAAATGAAAAAATATATCCGTTTGTTGAAAGTGTACCAAGCAATGCCTGGGAGGGGAATGATGTCATAACACCTACGGGGATAATAAAGGTGAAAATGCTACGGATGGGTTCTTTATATATAGCCATGGGAAATCTCCCCAAGCTTGTCATATCGCGATAAATGAGAATGGTGTGGTCTACTTCTGAAGTAAGGATGCCGAGAGCCAGAACTATTATATGGAAGGAAGTAGCAATCCATATTGCATTCAATAAGAGTGATAAGAATGAAAAAAAATTGGAGAACATAATATGCCCCTGAGCAGCAATATAAACTGTGATAAGGGTGTAGGGAATGAGGAGAAATACATCAAGTAAATCTACTCCGCCCACCAGAATCCTCAAAAAGGGATGATAGGGTTTTAGGAGAATAGTATCAAGAGACCCTGACACGACAAGTTGACGAAAACGATACACTTCTCGAAAAAGGATTTGAGCTATCGTATCTATGAGATTAAAAATCATGTAAAAAAGAGCCGCTTGCTGAAAAGTATACCCTTTCAGAACGCGCGTTTTGGAGAAGATGAAAAAGAGGAGAAAAAACATAAATGCAAAACGCATGATTTTACCCAACGTAAAAACAATGACGCCAAGACGTCCTTGAGTAGTAACCTGCATGCTCTGCTTCGCTAATAGCCAGAATATGTTGAGATTGTGTTTCATAGTATTATTTTCCCTTAATTTTTATCGCTCCGTTTATTATTTTTTGGTGTCTCGCGAAGCCTTCAAAAAGGAGCTTCGAGGCCACCAGAAAAACAATAAACTCCGCGTTAACTTTTCATCAGTATTACTGCTGATAGGCTGATTTTAACTGATTTCAACTGATCTCAGCCAATCTTAGCTAGCGTCCCCAAAACGAGAAATCTTTAATTCCCTTTTTCCACATACGTTTTGCAAGAAAAAATAATCCTCCAGCCCATCCCACTGAACAAATAAGTTGTTGAATAAAGAATTGTGATTGAATGCCATCAACAAGAACTTTTGTTGGCATAAAATAGAGATAGGGAAAAGGGGTAAAGAGAAGGATACGATAAGCTAGGGGGGGCAAGAGATCAAGGGGGAAGTAGGTGCCGGATACGAAGATGATAAGCATCATAAAGAGAAAACGTGGCGCCCATATCTCCGCCGTCCAAAAGCCAACAAAGGAAAGCATGAGGTTAATGGAAAAAGAAATGCACACTGCACAGATGAGAAACAACATAAACCACCCCCATTCATGAGGAGAAACAAGGGGGATTTTAAAGAAATAGACGATAAGAAGGAACTCCCCCACGCTAAAGCCCGTGTTGGTAATCTTATCAGCAACATCAGTGGCAGCATAGTAGCCAAAAATGGAAAAGGGTTTTAACAGCAAGTTCATGATACCGCCATTTTGTATCTCCATAGCTAGGCTTGATATGCGGGAGCTTGCGATAAATGCGCTTACCAAACTTGAAAAAAGGAGATAGCTCAGAAGTCTTTCTCTTGAATATGACCCAAATGTAGAATGACTATCAAATACGCCGAGCCATAAAAAGAGAGTAATGAGGGTAGAAATCACCATGCGTAATCTCCAGAGTACAAAGTTCAGCCGATAGGCAAAATAAGATTTCATGGTGACGATGAATATCTGAAAGTAGCGGTGCATGGGGAAAGTATACAATTTGACAACGCCTTTTAGTATGCTATACTTTCTATCAGATCCTCGACGACGCGGATTGGCAATTTGAAAACTTTTTCTGAACAATAATAGAATAGGGTATTTGTTAAGCAATTAACAGAAATTTGGTGAAGTATCGAAGCTTCGGCAACAGATCGCACCATAACCCTTTATCGTAATCGAGAAAAAGTTTCTGCACAACCGTCCTTGAGGATCACCATTATTCACTTTTCGGTAGAACAACAGTCTTCCTGTTGTTATTTTCAATGATTTACGCACAGACAGTATCGATTGACAGAAGTTGCATATTTTCTTATTAATCTATTTATTTGGTTATTTTTTATTATTTTATTTAATTTAATCCCCCCTTTCTATGTTTACAAAACGTGCTAAACCTGCCGCAACAGCCCCTGTTTCTTCACAGGAACAAAGCGAAACACTTGATGTTTCCAAAATGCTTGACCAATTTGAGTCAACACCCATCATGACAAAAGAAAATAGCTACGATCCTCAGCCTCAAGGACAAGAACAACGTGCATTCGATGCATACAGCGAGCCAAGTAGAACTGTTTACAGTGAGCCGAGCCGAACTGCTCAGAAGCCTGCCGCAGCAGCCCCAACCGCACAGCGAGGAGCTCCTCTTGAAGAGAGACTCAAGGAAGATTTGAAGCTCAGCTACCCAGCAAAAGGTATTCTTGATGTTACGTTCGGAGGCTATGGCTTTTTAAGAAAAGATTACGTCATCAACCCAGACAATGATATTTACGTATCCACCTCTCAAATTCGACGCTTTTGGCTTCGCAAGGGAGATGAAGTAGAAGGGCTCGCTCGCCCAGCAAAAGAGGGAGAACGATTTCATTCACTTCTCCTCATAAAGAAAATCAATGGCGTAGAACTTACAGAAGAACAGAGTAGAACGCGAAAAGAGTTTGATAAATTAACGTCAACTCATCCAGATAAGCAGATTCGATTGGAAACAACACCAGAAGTGTTATCCACTCGCATTGTTGATCTTATTGCTCCTATTGGTTTTGGACAAAGAGCACTTATCGTATCTCAGCCAAAAGCAGGAAAAACAACCTTTTTGAAGGAGATCGCAAGCGCAATCACCATTAACTTTCCAGAAGCGACTCTTATGGCCATTCTCATTGGAGAACGACCTGAGGAAGTGACAGAAATCAAACGATTTCTTAAAGGAGAAGTGGCAGCATCAAACTTTGATGAGAGTCCACGACAACAAGTGAAAGTAGCTCATTTAGCCCTCGACCGTGCACGCCGCATGGTTGAGATGGGACATCACGTCGTTATCCTTCTCGACTCCATCACACGCCTTGCACGCGCATTAAACATGGCGGTAAGCCAGAGCGGAAAAGGAAGTGGACGAAGTATGAGTGGAGGAATAGATGCAGCAGCATTATACCCAGCAAAAAAATTCTTGGGAGCAGCACGCAACTGTGAAGAAGGCGGCAGCTTGACCATCATCGGTACAGCTCTTATCAAAACAGAGTCACGTATGGATGATCTTATCTATGAAGAGTTCAAGGGAACCGGAAACATGGAAGTACATCTTGATCGTGGATTTGCAGATAAGCGTCTGTATCCAGCACTGGACATTGAAAAGTCCGGTACGCGACACGAAGAATTGCTCTTTAGTGCTGATCAATTAAAAAAGATCACCACGCTTCGACGCATGTTGTCATTGCTTAATCCTGAAGAACGGCTTCAGGCAATGATTGACAAACTCACCAAAGTAAAGACCAATGAAGAATTCTTGGGAAGCTTGAAGGGGTGATGAATTTCTATTAACAGCGCGGCGTGTGTAATTCTTGCATATGCCGGCACTGACGTCATCTGCTCGTTTTTTCCACCTGCCCCAAAGTCTCGCGGGCAGATAGGTCAGGTGCCATGGCATATTGCTTCAAATTACACACTCATTTTCTGATTGTTTAATTATTATTTATTAAACATTAATTAGAAATTTCAAATTTCAAATTAAAATCATGTATACTGGTGGACACATGATTTACAGAGCTTTAGAACGATTATTAGCCCTTATTCTTTTAGTATTTTTTCTTCCTCTTTTAGGAATACTGTATCTTATTGTTCGATTGGATTCAAAGGGGTCATTTCTCTTCCTTCAGCTTCGTACAGGGAAAGATAGTAGGCCATTTTGGATTTATAAGATTCGTACGATGATAGAAGGAGCTGAAAGCCTAAAGCCTAAAGTTCAAAGATTGAATGAAGCGGACGGTCCAGTATTCAAGATACGAAAAGATCCACGATACACAAGAATGGGAAAATATTTATCATACTCCGCTCTGGATGAGCTTCCACAGCTCATGAATATCATTGAAGGAAGTATGAGCTTTGTGGGCCCTCGTCCCCTTCCCCTTGCCGAGGCGAAACAAGTGCCAAAAAAGTATTGTACTCGTTTTAGCGTGCTGCCTGGGATGACCTCTTCATGGGTGATAGCTGGAGCTCATGAATTATCGTTTAAAAAGTGGATGGAGCTAGACTGTCAGTACGCGAAGAATAAAAATATTTTGGGAGATATAATGATACTTTTTAAAACGATGGGGGTGGTGTTTCGCTCCGTTTCCATTTCTCGGTGCCCACGAACCTCTTGAAGGCAGGGTGATCGACGGGCCCCTCAAAACAGAAACTCCGCTATTTTAAAATCTCCCAATTTAACCCTTCGACAAAGTTCACAGTGAGCTCGGTCGAACTGCTCAGGACTAGTCAATTTAACAAATTAACTTTAAATCATATGTCATTGCGAGCGACTCGAAGGGATAGATTGGAGCGCGGCAATCTCAACATATAAAGATTGCTTCGTCACAGTATTCCTCGCAATGACATTGCGTTTAGATTTTTCTATTTTACATTTGTTGTGGAGGTTTTGTGTATAACTTGCGGACAAATGGGGATTGCGGGAAATAATGCAATTTACGACGTTTCTCAGTCTTAAAGTCTTAAGGTCTCAAAGTCTGAAAGTCATATTGCTTAATAAAATTAAGTATTGATTCTAGACCTTTAGACCTTAAGACTTTGGGACTTTCAGACTAATGATTGTCTTCCCCTTGACTTTTTCTTATCCCCACGTCTATACTAGGTACTAGTAGGGAGTATGTATTAGTGGTTAGTGGGATAAATAAGTTTCAAGTTACAAGTTTCAAACCTAAATCTATGGAACTATCACAACGTATCAGCCGAGTGATCGGCCAACTCAAGGGGATTCAGAAGATGGTGGAGGAAAAGCGCGATTGCGGAGATATATTACAACAAGTGTCTGCCGTGAAGAAAGCGATTGATGGGCTTTCAAAGGAAATTGTTGTCTCCAATATTTGTGAATTCCTCCCCCACAAGGATGTAGATAGAGTGAGCAGAATGATTGAACGCGCTATTAATCTTTAAGGTTGTGGGTTATAGGGGGTAGTTAGTAGTTTCGCCCAGAGGGCGATAGATCTTTGGTCTCAGTGGTTAGCGGTTAGGAGTTAATAATTATATACATAATAATGGATACACAAAACGTAGTCATCATCGGGGGGGGAGCATCAGGACTTTCTGCAGCACTATATTTAGCGAGAGCTGGATTAAAACCTCTCGTACTTGCAGGATCTCCTCCTGGGGGCCAGCTTATGCTCACCACAGAGGTAGAAAACTTCCCTGGACAGATGTCTATTTTAGGAGGGGATTTGATCGCTGTAATGCGTAAGCAAGCGAGCACATTTGGAGCAACGATCGTTGATGAAAATGTTAAATCGATTAATTTCGTAGGGGCAGAGCGCGCTCTGCCCGTACAGCACGCGCAGCCAACACAGCACGCGCAGCCAGCACAGCATATAATTACATTAGCAAATGGCACGGAATATAAAACAAAAGCCGTCATTATTGCCACGGGCGCAAAGGCCCTCTGGATGGGGTTAGAATCGGAAACACGACTTCGCGGAAAGGGCGTGTCTGCATGCGCTACATGTGATGGATTTTTCTTTAAGAATAAAGTTGTTGCAGTAATAGGTGGCGGAGATAGCGCTCTTGAAGAGGCTCTTACTCTTACAAAGTTTGCATCAAAAGTATATCTCATTCACAGACGAGCAGAATTTAAGGCTTCAAAAATAATGCAAAAAAGAGTGTTGGAACACGAGAAAATTGAAGTGATATGGAATGCAGCGGTAAAAGAAGTCCTGGGAACAAATCGCGTGGAAGGACTTCAGCTTAGATCAGTTGAAATCAGCCAGCCTACGGCTGACCAGTTAAAATCAGCCCAAACAAAAGAATCAGGTCTCAGCCGGTCTCAGCCGGTCTCAGCCGATTCAACTATTAAAGTGGATGGTGTATTTGTCGCAATTGGGCACAGACCAGATACAGATTTATTCAAAGGGCAGATTGAATTAGATGAAAAAGGCTATATAATGACTTCGCAGATGTATGGACTTGAACTGCTCAGATCAGTTAAAACCAGTTTAAATCAGACCTCCGGTTCAGAAAACCAACTGATAACTGATAAACCGATTTCAACCGATTTCAACTGTAATTATCAAACCATGACGTCTATTCCGGGCGTGTTTGGGGCGGGGGATTGTGTAGATCATGTCTATAAACAAGCCTCAACTGCCGCTGGAATGGGCGTGCAAGCCTCTCTGGACGCAGAACGATGGGTTGAAAGTTTGACTAGCTAAAAGCTGAAAGTTAAAAGTTAAAAGTTTCAAGTTATAAGTATTTAAATCAATTCTATGAACGACATGTTACAGACAGCTCAAAATACCATTATCAAAACGGGAAAATCAATGAAGCTTTCCCAGGAAGTAATAGATAGACTAGTTCAACCTAATGCTATTCATGAATTCACTATCGAAGTGAAGATGGATAACGGAAAGAAAAGACTCTTCAATGCATTCCGCATTCAGCATAATAATAATCTTGGCCCGTATAAAGGAGGAATCCGATTTCACCAAAATGTTTCACGAGATGAAGTGCAAGCTCTTGCTACCCTCATGTCTATTAAATGTGCAGTAGCTGGCATTCCTTACGGAGGAGGAAAGGGAGGAATCATCTTTAACCCAAAAGAAGTATCAGAAGGAGAACTTGAGCGTATTTCAACCGCATTCGCAGCAGCTATTTCCCCTATCATAGGTCCAGAAGTAGACGTGCCAGCGCCAGATGTAAATACAAATGGCCAAATTATGAAATGGATGACAGATGAATATATAAGACAGAGTCGAAAGTTAAAAGTCGAAAGTCGAAAGTTAAAACAACTAAAAGCAACATTCACTGGAAAAATGATAAAAGAGGGAGGAACGCTCGGAAGAACAGAAGCAACTGGTCGTGGCGGTGTTGCAATTACCGAAGCACTTCTGGGGAAGCTTAAAGTTGAAAGCTTAAAGCTAAAAGCACAAAATTCAATTCCAACAGTGGCTGTGCAAGGATTCGGAAATGTCGGATTTTATTATGCAAAAATTGCAAATGAACGGGGAATGCAGGTAGTAGCAGTCTCAGATTCAAAGGGCGGCATCGTCGGTCAGGGTCAGTTGAATCAGTCAGAGTCAGTTAAATCAGTAGGGGCAGGTCGTGACCTGCCCGCTCTTGATATAGACAAAATCATGCAGTGTAAGAAAGACAAGGGAGAAGTGGCAGGATGTTACTGTGTGGGAGGAGTTTGCGACATTAATAAGGGCAAAAAAATTACGAACGAAGAATTACTTGAACTTCCCGTTGATATTCTTGTTCCTGCAGCACTAGAGAATGTGATCAACAAAGAAAACATGCACAAGATACAAGCAAAAATCATTATCGAAATGGCAAATGGTCCCGTGAGCGAAGAAGCGTATGATTATCTCACTAAAAAGGGAGTGCTTATCGTGCCAGACGTATTAGCAAACAGTGGTGGAGTAGCCGTATCATATCTCGAATGGTTTCAAAATATGAAGGGGCAGACATGGAGTGAAGAAAAGGTAAACAAAAAACTACACTCAATGATGCATGACGCGTTTGAAGAAATTTGGCAGACGTATAAGAAACAAAAATTAAGCTTGAAACAAGCTGCATTTGAAACAGCGATAAAACGAATGATAGGATGAGGATGTAGTATAATATCCTCATGTCAGAAGTCATGTTATTTCTTGAGTTCATGAGGCAGTACATCGTGAAGAAGACTCTGGTGTTGAGCCAGCAGTTTGAAGCACTCAAAGATGTTGTTGTGTCTTTCCTTATAGCAAAACGAGGGAAGTATTCTTCCTCATTTCTTAACAGCTCTCTTATTATTTTAGTTGCAATCGCCGTGGTGGCAGGACCTATCATTGCTGAGAACAATCCCTTCACTCCCCTGTTTGCACAACAATACACCCAACAAAATCAATCCAGCGTCGTGAGCTACAATCCGTATGAAACAGCGCTTTCCACCGTGATTTCATCAAAACCACGCGATAAAGTGGAAAATTACTCAGTAAAATCTGGAGACACGCTCGCATCTATCGGAAAGAAATTCGGTATTTCGATAGACACTATCAAATGGGCAAATGATTTGAAGAGCGATACCATAAAGCCAGCAGAAGTGCTCAAAATTCCTCCTGTGACGGGCGTAGTTCATACAGTTGTATCGGGAGAGACCGTCTATTCCATCGCAAAAAAATATAACACCACAGCTCAAAATATCGTAAACTTTATCTTTAATGATTTTACAGATATTGACACATTCGCATTACGAGCAGGACAAACGCTCTTTGTTCCTGATGGAGTAATAGAACCAGAACAACCAAAATATACTGCGATGGCCCCACAATATGCAAGTGCTTTGGCGGGCGTGAGAGGATCTGCGAATTTTATTTGGCCAACAACCGGAATTATTACTCAATACCCCACGTGGTATCACATGGCATATGACATCGCAAGCAACGGAGGTCCTGCAATCATTGCAGCCGATACAGGGACTGTTACCTATGCTGGATGTATAGATTGGGGATACGGATGTCATGTCATGGTAGATCACGGAAATGGGTATTCTACGCTCTACGGTCATATGTCTGTCATTTCTGTATCCGCAGGGCAAGCAGTAAATCAAGGGCAACAATTGGGAATTATGGGTTCAACGGGCCGTTCTACTGGGCCTCATTTACATTTTGAAATTCGATCAGGGGGCACGCTTCTTAATCCAGCAGATTTCTTGAAGTAAAAGCGAGAAGCTAAAAGTTGAAAGCTCAAGGCTAAAAGCTAAAAAATAAATGTCATTACGAGGAGTGAAACGACGAAGCAATCTTAACATGTAGAGATTGCCGCGCTCCAATATAAATATTTCACTTCGCTCGCAATGACATGAAGCTCAGGAAGGTTTGACAATTATCCTCCCTCGCTCTATAGTAAAGGAAAGAATACCCCTATGAAACACAAAGGCTTTACGCTACTTGAACTTCTGATAATCATAGCTCTTTTTGCGGTGCTTTCTGTAGTGGCAATTGTACTTCTCAACCCTATGTCCCTCGTCAAAAGAGCAACAGATGTCACGAGAAAAAAAGAACTCGATGACGCAAAGAAAATGCTCGAGCAGTATATGTCAGACACGGGCTGCTACCCAAAACCAACGCAAATCTGCGCTCAAAACGCACCGGGCGGAAGCTGCAATTTTTGTGCAAATGGAAAGACCACTCAGTTTTCCTATTTCACCAAAGATGTGTGCGATCCAAGACATGGCATAAGCGACTATTTGTATGAAACAGAAATAACAGAAGTGCCGAAAAGCTCACCCATTGCAGCCTCCTGCCCCAAATGGTTTCGCATCTATTCAGTACTTGATAGTGCATATGATGAAGCAACTGACGTATGGAATTGTAGTGAGGGAGGATGCGGAATAGCCCCTAATTATGGATACGACTATCTCGTGACAAGCCCGGGCGCGCCTACTACGACTATATCGACAAACGACTGGTATTGCTACACGACCGACTGCACCAATTGTTATTCTTTTGAAAACTGCCACACAGTGGGGAATGATTGTGTAGGAAAAGTGCTTTATCCTTCAAAGCAAAGCTGCTGCGCTCAGCATAATCCAAACTCTCCAAATTGTTTGTAATGAGGGCGGGGCATGTTTACCCGTTGAAGCTTTAGCGAAGTCGGGCCCCGTCTCTACAAATAAATATATGTCCGCAATGACAATGTGGGCGGGATGCGGGCGGACATATCATGCGGGCGGGAGGACCCCGCCCCTACAACATTCGGGCGACCACAAGGGTCGCCCCTACGAACAGAATATTTTATAGATCCCGATATTCATCGGGATGACAAACAGGGAAATGTTTGTCAATTTATTATCAACCAGTTAAACGAGGAGGTAGAATGGATTGGATTTGTGGAGGAGACGACGAAATAGGGCGCGCATTCTGTAGGGGCGAGTCGCGACTCGCCCGTACATGATATTTTTTTCGTCACCGATAGCTGTCCTTGGATATTTTCAGTTGTGGGCGTGAGGTAGATGAGGGAGTTGTCTGTCACATTATCATTATAAATAATCACTTCTTTTGCATCCTGTGGCACAGACCCAATTCCCGCCACCTCTGTGCTCGTCTTAATCGCTGGGATAAGATATCCTGATTCGTTATACATGCCAGAGTCTGCGACAAATGCTCCTTGAGTGGCGATATTTTCAAGCGAAAACTTGCGCGCAATCACTTCATTAAATGTAGCAGATCCAGAGGCATCGATGGATGCTACTGTTACTCCTTCAACATTTTTTATCGCAAGAGCAGACATAGACACTTCTCCCTTTATCGCCATATCACCATTTTTTGCAATGACAACTGCATCATCAAATAAGCTAATTGTGCCCAGAGATGAGATGTGTAAATCTGAGGAAAGGGCGAGAATTGAGGTGGGCTGAATATAAAGTGTTCCCACCATAAGTGAATCGGCAATGTGCGCCTTATAGATGTTGGCTGTTTGATTAACGGTAAGCGTGTCGTATGATGCATCAATATTTTGGTAATACGCGGGATTTGCAAGTGGTTGGTTCTTAAGATTTGCAAGTTCGGACTGGACGGCGTTGATATTAGTAGTTAGTAGTTGGTAGTTAGTAGCAAGAGTAGAGGAATTACTTGAAACTTGGTCGGCAAGAGCATTAATATTTTCCGACTGGATGTTTTTTGCAATCAAAGTACCCGATACACTTGCATTTTCTGTTTCTAAGCTTTTAGCTGTTAGTGTCCCTGCAAACGTCGCATTTCCTGCATTGTCAATGCTCACCACTGGAGCATTATCCAATCCTCGTATCACGAGAGCCGCAAGGCTCCCAGACTTGGTACCAATCTGTATTTCGTTTGTGGTGAAAGAAGGGGCTGCAATTGATTTTGTTGCGGTGAGCATCTCTGTCTCAATTACGGGAGATATTATTTTTTCCGCCTGTATTAATCCTGCCACGATATGAGCGGATATTGTCTTGGCTTGAAGTACCGTCTCCTCCACTACAGCTCCCATTTCATCCAGTACTTGGTATCCACTATCGTTTCCACCAGTTGCTACAAGCTGTCCTGCAATATTGCCATTTCCATCTACCTGAATTGTGTTTTTGGAAGCAACATCCAGCTCGTTAATCACCCATCCACCCGAGCCATTGGGCGTCACATTTTTCCAGACTGTATCGTCAAAACGAGGAGCGGTGAGGCGGTAGGAAATAGTGGTGGGACGAGAAGAGTAGAAGGTGAGCGTCTCTCTCTCGCTATCTATCTTATACCACGTACGTGCGCTGTCGCTCGGGGACATAAGGACGCTCATGCGCTCAAGCCTCGCTTGCAAAGCAGTTGTCTTCGCAAAAAGCCAGAGGTCGGAGCCATCTGCCTGAGCGTTAAAGTCGATGACGTATTCGTATCCACTTACCGTTTTAGACTTTGTGGTGAGGGCGACGAGGCCTGTTGTCTCTTCTTTCACGCCCGTCATGGATGCCACATAAGTTGAGTATCTCTTGCCATTAATAGTATAGGGAGGATCGATGGTACCTGCATCTATTTTTCCGTTGCACGATTGATTGGTAGGATCTCCGATACAGACATTTGTCCCCGCATTTCCCACTGTCGTGCCTCCCGTGAGGAAGATGACGCCGTTCACATCAGCGCTCATACTCGCGTAGCGCACGCTGCCCACGCCATCAATATTATTGGTGAATGAGATCATCCCGGTGGATGGAGTAGAGGCAAGGGAAGAGCCAATGTTGATGCGCAGGTTGCCGGCGAGGAATCCGCCGCTTCCGGGAGTTACGTAATAGGTGGAGGCATTTTTATCTTCAAATCGTATTGCTCCTACCTTGCCTTCGACGTTAAGATTATTGTCTCCTGGATCTGCATCTGCTCCGATATTCACTCCTCCGTTGACGGCGAGCTTGGCGAGAGGGGCTGTCGTCCCGATGCCGACGTTGCCACTTTTTATTCTCATCACCTCGTTACTTGTGCTATCCATAAACCGAATGGAATTAGCAGAAGTTCCAAGAACCAAACCGCCACTTGCGGCACTATTAGCCCAAAACACCATTGAGTCTGCCCAAGCTGGATATTCCGTATAGGTAGATGCAAGCGCACCAAACCAACCAGTTGCGTCCCCATTCCCTGCATCAAAACTAAAACTTGTCCTTGCGTTTGCACCAGTTGACAAATTTTTGAGATATATACCATCAGACCCATTGGTGTTGGTCTCTACTTGTAGCTTAGAGGTTGGTCCCGTCGTTCCGATGCCGACGTTGCCAGTGCTATTTACAGTCATTAATGGAGAATCTGATGGTTTATATCGGAGAGAGAAACCTATGGTATTATCTGCCTGTAAAGTGTAACTGTTGACGTCTCCCCCTATTCCCGACATTAAATATATATTAGCCGCATTAGTACCTGATGTTCCCAAAGCAACTCGTGCATTTGGATAATTTCCAAAAACTCCATTAATTCCAGATGAATTTACCTCCAACTTATAATTTGGGTTGGTCGTCCCAATCCCTACATTCCCAGTCCCCAAATTAAACCACGCATTCTGATTTATCGTTCCAGGCAAGTGAACGAGAGCGCTTGTGGAGGCGATAGCTCCCACATTAACCGCGTCCGTGATATTCAGCGGAGCGAGGCTACCAAGAGAGCGCTGCCAATTGCTTGCGGTGAGAAGAGATCCATTTACGCGATAGGCGCCGGTGATATTTACATCGCCCGCTACGTCAAGCTTGTAGCCAGGGTTTGTTGTCCCGATACCGACGTTGCCTGATGCATCTATTGTCATCACATTCCCAACAGCTGTTTTTCTACTATAAAACTGCAAGCTATTACCACCAGTAGTCCCATAGGTTAAATATGCAAGTCCAGTTCCATTGGGCGCTATTGCTACCTGTGCGTAGTTGTTTGTCCCATCTGCTGTAACCTCTATTCTTCCTGTAGTAGTTCCATGAACATCTAAGTTGCCCGCAGTTGGACTCGTCGTCCCGATGCCGACGTTGCCGCTATTTAATATTCTCATTTTTTCAGTTGCCGCAGCGTTAAACCCCCCTGTCCAGAACCCTAATCCCACAGTTGGCGTATCTTGAGCACTTTCAGCAATAGCTTGGATTGCAGCAACTTCGTGAGTACCAATACCAGATGCATCACTCGTGTAATAAGAGAGAGTTCCCAAAACATCACCAACAGCCCACGGTGTTTTTTGTTGTGTATCAATTAACCTTAAAATTGGAGATGTATCTGCAATTGCAAGTCGCGTTCCTGGCCCCGTCGTCCCGATGCCGACGTTGCCACTGGTGTCTATGGTCAAAACAGTTCCCGAACCGACGTCTGCACTGGTTGTTGAGGTAATCTTGAACTTGTCGGAATCGCTGTTGTCTATTCCCATCATCCAAATCTGTTGTCCAGTAAGAGCAAAGGAAAGCGTTGCGTCACCTGCACCTGCTTGTTCAATTCTTTCCTGATTAGTTGTGGTGGTGTCGTTTCGATATAGAGTTAATAGGGCACTCGGCCCCGTCGTCCCGATGCCGACGTTGCCCGCTGAGTTGATAAACATTCGAGTGTATGTAGCTACATCTTGACCGCCGGTTAAGAAGGCCAAGCTTTTTCCCGCAGTGCCTGTGCCGATATTCATATTGCCCCCAATATTATAGAGATATCCATCATTGGCAGCGCCAAACACGCCTGCAGTATATCCTGATCCATTAATACCCATGTCGATAAAGTTGGTGGTTTCAGAGCCGTTATCAGCTGTGGCGACAACATCGCTACTTGCGCTCGTGCCGGATGATCTATTTTGGATATTTAACTGAAGATAGTTGTTAATAGAGCCTTTGCCAGATATGACGTTAACGCTCGTTGCGACACCTGCATCAACGAGAAGCTTTTCTGGATTTGTAACATCAAAGGTGGTGGTGCCGATCCCCACATTTCCCGTCCCCAAATTAAACCATGCATTTTGATTCACTGTGCCAGGCAAATGGACGAGAGCGCTTGTGGAGGCGATAGCTCCCACATTAACCGCGTCCGTAATATTCAGCGGAGCGAGGCTACCCAGGGAACGCTGCCAGTTGCTTGTTGAGAGAGGGGAGCCATTTACCCGATAGGTACCCGTGATATTTATGTCGCCCGCTACATCAAGAGGGAAGGCCGGAGCCGAGGTGCCAATCCCTACTTTTCCGGAGAATATGGCGTTGCCGGGGCCGGCTGGCGCATTCGCATATCCCACAGCAAGCGATGCTCCCATCGTGGCGTAGCTACTGACGTTTAAGTTGCCGCTTACATCAAGCTTTGCTGTGGGGGCGGTGGTGCCGAAGCCAATATCACCATTATTTGTGATTCTCATATACTCTGTCATTGTTTCTGATTTACGAGTTAAGAATGATAAATATCCTTCTGCAAAGCTACCATTATTCATATTGCTTGCTCGGATTTCTCCTTGAGGTTTGCTCGCTCCTGCAGCTCCATTGCGACGACCCAATTGAAGAGATGCAGAATCAGCAGAAAGTATTCCTGTATTTGTATTGTAGCCAGACATCACAACTGTATTTCCCGATGAGGCTTTATCAATCTCAAAAATAGTTGCAGGGCTTGTAGTCCCAATTCCCACATTTCCAGTCCCTAAGTTAAACCATGCATTCTGGTTTACTGTTCCGGGTAAATGTACGAGTGCTGAATTTGAGGCCAAATCTCCTATATTAAGTGCGTCCGTTATATTTATAGGAGCAACGGAGCCTAATGATCTCTGCCACAGGTTTGATCCTCCTACAATAGATGAAAGATCTGTCCATGTATTTACCCCTCCGCCAGATGAAGTGAGCACATATCCACTTGTTCCTGCATTTCCTCCGGGCTTTATTGCTCCCGTTATTGTGAGACTTCCGCCCATGCTCAAATTACCAGATGTGTCTACTACAAATTTATCTGCTCCAGCCAATTGGAGCTTTAGGAGATTTCCGCCTGTTCCTGTTTTATTAATCCAGATGGAGTTCATCCCTGTTTGTGTATCGACGTCCGCTGCTGATGGAGCAAGAGATACTGTGCCGAGATTTCTTCCAAGGCCACCAGTAAGTACATCTAATCTCAAGTTCTGTGATTCTCCGGTGTAGTTATACAAACGTACGTTATTTGCACTTGTCTGTTCTACTCTAAATCCTGTTTGTCCAAGCCATGTGATGCCATATTGAGTGACATATGTATTTGTCTTGGTGCTTCCTCGAGCAAAGTCAAAGCGTACTTTCAAACTATTTCCAGAAGCTGCAAATGTACAAGCATACTCGCCTTCAGGAACGGCTGGTCGCGTGTCGGTACTTACCAATGTACATGTGGCGTATGTTGCCCCTCCATCATTACTTGCCTTTACCGTTACAGTATTACTCACGTCTGAACTATCAGTAACAGGGGATGCCCACAGCACTGCTGAACCAATATTTTTTGGAAGCGTATATGTTTCAGAATAGAAGCTTCCTGTGGTGGCTGTAGCATTATTATCTGCTCCCATACTCTTTACGCCACTTGCAGCCGAGCCCACCGCTTCCAGGTTATATCCCACTGCAAGGGATTTTGTATCTTCGTCCACGAGTAGCGATCCACCAGCTGGGATGTTAGCAGCAGCATTATATGTTTTTACGTTTGTATCAGAATTTAATTGAATTTTTGAAACTGCTCCAAGAGTAGTTGAATTTGTCCCCACGTACATATATTGATTATTCCAATCTGGTT
>Ga0194063_10000798_pt1 | contig 22005 bp, 25 predicted proteins | sample SepL3720m_MetaG_FD_155459 | JGI IMG/M metagenome (GOLD analysis project Ga0194063, IMG submission 155459) | Anoxic zone freshwater microbial communities from boreal shield lake in IISD Experimental Lakes Area, Ontario, Canada - Sep2016-L373-20m | ecosystem: Environmental > Aquatic > Freshwater...
TAGACCTGCAACAGGCCACCGCGCAGGTCATCCTGGCGGTAGTCCAGCAGCAGTCTCCCGAGCAATAGCTTCTCCTGCTCGTCGTCACTCTCCCACAGGTCATTGAACACCTGGTCGAGGGCTTCCTCCTGCAGCGTCTGCGCCTCTGCATCGTCGAGCAAGGTGAAGTTGGGGTCTACCCCCGCTCGCATGGCATGTTCGCGCAGCAGGCGCTCGTAGAAGCTGTGCAATGTGCCTATCGGTGCACGGGGGAGTTTACGGCGCTCTGCAATGCGCCCATCCGCCTCCAGACGTTGCGCGATGCGCTCACGCATCTCCTGCGCCGCTTTGCGGGTGAAGGTGAGGGTGAGGATCTGCTCGGTGGTGAGTTTATCTCCCTCCAGCAGGCGGAAATACCGCTCGGTGAGGACGCGCGTCTTCCCTGACCCGGCCCCTGCTGATACCAGCACCAGCGGGACGCGTGCGGCGATTGCTGCTACCTGTGCGTCGTTGTAGTTTGGCATGTGTTTCAATTCTTTGACATGGATATACAGGATGGGCAGGATAATTGTATCCTGCCCATCCAGTTAACCATGAAAATTCATCCTAACTCAATTTCGATGACAGTATCGAGTGGATCTGGCTCATGATAGGGCAGTGATATCGCGATATCTTCATCCGTGTTCTGCCAGCCACTCACCTTCAGACGAGCACCATCGCGAAGGAACGAAGCGAAGCGGAACGATTTGCGCAATCCGGGGAGGCGTAAATTCAAATATGGCCAGTCGAGCACGTGCAGGAAGAGCCGGTTGCCTTTCTGTGTATAGACGCAGCCCGGCGGGGGCACCAGGCCCGGCGCCATCCCGGCTCCGTAGATTGACTCGCCATTTTGCCGCATCCATTCGCCGATCTCCGCCAGACGTTTCACGCTCTCCGCCGGGATGCGCCCGTGTGCGTCCGGCCCCACGTTCAGTAGCAGGTTACCATCATTGGAGACGCAGCGCGCCAGCATGTGGATGAGCGTGCGCGTTGGCTTGAAGTTGGCATCATCGGCACGGTAACCCCAGGCACTATTCATGGTCACACAAGCTTCCCAGACACGACGTTTGCCGTCCACATAAACGGGGGTGGCAGGGAGCACCTGCTCAGGCGTGGTGAAGTCACCCGGGAACTTCTCTTTGTCACCGAGGCGGTCATCATAGAGGACATTCGGCTGTAGTTCACGGATCATGGCATCGAGTTCTCCGGCGCGCCAATCGTCTGGCCCTTTACCTTGTGGGGTAAAGTCCAGCCAGAGGATGTCAATCTGCCCATAGCGCGTGAAGAGGTAGCGCAACGACTGCTGCAGATAGGTGGCATAGCGCTGCTGGTCGCGTGGTTCGGCTTTCACCTTCTCGTCATTGCGTAGCGGGTGAATCTCATCAAGAGTATAGTCCGGGTGCATCCAGTCGATGAGCGAATGGTATAACCCGACGCGCAGGTCGTTCTTATTACAGGCGGTCACCAGCTCACGAGTTACGTCACGCTTGAAAGGGGTATTGGTTATCTTCCAGTCGGTGTACGGGCTGTCAAACATGCAGAAACCGTCATGGTGCTTGGTGGTGAACACCATGTACTTCATCCCCGCGTCCTTCGCTATCCCCGCCCACTGTTCGGCATCGAATTCAGTGGGATTGAAACGCTGCTGGAAGGCGCGATACTCATCGTAGGGGATTGCGTCACGTGTCAGGCACCATTCTCCCGATGCCTGGATGGCATATAGCCCCCAATGGATAAACATGCCGAAGCGGTCATTCACGTACCAGTCTGCGCGTGACATCACGTCTGCTGGCAAATATGTATCTGTCATCTTTCTTCTCCTCTTTACGCTAATCTTAATTGTTGTGCGGTGATCGGCCCCTGCCGAATAATGCCGGGCGGTTCAACAGCGCAATTGAGTACGGTGGAAGCCATGCCGCCCGGGCACTGGCCACCATCCAGAATGTAATCGACATCCCCGCCCAGCTCCTCCGCCACCCATGCTGCGGTGTCTGGTGCCGGGTTACCGCTACGGTTCGCACTGGTGGTGGCCAGCGGGCGGGCTGCGAGATGCAGCAACTCGCGGGCGATATTGTGGTCGGGGATGCGCAGCCCCACGGTATTGCCGCCCCCGAGTACCAGCTCCGGCAAATCAGGACGCGCAGAGAGGATAATGGTGAGGGCACCCGGCCAGAATTTCTCCATCATCTCCAACGCATATAACGAGGCGCTGGCCGCTGCCAACTCCCATTGTGAGGCTGCCGCAAGCATGATGATGAGTGGCATATGCGCCGGACGGCCCTTGATGGCATATATCCGACGCACTGCTGCTACATTGTTCATATCGCACGCCAGCCCGTAGACAGTGTCGGTGGGGAAAGCCACCACACCACCGTCACGGACAATGCGCGCCGCCTCTATGACGGATTTACCCATATTTTTACGCCCAGTAAGCCGCGCCGGGCTTCTCGCTGATGATGCAGTTCTTCACAAACCAGACTGCTTTGCGGAAGCCTTCGTCGATACTCATCAGGCTGTCTTCATGCTCGATGGAGAGTGCCCCATCATAGCCCACCATGCGCAATGCGCTGACGATGTCTTTCCAGGTGGTGGCGGGGTGCCCGTAGCCGGCGGTGCGGAATACCCAGGCGCGGTTGATCTCATCCGCATAGTTTTTCGTGTCCAGCACGCCGTTGGTTTTGCTGTTTATCTCGTCGATTTTGCAATCCTTCACATGGAAATGGAAGATGCTATCACCCAGTACGCGGATGGCGTAAACCGGATCAACTCCCTGCCAGAAGAGGTGGCTGGGATCGAAGTTGATGCCAATATTCTTTCCACAGGCGTTACGCAGGCGCAGAGCTGTCTCCGCGCTGTACACCATGAAGCCGGGGTGCATCTCCAGTGCGACGCGCACGCCCTTAGATTCCAGCAGCGCGTTCTGCTCTTTCCAGTACGGGATCGCTACCTCGTCCCATTGGTATTTGAGAATCTCGGTAAAATCCGGTGGCCAGGGGCAGGTTACCCAGTTAGGATACTTCGCGCCGGGATGATCGCCCGGGCAACCGGAGAAGGTCACCACGGTGTCGATGCCCAGCATTGACGCCAGTTCGACGGTCTTCACAAAGACATCATGATCCTTCTTCGCAAAGGCAGCATCCGGATGCAGTGGGTTGCCGTGGCAGCTAAGTGCAGAGATCGTCAAACCGCGGTCGGTGATCAGCTTCTTCCACGCCAATGCTTTGCTCTTATCCGCGACCAGTTCATCCAGCGGGCAGTGTGCGCCCCCCGGATACGCGCCGGTGCCGATCTCGATGGCCTCACAGCCGGTCTCGACGATGTAGTCCAGTGCTTTCTCCAGCGGTAATTGGCTGAAGAGCACCGCGAATACTCCAACTTTCATCTTTATATCCTCCCGTAAGTTCGCCCGTGAATTACCGGGCTGAAATTAAAATGCGATCTTCCCATAAGTTACCAGCTTAACCGGTGAAAATCCTGCCAGAATATTGCAATATGAAAAAAATTTCTGATATTCATGGTATAATTGGATGAGGTAGGTATTATGCGGTATTTGTGCCTGATAGTCGCTATATTTCTTTGCGTTGTTGCCGTAGCTGCGGAGAACAGACCATCCGTCGCTACTGTTCCCCCACCCTTGCCGGTGGCAACTCTCACCCCCATGTGGACGACCACACAATTCACCGGTCTGGATGAGGTAGAGAGCGAGATACTGCGCATGACCAACGAGGCGCGTGCCAGAAAAGGCTTACCTGCCCTGGCGGCAGATGAGCGTCTGCGCACCGCTGCCCGCCAACATAGCCAGGAGATGAGTGAAAAAAAATACTTCGAGCATGAATCCACCGAGGTAAAATGGCACACCCCGGCACAGCGTTGCTACCTTGCTGGTTTCTGGAGTCAGGTAAGTGGAGAGAATATCGCCATGCTGGAAATTAAGGGTATACTGACACCAGCATGTCCCAATTTCGCCACACCACAGCAGGTTGCACGCCGACTGGTCGATAACTGGCTGAATTCCCCACCGCATTACAAAAACATCATGAACCCGGAGTACAAACTCCTGGGGGTTGGCGCATCATTGAAAGACGATAAGGTGAATGCCACGCAAGAATTCGGCAAGGAACTTACTATCATCGAGAAAGCGACACTGACTCCCTACACGGGCGAACAGGTGGCGGTGGAGTTTAAGATAAAGGCGAAACCGGGACTGGAGCTTAATTTGTGGGTGAACCAGGCCTTCCGTCAGACATATATTGCCCCAGACAAGGACGTGACGGTCACCACTTATCTATCGCGCAAATGCGGCCTGAACACCTGCATCTTCGCCGTGGGCAGCAAGGCAGCATTCCAGACGAAGGTCGACACCGATGCTGATCAGCCGGTAGTAAAGCTGGACAACTACTTCCGTGACCCGGAAATCAGTTTTCAAGAAGCAAAGACCGCCATCGTGCCCACAAATGGATTAAAATTGCAGGTAGCCGCCACAGTACCACCCGGTACCGGCGATGTGACCATCACCTGTAATGATGAATACAAGCTCATCCTGACCCCGGACAATGCAAATAAGATCAACTTCAACCTGGATCTGCCCCAGAGCGATAAACCATACCGCATCGGCGTCTATCGTGGAGGCGTAGGTGAACACTTGCTCTTCATTGATACTACGAAACCACTGATTGAAGCTTTCCAGGGACGCCCATAGCAGCGAACCCCGGATAAAATCCGGGGTTCGCTATCGGAAACTATGACCTTCAAGCCTGCAGTTAGTTTACAGTTCCCACCACAGCACCAGCGCCATCGACCAGCAGGTCGTTGGCCTCAATTACCTTGGCAGTAACTGTTAACTGGGTGGCAGTGGAAGTCGCTCCGTTCACCTTATCAACCTTCACGGTGCCCTTGTCAGCATTCTTATCCACGCCGGTGACTTCACCAGTCAGCGGGTTCATCTCCGCAGCATATACGTGATACGTCGTACCGGCTGCCGCACCCTTTGCGGTGAAAGTGATCTGCTTCAAAGCAACTTCGCCCAGGCTGATCTCGTGAATCTCACCATTATACGTAGCAATTATCTTACCATTGCGTACCAGCAAACTGGAAGAAGTTCCCAGCTTGTTCTGCTCGGTAGCCACCAGCATACGCGCCTGCTTCTTGGCGATATCGAGCAGATAGATGCCACCGGTTTTTTCTTCGCCAGCGACGAATGCGACGATCTGGTCTTTCGCCAGTGTATCCAGCGCTAGAATGGCATATACCTTCTCTGGCAGGAAGTCGAGTTTCACCGTGGCCAGAGTGGTGGTATCTACCGCGAAGGCATAGCTCTTATAGAGCATTTTCTTGGCATCCTGATCGGTAAAGTTTCGCTTGACCAGCAGATAATCACCACTAATATGTGCGGAAACACCCGAGGTGGTGAATTTGCCAGTGTAGCGCGTGGGCAATTCTGCCGGTGTGCGACTTTCTGGCGAGCCGCCAGTCACATCTCCGGCGCCTGCTGCGGGGTTACCACCTGGCATCACCATTCCCGGAGGCATGCCCGGGATACCGCCGGGGAATCCAGGGATTCCCGGGATAGCCGGAATTGCTGCCGGGGGATTACCTGCTGCTGGCGGAGCGCCATTCTCCGGGACATCCTTGCCGCCACTCACGCCACTGGCACCTACCGGCAAGCGTTTGGAGTTCAGCTTCTCATCCAGAATCCATAGTTCACCAGCGCGGGTAACATCATTCTGCGCTTCATAGACGATGCACTTGCCATCAGCAGTCCACATCGTGCCAATGCCCTTTACTTTCGATATCGGCACGGATTTTTTCGTTTTCGTCAGATAGACGCGCATCTCAGGGGAAGCCATTCCCGGGCCACCCATGAGCGCGCCGAATGCGCCCATATTCATCTCCGGTCCAACAACATAAACGCACTTGGTACCATCTGCCGTCATATTAGCTGATAACACCAGGTTATTCTCATCTTTGGTATTTTTACTGGCTTCTACCAATGCGGTTACTACTCCGGCAGCATCACTGGTGAGGACACGTACATCGGAGGGGAAGCATACCGTCTTTTCGTCATCTGTCACCGAGACGCTCCAGCGCTGATTGAGCATTCCCGCCATCGCGCCCAGCAAACCACCGAACATGTTCTCCATGCCGGCGATATTAGCTGGGATTTTGACATCCACTTTGCTGACTTTCTTCGCCTGGCGATCCCATATGTAGACGGCATTTTCGCCCTCAGTGAAAATGAGAATATTAGCAGTATTGCTGGCCCCCGCCAGGTTCTTCAACTGCTCATTGTCATTCTCCGCAGTCAGCACGTCGTTTTTGGTTATAGACGCCGTGTCATAGTTCACCGCCTGTGCTACACCGACTGTCAACAAAAGTAACAGTAACATGGCGAGCAGGCACTTGCCGGGGTGTTGTTTCATTTGATTCTCCTTCCAGGTAATAAAACGTAGCTACTATTTTCGGCGATAGACAGACAATTCCTGCGTACTGCCATAACAATTTTTCCTATGTGCCAAAAATGCAACCTCTCGACTGGAATTTAGCTACAAAAGAGTATACCCCCATTCCTGTTAAAGAAACGGGGGTACAATCTCCTATTTCAATCTTCCGCTATGATTCCTACCAACCGCGTTTGGCCATACGCTCATTTTCCGGGATGGCGCTCATCTCCAGGCCGCGCATGGGGACGCCGAGACCGGCTGATATCTCCACCAGCATCTCTGGCTTGTCAAAGAAGGTGGTGGCATCCACCATCGCCTTCGCACGTTTCGCCGGATCACTGGATTTGAAGATACCACTGCCCACGAAGACTGCTTCGGCACCGAGCTGCATCATCAATGCGGCATCTGCGGGGATAGCCACGCCACCGGCGGAGAAGTTCGGCACCGGTAATTTGCCGTGTTTGTGGATATATAGGATCAAATCCAACGGTGCAGCCAGTTCTTTCCCAACCACCATCAGTTCATCCTCGCGCATTGCCTGGATACGGCGCATATCGCTCTGCACGGTGCGCATGTGGCGTACTGCTTCTACGATATTGCCGGAGCCCGCCTCACCCTTAGTGCGGATCATCGCTGCACCTTCGCCGATGCGTCGTAGTGCTTCGCCCAGGTCACGACAACCGCAGACGAATGGCACCTTGAAGCCATGCTTCTCGATATGATAGCGATCATCAGCAGGGGTGAGTACTTCGGATTCGTCGACGAAGTCCACGCCCATCGCTTCAAGGATCTGTGCTTCGACGAAATGCCCGATGCGGGCCTTCGCCATCACCGGGATCGTCACTGCAGCCATGATCTCCTTGATCATCTGCGGATCGCTCATGCGTGCCACACCGCCCTCGGAGCGGATATCTGACGGCACGCGCTCTAGCGCCATCACGGCTACCGCGCCGGCATCCTCAGCGATTTTTGCCTGTTCGGCATTGGTGACGTCCATAATCACCCCACCCTTTAGTTGCTCAGCCAGCCCTACCTTGGTCTGCCATGTAGATTTATCACTCATAACGTCTATAACCCTCTTTTACTACCCGAATAGTCGGGAATATACTATGTATTGTAATTGTTCTGGGGATGAAAGTCTACCCATGGGATTTCATTCACCTCCTCATCAATGAACAGACCTTCTCTGCTTTCGATATTTCACACCCGTGCCCTTTTCATGGTAATATTAGGACAGAAGGTAGATTATCCATGCCTAAAGTAATTATTGATAGTGAGAAGTGCAAAGCGTGTCAGTTATGCATTGAATTCTGTCCGCAGAAATGCCTGGGGATTGGCGAAGAGCTGAATTCACGCGGCTTTCACCCGGCAGCAGTACTGAAACCGGAGAATTGTACCGGTTGCCGTATTTGCGCGTTGATGTGCCCGGACGTGTGCATAGAAGTATACCGCGACAGCAAAAAGGCGGTTGTTTGATGAGTAAAAGACAATTGATGAAGGGGAATGAGGCCATCTGCAAGGCGGCAATGGACGCAGGCTGCTCCTGTTTTTTCGGCTATCCCATCACCCCACAGAATCAGGTCCCCGAATATCTTTCCGCATTGATGCCCGCCGCCGGGCGAGTATTCTTGCAGGCGGAGAGTGAAGTTGCGGCCATCAACATGGTCTACGGCGCGGCATCTACCGGAGTGCGTGTGATGACCTCCTCCAGCAGCCCCGGCGTGAGCCTGAAGCAGGAGGGTATCTCTTATATTGCCACAGCAGAATTGCCGGCGGTGATAGTCAATGTGCAGCGCGGTGGCCCCGGCCTGGGCAACATCGCCCCGGCTCAGGGAGATTATTTCCAGGCGACGCGCGGCGGCGGCCACGGCGACTACCGCACCATGGTGCTGGCACCGGCATCGGTGCAGGAGATGTACCAGTTTACCCGCGACGCCTTCGACCTGGCGGAGAAGTATCGCAACCCGGTGCTCATCCTCGCCGATGCTATCCTCGGGCAGATGATGGAGCCGGTGGAGATCACCCAGCCACCCATCCCCGTGCCCCCGCCGCTTCCCTGGGGGACACGTGGCACACGCAAGGGTAGCCGTACCACCGTTAATACGCTCCTCATCAACCCGGTTGATCTGGAAGAGATCAATATCCGCCTGCAGGAGAAATATGCGCGCATGGCCGAGGAAGACCTGCGCTGGGTGGAGGATATCCCGGTGGGTGCGGAGTTGCTCTTCGTTGCCTATGGTAGTTCGGCGCGTATCTGCCAGTCAACTATTGATATGCTCGCGGAACGTGGCATCATCGCCGGGCTGTTCCGCCCGCAGACTCTCTACCCCTTCCCCTATGCAGCATTAAAAGCAGCAGCGCAGAAGGTACAAAAAGTGCTGGTAGTGGAGTTGAGCGCCGGGCAGATGGTGGAAGATGTACGGCTGGCGATTGAGGGCACCCGCCCGGTGGAGTTCTACGGGCGCACCGGAGGATCGGTTTTCACCCCTGATGAAGTGGCTGACGCGGCGCAACGCGTAATGGGCAAATGAACGGAATAACACCATGACGATAGAAATTAACAGCGAAAAAGTATTCTCCCGCACCGAGGGACTATGCGACGTCCGGCAGCATTACTGCCCCGGTTGCTCACATGGCATCGTCCACCGATTGGTAGGCGAGACATTGGTGGAATTAGGTGTGCTGGAGCGCACCGTGGGCGTCTGCCCGGTGGGCTGCGCCGTCTTCGCCTATGATTACTTCAACTGCGACATGCTGGAGGCCAGCCACGGACGCGCACCAGCGGTAGCCACCGGGGTGAAGCGGGCCGTACCTGACGCGATAGTCTTCACCTATCAGGGAGATGGCGACCTCGCCTCTATCGGCATGGCAGAGATCGTCCATGCCGCAGCACGCAGCGAAAATATCACCGTGATATTCATCAACAACGCCATCTACGGCATGACGGGCGGCCAGATGGCCCCCACCACCCTGCTCGGGCAGGTCAGCTCCACCTCACCGCTGGGTCGTGATCCAAAACGCACCGGATTCCCCATCCGTGTGAGTGAACTACTGGCCACCCTCGACGGTGCCACCTATATCACCCGCCAGACGGTGAACAACCCGAAGGAAGTGCTGGCGACGAAAAAGGCACTCGCGAAAGCCTTTACCACGCAAATCGAAGGCAAAGGCTTCTCGCTAGTAGAGATCCTCTGCACCTGCCCCACCTGGCTGGGGCGCTCGCCGAAGGAATCCATGACCTGGATCGATGAGAAGATGCGCGAAGTATATCCGTTGGGTGTAGTGGTGGATAGGACCGAGACGCGGTGATAATAGTTCAGTCCCCCGGCCTGAAGACCGGGGCTATTCAGACGCGCTCCATGAATGGAGCTTTGTTGAGATTCGCAAAGCCGTTGCTTTGATACCATGGGAAGATATTATAACCACAAAGGGCACAAAGGACGCAAAGAAATTTTTGTGTTCTCTGTGTCCTTTGTGGTTAATATTTCGCATAATGGCAATCAAAGTCGGGTTCACCCGGCGTGTCTGAATAGCCCCGGTATTTATGCCGGGGACTAAGGGTCACAATAACTGTGAGCCAGCTACATCTCCGCCATCTCCACCTTCACCGGCGCTTGTTTGCCCTTCTTTTCTGATTTGAAGAGGAACAACAGCGGGAAGGTGCAGAGGAAGATGATCACCATAATGCGGAAGGCGTCTTCATACGCCAGCACGGCAGCTTGCCCCTGGATAGTCTTATCAATTAGCAATAAGGCCTGTTGCTTTGCTGTCTCCAAAGAAGCACCCTTCGACATCAGGTACTGTTGGATATAGGACAGGCGTAACGTTGCGGTAGGATTGTAGACGTTGACATACTCCAGCAAGGCGTGGTGGTGATAGGTCATACGATTACTGGCGTAGGTGGAGAGAAAAGCGATACCCGCACTGCCTCCCAGTTGCCGCGTCAGGTTGAAGAGCGCCGTACCCTCCGGTATCTCATTCCCCTTCAGATCCTGCAGTGTTGCCATCGTCAACGGGACGAAGAGGAAGCCCATGGAGGCACCGCGGATGATCAGCGGCCAGAACATCTGGTCATTGCTGAATTGCAGCGTCATGCCACAGAAGTAAAGCGTGGCCCCGGTCATCACCGTTAGCCCGAAGGCAGTCATCACCGCCGGAGATATCTTGCCCGTCATCTTCCCGATGAAGGGCATCAACACACCCGCAGCCAATGCCGCCGGCATGAGCATGAGACCGGTTTGCTGTGCAGTATAATGCAACAACTGCTGCATGAAGACTGGCAAAAGGAACATCCCGCCCATAAGGCCAAAACCGAGTACCGTGCTGAAAATCGATCCTGCGGCAAAACTGCGATGTTTCAACACCCTCAGGTTAACCACCGGGGAAGGCGTATGTAACTCCCAGATGACGAAACTGGTGATACACGTGACTGCAGCGATGGTGAGCCATACAATGAGCGACGAATCGAACCAGCCCTCCTTATTGCCCTTCTCCAGCAGGGTCTGCAACGAACCCAGCCCGATAGTCAATAAGACAATGCCGAGGAAATCAATCTTATTGCTGCGTTTTTCGCCAGCGTGGCGTGAATCATGCAAATAGAGCATAGCGAGGATGATGGCGGCGATGCCGATGGGCAGATTGATGTAGAAGATCCACGGCCAACTGAAGTTATCGATGATCCAGCCACCGAGTGTTGGGCCAATAGTAGGCCCGATGATGACGCCTAACCCGAACACTCCCTGCACCAAACCTAGTTGCGCCGGCGGAAACACCTGCATAATGGTGGCCTGTGCTGTGGAGATGAGCGCAGCGCCGCCTATTCCCTGGACGATGCGGAAAAAAACCAGCATATTCAATGAAGTGGCCATGCCACAGGCGACTGATGCGACAGTAAAGAGCGCCATAGAACCAACGAGATAATAACGGCGACCAAATACCGAGGATAACCAGCCAGTCATTGGCAAGACAATCACTGAAGCCAGGATATATCCGGTTGACACCCAACTGATCTGATCAAGAGTAGCCCCCAGACTACCCATCATGGTGGGCACCGCAACATTGACGATAGAGCTATCTATCATCTGCATCAAGGTGCCCATCATCACCGCTGCTAGAATTACCCAGCGTTCGGAGCTGGAATAGAAGGTATACTCCGCAGCATGTTGTACATCCGCCTTGCTCATCAGCGTGTTGCCACGGATACAGACACGGACATCCCCGCACGTAAGCGCTCATATCCGGGTTGTTTCTCGTTGATCGCCAACTTCACTGGAATGCGCTGCACCACTTTGGTGAAGTTACCCGAGGCGTTATCTGGCGGCAATAGGGCGAATGTTGCACCTGTTGCGGCAGAGATGCTGTCAACCGTGCCGGAGAATTTCGCTTTCCCCAACGCATCAACATCAAACTCCATCGCCTGCCCGATGTGCATATTCATCAGTTGTGTCTCTTTGAAATTGGCGACAATCCACAGCTTATCTGTCTGCACTAGCGCCAACAACGGTGTACCGGGAGCAACTAGCGCTCCAACAACTACAGATTTTTCGCCCACCATACCATCCACCGGAGCGTAGATGCGAGTGTTGTTAAATTGAATCTGTGCCGCCGTAACTGCTGCCTGCGCCTGTTCAACCTTAGCCAGCGCCTGCGACTTTGCATTATTGCTTAAGGCAATCTGTGTCGGCCTGGTGTTGGCCTGATTTACCTGGCCCCGTGCCTGCGCTGTTTTCGCTTTCGCCTGGGCGATAGTTTCCCGTGATAGATTCTTCTGTGCTTCTGCTTGAGCAATATCACTGGCCGCAATATTTATCTGCCCTTCTGCTTGTATTACTGCCTCTTTCGCAGCATTCAATTGCTGCACATTGTTTTCGAGGTTCGCCTGGGCGATCTTATCACTGGTTTGCATCTGGTTAGCCATCTGCTCACTTACCGCACCAGATTTCAATAACTCCTGATATCTGTTGGCATCATCATGTGCTTTCTCCGCAGATGCTGTGGCCGAGTTGACCCCGGCATTTGCCGCACTCACACGTGCTTGTGCGGCAGTTAATGCTGACTCGGCGATGCTCTTTGCCAGCAACGCTTTTTCATAGGCGGCAGAAGTACGGCTGGTATCCACGATTGCACTATTGACTCCGCTCTCTGCCTGCCCCAGCCCTCCTTGCGCCTGTTGCAATTGCGCCTGGGTATTCATGGTGGTGAGGTCGACACTGATTCCAGCACCTTCTGCTTGTGCTACGGCAGCATCCAGATTCGCTTTCGCCTGATCCAGAGTTGCACGGTAGCTGGCATCATCAAGCTGAACCAGCAGGTCGCCCTTTTTCACGATTTGGTTGTCTGCCACCAGCACTTTCTGCACAGTTCCACCCACCTGCGGGGCGATACTGGTAATCTCAGCCGTGAGATAAGCATCATCGGTAGTTATGTGTGTCGAAGCATATTGCCAGTATCGGAAACCCACTACCGCTCCAACAAGTAATACCGCGATGAATATGATGCCAACCAGCGGACTCTTCTTCGGAGCTACTACTACATCATCCTGTTCTTCAACTGCCTCGTTAATACTATTATCCATTTCCTCAACTTCCAGTGCTGTTTCGACATCCGCACTTGCGAAATCAACAACATCACCACTCATTTTTTTCTCTTTTTTGTCCTTATTTCCCATTATCCGTTCCTCCGTCAGTATCACCTGTCAAAATAGAGTTTGTTTTCACCGACATCAACGAGTCCTTCAGCAGAATCATCGCATGATGTATCTGTGACTTTTCTTCCGCTGTGCGGTTAATCAACGCCCTCCCGATGAAATTCGTAACTCGAGTATTAGCATCGCGCAACACCGCCCCGCCATCTTCCGTTACATCCAGGCGCGCTCGACGACGATCATCATCACATACCTGATGCAATACCAGATTACGACGCACCAATACATCGAGAATTCGCGAAGCAGATGAGGCAGTAAGATCAAGCGCGTCCTTCAATTCAGACAGCGATACACCGGGGTTCATGAAGATAAACGCCAGAGCGCGAAACTGCGTTACGGTGATATCAGCCGGTTTCTGCCTGCGCCATTCCGAGCGAAACAGAAACATCGCCTTCAGTACCGTATCAACTACAACGGCGTTTACTGACATATCATCTTCGTTTGCAACTTGCAATGTTTGCATATTGCAAGTATATACTCAGTAGGATGCATTGTCAAAGCAGGGAATTGGATTACACTATCAAATCGGAACATAATCGCTGAAACAACATATAGGAGCAGAATTTTCATTGACACTTGCCCCTCATTATGCTAAACTTCGTCAAATTGTCGGAAGTATTTTCCGGCTTTTTCCATGATTATCCTGGCGGAGGTGCATAGACATTAACAAACAACTTCGTGTGAACGACCGAATTCGTGTACGCGATGTTCGTCTTATTGACGAAGACGGACATCAAGCCGGCATTGTCTTGACGCGTGATGCGTTGCAACGGGCAAAGGATGCCGGGTTAGACCTGATTGAGGTATCTCCCAATGCTAACCCACCGGTCTGCCGCATAATGGACTATGGAAAATTCAAATATGAGCAGGCGAAGCGTGACAAGGAAGCCCATAAGCGCGTGAAACAGCAAGAGTTAGCGCTTATTCGTCTACGCCCGAATATCGATGATCACGACTTTGAAACAAAACTGAAGAGCACGCGCAAATTTCTTGCAGAAGGCGATAAAGTCCGCATCTTCGTGATCTTCCGCAGCCGCGAATTCTCCCATCCGGAATTTGGCCGGAACCTGCTGCAGAAGTTCGTTGACGGGACGGCAGACGTTGCCAATGTCGAGAAAAATATCGGTATGGAAGGACGGCAGATGAGCCTGGTGATTGCACCGAAACCAGCCGTTGTGCTTGCGAAACCGCCCAAAGAAGCTAAACCGAAGGCACCTGCGGCAGCCCCGGAGCCGACTGCAATGGCAGCCGCCCTGGAAGTCGCTGGAGCTACTGCGGTCGAAGAGAATTAGTATTCACTATCTTCACCTGCTGGCATTAGTATGTCAGTAGGTGTTTATATGATAAATGTAGGCAATAAGCCTGGAAAGGAGTGTCAGTACCGTGCCCAAGAATAAGATGCGCACCCGCAAATCTGCGGCCAAACGTATGGAGTATACCGGAACCGGCAAAATCAAGTTCAGATCGAACTTCAACAGCCACTTACTCACCCGTAAAAGCTCCACGCGCAAACGCAATTTGCAAATGGCAAAGATTCTCAGCCCCGACCTGGCGGCTGGCGTGAAGACTATGTTACCTTACGGTCAATAGTCTCACTGAACAAGTGCCCTACCCTATGGTATGGGCCTCCGTAACCCCGGAGCTTAACTCCGGTGGGATTCGAGAAAGGATAGAAAAATATGCCTCGCGTAAAACGTGGGATGACCACCCACAAACGCCATAAACGCATCCTCAAAGATGCATCCGGATACTGGGGCGGACGTCACCGCCTGATCAAAACAGCTAAAGAAGCTGTGATGAAAGCTCTTGATGACGCTTTCCGCGGTCGTAAACTTCGCAAGCGCGATTTCCGACGCCTGTGGATCGCCCGTATCAACGCCGGATGCCGTATGCACGGCCTGACCTACAACAAGTTCATCTTTGCCCTCGGCAAAATGGGCATGTTAGTGAATCGCAAGATGCTCTCCGAAGTCGCCATCAACGACCCGCAGTCCTTCGCCACCCTGTGTGAGAAGGCCAGCGCTGTTCTGGCAGGCTAAACGAAGCTCTTACTATAAACGAAAAATGGCGTCTTCCCTGCGGAAGACGCCATTTTTGTATCTCATATTTGTCCGTACTACCGGTCTTAGTATTGCACTGCTGAGCGATAATGCTGCAGGATATAGGCGATGCCTGCCTTCATCTCCGGCATGGTGATAGTGCCACCGCGCAAATCTTCAATCTGGAGTAGTTTAGTGATCTGCTGGAAAAGGTCACGCTGCTGCATGCCTTGCTTGGCCCAGCGATCGATATCCTCCAGCAGACGCCGATGCCTTATCGCCGGGATCTCTTCTACCAGCCGATGTACCATCTCGGTAACTTCGTCTATCGATGAAGTGGTACACTCGTTGATAGAGTCGTTTCCGATATAGCAATACTTCTGCACCTGGTAATGGTAGGTGATGTTGATCTGATTGGTGGATCCACCGGGCACCTCATAGACGATGGCCAGATTATCGGTGCCTCCATCGGTATCCCAATGCGTCAACTCAGAACGAAGGTTCCCATAGGACACCTGGTGTTGATGCCGTTTCAATATTTCGTTAATCGCTTCGAAACGATTACCTATTATTTCACTTGTTGAACAGGTCATATACTGCCTGACTTCCGTTTTTCTGGCATTGTATCATGCCTCGTAAAACTTGATTATTCTAAAAACTATTTAGGCTCGATCATCAGGCGGATTGCCGTGCGATCTGCGCCGTCAACCTGCAAATCTGTAAAAGCCGGACGGCAAATCAAATCCACCCCTGACGGAGCCATGAAGCCACGTGCAATCGCCAGTGCCTTCACTGCCTGATTCAACGCCCCTGCCCCGATAGTCTGCAGTTCTGCTGCGCCCTTCTCGCGAATGACGCCCGCCAATGCTCCAGCCACCGAATTCGGGTTTGACTTAGCCGATACTCTCAATACATCCATGGTGCACTCCTCTGTTAATTACTGCGATTATTTTACGATGCCCAAATAGGCTTTTGATAATTTTACCGTATTGTGGGTAATCACTCAATACTAATTACTGCTAAATACTACACCTTTAATGTAAATGTACTGCTTATCATACATCCGTATTTGCCCGAAAGCACATGCTGATAAACCGTCTCTACGTTCATTTTGCCCTACATCAAGATTAAACTCTGGTTAAGTCGCCAATTCTCAGTCGATCACCTCGACCAACCTTGTTATTATACCAGCTTTTCCACTGGTGTCGTCTATCTCAATCAATACCGCATTTATTATCACCGGTCCGTCGGCCAAATCAAATTTCGCCGGCATATGAGTGAGGAATTTCTGCAGGACAATATCTGTTTTTACCCCGAGGACAGAATCCCGCGGCCCCACCATACCTACATCGGTAATAAACGCCGTACCTTTCGGCAATATCCGTTCGTCTGCGGTCATTACATGCGTATGTGTGCCTACTACTGCCGATACCTGGCCATCCAGCATCCATGCTAACGCAGCCTTCTCGCTAGTTGCTTCCGCGTGGATATCTACTAATATACAATTCGTTTGCTCTTTTAGCAATGCTACCAGTTCTTTTGCCTTCTGGAACGGATCATCCAGCGGCTCCATGAAGGTACGTCCCAGCAGATTAACCACCGCCAACCGTACACCTCCCACCCGGTATATTCCATATCCATAGCCTGGTGTACCATGCGGATAGTTGGCGGGGCGAATTATTCGCGTCTCAGCCTCCAGCAACGCGAGTGCTTCCTTCTTGTTGAAGGTGTGATTGCCAAGTGTCAGTACGTCTACTCCGGCACCGAACAACTCTTCCGAAGCGGTCGGCACGATGCCTTTCCCGGCAGCGGAGTTCTCCCCATTGGCGATAATTATATCGGAGCTGTACTTTGACTTCCAGCGTGGCAACACAGTTGTCACTGCCGTCCTGCCAGGACGCCCGATTATATCGCCAAAAAAAAGGATTCGCACTTATACCTCCGAACTTCAATACTATAGTTCTACCCGTTACAGGCATCTTCCTGCAACCGGGGTGACCTTTGCTATCAATGTATGTATAATTGTATGGTTATATAGTTGACAACGGTGGGTAGTATGAGTAATATTGGCATTAAGGAGCATATTATGAAGCTTTTGATAATCGGTGGAGTCGCCGCAGGGACGAAGGCAGCGGCTAGAGCACGACGCGAATACCCGGATGCCACGGTTACTATCGTCACGCAGGACGACTATGTTGCCTATGCTGGGTGCGGGCTACCCTACTTCGTCGGGGGTGAGATAACCGAAGCGCGTGAGCTTATCGTACGCACCCCTGATGAGTTCAAGCATGAAAACCGCATTGACGTACTCACTCGCCACCAGGCGACTGTGATTGACGCTACCGCGCACACCGTCACCGTGCGCGATCTGAATAACGGCACCGACATCGTCTTCCCCTACGATAAACTTATCATCGCCACCGGCGCACTACCACTTATCCCCAATATCCCCGGAGCTAACCTGAAGCGCATCAGCACGGTGCGCGGGCTGAATGACGCGCTGAAAATACGCGCCATGCTGGACACCGGCAAAATAAAAAATGCCGTGGTGGTAGGTGGTGGCTTCATCGGGCTGGAGATGGCGGAGAACCTCTCTCGCCGTGGTGTACAGGTGGCAGTTATCGAGTTGAAGGACGCTATTCTGCCTGGCTTCGACCCGGAGATCGCAGCGCTGGTGGCCAAGCAACTACGCGAGCATAACGTGGCGGTATACACTGGTGAGGCTCTCACCGAGATCATCGGCAATGCAGCAAGTGAAGCTACCGAGGCCATCACCACCGGACGACGCCTGCCGGCAGACATGGTAATCTTCGCCGCCGGTATCAAACCGAACACCGCCGTGGCTATCGCCGCCGGTATAGACGCTGACCCGCGTGGGATGATCCTGGTTGATGAATACCTGCACACTAATCTGCCCGACATCTTCGCTGTCGGCGACTGCGCCTCGGTGCGTAACCGCCAGACCGATGCCGACGTATTCTCCCCACTGGGCAGCACCGCCAACAAAACCGGCCGGCTGGTAGTGGCTAATCTCTTTGAGGACACCGAGAAATTCTCCGGGGTGCTGGGCACCACTATCGTACGCCTCTTCGACTACCATGCGGGCCGCACTGGCCTGAGTACGCAGGAAGCTAAAGATGCGGGCTACGATGTGGAGACTGTGCTCGTGCCTACCCCCGATCGCGCACATTATTTCCCTGGCAACCGCATGATTATCACCAAACTTATCGCCGACCGCGCGACGCATAAACTGCTGGGGGCACAGGTAGCGGGCACCGGTGTGGTGGACAAGCCGATCGACACGCTCTCCGTCGGCATTGCCATGGGGATGACTATCGAACAGCTCTCCGGCATGGATCTGGCCTACACACCGCCCTTCGCCTCCGCGCTCAACTCCAGTATCGTCGCCGCTAACGTCATGCTCAACAAACTGGCGGGCAAGGTGCGCGGTGTATCGCCGTTTGACCTGAAGCTGAATGACCCGACGTTACAGCTACTCGATGTGCGCACCGAACCGGAGTTTATAATCAGCGCTATCCCCGGAGCGATAAATATCCCGATAGAAGAATTACACCCGCGTATCGGCGAATTGGATCCGACTCGCCCCACGGTGGTGGTCTGCAAGGTAGGCCGTCGTGCCTATGCTGGTGCACTGGAACTAAGCCGCGCGGGCTTCACCGATGTGGCAATACTGGATGGTGGTATGACCGCCTGGCCCTACGAAACCGAATAGGAGGAAACTACAATGGCTGAATATTCCCTCAATTGCCGTGGCATGCAGTGCCCCGGCCCGATCATGCAGCTCTTCACCCAGATGAAGACCGCGCAACCCGGCGACGTGGTAACCATCGTCGTCACCGACATGGGCTTCCGCAAAGATATCGATGCCTGGTGCCGCAAAACGAAGAACACCCTCGTCAGCATCGAGGAAAAAGATGGCGTCATCACCGCCGTCGTGCGGAAAGGTGAGTAACCATGTCGGAAGATAAAAAAACGATCATCGTCTTCAGCGGCGACCTGGACAAAGCGATGGCGGCGATGATCATCGCGCGTAGTGCCGCCGCCATGGGCAACGAAGTAACGCTCTTCTTCACCTTCTGGGGGCTAAACCTGCTGCGCAAGCCGGAGCCAGTGTCGGTGAAGAAGAACATCCTTGAGGCCATGTTCGGCTGGATGATGCCGCGCGGACCGCAGAAGGCCAAGCTCTCGCAGTTGAACATGGGCGGGCTGGGCACCGCCATGATGCAATACGTGATGAAGACGAAAAACGTGCCCACGCTGGCGGAGATGATCGCCGAAGCCCAACAGTTCGGCGTAACCTTCATCGCCTGCACCATGAGCATGGACGTGATGGGCATCCACCAAGAGGAACTCATTGATGGCATTGAACTCGGCGGGGTGGCCACCTACCTGGGCGCCGCCGACGATGCCAACGTCAATTTGTTCATTTAAACTCTTCGCAGGCGGTTGATAACATTAATATTTCCGTTGACTACTCATACACCTGTATGCTATATTAAACAGGTCGTCGGGGCGTGGCGCAGCTTGGTAGCGCACCAGTATGGGGTACTGGGGGTCGGAGGTTCAAATCCTCTCGCCCCGACCAATTATTCTAATTGAAGATTTCCCACGTGTAACCCTTCAGCAATGGAGGGTTTTTAGTTAGAGACAATGTGGATCCGAATGCCTCTACCTAACATTCCAAGCGATATTGGATAACATGTGGCACCGGTCACACTTGAAATCAAAGATATGCCATGGTTCGTCGAGTCGCCACTCTCCATTACACACCGGGCAGGTACGTGCCAGTTCTTGCTTGCGACTTCTGGCACTCCCTCCTCGGTAAAGGTAATAATACGTTGGAATACCGGTACTATCGGTTATCCTTTCACTGATATTGCGCCCACGTTTAGATAAACTGCTATCATGTCGTGACATTTCCCTTATCGATGCGCGTTCAAGCGTATTGCATCCCATCTGCAATCTATCGCAACATTGGTGATCAGACTGCCAGCAAATTATGTCATAATACTCTGTATCATACGTCGGTGGAATTTTATATAGTGGTATCGGTAGAAAGCAAGTACCGCATCGGAGCGGTGACTCTAAAGAGACGTAATTAGTGAAGAGAATGTATGATTCATGATGTTGGCACCTGCAAGTTTGAGCATAATCGATATCTTCTCCAATAACCGTAACCTCAGGCCCTACGAATCCTGCTGCATGTAAAGACTCAATACTACTTGTGACATATTCATTCATATGCTGGGTTGCTAATGCATCGATATCAGGTAGCAATACAAAGGACAGACAACGGCTGTCGGTGATAACAATCGGTAATTCGCGGCCACACCTGCCCATTCATACGCATTGTAGCGAGTAGACGATTCACCAACTCTGATGCCGTATCAGCATCAGCCGATTCATTCATAGCAAAAGACATCTGTGCTACGTACATTTTGAAATATCCTTACACCCTTGATTAGAACAATCATAATTTACGGTGGTTCTCGTTATGATGTAAATCGCGCCACAAACGTTCCAATCGTTCCATAAAAAGTCCATAAACGTTCCAATCGTTCCATAAACAGTCCATTATCCGGCCATATCCGGCCATATCCGGCCATATCCGGCCATATCCGGCCATGGCCGGATATTCTATTCACCATCGTCTTTCAGGATATAACTGGTGGCAGATCCTTTTCCTATGACGCGTAAATCACCATGCTTGACAATAAGGGCCATGTCACGGCGTGCTTGGCACTCGCTAACATTATACTCATGCTTGTAAATAGCTACAGTTATCAAACCATGTTCTCGTACATATTCCAACGCCCGCTTCTGCCGTTCATTCAGTTCATCACCATTTGAAATGATGGTACCAGCGAGAGCCCTGAACCGTACAATAAAATTCCCGCTCATCGTGCTAAATTCCGGCTGGCCGATACCGTGTACCTGGCAGGCGGTGATGATGCGTAGCGTTCCGGTACCCCAGCGTTCGATTAGCCCGGCATGATGAAATGCCCCGGCCAGACGCGGATTGCGCGGGTGGGAGGAATGTTCATGGTAGAGCTGCGCGATGGTCAGCTCGGGTGGCAAATTACCGGGATTCCAGACTTCCAGTCTGGAATCATAGATGCGTACCTGCACCTGCATCAACAATAAGGCTTCGCAACGCATCACAAAACCATGTTCTCTGATGATACATCGGATGGTAGTCTCTAGGATATGGACGAATCATTCGACCATACTGTGGCAGAAGACTACAAGCCTGTCCAATGATCTCCGTATACTTAGTATCACCGACTCCCCAAGCACAAATTATTGGTCTATTTAAACCGTTCAGCAATAATGGCAGTTCGGTGCAGCGATATCTCCCGAATAAACTATGAAACTTCCCTATGTAAAACGGGAGCTGTGGTGATTCAATATATCGCATAAACACCCTCTTATCTGGCTCACAAATATCAGATAGATTGATGACACGAAGGTGGTTCCATGGCTGAGGGAAGAATTGTTGCAATGTATTATGGCACGTTGCAAGCATTAATCGCATCATCTGATACTGCGTTGTGTCAGGTAATGCCTCAACGTATGCGATATCACTCACACTGATATTATAGTTACACTGGTGAAAAGATACACAATAACGACCCATACCGTTCACAATGCTACAATGTAAGTATTCGGTAAACCCCATACCATCGAAAACTTACTGCGTTCATAGTAACATCTCCAACACTATCTGTCAATAGCGTAATTTACTCCCTCAAAATTATTTTTCAGCAAATAAAGGTGTTTGTAC
>Ga0194063_10000799_pt1 | contig 21976 bp, 26 predicted proteins | sample SepL3720m_MetaG_FD_155459 | JGI IMG/M metagenome (GOLD analysis project Ga0194063, IMG submission 155459) | Anoxic zone freshwater microbial communities from boreal shield lake in IISD Experimental Lakes Area, Ontario, Canada - Sep2016-L373-20m | ecosystem: Environmental > Aquatic > Freshwater...
GGTGTGGGTGGATGAGGTGGATCCGTTGGGGAGGAAGGCGGGGGAGGCACTGTGGCCTGATAAGTATAATGAGGATGATTTGGAACGGGTACGGATGAGTCTGGGTGAGTATGATTGGAATGCTTTGTACCAACAGCGACCTTACAGCCGACAGGGTGGGATGTTTAAGCGGGATTGGTTGGCGGTGGTGGATGTGATGCCGGAGCGAATTGTTTCAAGGGTACGGTATTGGGATAAGGCGGCAAGCGCGGGGAAGGGGGACTTTACGGTGGGCGTTTTGCTGGCGAAGGCGGCGGACGGGATGATTTTCGTGGAGCATGTGGTGCGCGGGCAGTGGAGCACTTATGAACGGGATAAGGTGATGGAGCGAACGGCGCAAGCTGATTTGCAACGGGTGGGGGCGCAGGTGGTGTTTTGGCAGGAGATGGAACCTGGATCGAGCGGGATCGATAGTGCACAGAGCACGGCGAAGTATGTTTTGTCTAGCGGGATTGCGATTCATAGCCAGCGGGTGACGGGGAGTAAGGAGACACGGGCTAATCCGTGGAGTTCGGCTTGTGAGGCGGGGATGGTGAGGCTGTTGCGGGCGCCATGGAATGCGCAGTTTGTGGATGAACATGCGGCGTTTCCGAATGGGTTGCATGATGATCAGGTGGATGCGAGTGCGGGGGCGTATGGGCAGATTGTGAGGGGTGGGAAGAGGGTTGCGAGGAGTTATCAGGGATGAAGAGGAGGAAGAATGAATGATTTGGAGTTGGCGTTTGAGGTGTTGAAGAGGAAGGGGGAACGGTATTCGAGACTGTGGGATTATTATGATGGGCGCCATCCACAGCGGTATAACGCTTCGAGACTGGCGGAACTGTTTCGACGGGTGGATGCGAATTTTAGCGAGAATTGGTGCGGGGTGGTGGTTGATAGTGTGCTGGAGCGGGTGAATTTGCTGCGCTTTGTGGTGGGGGAGGATGAGGCGTTGACGTCCAGGTTGGATATGATCTGGAAGGATACGGAGATGGATTTGCAGGCGTGGGATGTGCATTTGGATGCATTGGTGACGGGGGAAGGTTTTGTGATGGCGGGTTTGGATGAGAATGGGGAATTGGAGAGTTATGTAAACGATTCACGGTTGGTGGCGGCGTTTTATGATGCGGAGAAGCCGAACCGGATGCGGATGGCGGCTAAGTGGTGGCTGGATATGAGCGCGGGCGGTTACCGGCTGAATTTGTATTATCCGGAACGGATTGAGTATTATGCGAGTCCGAAGTCGGATTTGCAGACGAGTAAGGCGTTTACTGAATATCAGCCTGCGGCGGAGAATCCGTATGGGTTGATTCCGGTGTTTCACTTTAGAAGGGAGAGACGGGGAGCTATTTCGGAACTGGATAATGTGATTCCGATTCAGGATGCGGTGAATAAGCTGGTGGCGGATATGATGGTGAGTGCGGAGTTTGGGGCGTTTAAGCAGCGGTATGTGATTTCGAATGCGGACGGACTGGGCTCGCTGCGGAATGCTCCGAATGAGGTTTGGACTATTCCGGCCGGGGATGGTGTGGGGCAGGGAAGCACGGCGGGGCAGTTTGAGTCGACTGAGCTGGGGAATTATTTGAGCGGGATTGAGCATTTTGTTAGTGCAATTTCGACGATTAGTAAGACGCCGGGGCATTATTTTTTTAAGAATCAGAGTCATGCGCCGAGCGGGGAGGCGTTGATTGCGATGGAGAGTCCGTTGAATCATAAGTGTCAGCGGATGATTGAGATGATGGGGAATACGTGGGAAGCGGTGGGGAGGTTTTTGTTGGAGACCTACTCGCCAAGAGACCTACTCCCCCAGCCCCTCTCCCTGAAGGGAGAGGGGAGTAAGAAGGGAGAGGTGCGGGCGGTGTTTGAGAAGCCGGAGACTGTGCAGCCACGGACGCGGGCGGAGATAAGGCAGATGAATGTGACGAGCGGGATTCCTCTGGTGACGAGTTTGCGGGATGAGGGTTGGAGTGATTCGCAGATTCGACAGATGGAGTTGGATAAGGATGGGGAACGGCAGGCGCAGCAGACGAGTCTGGCGCAGGCGTTGGTGACGCAGCAGAGGAATTTTGATAGGGGAAGAGCATGAAAGAGACCTACTCCCAACCTCTCCCTAAAGGGAGAGGAGTAAGAGAAGAGGGAGTAAGAACATGATTAGGAAGGTGATATGCCAGAGATAAGTGAACCGGCGGTGGTGAGAGCGATGCGGGAGTACCGGGATGGTATTTTGGCACGGGATGAGCGCCAGATGCGGGATATGACTAAACGATGGTTGACGCTGGAGGATAATCTGGCGGCACAGATTGAGCTTACTGCGCGCCAGGTGGCTGATTTGAAGGCGGTGGGCGGTAATTGGGAGGGGAAGGCACGGATGTTGGACAGGTATAAGACTCTGTTCCAGCAGACGCAGCGGGAGTTGGAGAGTTATGCGGAGTATGCGACTACGGAGGTTTCTCGGGGACAGGCTGAGATGGCGCGGTTGGGGATCACGCTGTCGGCGGAGGCGATTAAGTTAAGCGGGGGGATGAAGTTGGGGACGGCGTTTGACCGGCTGCCGGTTGATGCGGTGTTGGGGATGGTGGGGATGGCAGGGAACGGTCAGCCGCTGGGTGAGTTGTTGAGGTCCAGGGTGAAGGATCCGGCGTTGTGGGAGAAGGTGACGCAGACGTTGATGAATGGTACGGCGTTGGGCTGGAATCCGGTGAAGACTGCGAGGGCGATGGCGGATGATTTGACCGGCGGGTTGCAGAATGCGCTGTTGATTGCGAGGACGGAGCAGATGCGGGTGTATCGCCAGGCGTCTTTGGATCAGGCGGAGAAGAGCGGGGTGGTGAGCGGACATATTCGAATGAGCGCGCATGATGGACGGGTGTGCGCGGCTTGTTTGGCATTGGATGGAACAGTGATTAAGAATGGGGAGGCGTTTGGTGACCATCCAGGAGGAAGGTGCTGCGTTGTGCCGGTGGTGGATATGGCGGATCCACCGAGATGGACGGCGGGGGAGGCGTGGTTTAGGGAGCAGGATGAGGGGATGCAGCGGGATATTTTGGGACCGGGAAGGTTTGAGCTGTGGAAGGATGGGAAGTTGGAGTTTGGGAAGTTGGCGGTGCATACGCATGATCCGGTGTGGGGGGCGGGGGTGCGGATGGCGACGATGGGGGAGTTGGGTTACAGCGTTTCGGATGTACGCGGTTTTTTGAAAGGGGCAGTTAATAAGATTAAGAGTATCATTTTGCCAGGAAAGCAGGTTGCACAAAATAGCGTAGAGGAAACACTCAAGAAATTTGAGGAAGGTATTGTTAAGCAACCCTACGAGTCGGCGATGGCTTTGGATAGCAGCGGGAATGTTATTCTGAAGAAAGATGGAACCAGTGGAAATGTATTTTTTACTGATCCTGAATGTGTATTGATGAAGGACGGTATATTAACTCATAATCATCCGAGTTATGGAGGATCATTTTCGGAAGATGATATTCATTTTTCAATGGGCCACGATTTAGAAGCAATTAGAGCAGTGGGAGATGAGTATCTGCATATTATGACAAGGACGCCAGGAATGTGGGATGAGAATTATTGGAATTCTCAGGCTGTGCAGGATGCTATATATAAAGCTGAAGATGAGGCGTATAAGATATATAAACCTCAATTAGATAATAACTTAATCAGTATGAGAACGTATCAACAAGAACGCACTCATTATGTTTGGAATAAATTTTCTAAGGATTTGGGATGGAATTATGAGAGGCGATTGAGATGATTAACTATTTGTTTCAGGAATTCGAGAAAATCGAATCCCTTTATCGTTGGGATATGGATTGTTATGATCAAATTCGTCTTTCCAAATAACCAAAGGTATGTCATCAAAAGCGGCACATTTATGGAGATGTTGCCTATAAAGGTGATTGTCTAAATCAAAATGGATACAAAATCTACAATTACCGTGAGAAGCTAATAATGATAACTCACCATCAAGCACTTGTATTTTTTTAGCTTTTCTATCTTCTAGTACCCAGCGGATGTATTCATCTGTACCAATTGTAGTTAGGTCAATATTTTCACTCATGGTTATATTATAGCAGAAGAGTTAATTATTTTTATATGATGATTAAAGAGAGTATTTTTTATGGTATTAGTTTGAATTGGATTACATGAGGTTCGCATATTGATAAGCCAATTGACGTGCAAAATTTAATCAGGCGTTGATCGTAGGTGTTGACTTCCGTGATAGGAAAGATAGTAAAGTCGTTTACCCACTGGGCAGTTGCCAGGTGAATAGCATCTTTTGATTTTAATCTCCATCCATTAGAGATAGCGTTTCTGATCAGGTATGCAGCATTCTGTGCAATAACTTGATTGAATTCTATAAGGATAATATCGGTATTTAGCCAGATGCTATTTAATTTTTCTTCTATGTCGGGATCGAGAAAGTTATTTTCTCTTTCATGGCTGGCATGGGTAACTTCAACAATTGAGACAATTGAGGTAATAATTTTCCCTTTTTTGGATACAGTTTCTTCCAAGACCTGTTCGATTATGGAGGATCTGTTCTCTTCATCGTTGATATATGAGAGAAATATACAACTATCCCAGTATAGTGAAGGAGTGTCATTCTTCATCACGTAGGCGCCTTATTGTTTGATCGGAAAGTTCGTCACCTGGTTTCCATGGAAGTAATCCTCTAACGGATTTGAAGCTACCATGCACAGGATCGGGGAGTTTTATTATTTCTTTGATGTTGTGAATTTCAAGAGGACGTGCGGTTTTTATATCACGCATGATCATCCCAGTGACTCTGACATATTTTCCCCATATATCGCGTACGATATTGGATAGTTCTTCGTCAAAGAAGCAAGTGACTGCGCGATCGAATAAGGCATCGTAGAGGATAAATCTCAGATTTTTGCGGCTGGAAAGGGTCTCAACATGACCATTGATAGCGCCAGCCGTGAAAACTTTCGTTTCATCGATTGCTTTTTCGCTGGAGGAAGTGATGTGGAATGTGTCTTTATCTGTAATAAATTCGATAGAACTTATTTTACCATTGAGGATATTGGTGATTGCTTTGGCTTTTTTTACTATTTTATTTGGGTAAGGGATGGGGCGATTGTTTTGTAGAGCGGCACCGATTGCAGCGTAGGCAGCGATTATTTTTTCAACCGTTTCTATATCTGTAGATTTTCCTTCGATGACGGTAGTTGCACTGCCACTTTCAAGTTCAATAATTTCCCATTCAATATCGGCTTTGCTGTCAATTTCATTAGATAAGGCTTTTATGAGTATGTTAAGATTATTTATCGCCTGAGAAAATAATTCCAGCGGTATTTCACCATTCAGCCTGAGGGTTAATTTATCAGAGGTCATATCCATTAAATTATATCAGAAAACGGTTTCTTGGTGATGTTGTATCTAATTATGTCAAGCAGGTAGTTGACAAGGGAACGCGGGAAGGGGTATAATAGGGATACGAGTCAGCAAACCTCTACAACCTCACGGGGCTTTTTTGTTTTCTGTGAGACTATTTATTTATATCTATTTCGGTTGCGGATATGAACCCGCTCAGGTGTAAAAGCCCTGCTAGAGTTTGCTGACTCCCAGGAAACTTGCCTGGGCGGGTTTGTGTTTTAGCACTGGAAGGAGTCAGCAAAATGGAACAGAATGGTAATGTGGTAGCAAGTGGACAGTCAGGAAGTACCCTCACCCCAGGAACCTACTCCCCAACCCTCTCCCTGAAGGGAGAGGGAGTAAGACGGATGGAGACGATGGTGGTGGAGCGTGCGGTTTTGGAGGGGTTGGTGGAGGAGGGGGTTGATTCTCTGTTGGAGTGGTTGAAGAGGAAGGGGGCGCCGGAGATGGTGGTGAAGTATTTTGATAGTTTGTTTGCGATGAATGGTTTGTTGAACAGGTATACGGGGGATGAGTTGCCTGCGATGTTTAATGAGGAGATTTTGCGGAAGGTGGATAGTTTGAAGTGGGGGATTATGTTGTTTGAGGGGGAATGGGATAAGTATGCGGGGAGGGAAATTACGAGTGAGGAATTACGAATTGCGAAGAAGGAGCTGGTTTTTTTTGAATGTTGATTTTTAGAACATAATGTTGTAAAATAGATATGTGAGGGATAAGAATCCCTTTAGTCCTAGAGAAGCGAAAGCCGGGACAGTGCATGTGAGTGCATTGTTGCGGCTTTTTTGATTCTGACCTACTCCCAACCTCTCCCTAAAGGGAGAGGAGAAAGAGAAGAGGGAGAAGAGAAGAGTAACCATGATTGGAAGATTAGCATGATAAGAAGGAGACGAGATGTCTGATACAGTTAGCGCACAAGGTGCGGGTAAGGAAGGCGGGATGCCTACGAATGACAAGGGGAATAGTGTTGAACCCCAAAGTTTTGAGAGCTGGCTGGGAAGCCAGGGCGAGGATGTGCGCAGGTTGTATGATGAGCACACGTCCGGGTTGAAGAGTGCTTTGCAGAGTGAACGGTTGCAGCGGGGCGATTTGGCGAAGCAGTTGCGGGATGCGACGGCGAAGCTGGAGAATGGCTCTTTGGTGCGGTCGGAGTTGGAGCAGACGGTGGCTAAGCTGGATTTGCTGGAGAGACGGGCTTCGTTTTATGAGGAGGCGTTGAGCCAGGGAGTGGCTAATGCTCGGTTGGCATTTTTGGCGGCGCAGGAGAGTGACTCGTTCGAGAAGGGCGGGAAGGTGCGCTGGGATAAGTTGAAGGCGGAGTATCCGGAGTTGTTTGCGAGCGGGAAGCCTGCGGCAACGAATGCGGGTGCGGGTGCGGGAAGCCAGCCTGGGAAGGTGGATATGAATGCGATGATTAGGAGAAGGGCTGGAAGATAAGAACCTACTCCCCAACCCTCTCCCTAAAGGGAGAGGGAGTAAGACCCCAAACCTTCTCCCTAAAGGGAGAGGGAGTAAGACCCCAAACCTTCTCCCTAAAGGGAGAGGGAGGGAAGACAAGACAAGATAAGATAAGGAGAAGAGATGACTGTATATAATAGTTTATTGGATCGGGCGGATGCGGCGGGTTTGATTCCGGTTGAGTATTCGAACGAGATTATGAATTCGGTGGCGAGTGAGACGAGTTTTGTGATGAAGTTGGCGCGACGATTGCGGGATATGAGTGTGTATCAGAAGACGATGCCGGTGATCAGCGCACTGCCTACGGCTTACTTTGTTACTGGCACGAGCGGTTCGGCTGCGTTGAAGCAGACGACTGAGGTGAATTGGAGTAATGTAACCTTGCAGGCGGAAGAGATTGCGGCGATTGTTCCCATCCCGGAACAGGTGTTGGATGATGCCAATATCGATATTTGGGCGCAGGTGAAGCCTCTGATTGCGACGGCGATCGGAACGGCGATTGATAATGCGGTGCTGTGGGGAACGAATAAGCCCACCAGTTGGCCGACTGCGATTGTGACGGCGGCGACTTCGGCAAGCCAGAATCTGGCAGCGACGGCGGCTGGGGATGTGTACGATCATATTCTGGGTGCGACGGGGATCATTGCCAAGGTGGAGGCGTCTGGTTACCAGGTAACAGGGCATCTGGCGCATGTGAGTATGCGGGGTAAGTTACGCGGTTTGCGTGAGACGATCAGCGGATCTGCGACCGGTATGCCGATTTTCCAGACTTCGATGCAAGCGGCTGGGAATTATGTATTGGATGGGGATCAGATTTATTTCATGACGAATGGGGCAGGGAATGCAAGTTATCTGATGGTCAGTGGTCAGTGGGATCAGTTGGTGTATTCGTTACGCCAGGACATTACGTTCAAGATTCTTGACCAGGCTGTGATCCAAGACAGTGCGGGTGCGATTGTGTATAACCTGGCACAGCAGGACATGGTTGCTTTGCGAGTGGTGATCCGCTGCGGTTTCCAGGTGCCTAATCCGGTGAATTGGGTGAAGGCGAGCGGGCAGTATCCGTTTGCGGTGTATACGGCGAGTTAAGAACCTACTCCCCAACCCTCTCCCTAAAGGGAGAGGAAGAAGAGACCAACCCCCTCTCCCTAAAGGGAGAGGGGAGGAAGAGGAAAGAGGAGGAGGAGAAGTGACGGCAACGGCGGCGATGTTAGCACGGTTAAGGCGGATGGTGGATGAGCCGACAACGACGACTTATAGTGATGTTGTTTTGTCGGCGTATATCGAGGAGTATCCTCTGATTGATGAGCGGGGTTTGATTCCGTATTATTTCCGGGTGATTGGTTCGGGTAGTGCGGCGGCACCGGATAAGGTGACAACGACGGGATGGCTGCCGACGTATGATTTGAATGGTGCGGCGGCGGACATTTGGGACGAGAAGGCGGCGGCGGTGGCGGAAGATTTTTCGTTTGATGCGGATGGGGGGAAGTTTAGCCGGAATGAGGTTTTTGAGCAGTATCAGGCGAAGGCGAGAGCACATCGAAGCCGGAAGGTGCCTAAGTCGATGCCGTTGAAGAGCTGGGAGGAGTCGACGAAGGATGGGATGATGGCCGATGGGATCGGGGAATGGATCGGTAATCTGGCGGAGGATTTGTGAACCCTTTTTCGACAGATGAACTGCTACGGATGCAGAATGTGCAATTGGAGAGTATGCCGGATCTATGCGAGTTGTTTACGGCTGGCTCTGCGGTTGGTTCATTGGGAGAGCCTATCCTGACGCATCTGGTTAGCGCGGGTTCATGCCAGTGCGGATTGGATCAAAGTTCGAGCGAAGAGGTTACGCTGGAGAATATGGACGTGATTAAGACGTCGGGTGTGATCCGGCTGCCTTTTGGGACGGAGATCCGAGAGTATGACAAGATCGTGGTTACGAAGCGGTTTGGATTGGAGCCGGACGGGGGATCGGCAAATCAGCAGTATATGGTGACGGGGATGCCACGCCAATCGGTGTCGGGGATGGTGGCGGATGTGATGAAGTATAAGCCGGGGCAGTATAGTTATTGATATGGAAGTAACGATTGAGGGATTTGATAAGTTGATGAGCCAGTTGAACCATCTGGAAAGTAATCTGTCTTATGCCCTGGGAATGGCGGCTTTGGCGGCGGCGAAGACGTTGGAAGCGGAGACGAAGATCACGATCACCAAGAGCAAGCCGAGCGGGAGAAGCTATAAACGGGGAAAGTCGAGGGTGCATATTGCCAGCGCAGCAGGTCAACCACCAGCGGTCGATTTTGGACACTTGAGAAATTCGATTACCAGCCAATTGCTGACTACGAGTAAGACGAGCGCAGAGGCTGAAATGGCGGTTGGGGCTGAGTATGGGCTGGCGCTGGAGAAGGGTACATCGAGGATGCAGCCCAGGCCGTTTGTGGCACCATCCATCCAGGCGGCGAAGATGAAGATGGCTAAGAATGCGAGTATGAAGCTGAAGGAGTATATGGGTAATCTATGATCTTAAAAGGTATGGTGGATAAGTTAAAGACGGATATAACGTCTCTGAGTTACCGGGTATATACGGGTAATTTGCCGATTGCGGAATTCATGGTTTTACCGGCGATTGTGGTTAATCAGGTGACTCCTTCGGTGACGTTGACTGGAGACCGGTTGCACGGCGTTACGAGAAGCCAGGTGTTGCAGACGCGCTGCCAGGTGGATTTGTATGGGAGGGATATGGGTGTCTTGAATGCGATTGCGGGGTCGGCGGCTAATTCGCTGGACGGTTATCAAGGGACGCTGGATGGGACGAAGGTTTTGGGGTGTTTGATGGTGAGTGATATGAATCTGTCCAGATTGGAGAATGATTTGTACCGGCTGTCGCAGGATTATGAGGTGGTCAGCGTATGTTGATCACTGAACCAGTCCAGGCGCTCGAATATATAGTTCACGAGAAGTTTTGGTTGGGGAGTATGAAGCGGTATGCGGATGTTGGGGATGTACTCAGAATGGATTGTCTTACATCCGATATTCTGGTCAAATATAGCGTTCTGATGGCTGTAGCGGGCTTGAAAACGCATGAATACTGGGTGAACCATTACCGGTGTATTGTGGCTAAACCGGAGATTAAGAAGAGTAATGAATTGGTTGAGGCGTTGAAAAATGCGCGCAGGAAAATTAAGTTAGTGGATGTACTGCAAGGCAGCTCACTGCAAGGCAGTGCACTAAAAGAAGGAGAATAGAGATGGGACAAACTTCGGATTATACGAATGCGATTAATGCGTACGTTGGATTTCAGACGGGTACTTCGGCGGCAAGTTTCACGAATGTATCGGGTTTTTCGAATAATGTGACTGTGAGCGGTGGCGATCGGGACAGTGGTGAGGAATATACGCACGATGGCGGGGCGATTATCCTGACGGGGGCACGTAAGCCGGTGGAGGTTACGGTGCGGGCGGTGTTTACGAATTCGGTCAGTGATCCGTATAGTGTGTTATGGAACTGTTATGCGGGTGGAAGTCTGGTGAATTTGCAGTGGGCACCTTCTGGGTCGGCTTCTGGGAATTTGCTGTTTAAGACGGTGGGCGGGAAGTTGTTGAAGATGCCGATTGTGTCTGCACCGGCGACGGATGCGAAGCCGAATATGTTTGAGTTTTCGGTGAGTGCTAATCAGATCGATAAGAGCACGATATAGTATGCCGAAACGTGAAGAGATTGCCACGATAGACGCTAGCGAAGTCCAGGGCGAAGGCACATTCGTCAAATTGAAACGGATGACGTGGGGACAGCGGAGAGATATGATTGACCAGGTGAAGAAATTGGATGGGGAAGAATATACCGATTTTGTCAGCGAATGGTTGATCGAAAACATCGTTGAATGGAATCTGGTGGATGTGGACGGAGCGATTTTGCCTAAGCCTGAGAAGGTTGAGGATTTTTTCAAGCTATATGATGAGGAAGTTAATTTCCTGATCGGTTTATATGGCAAGTCTATGAGTGGTCATCTTCTGGACGATAAAAAAAACTGATGCGAGAGGTGTACGCCAGCTTGTATACGGGCGATACACCTCCAGCCATTATCACGGATTTTATTTTATGCAGTGAGATATACCACTGTACGCCAAAAGAGCTTGATGAGCAGGATGCAGAGCGGATCCTTGACCATATTATGGTGCATATTGCGAGGGAAGAGGTGCGTAAAATGGACATAGAGGGAAGCCAGAATGATCGATCTAGAACAGTTCCGAATACTTATTAGAACAGAGATCCAGAATTCGAAGGATCTGGACAGCCTGAAGGGGAAGCTTCAGGAAACGAAGAAGGAGACGAGTTATACGACTTCTGCGTTTAAGGATATGGGTGGGAGCTTGGCGGCGTCGCTGGGTGGGGCGGCGTTGGCTGCGGCGGCGTTTAGCGCGGCTTCACAGTTTGTGGGGGACAGCGTTAAGGAAGCGGGGGATGCGGCGGAACAGGCGAGTAAGTTTAATGTGGTGTTTGGGGATAGTGCGGGGAAGGCATCGCAAGAGATTTCTGAGTTTGCGGATAGCGCAGGACGGTCAAAGTATGAGTTAACGGCAATGGCGTCGAGTGTGCAGGATACGTTTGTGCCATTGGGTTTTGCACGGGAGAAGGCGGCAGGGTTGTCGGTGGAGCTGGTGAAGCTGGCAACGGATGTGGCGAGTTTTAATAATTCGAGTGATACGGAGGTGATGCAGAATTTCCAGAGTGCATTGGTGGGGCAGGGGGAAGCGGTGCGGAAGTACGGTATTATTATCACTGAGACGACACTCAATCAAGAGCTGATGAATATGGGGATAGCAGGCGGAGCGAAGGCAGCCAGTGAACAGGAGAAGGTACAAGCCAGGCTGAATTTGCTTTATAAGGGGACGACGGACGCGCAGGGGGATGCTGCGAGAACTGCTGATAGCTACGTCAACACACAGAAGGCATTGGCGGCGGCAACAAAGTCGCTTCAGATTGCATTTGGGAAGGAACTCACGCCAGCATTGGCGGAAGCCACAAGAGGATTGATTGATTATGTGAAGTTTGCAGAGAACATGGTTGAAATAACGTCCGAAATGAGTAAAGAAAATTCAGGATTAATCGAAGGATTATTATTAATATACAATGCAGTACCAGGTCTTACTGTAGCAGCAAAAAGTACTGGCTCACTTATGGCTGAGTTCAACAAGTGGAAAGCCACTCAGGATGAAGCGAAGAAATCAACAGAAGGCTTTACAGGCGTTCTCCCAGCATTTGCGGCGGCAATGGGCACGGTAGCAGAGAAAGAGATTGACGCAAAAGAAGCGGCTGCGGCGTTGAAAGATGAGATAAATAGAACGAAAGCAGGATTTGGCTATCTGAACGATATGATAGCGGGCGAGGTAACGAAGTCTTTTGATGATTTTTTGAGTAAGCAAACAGAGACAAAAGATAAATTAGCAGAGATAAAAGATCAGATGGCGGAGTTAAGAGCTACTCCGTGGAAAGATTGGTCAGGCTCTAAGAGCTACGATTTAGCCAAACAATTCACAGAAGAGAAGCTAAAACTAGGTGAATTGACCAAAGAGTACGAAAAAAACACGCAAGCTATGCTTCTCAACATGGCTCAAAAATACTTATCAGCACAAGTTGATTCGGGTTCTCTTTCTAGTTTAGATGCTATGAAAGCGGTGAATAGGATGGCGGAAATGTGGGGAATGATTGATAAGCCAACAGCATTGCTCAACGACGCTATGGCTGATTTAGTGAGTCAATATGCTACAGGGGCGCTCACTCTTGACCAATTCTCAACCAAAGCGCAAGCATTAAACGATGCAGCGGTAGGCGCAGCCAGCAGCGCAAAAAGCTCTACGGAGTTTGCCGACAAATACGGCGAATCTGTGTCTAAGATACCTGGACTGGTTACGACACAAATCAAGATTGAGACGCCATCGGCTGATTTTGTGAAAGGGATGTTGGACGGGTTGCCTGCGGAGAAGACGATCAAGATCAATATTGAGACGCCATCGAATACGCTGGACGCTTTTAGGAAGATGGATGAGAAGTTTACCGCTCAGAAGATAACGGTTACGGCGGATGCGGCCTCGGCGAAGCTTGAAATTAAGTCGGTGCAGGAGATATTGGACAGTTATCCGGAGAAGATAAGCACGAATGTAATGACTACGGGGACGAAAGAGGCGAATAGCGATGCGAATTCAGTCAAGTTAAGCTTTATGGGTATTCCAGAAAGTAAGGAAATAAGGATAAACACTTCGGGTAAACAGCAGGTTTTATATGATTTCTGGGAGATTAGTAAAAATATCGATGCTCTCAGGAATAAGGATTACTATGTGACAGTGCATGTGCGGCGTGAGGATACCGAGTCACAGGATTCGATTAACCCGACGATTAATGCGAGTTCAGGCACAACCGCCAATAGTACTCCGCAGGTGGCTAATTATAATTTTTATCAGCCGGTAACATTTTCATCCGATTCAACGTTGGCTAGTGATTTACAGGCAAGGCGGTTTTAATGACAGCACTTATCACGATTAAAACATTCAACGGTCATGCGATCAATGATGGCGCAAGCTACGAAGCGAAGGACATCAATGGTGCGTTTACGACGCTGAATAGCGCAAAACCTACCTGGATACCCCAGGATAAAAGCGATCAAATTTACAGTGGGACGTATACGGTTGATACACGAACATTGGTAATTGCGGTAAAGATAATTGGGAGTGATAAGAATGCGCTTGCGGCGACATTGCGGGTGTGGCTGAAGCGGGGAAGCTATGGCAACCTGGTGGTTACGTTTTCGGACGATAGTACGGATTATCAGTTGCCGTGTGTGGTTACGTCTCTGGTGTCAAAACCAAGTGATTCGTATGATGGGGATTATGTGGTGTCACTCCAGACATCAACAACGGCGTGGACAGCGGTGACTGCCAGTACGGATACGTGGAGTTACGTACCAGATACAGCGGAAACGAAAACAATCGAGGTTGGGGGCACGGATACTACAAAGCTGATCGCAGCCATCACGCCAACTGGAAACCCGGCAGCAGGCTATTTATACCAGGCAAACTATCTACTTAGTAACGTGGATGGTAGAAACTTCGGGGATATGTATCCACATTGTATTACAGTAAACACTGCTGCATTGGTTACGGCTGGATATATGCAGGCGTCGTGTAATGATTTACGTGTGTACTTGAATGGTGTATCTGTGCCGCGCTGGATTACAGGCGCAAACACGTCGACAACAAAAGTATGGTGTAATGTGGCCCTAAAACTTGAATATGCATTAACTACGAACCAAGCGTGGGCACCATGGACTAACACACCAATAACGATCAATAATAGCATCCCATATTTGCAATATTACGCTACACAGTATCCTTCAGTATTTCCAAATAGCGGAAATATACGAATAGACAGAGAGGTCTTTACATATAGTTCATATAGAATTGAAACAGGGTATGGTTCTTGTTATGGACTATGGGGTTATATTTTCACGATCACTAGCAGGGCTGCGTATGGAACAACGGCAGCAGCCCATGCACAAACAGCCCCCATTTACAAATCCACAAATAGCATAGTGTTAATGTATGGAAATGCGCTTGCTGAGGACCCAGCGGCATCAGACGTTAACTATGATACTTATAAACCTGTATTCGACTTGACAACATCAGACAACACTAAATGGATATATACGTCCACAACAGGGTTTTATGATGTAAAAAGACCTGGCGCTTGGAAGTATGCTGCGTCAGGAATAGCGGCAGCAAACAACAGATCGTATCATTATGATTATTACCAAGAAAATATTGACTCTGGATCTGCAGCAATGGGATTCAAACTGTCATCCTATAAGAGCGGGAATGCGTGGACAGCCTTAACGAACGCGTATATAGCCTGGTATATGATTCATGTGGCTGGGATCAGTAAGCTAACAGTGACAGGTTACAAGAAACGGAATATGATAAATTGGCTGGGTACGTTGAATATAGCCAATCCTCCCGCTCTAGCAGGACTACAGAAATCAGCAGATTTCGTGAATTGGACGAATGTATGGACGGAACCTACATCAGGAAGTGCGGGCGTGTGGCAGGCGATTGCTACAAGCGGATCAGCCACAGTAAATAATTGGTATGCACGAATAATTTTAGCGGCGGGAACCGCTGGGCTGCCTAAACCGACAACAGACATAGCCGCACTGGGTTATGGTTGTGAAAATAACCTTGAAATATCTTCAGCCACTGTTGAATTTGTACAAGGAAATCTTCCATTAGGAGTATTGGGGGACACTGTAATGGATCACATCCACCTTGTCGGTATGATTAAAAATACAACCAATTCTAATGCCGTACAGTTTGATTTTCCGATGGTTAAAAATAAAACGTTTACCTTTGACTCTGAGACAGCAGAGGCAACTTATGAGGGAAATAATGCGTATAACTCAATAGCGATAAATGACAATAGCAGAAGTACATGGATAGGATTAGAGCCTGGACATAATAGTTTAACGATTGATAGCGGATCTATGGGAGATAGTACGATTGCGCTAAGCTGGTATAGGCGGCGGGTATGAGCAGGATCGTAGTGTATGGATTGGATAACTTGCCGGTAGGGGAATTTACGGGAATTGTCAATCGATCATGGGCGATAAATGACGCTAATTCAACCACGGTGACAGTATCAGGGAATGACATTGCGGAGAAACCGTTTATTCAGATGGGGAGAGTGGTTGTAATTTACCATGATAAATTGCCGGAGTGGGTCGGCGTTATCGATGCGCCAATATCTTGCTTATATAAGGCGAGCCTGGCACTGTATAGTATTGAATATTTGTTATCTCTAAGAATGCCATTGGATAAATGGAGCTGGACTTCTAATAAAACTGACAATGTGATTGCGTACATGATAAAACTTGTTAACGATCAGCAAGATACCTACTTCCGTCCAGGAGTATTTAATCCTTATATAAACGATACATACAATGTTGGCAGCTTTAGCGCCGATAATTATTGGAATCAGATTAAAGGTTATGCCAAATCCAGGCATTATGAGATATTTACTAGAGTAGCGCGTGTTAATAGCCAGTTAATCTATTATTTAGATACATATGCATATGGGCTGTACGGGACGGATTGTACAGAGATACTACTCCATGATGGTGACGGCGGAAACGTGGAGCTTAAAGATATATCTGTATCAGAGGCACCTATTAATTTATTAAAATATTATGTGGGTACGAGCATAGAGAGTGCTTCGTATGTGTCTAATATCTATAAGGACGACCGATCGGTTAGTGATTACCGATTACGGTCAAGCTTAATGCAAACTGATTCAATCACGTCAATAAGCGCATTAAATAATTTTGCTATTGCAGCGCTGGCTAAATATAAAGTTCCAAAGGTAACGACCACGTTAAATATACTTGACGTTGGTGACATTCTCAGCTTCATAAAGCTTGGTAATACGTTTTCTATTCGGATAACGAATTGTGTGTTTCCCGGAGGTAAAACGGGGTACCGGGGGCGAGGGAGAATAGAGATGATGACGTACAATGAATTGACGAATAATGTTACGGTATCGTTTGGGGGGATTTTATAATGGAATTTGATAGCAATAATTTGATAAATGTTGTCAATGAATTAAAGGCGAGGCTGATAAAACTTGAAGGCAGGTCTTTGTCTGGGATAGAGAGTTTAGATAATATCAGTAACGATTTAGGCGTTATGGAAGCAGGGGAGTTTAGGGCTGGGGAAGGTACGCCCGATGAGGGTTTTAGCGGTGTGCGCATGGCGTATCCAAGTATGGAATATTCAGTGAGTGGTTCGGCTCAAAACTTTAATATCGTTGGTGTAAATAATGACGAGTTACAGTTTGGACTGGACGCTGAAACCGGCGCGGCGGTTGCTGGTGCTGGCAATGTACTTATGGATATAGATGGACTGGCAATTATTGGTGAAGAGCCGCCGGCGTTCGGAGTATCTGGCGGAACGAATCCTGGTGGTCTCACATCAAAACATAGTTTGCATTTCAACGATGAGGACAATCTTAATACGATAGCAGATATTATACTGTCAAACGGACAAACAGCGAAGGGTTTACTGATGCGGTCAGGTTACGATGATTTACCGCTAGACACATTCTCGAAAATTAGATCACAAAACTCGCATGGGTTTGTACAGTATCATCAGGAAGTTACGGAGGGTGATACAGCAGATATTTATGTTACGAGTGATTTACCCTTAACTATTGATCTAGGTGGTGGAACGCTAACAAACTACGTTACGGATGTAGCATCAGGTGGCGGCGGAGTACCTAAACGAATTATCAAACTTGGAACAACAGTTACTGTAGGTGATGAAGAATCTTATATCGTTGCGCCAGAATTGATTATCAATGGCGATTTCATTCTGGACGGTTATTTGATGGTGAGGTGAATAATGGCATTTCAATTAATGGAAATAAATGAAACTCCTGATGCTCCACTAAGTGGCAGACGACAACTATACGCAAAATCAGATGGCATATATGAACAGGATTCTGGTAATGTCGCAGTAAAACTGGCTAATGTGTCAGAGCTTGGTAATGTAACGCTAACTCAAAGACTTTACAATTTTACAGGAGGAACTCTTAATGTTGGTGATGTAGTCATAATGGACACCAGTATAATGGACACAGTAGCGACGACCACAGCTCCAAAAGATTTAAGAGTGCTTGGAACAGCCGCAGAGACAATTGGTAATATGGCGTATGGTCTATTTAATGTAGTATCAGGATCAATCGCATATATAACGATAGCTGGTACAGTTGCGGTTGGCGATTGGTTAAGTGCATCCAGTACGGTCAAAAAAGCATTTAGTGTTGGACCCGTTCGAGAACGTGGAGCATTTGCGGTGGCTCTCTCGTCTGGAACGAACACAACGATAAGATGTATGCTGTACACAAATCCAGAATTAACTTCGACTGGAACGTATTCATATTTGATTGGTGGTACTGCTGACTCAATTAATGGAAATGTAAATGCGTATAAATTTACACACGCATCGGCTACGGTGGCGTATCTCGCAAGTGCGAATTTACCAGCAGCACTTTTGAGTAATTCAGGAATTGGTAATACCACGTTGGCTGGATATTCTTCTGGTGGTTCTCCAAATACGTACGGTAATAGTGTGGTAAGCGGATACAAAATGCCATACTCGACAGAGACAACATCGGTAAACGGAAGTCTCGCTCTAGGTACTGCACGTTTTGCTGCTAGTAGATGTGGAGCAAATTCGTCTACAAAAGGATATGTTATTGGCGGTAATAATATTGCTAATACAACCCTTACTACTACGGATAAATGCACGTTTTCAACAGATACAATGAGTGTAAGCACAGCAGCGTCCAGAACGATTTATTATGGTATTGCTATTAGTGATGGTACTGTTGCATTTGAATCCGGTGGTACCAGATATACCACAGACAAACGCACGTTTTCAACAGATACTTGTGCCGCAAATGTAGACTCAAATCTACCTATTGGAGGTGGTTGGGGTGCACTTTCATTTTCCACGACAGGATATTTGGCTATAAAATTATCGGGTACGAGTTACAGTGTAAAAATACCATTTGCAACTGGAGTACAAGCAAACAATGCGAACGTATTGACACAATTACAGTCATACTGCGCTATGTTTCCAATCAATGCAACAAACGGATGGTTTATTGGCGACATGTCTACTAGTCCATTTACACAATCGAGTAAATTCACATTGAGTACAGAAACTTATACTATTGATAATGGGGCGGCTATGCCAGCAGGTAGATATTATGGAGCGAGTTTCACGAAAGGAGCATATTAATGGTAGCTAATATTCCAGAGTATCAAACGAATCCTAATGTTCCAGATAGCGGCATGAGACGTGTTTTTGCTAAGGAAGATGGTATCTATGAACAAAACTCGTTTATTATTGGTAATGTTCCAGTTCGATTAGCTTATGAAGATGAATTAGGACAGAACGAGTTAGGGCAATTATTTATCAATGAGTCCGGTGATACTCTATATCACGGAGACGTAGTTATTTTGGATACGGGTTATGCTTATTCGGTTACGACAACCACAGCTACAAAAGACTTGCGGGTCATTGGCGTTGTGGCGGCTAAGTCGATTGTAAATGACGCAAGCGGATTGATTCACACGGTACATAGCGTTATTGCTGATGTTAATATTGTTGGTAGTGTAGCTATTGGCGATTGGTTAAGTGCATCCAGTACGGTTAAAAAAGCATTTAGTGTTGGACCCGTTCGAGAACGTGGAGCATTTGCGGTGGCTCTCTCGTCTGGAACGAACACAACGATAAGATGTATGCTGTACACAAATCCAGAATTGACTATGAGTGGAACATTTAGTTATTTTCTTGGTGGTTCTCTTAATGCTGGTACAACCGCAAGCTCGTACTCTTTTCGGTTTACTCATGCAACTGCAATAGTGGCGTATCTCGCAAGTGCGAATTTACCAGCAGCACTTTTGGGTAATTCAGGAATTGGTAATACCACGTTGGCTGGATATTCTTCTGGTGGTACTCCAACGACTTTCGGCGTAGTGGTGAGTGGATATAAAATTCCTTATTCCACAGAAATTACAAGTCTAAACTCGAATTTGGCGGTGGCTGTAGCGAAGTATGTATCTGGAAGTGGAGCAAGTGCCACAACGAAAGGCTATATTGTTGGCGGTAATAATGGAGCGTCTGCTCTTAACACAACCGATAAATGCACTTATTCTACCGATACAATGAGTGTAAGCACGCCTAACTCGGCTAATAACTATAATCGCGCTAATATTAGCGATGGAATTACAATTTATTCGTGCGGAGGTTCGGCTGATACTATAACCGACAGGATAACTGTAGCAACAGATGTTATAGCAAATTGGACAGATGCGGCTATGCCAGCCTATAACCACTATAATTCACTTTCTTTTTCAACGACAGGATATTTGGCTTGTAGGCTTGGAGGCGGAAACTATAGTCATAAAATACCGTTCGCAACAGGTATTCGAGAAAATCTTACTCAGGTACTAACACAATCACAATATAATAGTTTTTGTGCAGTCAATGCAACAAACGGATGGTTCATTGGCGACAATACTAGCCCATTTACACAGTCGAGTAAATTCACATTGAGTACAGAAACTTATACTATTGATAATGGGGCGGCTATGCCTTTAGGCAGAGGGCTGGGAGCATATATGACAAATGGAGCTTATTAAATATGACTGATCAAATAGAATTATCGAAACAAATGATAGAAACCATCGAGGCGATTTATCCTCAAATTTCTAAAATGTATTTTCACAGGAGCAAATACTCGCTGGAACATTTTGTTGTCGGACAGCACATGACTCCAGAGCGACAAAAAGCGCAAATTGGTGTGGAACTTCTCGGCTGTATGCAAGAGTTCACAAGGTTAGTGAATGAAGCTCGGAGATTGAAGAATAAAATCAAGATGATTAATATTCAAATCTCAAGATTAGATTTAAGTGATGAAATCAATCTAATTATGGCGGATGATTGGCAGATTGATATTGAGGAAGCGCAAAGAGGGATGCTTGGTATTCAACTGGAAACAGAGGCAAAACTGTATGAAGCGCAAGAACTGTATCGTCTGTTCGGTCTCTTGCCAGATTTCACACTTGAACAAATGGAGGACGCAGAGCCGGGCTATTGGAAGAAACGACTGATTCGCCAAATGGTTACGACACAGCGAGATGCTCATGGGAATCTCGAAGCAATGTTGCAAATGAAAACCGAAGTCGGCAAGTTCATTCCAGAGATACAAATATTAAATTTTGATGTTGCCATGCGTACTCTTGGTTTGGATGAGAACGGTAAACCGCCACAATTACAAAAGCGAGGTGATAGATGACCGACCCTGTACCATACATAATTGCAGTCCAGAAATATCTCACGGAGCGAATACGTGAAGAACTTCATTATGCTGGAATAGACATTTGGACTATTAAGCCAAGTAACACTAATCCATACAACACGGATATAGTTTTGGACTTTGAACCTACTGACGAACAACGTGCAACCATTAATCAAGTGGTAGAAGCGCATGACCCGTTATACGTTGATGAACCATTGCCTACAGTGGAACAGCGTCTATCAGACATGGAAGATGTTGTGAAAGTAATAATTTTTGGAGGTTGATATGTGGAGGTTAATAATGTACTTTAAGTTTTTGTTGAATATGTGGAAGTTAAGACGACTTACGATTGAAGAAGTCGATGAAGCAGTAACTAAAGGATTAATTACACAAGAACAAGGTGATGCGATTAAAGAAACAATCCGCTAAGGGGTGTTAGCGGATTGTTCGGGTCGTTCCTGTGAAGGAATGTGAGAATTTATGCCTATGAGAAGGTGCCCCCATACGGACGCCATCCATAGGCATAAATTCGTTATGGGTGTTTTTTTTTAGGTCTGGGAGGTAGTAGGTGACCATGCCGAGGATGGTTTTTTGATGGCGCTCTACGTCGATACGGGCGATGAAGCCACGTAGGATTTGGTGTTTGGTGATGGGGTCCGCAGTTTGGAGGGATGTTTGGATGGCGGCGATGATTTCGGCGATTCGGTTATGGTCCAGGATGGGAGGTTCGGGTGGGTCGGATTCAAGGATGGCGATTTGGGCTATGATTTCGTTTTCTTGGTGTTCGAGGGTGGTGAGTTTTTCTACCAGGTGACGGGATTTGCTGCCAGCTTCGGTGATGATGTCGGTTAGATTTCCGATCTGTCTCTGCGTGTTGGTCAGTTTGCGGTTGAGGTCTTCTATACGTTTGGTGCGGTCCTGGACGCGGTTGGTTTCTTCGTCCTGGACTACGGTGTACATTTGGATGATGTTTTCGCCGGTGATGATTTGTTCCTGGATGACCTGCAGAACGGCATTTTCCAGGGGGCGTTTGGGAATTTTGAGGGCATCACAGCCAGCATGACGTTTTTGCCTGGAGCAGGCGTAGTATTCGAAGGGTTCATCGTAGCCTTTGGGTTTGACGGTGTGCCCGTTCATGGATGATCCACAGCGGGTACAGTAGACCATGCCGGAGAGGATGTAGGGTGAGTTTGCACGACGG
>Ga0194063_10000801_pt1 | contig 21961 bp, 17 predicted proteins | sample SepL3720m_MetaG_FD_155459 | JGI IMG/M metagenome (GOLD analysis project Ga0194063, IMG submission 155459) | Anoxic zone freshwater microbial communities from boreal shield lake in IISD Experimental Lakes Area, Ontario, Canada - Sep2016-L373-20m | ecosystem: Environmental > Aquatic > Freshwater...
GATGAATGGCGAGGAAGTCATTTTCGTAGGAACCAAAAAGCAAGCGCAGGACGCAATCAAAGAAGAAGCAGAACGTTGCGGACAGTATTATGTGAATTCCAGATGGTTGGGCGGAATGCTCACCAATTTCAAGACCATCAAGACGAGAATTGATCGTTTGAAGAGACTTGAGGACCAAGAGAAAAATGGCACATTTGAAGTGCTTCCTAAGAAGGAAGTCATCAAATTAAAGAAAGAAATGGATAAGCTTCAGAGAGACCTTGGCGGCATCAAAGATATGAAGAAAGCGCCAACGGTGATGTTTATTGTAGATCCACGCAAAGAGCACAACGCGATTCTTGAAGCAAAAAGACTTGGCATGACCGTCGTCGCAATCGTTGATACGAACTGTGACCCGGATGAAGTGGACTATGTCATTCCTGGAAACGACGATGCCATCAGAGCAGTCAAATTGATTGCCGGCAAAATCGCAGACGCGATCATCGAAAGCAGACAGGGTGAAGATTTTGTTGCACCGAGCGAACCAGAAGTTGTTTCCTACGGAAACGCCTACGTATCGGATGCCCCAGAAGTTGTGGAAGCGCCAGTCGTGGTAGCGCCAGTTGTAGAAGCCCCAGTCGTGGTAGCGCCAGTTGTAGAAGCCCCAGTCGCTGAGGTAGCCCCAGTCGCTGAGGTAGCCCCGGTCGTTGAGGAAACACCTGTCGTTGTGGAAGCACCAGTCGCTGAAGAAGCGCCAGCACCAAAACCAAAAAAAGCAAAAGTGGAAAAAGAAGTTGTAGAAGAAGCCCCAGCAGCACCAAAGGCACCGAAAAAAGCCAAGGCTGCGAAGGAAGAAGAAGTAGTAGAAGAAAAAGCAGTAGTAGAAGAAGTTGAATAATGATTTGGAGGATAAATCAATGGAAATCACGGCAGGTATGGTAAAAGATCTTCGCGAGTCCACAGGCGCAGGCATGATGGATTGCAAGAAAGCATTAGTTGAAACAAGTGGGAATATGGATAAGGCAGTCGAGTTTTTGAGAGAAAAAGGTCTTTCGGCAGCTGCAAAGAAATCAGGTAGAATCGCTGCAGAAGGCATCGTTGATTCGTACATTCATGGCAATGGCAGAATCGGTGTGTTGGTCGAAGTCAATATCGAAACGGACTTTGCTGCGAAAAACGAAGACTTCAAGAACTTCGTACACGACATTGCGTTGCAGATTGCTGCGTACAATCCAATGTACATCACGAAGGAAGAAGTCCCGATGGAAGAGTTGAACAAAGAAAAAGAGATTCTCAGAGCCCAAGCGTTAAACGAAGGCAAGCCAGAGAAAATCGTTGATAAGATGGTAGAAGGCAGAATCGAAAAGTATTTCAAAGAAGTTTGTTTGCTTGAGATGGCGTTCGTTAAAGATCCGGACAAGACAGTACAGCAATTGCTGACGGAGCAAATCGCGACAATAGGCGAAAACATCAGCATTCGAAGATTTGTGCGTTTTGAGATGGGCGAGGGCATTGCGAAAAAGGAAGAGAATTTTGCAGAAGAGGTAATGAAACAAATCAAATAAGCATTCAAAATTCATGGGACATATTCTGTAAAGGATATGTCCTTTTTTTAAAAAAACTGGAGGGATTCACATGAACAAACCAATTTACAAAAGAGTCATTATGAAGATTAGTGGGGAAGCGCTTGCAGGAGAGACACAGACTGGCATCAAGCAAGAGATTGTCAACCGGATTACGGACAGCATTAAGGCGGTTTATGATATGGGCGTGGAAATTGGTTTGGTTGTCGGTGGCGGCAACTTCTGGCGCGGAAAGACTTCGGAAGGAATGGACCGGACGACGGCAGACCATATGGGGATGCTAGCGACTGTTATCAACGCGTTGGCGTTGCAAGATGCGCTCGAGACGCGCCATATTCCAGTACGCGTGCAGACCGCTTTGGAGATGAGCCGAATTGCAGAACCATATGTTAGAAGAAGGGCAATGCGTCACCTAGAAAAAGGGCGTGTGGTCATCTTCGCTTGCGGCACAGGGAATCCATACTTTTCTACGGACACGGCGGTTGCGTTGCGCGGTGCGGAAATCGAAGCGGAAGTCATTTTGATGGCTAAGAATATTGACGGCGTTTACGACAGTGATCCTGAAAAAAATCCCAATGCGAAGAAATTCTCTGAGATGAAATATATGGACATCATCAGCAACGAGTTGCAAGTTATGGACAATACGGCGGTGACGTTGTGCAAAGAAAACAAAATCCCGATTATCGTGTTTGGAATTGATGACCCAGAGAACATTATGAAGGTGATTACTGGAGATATTTCGGCCGGAACGATTGTAAGATAAAAGATGGTTGTGTTATAATACTTTCAAGATGAAGGAGGAATTTGAAATGGAAAACCCTGCGATACAACCAATGGCAGAAAAGATGGAAAAGAGAATTCATACGTTGCATGATGACCTGGCTTCAATCCGTGCTGGGAGGGCAAATCCCCATGTCTTGGATAAGTTGCAAGTGGAGTATTATGGTGTGTTGACACCACTTGCGCAAGTTGCTTCGATTCAGATCCCTGAGGCGCGCATGATTGTGATTCAACCATGGGACGCGACCCTGCTTAAGGAAGTCGAAAAGGCAATTCAAAAATCAGATTTAGGCATCAATCCATCCAGTGATGGAAAGTGCATTCGCCTTGCGTTTCCACCGTTGACGGAGGAGCGCAGAAAAGAACTCACTAAGACGGTTAAAAAATATGGAGAAGAAGCAAAGATTTCGGTTCGTGCATATCGGCGCGACGTCATTGATGTCTTCAAAGAGCAAAAAAAGAAAAGCGAAATTACGGAAGATGATTTGAAAGATTTAGAGAAAGACGTCAATCATTACACAGAGAAAAAATGCGAGGAAATCGACCGAATTGTGGATGCCAAAGACAAAGAAATATTAGAAGTGTAACTTTGGTTTTGACTTGATTCAGACGATTCTGCCCCTCGAAAACAGAGGGGTTTTGCAATAAATGGGGAGTGAAACGGGTGGCTTGGTTCGGTCAAGGCAAAGGCGAAAAGAAGAAGCAAGCGGTTGATATGGCAAGACTTCCGACGCATATCGCGTTTATTATGGACGGCAACGGAAGATGGGCAAAGCAGCGTTTTCTTTCTCGTAACCTAGGGCACAACGAAGGCGCAAAAGTATTAAAACGAATGGTTCGCATCTGTGGAGACATGGGCGTGAAACATTTGACCTTTTATGCATTTTCTACGGAGAACTGGGCAAGACCAAAAGAAGAAGTAGACACGTTGATGGGATTGTTGTTGGATTTTCTCATCAATTACGAGCGTGAGATGGAAGGCAAAGATATCCGAATTCGGGTGATTGGGGATGTCAAAGTCCTGTCACAAGAGATTCAAAATCAAGTAAAAATCGTGCATGATGCGACCTGTAACAACAAATCTTTGGAAGTCAATGTGGCGATTAATTATGGAAGCCGCGATGAGATTCTTGCGGCAGCAAGGGCGTTGGCCACAAAGGCCGTCGAAGGGCAACTGAAGCCAGACGAGATTGACGCAGCGGTATTTGGCGCAGAGCTCTATACGGTTGGCACACCGGATCCGGATTTGTTCATCCGTACGAGCGGTGAGCAGCGGCTGAGCAACTTTTTACTCTGGCAAAGTGCTTATGCAGAGTTGTATTTCACCCCGGTGCTCTGGCCGGATTTTAGTGACGCGGAGCTGTACAAAGCAATCATTGATTATCAAGAGAGAGACCGGCGTTTCGGAGGGAGATGAGTAGGTGGGACTGAGAATTTTTTCGGGTTTGACAGCAGTGGCCATTCTCTTGGTCGTGACCTTCGCGTCGATTGAAATTTTCGCGGTTGCTTGCGGCCTGCTTGCCGCATTGGCAATCAACGAATTGTTTAACTCGTTCCGCAAAGAAGGCTTTAAACCCCTCAAAATCTTCGGGTTTATCTGGTGTGCAGCCGTGCCAATCATTTCTTTGCAAACACAGTACCACTACGTGCTCCCGATTGCCGGAATCTATTTGGCGTTCTTCGCCTCAACGGCGGTTCTGTTTATCATTCTGGTCTTCAACATCGAGCATACATCAAGCGGGGATATCGCGTCGACCGTGCTTGGAACCATCTACATCGTGCTCGCTTTTACGAGTTTCGTCCTCATTCGCTCCTTGACCGATGGACAGATGTTGATTTGGATAGCGTTTATTGGCGCCTGGGCGACTGACACGTTTGCTTGGATGACAGGACTCGCATTTGGGAAGACGAAGATTTTGCCACTGGTTTCACCAAAAAAATCTCTGGAAGGCACCATTGGGGGCGTCATCGGTTGCTCCATCGTCATTGTGATTTTTGCGTATATCAATCAAAAATCATTCAACAATCTCAATATTTACCTTGTGGTTTTGTTGGGATCACTTTGTGGGATTTTTTCGCAACTGGGCGACTGGGCTATGTCCGCGTTTAAGAGAAAGTCAGGGATTAAGGATTTTGGAAAGTTTTTACCAGGACATGGTGGGGTACTGGATCGCTTTGACAGCATCCTATTCATCAGCCCGTTGATTTATGGATTTCTTGCGTTGTTTATTCAATAGAGGTGACTTATGTTTCATAATATTAGCATTCTAGGATCCACAGGTTCCATCGGTACACAGACGATTGCAGTTTGCCGGGAATTTGACATCCGCATTTCTGGGTTGGCGGCGGGCAGTAATCTGACTGTTTTGCAGGAGCAAATCTTGGAGTTTCGTCCGGAAGTCGCGTCGGTGCGCACACAGGAAGATGCAAATCAACTTGCGCCACTGGTTGCAGGGTCTGGCACGCGGGTGTTGTGGGGCGAGGAAGGCATTTTTGAAGTTGCGCGGGTTGCGGCTGCGGAATGCGTGGTATCCGCCATCGTGGGCATAGCGGGTTTGATGCCGACGCTCGAAGCCATTAAAGCGGGCAAACACATTGCGCTGGCCAACAAAGAAGTCCTCGTGACGGCTGGCGCGATTGTGATGGAGGAGATGCGCAAACGCAACTTGCTATTATTGCCTGTGGACAGCGAGCATTCCGCAATCTTCCAGTGTTTGATGGGCAATGATCGCGAAGCCATTCGAAGGATCATTTTGACTTGTTCGGGCGGTCCGTTTCGCGAGAAAAGTCGTGTAGAATTGGAAGGGGTCACTCCCGCAATGGCATTGCAACACCCAAACTGGGCGATGGGCAGCAAAATCACCATTGACTCGGCGACGTTGATGAACAAAGGGCTAGAGGTCATCGAAGCAAGATGGTTGTTTGATGTTTTGCCGGGGCAAATCGACGTGGTGATCCACCCGCAAAGCATCGTGCATTCACTCGTGGAGTTTCAGGACACCTCGGTGATGGCGCAGCTCGGGTTGCCGGATATGAAGTTGCCGATTCAACTGGCGTTAACATGGCCGAACCGCATGGCGGGCGGGTTGGAACCACTGGATCTTGTGCAGGTGGGACACTTGGATTTTTCAAAGCCAGATTGCAACCAGTTTCGCTGCTTACAGCTGGCGTATGACGCGATTCGAGTCGGCGGCACCATGCCAACGGTTTTAAATGCGGCAAATGAAGTTGCGGTACAGCTGTTTCTAGAAGAGAAGATTTCCTTTTTGGGCATTGCACGATTGATTGACGCCGTCATGCAAACGCATGCAGTGATCGATAGTCCGACGCTCGAAGAGATTCTTTGGACGGATGCACAGGCGAGAAAATTATCATTGGAGGTTAGGGTATGATTGAAGTATTGAACACGATTTTACAGATTATAGTGCCGTTATTGGTGCTCGGTGTGTTAATTATGGTGCATGAATTGGGGCATTTTAGTGTCGCGAAATTTTTCAAGATTAAGGTACTTGAGTTCTGGATTTTTATGGGGCCGAAGATTTTGAAATGGAAACGCAAAGAGACGGAGTATTCCCTGCGCATGATTCCAATCGGCGGCATGGTGCGGATGGAAGGGGAGGAGACCTCTTCCAAAGACGAAGGATCCTTCAATCAAAAACACCCAGCGAAAAGAGCGGCAGTCATCGCTGCGGGTCCAGTGACAAATATACTTTTTGCACTGATCATCGTGATTATCGTCACTGCGTTTAGCGGCTTTTTTGTGAATGCAGTCAAATTACAGGGCACAGACAGTCCTGCCTATGCCGCGGGCATCCGAGACGGGGATAAACTGCTTTCCGTGAAGGGCGTTGATGTTTATGAACCAGCAATCGACTATGGACTTTTCACCTATGTGAAAAGTTATGAGCCGGTTCCAATCGTTGTGCAAAGACCTGGTTTCGAAAAACCGTTACAGTTTTCCGTCATTCCAAAAGCGAGATATCTCTTGGGCATTCAATTTGGACAGACGACGACTGGAAAATCAGCGATTGAGGCCGTGACGCAGGACACCCCAGCGAGTAAAGCTGGAGTGAAAAAGGGTGATGTGATAGCGTCGATCAATGACATTTCCATGAGCACAAATAAGCAAGCAAGCGAGTACGTACAAGCAAATCAAGATAAACAAATGAAGCTAGTCGTCCTAAGGGACGGCAAAGAGGTCAGCTTTACCATCGCACCAGCAAAGACACCAGATATGAATCTTGGGATTGGCTTTCAGAAAGCACAGGGAAATCCAATCGAAGTCGTCGGGGCCTCCGTCAATTACTGTATTTCCGTCATGCGCAGTAATTTTTACACCATTGGATGGCTGTTTACAGGGCAGGTTTCTTTTACCGAACTTTCTGGACCTGTTGGCATGGTGCGGACGATGGGCGATGTGATGACGTATTCTCCAAGTTTCTGGGATAACTTATATGCCTTAATGTTGACGGGCGCGTTTATCAGTTTATGCCTTGGAGTCTTTAATTTGCTTCCATTCCCGGCGTTGGACGGCAGCAAAATCTTACTGCTGGTGATTGAGATCTTCACCAAGAAGAAACTCAAACCAGAAAAAGAAGCAATCATTTCGTTTATTGGATTAGGTTTGTTGCTAAGTTTAATGGCCGTTGTGACGGTCATGGATATTATGAAATTTTTCTAACCGTGTGAAAGGATGATGCGACATGGATTACGGAAGCAACCGAAGGACGTCTTCACAAGTGAACGTTGGCGGCATCGCCATCGGTGGCACTGCGCCTATCTCGGTGCAGTCTATGACGAATGTGGACACGAGAAACATCATTCTGACAGTAGAACAGATCAACTCCCTCGCTGAGGCGGGGTGTGATATTGTGCGGGTTGCGGTACCAGATATGGAAGCGGCGACAGCGCTTGAAACCATAAAGATGATTGTGAAACACGTACCAATTGTAGCAGACATCCATTTCGATTACCGCTTAGCGCTGGAATGCATCAAAAACGGCGTGGATAAAATCAGGATTAATCCAGGGAATATTGGGGATTTAGATCGAGTCAAACAAGTTGTGACAGCTGCAAAAGAGAGAAGCATCCCAATGCGGATTGGCGTAAATGCTGGCTCTCTTGAGAAGGATATCCTTTCGAAGTATGGAGGACCCTCTGCGGAAGCCATGGTAGAAAGTGCACTGGGTCACGTTAAAATCCTAGAAGAATTGAACTTCAAGGACATCGTGATTTCTTTGAAAGCATCCAGCGTACCAATGACCATTGCAGCTTATCGTTTGCTTGCTTCGCAGCGTTCCTACCCACTCCACTTGGGAGTGACCGAGGCGGGTACGTTGATGACGGGAACGATTAAATCGTCCATCGGTATTGGGACACTTTTGTCTGAGGGGATTGGCGATACCATTCGTGTTTCTTTGACGAGTGATCCTGTGAATGAAGTGGCAACGGGAATTCAAATTCTCAAAGCAATCGGCCTGCGTCATACAGGGGTGGAGATTATCTCATGCCCGACTTGTGGGCGTTGTCAGATTGACTTGATTCGGATTGCAGAACAAGTGGAAGCCGCATTGAAGTACTGTAAAAAAGACATCAAGGTCGCGATTATGGGTTGTGTCGTCAATGGACCAGGAGAAGCCAAAGAGGCGGACATTGGTATCGCAGGCGGGAACGGCGTCGCTATTTTGTTTCGAAAGGGGGAAATCGTGAAGAAAATTCCGCAAGAAGATCTTGTAGCAGAGCTTCTAAAAGAAGTTGAGAATTTTTAATAGGACAGGTGTATGGATATGAATACTGGAAATCTGAAATTAGACGGGATTTCATTAGATAAAGAAAACAAGAAGTTGGTGGTCAAATGTTCCACGGAAACATTTGTGGCGCGTAAGGAGATTGATCTTTTTGCCTTGACCGTAAAGGCAGCGCTCATTCAAAATGGGAATTCATTTCTTGAAACCTTTTCCATTGAGACAGATATTACGGTGCTGTCGACGGATAAACCAGAGGAACGGTTACAAAAATACAAAGGCGAGTTTTTTGATGAAGTGGCGATTTTATGTCCTGTTGCAAAAGGGTTTTTGGAAGAGGCGCAACTCGAAGTCAAGGACGAGTTTGCTTATGTGACGTTGAAAAGGCGTGGCGCGTTTATGATGAACCATCTTTGCAAAGAGATCATGGAACAGCTGGCTGAGACCTTGTTCGGCAAGAAATGGCGCTTTGATTTTTCTGATGAGACGTGCGATGAATTAGAAGTTGAGAACCACAATGCCGAACTCAATCGAATCTATTGTGAGATGCAAACCAAGCGGAACGGGCAAAAAGGGGATCAGGAAATTGTCATCAATGAAAATCTTCTTGTCGGCAAAGAGATTTTTGATCTTTCCGTGCCGATGCGTAATGTGCGCGCCGATTTGGGTAGAACGACATGTGAAGGCATTGTGTTATCGATCGATGAACGCATCATTAAAAATGAAAAATATCTGGTGCTCATGGATGTGACGGACAACACGTTTTCTTTTACTGTGAAATTATTCGTGAAGAAAAATCAATTCAAACAAATCAAGGACCTAGTAAAGAAGGGGACTTTTGTGCGCTTTCGAGGCGACCTGATTTATGATACGTTTTCGAAAGAACAAGTCTTTATGGCAAAGGACCTTGTAATCGCTGAAAGAATTCAAAAGACGGATGTCGCAACAGAAAAGCGTGTGGAGTTGCATCTGCACACAAAAATGAGTGCCATGGACGCGGTGACAGACATTGAAAACTATGTCCTGCGGGCAGCTGCTTGGGGGCATAAAGCAATGGCAATTACGGATCATGGCGTCGTACAGGCCTATCCGGTGGCTTATGAAACGGTGAAAAAAATCAATGAAAAACGTGAGGACCCGTTCAAAGTCATCTATGGCATTGAAGCGTATTTGATTGATGAGAATCCCATTGATAACAAAAAAAGAGATTTTCACATCATTATACTATGTACCACCGACGCGGGTATTAAAAATCTATACAAATTAGTGTCAGAAGCGCATATGAATTATTTTTACAAACGGCCTAGAATGCCGAGGGCGCTCATCGAGCAGCATCGAGATGGATTAATCTTGGGCAGCGCATGTGAAGCGGGAGAGATTTTCACAGCGTTTGTTGAGGGGGCTTCGCAAGAAAAAATTGAAGAAATCGCGCAGTTTTATGACTATTTGGAAATTCAACCGACAGGAAACAATGCTTTTATGATACGCGACGGAACCTTTGAAAATGAGGCCGCAATCGAGGCGGTGAATCAAAAGATCGTTGCTTTAGGGGATCAACTGGGCAAGCCAGTTGTAGCAACCTGTGACGTGCATTTTTTGGATCCGAACGATTCCCTTTATCGGAGCGTGCTGCAATTCAGTATGGGATTCGAGGATGCTCAACTACAAGCACCTTTGTACTTTCGAACCACGAACGAAATGTTGAAGGAATTTCAATATCTTGGTACGGAGAAGGCGTTTGAAGTGGTTGTCACAAATACGAATCGTGTGGCCGATTTATGCGAACTTGTAAAACCAATTCCAGATGGCTTGTTTTCACCGAAGATTGAAGGGGCCGAAGAAGACATTCGGAGGCTGTCAGAAGAAAAAGCGAAAGAACTCTACGGAGAACCACTCCCCGAGATTATTTTTCAGCGCATGGAACGAGAACTCGATTCCATCATCACACATCACTTTTCGGTCATGTACATGATTGCGCAAAAACTGGTTTTGAAGTCTTTGGAAGACGGCTATTTGGTTGGTTCTAGAGGCTCGGTAGGGTCCTCCTTTGTTGCTTTTTTAAGCGGGATTACGGAAGTCAACTCAGCACCACCGCATTACCGTTGCACTTGCAAATACAGTGAGTTCATATCGGGAGATCATATTGAGTGTGGGCTGGATTTGCCTGAAAAAGAGTGCCCGAACTGTGGGAAGATGCTCATTCGGGATGGATTTGACATTCAGTTTGAGACCTTTTTGGGGTTCAATGGAGACAAGGAACCCGATATTGATTTGAATTTCTCGGGGGAGTATCAGAGTATTGCACACAAATATACGGAGGAACTGTTTGGCGCAGACAAGGTGTTTCGTGCAGGCACCATTTCGGGTCTCGCGGACAAGACCGCTGCGGCGTTTGCAAGAAAATATATTGAAGAACTTGGATTGCCGGCAAATTCCGCAGAGGTAAAACGTTTAGCCTTGGGCTGCGAGGGAATTAAGAAAACGACATCGCAACATCCTGGTGGTATTATGATTATTCCACAAGAAAACGAAGTGTACGACTTTACCCCGATTCAGCGCCCTGCAGATGCAGGAGATTCAGACAAAATCACGACACACTTCGACTATAATTTTCTACACGGGAGCATTTTGAAACTTGATATTTTGGCACATGCCGATCCGACCGCCATTCGTATGCTGCAAACACTAACTGGGGTGGATCCGCTTGGCATCGAACTAGGAGAGAAAAGAACGATGACGTTGTTCAGTTCAACGGAAGCGTTGGGCGTTTCACCAAAAGACATTGATTCCGATGTCGGCACTTTTGCAGTACCGGAATTCGGGACTTCTTTTGTGAGGAACATGCTTGTGGATACCAGACCAAAATATTTTTCTGAGCTCATTCGAATTTCTGGGCTGTCCCATGGTACTAATGTATGGCTTGGAAACGCGAAAGAGAACATTGAAAAGCGCGTGTGCAATTTGAAAGAAGCAATCTGTTGCAGAGATGATATTTTGACTTTTTTAACACACTGCGGCGTTCCACCGAAACATGCTTTTGACATAATGGAGCAGGTCCGAAAAGGGAAGGGCCTCAAAGAGGATGACGAAGCAGTGATGCGCATACATCGCATTCCGGAATGGTACATTGAATCGTGTCATAAAATTAGTTATATGTTTCCTCGAGCGCATGCAACCGCCTATGTGATTATGGCGTTCCGGATTGCCTGGTATAAGGTGTATTATCCGATTGAATTTTACGCAACTTATTTTACGGTGAGAGCCGATGAATTTGATGCATCCTTGATGTGTCATGGAAAAGAAGTAGCGAAAAAGGCGTTGGTTGAAATTAGGGCGAAGGGCAAATTGATGACGGCTAGAGAGAAAAACGTAGAGACCATTTTAGAAGTTGTCATCGAAATGAATGCGCGCGGTTTTTCCTTCCTTCCCGTTGATTTTTATCAGTCAGCAGCAAAGGAATTTCTCATTGAAGATGGCAAGTTGAGACCGCCACTCAATGCTTTGCCTGGCCTGGGGATGGTTGCATCCGAAAACATCGTGAAGAAGAGGGCGAATCAGGTCTTTCTTTCGCAAGACGAGCTGAAGAATAAGATGGGAATTTCGAAGAGTTTAATCGAAATTTTGATTGAACATGGGTGCATCGAAGATCTACCTGAATCGAGTCAAATGACCTTGTTTATGTAATCAAATTTAAAATGGAAAATTTTGTCGAAAGTGCTTGTTATTTTAAAGTGAACGTGTTATATTTTGTCTAGATTTTAACAAAAAAAGGAGCAGAATTTATGAAAAAGATTATTTGTAAGATTTTGGCTATTGTGCTTGGATTTTCAATTGTAGTCATTACACCTGCGCCAGTCTCGGTTAAGGCGGATACTGGAGATTTTCAGACGTTTTCTATTATTTCGGTTTCGCAAAGTGTTTTTCAGTATGGACCAGGGAAGTCAATCAGTTTTACAGTTTCAAATCCTAATTATGAAGAAAATGTTAAATTTCAAATTTTCAATTCGAAAAACAAACTTATTCGAACATTTTCGGATGACGGATATTTTATGTCAATTATGACAGTGTCCTGGGATGGAAAGGATACAGCCAAGAAGTATGTGGCAGACGGCACCTATAAATTCAAGGCAACTGTTGGAAAATCCTACAAACTGTATTATTTTAAAGTCAAGAAAAAACTTCTGGCTTCGGATACGAATGCAAACAAATACGGATTTTTGAAAATGTATGGAATATCCGTAAAAATACCCTCTACGTGGATTGTCAATTACTCTTACGGGTCTCAGGGGCGTCTCATTTATATTTATTCCCCTCTTTCCAATGGAAAAGAAGCGCAAATCTATTTTTCCTATAAGAATTATAGTGCAACCGATTTTACAGATAGCTTCATCAAAGAAGAGACTTTAAAAGCATCCGATGATCGCGTACAAGGATATTATGCAGGGAAAGTCATTGGCACGTCGACAAAGACCATTGGAGGCATCTCTAGTACCATTAAGAATTATGAATACAATTCGTATAATTTGCCAGGAAGAATGTCAATGAGTTCTTTTGAGGCTGCAGTGACAGACTCCTTCACATTGAGAAGCAAAATGATGTTTAACATCAAGCTTGCATGTAGAGTAGGGTACACGGGGTGTGCTTCCATATATAAAACGATTATGGATTCAGTCAAATATTCCGATGTAGATCCAAGTGTTTCTCAAGAGTTTTACGGCATGGATATTCAAACAACAGGCACCGTCGTGTCTGCACCGTTCTCCCTTGTACTCCCGACAGGATTTTTCGCAATTGCTTATGAGGATGATTGGTCAGGAGAGACGTATCAGACCCTGGGCTATGGAAATCCGATTTATCAAGATTCTAGATTTCAAGCTGGATTTTATGAGTCAGATACTTCAGAGGAGTCTTTTGAAACAATGGTGAGTTCTACAAAAGACTCGCTGCGTGGGTTGCCGAATACGACCCCAAAAGTGGAAGATGTCACGATTGACGGCGTTGCTTTTAAGAAAGTCTCAGTATCCTATTTGAATGAACGTTTTCAATGGGCTGATATACAGGAATATTATATGTTCGAAAAAAGCAATGTGGTGTATACTTTTTATGTCACCATTAATGCAGAAAAAAAACTATATGATAAAGATACGATTACCGGATTCATTGCAACCAAAGATGCTATGATTGCTTCTTTAAAAATCGCGAAATAAGGAGAGAAAACAATGAAAAAAATGAAAAAAAGTATGAGCTTATTACTAGCTATTGTATTTATTACTTCACTCATCGTGATTGCGCCTGCGACGGTTCGTGCAAATACCATTCACTATTATCCTACCATTCTATCGGTAACAAAAGACATCTTCCAATATGGGGGTACCAAGAAAGTCTCTTTTTGGACCATTGATTATTCGGATTATTACAGCCCGAAAGTAGGCGTCTATGATTCGAAAAATAAACTTGTCGTTGCCATTACAAAAATCACGAAAACCAATGAGGATATGGCTATGTACTCATGGGACGGGAAAAATGCGAAAAAGAAATATGTCAGTGACGGGACATATAAATTTAAATACACCATCTCTGCTTATAGCAGCACAATGTCCTTTATAGTAAAGAAATCGCCGAAAAAATCAGAAATCCCAAAAACACAGTATGGGACGATGAAAATGGATGGGTATACCATGAAAATCCCTTCTGATTGGCAAGCCGGTGCTTACATGTCTACATATCTCGCTTCGTATTACTATATCAGATCTCCAAAAGTTTCGGGGGTAGGAAAACGGGCAAGTATTTTCTTTCGCTATGTAGACTATTCGGGAACTGGAATGTCAGATTCCTTCATTCAGAAAGAAACGCTCAAATCGCTTGATAAGAAAGCACTTGATGAATCGGGCGGGAAAATCATTGGGTTGAATTCGACAAAGATTGGGAAATTTCCTGGCGTGAAAAAGACTTATGAATACAAGGCTACTTCAATAAACGGATTACTCGCACCTGGAGAATCTTCCTATACGGCATCGGTCAAAAAGTTAGTGGCGGTCAAACAATCCGTAGCTTATCAAATTGATGTATGTCAGGCAAAAGGAAACACATCGATGAATGCCAAGGTTTCTAAGATTTTGACTTCGATTACGAACACGAAGACCACTTCTGGAAGCAACTTCGGACCACTCGTGTTTGGTGGAAAAGCGGCGCAGGCTGATCTTAGATATACAATCCCGGTCGGGATGTTTGCTGAAAAATATACCTATAGTTCCTATATGTATTTAGGCAACCCAATCAATATGGATAATCGTTGTTATGCTTCAATCTATGCGGATGATGTGGACTACGACGTCAATGTGGATGCATCGGTCAATGATATCTTAGATAATTTGAAAGAATTCTCTGGACCACTTGTCGTTCCTGTTGTTGAAGATGTGATGTTAGATGGACTGCCAGCAGTCAAAATCAAAGTGAGTATTATTGATGACGCATTGAAAACCATATTAATTGATGAATACTATGTATTCAGACTTTATTCAAAAATTTATGAAGTAAATTTCACGATTGATATGGAAGATGAAGAATACAACAAAGATGATTACGATGATTTTGTCATCCTGAAAGATCAATTCTTTGCAAGCTTACAACTCGCACCAGAAGGTGCTCCAACACTTGCGCCAACGCTAGCACCTACGGCAACGCCTGTCGTGACATCTTCGCCAACGCCAGTCGTAACACCGTCGCCAACACCAGTCGCTACTCCAACACCAATCATGACACCGTCACCGACACCGATTTAGTAAAAAAAGTTGCAATCAATGCGATAGTTTGCTATAATCAATTTGAACTTTTTGTATTCGTTTTGCTGAAGAGTGGGAATTCCCACTCTTTGTGCATGAAGGATAAAAATTGGAGGGAAACATGGCGAAAGCAAGAGTCAAAGACATCATAGAGCAACTTGCAAAACCAATCGTCGCGTCACTAGGACTTGAGCTAGTCGAGGTGGAATATGTGCGCGAAGGGAAAGAACTTTTTCTTCGTATCTATATTTACAACGAGGCGGGCGTTTCCATTGATGACTGTGTGGCGGTGAACAAATTGATGGATGAGGAACTGGAGCGAGTGGACCCGATTGCAGAGCCGTATACATTAGAAGTGTCTTCGCCAGGACTAGACCGACCGTTTCGCACGGCGAGAGATTTTGAGCGGTATGAGGGAGAATTGGTTGAAGTACAACTGTTTCAACCTGAGGATGGGAAGAAATTTTTTGAGGGGACATTGATTGGTCTCAGGACACGAGAAGACACGACCGTTGTCGCAATCGATATGGAAGGCGTCTTGAGAGAGTTCCCAAAGGCAATCGTTGCAACTGTAAAACGAAAAATCGTGTTTTGAATATAATTTTAAATGGAGGTAGAGTGTGACATGGGTGAAGAATTTTTAGCCGCATTAGATATGTTGGCGAAGGAGAAAGGAATCTCGAGGGATTATCTTTTGGATTCATTAAAACAGGCGTTAGCGACATCATATAAGAAACAATATGGTCAAAATCAGGTTGTGAAAATTGAAATCAACGAGGAGACAGGCGATATTGAAGTGATGAAGGAAGTCACCATTGTAGAAGAGGTGACGGATCCGAGCACGCAGATGTCGTTGGCGGAAGCAAAAGCAAAATGGCCGGAAGCAGAAGATGGCGACACCATTGACTTTCCTAGCACCCCAAAAGGGTTTGGAAGAACAGGCATTGTCCATGTGAAAAACATGATTATTCAGAAAATCAAAGAGGCTGAAAAAGCGAATCTTTATGAAGAGTTTAAAGTGAAAGAAAATGACATCATGACGGGCGTCATCCAGAGGGCAGAAAGAAAGTTCTATAAAGAACGCGATGGAGAAGATGCCAGTGCAAAGCAACGGACGGATATCTTCGTTGATATTGGTAAGGCGGAAGCCGTGATGGCGGAAAATGAAACCGTGCGCGGAGAACAGTATACGTTTGGAAAACGCATGAAATTCTATATCACAGAGGTCAAAAAGACTACCAAAGCAACCATCATCCGGGTTTCCCGTTCTCATCCAGGATTGGTCAGACGTTTATTTGAATTGGAAGCGCCTGAAATCAAAAATGGAATCGTAGAGATTAAAAACATTGCCAGAGAAGCGGGTTCTAGAACCAAAATCGCAGTGTTCTCCAGAGACGAAGACGTCGATGCAATTGGTTCTTGCGTTGGAACAAGAGGCTCACGCGTCCAGAATGTCGTCAGTGAGTTAAACGGGGAGAAGATTGACATCGTAAAATGGAGCATTAGTGTAGAAGAATTTATCTCCTCGGCACTCAGCCCTTCAAAGGTCATTCGCGTGGATATCATGGACGAAGGCAAGGCAGCAAGAGTTATCGTGCCAGACCATATGCTTTCTTTGGCAATTGGCAAGGATGGACAAAATGCAAGACTGGCTGCAAAGCTCACAGGCTGGAAAATTGACATCAAGAGTGAAGCACAATTTATCGAAGAATTGGATCGACACTTCCTACCTGATGATGATGAGATATACGATGAAGATGATTTTGAAGACGAAGAGGATGACGATCTCGACAGTGAGGCAGTTGCAGAAGAAATCGTCGCGGAAGAAGAGGTCGCGGCAGAAATGGCAGCGATAGATCCAGATGATGGCGATGAATAAGAAGGTTCCATTAAGAATGTGCGTTGGCTGCCATGAAATGAAGCCGAAAAAAACGCTTGCACGTGTCGTGAAGAATAAAGATGCCGAAATCGCGGTGGATTTGATCGGAAAGATGCAAGGGCGTGGCGCATATGTTTGCAGAAATCATGATTGTCTCAACAAGGCAATCAAGACAAAAAAGTTGGAACGTGCGTTTGACTGTGTGATTCCAACGGAAGTGTATGAGAAGTTGAAGATACAAATGGAGGAAATTAATGACTGAAGGAAAGATTTGTTCATTCATGGGAATGGCGGTAAAGGCGGGTCAAGCCGTGAGTGGCACCTTTATGAGTGATAAGGCAATCAAAACGGGCAAAGCAAGACTCGTCCTGGTTGCAAAGGATGCTTCGGAAAACACAAAAAAGGGATTTCGGGACGCAGGGAAGTTTTATGAAGCGGTCGTCAAGGAAATTGGAACGAAAGAATTATTAGGCAAATTTAGCGGCAAGAAAGAACGGACAGCAGTTGCAATCACAGGAGAAAGTTTTGCAAATAAATTAGTCAGTATGATTGAAGAGTTGGAACAAAATCACGGGGGTGCAGGTATTGAGTAAACATCTAATACATAACGTAGCAAAGGAGTTACACGTCTCATCGACGAAGGTAACAATTATGCTTGAAGAAATCGGAATCAACGTCAAAGGGGTTAACAGCTCCATTGACGATGAGCAACTTGACCGATTATACAAAAAAGCTGGGGTGAAGAAACCCGAGTCGCAAACGCCTGCCAATCCGCCAAAAGACGCAAAGCAGTTAGAGCAAAAACCCCGTTCAGGGCCACTTGTCATAAAAAGTAGAGTCATCAATTACGATGTGGATGAGAATACAGATAAATACGGACAAAGTACCATCAAACGCGTGGACAGCGGTTCGGGATTAATGATGGGCTATTCTCACAATGAAGAAGCAAAAGCAGCGAAGAAAAAGCCGGCAACAAGAAATAACGAGCCAGAAGTGCAAGCGACCCCTATTCTGAAAAAGAAAAAGCCAGAACCTGAACCAGAGGTTGTATTTGTGCCGATTTTTCATAAGAAGCCAAAAGTGGAAGAACCCGTTGTCGAAGAAGTTGTTTCAGAAGATATCGTCGATGATATAGTAGATGAAGTCATTGATATTCCGGAAAAACCGGTTCCAACCGTTCGTGTTGATGTGGCGCAAGTACCTGTAGTCACACCAAAAACAGAAGAACCGAAGACAAGCGACCCAGTCGAAACGGTTTCGCCGCAGGAAACAGTGGCAGAAGCGGCAGTGGAGGTCGTTCCAGAGACAATTGCACCCAGCAATGATGAAGCAAAAGATGGACCGAAAGAAGAAACTGCCCCAAGCCCGAGACCAACGCAGACAAGACCCCAGAATGATCGACCTGTTTCCACAAAACCATATGGGGAGAGACCTACTGCGAGAGGATATAGTGAACGCGCAACAGCAAAGCCTTATACTGCACGACCACAAGTGGATCGCCCGCAAGGACCGCCAAGGCCTTATGTAGAACGACCAGCGCCAGGCACGAGACCTTCTTATGGAGATCGTCCACAGGGAGACAGACCGCAGGGGGATCGATCACAAGGTGGCGCACCAAGACCTTATGGAGATAGACCACAAGGTGGCGCACCAAGACCTTATGGAGATAGACCACAAGGTGGCGCTCCAAGACCTTACGGTGATCGACCGCAAGGTGGCGCACCAAGACCTTACGGGGACAGGCCACAAGGCGGCGCTCCAAGACCGTTTGGCGAGAGAAGTTTTGGCGCTCAAAAGGATAAGGGTGTAGAAATTCCGAAGGCGGATGGCGTTGCTTCGAAAGAAGAACCAACCCGTTCTGCAGAAGAACGTGGCTTAAGCCGTTCGAAAGAAAAAGAGAAGGAATTTAAGAAAGAGCAAAAGAGAGACACGGTCAAAGGTGCTGTCACCACAGATCGTAACAATAAGATCATTCCGAATGTGTTCAGCGGGAAAAAAGGCGTCAACGAAGTCATGTCTGACGAATTTATTCTTGATGAATTCTACTCTTCGTCCGACGCAAGAAGACGGAGAAATCGCAGATACAAGCCAGAACAACCCAAGTATGTGCCACCAAAAGTGATGCTCACGAATATTTCATTGCCGGAAACCATATCGGTCAAGGAATTGGCTGAAGGTCTGAAAAAGACAGCAGCTGACATCATCAAACGCTTAATGGCACTTGGTTTGTTAGTCACCGTCAATAGTGAACTCGACTATGATACAGCGGCGATTATTTGTGAAGAATACGAAGTGATTCCTGAAAAGCAAATCGTTGTAAGTGAAGAAGATATTTTGTTTGACGATGCAGAAGAAGAAGACGAATCCTTGATGATTTCACGTGATCCAGTTGTCGTTGTCATGGGGCACGTTGACCATGGTAAGACTTCGTTGCTGGATGCCATCCGTGATACCAATGTCATTAAAGGGGAGGCCGGCGGCATCACGCAACATATTGGAGCCTATCGCGTCATGATTAATGGTAGAAACATTTGTTTCTTAGATACGCCTGGACACGAAGCATTTACAGCCATGCGAGCCAGAGGTGCGCAGGTGACGGATATTGCGGTCCTTGTTGTTGCGGCAGATGATGGCGTTATGCCACAGACGGTCGAGGCATTGGACCATGCGAAAGCGGCGGGAGTCAAAATTGTAGTCGCAATTAATAAGATTGATAAAGAAGGCGCGAATCCTGAGAAAATCAAGCAGGAACTGACCGAACACGGCATCGTTTCCAGTGAGTGGGGCGGGGACACTGAATTTGTCAATGTGTCTGCAAAGAATCGCACAAATATCGAAGATTTGTTAGAGATTATTCTGTTGGAGGCTGACGTATTAGAGCTGAAAGCGAATCCGAATAAACAAGCCAAGGGTACCGTCATCGAGGCAAAACTCGACAAAGGACGCGGTCCAGTTGCCACCATGTTGGTGCAGCGCGGCACGTTGAATGACGGGGACACCGTGTTTACGGGATCCATCGTTGGAAGAGTGCGTGCTATGGTGGATGACACAGGCAAGAAAATCAAAAAGGCAGGGCCTTCGACCCCAGTAGAAATCATTGGATTACCGGATGTACCCGTTGCGGGCGACGTGTTTTACGCAGTTTCGGATGAAAAACTTGCGCGACAACTTGCGGAGAAGAGAAGAAGCAAACTGAGAGAACAAGCGTTGAAGGCGTCTTCTAAAGTTTCACTGGATGACCTTTACAAACAAATTACGGATGGTATCGTAAAAGACTTGCACATCATCGTCAAGGCCGATGTGGCCGGTTCCGTTGAGGCGATTAAGCAGTCGATTGAAAAGCTTTCGAATGATGAGGTCAGAGTCAATGTAATTCATGGTGGCGTTGGCGCGATTTCTGAGTCTGACGTGACGTTAGCGCAGGTATCGAACGCGATCATCATCGGATTCAATGTGAGACCAGGCAAGAATGTTGCGGAAGCAGCGGAAGCGGCTGGGGTTGATTTGAGAATGTACAGTGTCATTTATAATGCGATTGAAGAGATTCAAACGGCAATGAAGGGCATGCTCGAACCGACGTTTAAAGAAGTGATTCTAGGTCATGCGGAAGTACGCGAGATGTTTAAGGTCACCAATGTCGGCACCATCTGCGGCAGTTATGTGACGGATGGCAAAATAGTCAGAAACGCAGAAGTCCGCGTCGTACGTGGTGGAATCGTGGTATTCGAAGGCACCATCGCGTCGCTGAAACGCTTCAAAGACGATGCAAAAGAAGTTGCCTCAGGATTTGAATGCGGTATCATGATAGAGAAGTTTAATGATTTCAAAGAACAAGATATTATTGAAGCATTTATTATGGAAGAAGTGAAAAGAGATTAGAGGCGAGCAATATGTCCGATAGAATTGATCGAATTTCCGAAGAAGTAAAGAAAGAATTAAGCAAAATTTTCCTTGAGAACCTCAAAGATCCGCGGATGCCGACGATGGTCAGTGTCCTTGCGGTGAAGGTGGATAAGGATTTGAAATTTGCAAAGGTTTTTGTCAGTGTGCTGGGGGATGACAAGGCGAAGACGGATGCGCAGGCTGCATTGAAAAGTGCTGCTGGGTTCATTCGTCATGAGATTGGGCAACGTTTGAATTTGCGCAACACCCCAGAATTTCATTTTATCATTGACGACTCGATTGCCCAGGGCGTCGCGATGTCAACCCTGATTAAAAAGACGATTGAGGCGGATAAAGCGCATGAGAGCTGAGTTAGCAGACATTGCAAGGCAGATAGCGGAGTCCCAACAAATTGCCATTTTGACGCATGTGTCGTTGGATGGGGATTGTCTTGGGTCCTCGATTGCGCTGGGGCTCGAACTCAGGCGCCTTGGGAAAGCAGTCTATGTATTGACTGATGCACCAATTCCAGGTGCTTTGCGTTTCCTGCCAGGGAAAGACCTTGTCATACAAGCTTTGCCAGATGGGTTTACGTATGATATGGCCATTGCACTGGATTGCGGCGACAAAGAAAGGTTCCAAGATCGTAAAAAGCATTTTGCACTTGCGCGCGTCACCGCAAACATCGACCATCACGGTACGAATGCCGGCTACGCACAACTCAATTGTGTCGACAAACACAGTTCTTCCACGGCGGAACTTGTATTTGAACTGCTGAAAGGCATGGGTGCTGCGATTACTACGGATATCGCGGTTTGTCTCTATGTTGGTTTGGTGACGGACACGGGTGGATTTAAATACGGAAACACCAACGAGGCGACCCACATTTGCGCGGCGGAATTGTTGGGATACGGACTGAATATTGCGACACTTTCGCAAGATATTTTCGTTTACGAAACAGAATCCATGCTCCGTTTGAAAGCGCGCGCACTTTCCTCATTGCGACTCGAATACGACAAACGTCTCGCCATTGTCAGTGTCAGCATGAAAGACTTTGCGGATTGTCAGGCGGAAAAGAGTGAAACCGAGGGCTTTGCTGACTTTGGGCGGGCTTTGCCGAGTGTGTTTGCCTCTGTCGCATTAAGAGAATTTGAACAAGATAAAATCAAAATTAGCATGCGCTCCAAAGGAGCATATGATGTATCCAGAATCGCGCAAAAGTTCAATGGAGGCGGGCATATCAACGCGGCCGGTTGCTCCATTGACGATACGTTAGAAAATGCAATTGCACGCATCATTGCTGCATTTGAAGAATTGAAGACATACGAGATC
>Ga0194063_10000802_pt1 | contig 21957 bp, 22 predicted proteins | sample SepL3720m_MetaG_FD_155459 | JGI IMG/M metagenome (GOLD analysis project Ga0194063, IMG submission 155459) | Anoxic zone freshwater microbial communities from boreal shield lake in IISD Experimental Lakes Area, Ontario, Canada - Sep2016-L373-20m | ecosystem: Environmental > Aquatic > Freshwater...
TGCTTGCGGACAAAATCAAACATGCAGTGCTACTCCAGTAGAAAACAAAAAAGGCGAACACATTGTTCGCCTTGGCCAGAAGTGGTGGGTGCTGACGGGCTCGAACCGCCGACCTACGCCTTGTAAGGGCGCCGCTCTACCAACTGAGCTAAGCACCCCACTTAACCGGCTATCAATTCAACGCGTCCTTCAAAGCCTTGCCTGGACGAAACTTGGGAATCTTGGCTGCCTTGATTTTAATCGCAGCGCCGGTGCGGGGATTTCGCCCGACCCGAGCTGCGCGTTTAGCCACTGCAAACGTGCCAAAACCCACCAGGGAAACGTCATTTCCCTTCTTCAAAGTAGTCTTCACAGCGCCAAAAAAGGCCTCCAGTGCGCGGTTGGCTGCCGCTTTGGAAATATCCGCCTGTGTTGCGATGTGCTCAATCAATTCAGTCTTGTTCACAATAAACCCTTCTTATGGAAATAGAGTTGTTCAACTTGTCTCGTCAAAAATCTGGTGTCCCCCGTGCATGAGGGCGGACGCGAATTCTAGTCGCCTTTTCCGGCTTGCGGCGACGAAATTTTGACGCTGTAACAGCGCTGTGCTCAAAGTGCCTCAGCAATCGCTCGCCCGACATCGGCAGTGCCTGCTGTACCCCCAAGGTCACGCGTGCGCGGCGCCCCACTTTGGGGCTCCAACACCTTTTCAATCGCCGCCAGAACGCCGTCATGGGCAGCCCGGTAGCCCAGGAAATCGAGCATCATGGCGCCGCACCAGATCTGCCCTATCGGATTGGCAATCCCCTGGCCCGCAATGTCAGGAGCCGAGCCATGCACTGGCTCGAACAAGGATGGAAATTTGCGCTGCGGATTCAGGTTGGCGCTCGGCGCAATGCCGATGGTGCCGGTGCAAGCCGGACCAAGGTCACTCAGAATGTCACCAAACAGATTGCTGGCCACCACCACATCAAAGAAGTCCGGTCGCTGCACAAAGTGGGCGGTCAGGATGTCGATATGGAACTTGTCGACAGTGACCTCCGGGTAGTTCAGCGCCATCTCGGCGACGCGCTCGTCCCAATACGGCATGGTGATGGCAATGCCATTGGACTTGGTGGCACTGGTCAAATGCTTCTTCGGCCGCGACTGCGCCAGCTCAAAGGCGAATTTCAGGACCCGGTCCACACCGACGCGCGACATCACGGTTTCCTGCATCACGATCTCACGCTCGGTGCCGGGGTACATGCGCCCACCGATGCTGGAGTACTCGCCCTCGGTGTTCTCGCGCACGATAAACATGTCGATCTCGCCCGGCGCACGCCGGCTGCCATCGCGCCGCACCACCGGTGCAATGATGCCCGGCATCAGCCGCGCCGGGCGCAGGTTGACATACTGGTCAAAGTCGCGGCGAAACAGCAGCAGCGAGCCCCACAGCGAGACGTGATCCAGAATTTTTTCCGGCCAGCCGACGGCACCGAAGTAGATGGCGTCATGGCCGCCAATCAGGTCTTTCCAGTTGTCGGGCAGCATCTTGCCGTGTTTCTCGAAATAGTCCCAGCTGGAAAAGTCGAAGTGGTCAAACTGAAGGTCGATCCCGTACTTGACGGCCGCACGCTCCATGACCCGAATGCCCTCAGGCATGACCTCTTTGCCGATGCCGTCACCGGCAATCACTGCAATTCTCTGTTTGCTCATCGCGAATCCTTATGCATCATGCCAAAAATCATCCTCTGCCTAGCGCTGCAGTCGGCGCGGTCGTCGGCCTGACCACCAGTGCCACGCCCAGCACCGTCATCACGGTGCCGATCACGGTCACCGTATTGATGGGCTCGGCAAACAGCAGCCAGGCTATGAAAGCAGTGACCGGCGGCACCAGGTACATCAAGCTGGTCACCGAGGCTGCAGCCCCGCGCTGAATCAGCAGGTACAAAAGGGAACTGCCGCCCAGCGTCAGCACCAGCACCGACCAGGCCATGGCGCCCAGCATTTCTGCGTCCCAGTGCACCACCTCGGTCTCCAGCAGGGCCAGCGGCAAGGTCACCAGAAGGGCCGCCATCAGTTGAACCGCATTGGCGCTGCGCACATCACAGGGTTTGACAAAACGCTTTTGATACAGCGTACCCAGGGTAATGGCAAACAGGGCACCAACGGCCATCGACACATTCACCCAGTCGGCCTCACCGCCCTGGCCAAACTTGCGCGACACCACCAGCACCAGACCGGCAAAGCCAAGTACCAGTCCGCTCCATTGCCGTGCGCTGACCCTGCCGCCGGTGCTTGACAACCATAGTGCCGTCAACACCGGTTGCAGTCCGACGATCAAGGCTGACAAGCCCGAACCCATGCCCGCTTTCACCGCTGCCCAGACACCACCCAGGTAACAGGCGTGCATCAGGACGCCGGTAAAGCTCAGGTGGGCCCATTGGCTGGCTGTAGCCGGCCACTTGACTCGCGCCAGCAATATCCAGGGCAAAAAGCAGGCAATGGAAAAAAGATAGCGCAGCGCCAGAAATTTCATTGGTGGTGCGTGCGGCATGCCATAGCGGGCCACAATAAACCCGGTGCTCCAGATCAGCACAAACAATACCGGCATGGCACGGATCAGTGCCGAATCGTCACGCTCACTCACTTCACGCGAGCCCGGATTTCCGGCAACGCCTTGCGCAGGTAGTAGACCATCGACCAGACCGTCATGATGGCGGCAATCCAGATCAACCATACACCCCACAAATGGGTATTGATCAAGCCAAACAGCGTGCCGTTAAACAGCAGGAACGGTATAGCCACCATTTGTACCACGGTCTTGAGCTTGCCCACCATGTGCACTGCCACACTCTTGGCAGCGCCGATCTGGGCCATCCATTCACGCAGCGCGGAAATGGCGATCTCGCGACCAATGATGATGAGCCCGACAAAGACGTCTGCCCGCCCCAGATGCACCAGCACCAGCACGCTGGCGCAGACCAGTATCTTGTCAGCAACCGGGTCGAGAAAGGCACCAAAGGAAGAAACCTGATTGAGCTTGCGCGCCAGATAGCCATCGAGCCAATCAGTGATCGCCGACACCACAAATACGCAGGTTGCGATCAGATCTCGGCTGTCGGTTGTCAGCGGCAGCGCATCAAAATATACGCCGACGATCAGCGGAATCGCGGCGATGCGACCCCAAGTCATGAGCGTCGGAGTATTGAAAAACATACAGCGTCATTGTGGCACGGCTAAAACGCGGTTATGGCCCCGTCAGTGCAGCGCGCGGTAAATATCCTCAGCCAACTCATGCGATATGCCATCAACGGTAGCCAGATCCTCCACCCCAGCCATCGCAACGCCGCGCACACCGCCAAAGCGCTGCAACAATTTGGCCCGGCGCTTCGGCCCGACACCCGGGATTTCTTCCAGCTTGCCGCCATCAACGCGCACTCTGGCGCGCTTGGCACGCATGCCGGTGATAGCGAAACGGTGTGCCTCGTCCCGAATCTGCGCCACCAGCATCAGTGCGGCCGAGTCCTTGCCCAGATAGATCTTTTCGCGGCCGTCGGCAAAGACCAGTTCCTCCAGCCCTACCTTGCGCCCTTCGCCCTTTTCCACACCAACGATCAGTGCCAGCGACAGGCCCAATTGCTCAAACACCTCACGCGCCACCGACACCTGCCCCTTGCCACCATCAACCAGCACCAGATCGGGCAAACGCCCCAGCGCACTGGCGCCGCTGGCCTGCGTTTCACGCAAGGCCTCTGCGAGTTTGCCGTAACGCCGCAGCAGCACCTGGCGCATGGCGGCGTAATCGTCACCTGGCGTGATGTCGTCTATCGAGAAGCGCCGGTACTCGGCATTTTGCATCTTGTGCTTTTGAAAAACGACACAGGAGGCCTGGGTCGCCTCGCCCGCGGTGTGGGAGATATCAAAACACTCGATGCGAAGCTGTTCCAGATCTTCAATCGCCAGATCCAGCGCCTCCACCAGCGATCGCGTGCGCGCCTGCTGCGAGCCCTCTTCGGAGAGCAGGCGCGCCAGTTGCAAAGCGGCATTGGTTTGCGCCATTTCCAGCCACAGGCGGCGTTGCTCGCGCGGCTGATGCACGGCGGTCACCTTGACGCCCGACTGCACCGACAAAGCCTTGATCAGATGCTCGTCGACCGCAACGCTCAGCACCAGCGAGGGCGGCACCGGCACCTGCAGATAATGCTGCGCCACAAAGGCCTGCAGCACCTGGGCTTCGACTGAGAGCACGCTACTGGCTGTCTCATCGTCGTCAACATAGATACCCACCGCGTCGTCCACGTGAACCGGGAAATAGGCGCGGTCGCCCAGATGACGCCCACCACGCACCATGGCCAGATTGACGCAGGCACGTCCGCCCTGCACCTTGACCGCCAGAATGTCCACATCGCGGTCCGACACGTTCTCCACCGACTGCTGATGCAGCACATTGGACAGTGCGGCAATCTGGTTGCGCAGTTCGGCCGCCTGCTCAAACTGCAACACTTGCGCGTGGGCCAACATGCGCTGCTCGAGTTCCTGCATCACTTGCTGTGCGTCACCGTGCAGGAAGCGTTCGGCATCCGCCACGTCCTGCGCGTAATCGGGTGCAGAAATATGACCGACACAGGGCGCTGAACAACGCTTGATCTGGTACAGCAAGCAGGGACGGCTTCGGTTATTGAAGACCGGATCCTCACAGGTGCGCAGGCGAAAGACCTTTTGCATCAGCAAAATGGCCTCCTTCACCGCCCAGGCACTCGGATAGGGGCCAAAGTAATGATGCTTCTTTTCCACCGCGCCCCGGTAGTAGGCAACCCTGGCAAACTGCGAACTCGCATTGGCTGACGCGGCCACGCCGGTGATCTTCAGGTACGGGTAACTCTTATCATCCCGAAACAGAATGTTGTATTTCGGATTGAGCGTCTTGATCAGGTTGTTTTCCAGCAGCAGCGCCTCAGCCTCGGAGCGCACCACCGTGGTCTCAAGCCGGTCGATCTTGCCCACCATGTGGCCGATACGGCTGCCGCCGTGGTTCTTCTGGAAATAGCTGGACACCCGCTTCTTCAGATTGATCGCCTTTCCGACGTACAGCACGGCACCGTCGCCGTCGAAGTAGCGATAGACGCCAGGCAGCGGCGGCAGACCCGCCACATCGCTCAACAATTGGGCGTTGTGGGTTGGCGTGGAATCAGGCAAATCAGACATAGGTCCGTATTGTGGACAATCTCTGCCGTGAAAGCAGGAAACCTTTGGGACATCTTTTGCCGCGTCATCGACAACTACGGTGACGTTGGCGTTTGCTGGCGCCTCGCGGCCGACCTGGCTGCGCGCGGCGAGCAGGTACGCCTCTGGCTGGACGATGCGCGCGCGCTGGCCTGGATGGCACCCGGCGGCGCAGCGGGGGTCACGGTAAAGCAATGGAACGAGGCGCTGCAGCCCGGCGACTTGTCCGTTGGCGATGTGCTGATCGAAGCTTTTGGCTGCGAAGTCCATGCCGCGTTTCTCGCCGCTTACGCGCAGCAAGCGGCGGATACAGGGCATCAGTGCGTCTGGCTCAACCTCGAATACTTGAGCGGAGAAGCGTTTGTGGAGCGCTGCCATGGCCTGCCCTCACCTGTTCTGGCCGGTCCCGCCAAGGGCTTGCGCAAGCACTTCTTCTACCCCGGATTCACGCCGGCGACCGGCGGTCTGCTGCGCGAGCCCGGTCTGGCCGAGAGAGAAACCGCCTTCGACCGTGAAGCCTGGCTGCGCCGCCAGTCCATCCACTTTCAGGGCGAACGCCTGATCTCGCTGTTCTGTTACGAGCCGGCTGCCTTGCAGGCCCTTTTGGAACAACTGGCAGCCGCCGAGCAGCCGACACGGCTGCTTGTGACGCCCGGGCGCGCCACGGGCGCTGTCCAGGCCTGCATCGCCCGCATGAACAGCACACACGCCGGCTGGAATGCGCAGGATCGGCTGAAATTCACCTACCTGCCAGCGCTGAACCAGCTTGACTATGACCACCTGCTCTGGTCGTGCGACATGAACTTTGTCCGCGGCGAAGACTCGCTGGTGCGCGCCCTTTGGGCCGGCAAGCCCTTTGTCTGGCAGATTTACGCGCAGTCCGACAACGCGCACCAGGCCAAGCTGGAGGCATTCCTCGATCAGATGCAAGCGCCACCCTCACTGCGGACTTTTCACCAGGTCTGGAATGGTCTGAGCCAGGCCGCCCTGCCCGAGCTAAAACTGGCCGAATGGCGCAGAAGCGTCAGCAGCGCCAGAGCGCGGCAACTGCAGGACGACGATCTTGTGACAAAGATCATCCGATTCGCCCGGAAAAACCGTTAAAATTCAACGCTTTGCAATATTGACCGGATTCGCTTGCGGTCATGCAGCCCCTGCCGCGAAAAGTGCGGCCAACCTTCACACCATTACTATGAAAACCGCTCAAGAAATTCGCGCCGGCAACGTCATCATGCACGGCAAAGACCCCATGGTTGTCCTGAAAGCCGAATACAGCCGCGGCGGCCGCAACTCGGCCACCGTGCGCATGAAGCTCAAAAGCCTGATCGCCAACTTCGGCACCGAAGTCGTGTTCAAGGCCGACGACAAGATGGATCAGGTGATTCTGGACAAGAAAGAATGCACCTACTCCTATTTTGCTGACCCGATGTACGTTTGCATGGACAGCGACTTCAACCAGTACGAAGTCGAAGCCGAAAACATGGGCGACTCGCTGAACTACCTGGAAGACGGCATGACTGTTGAAGTGGTGTTCTACGACGGCAAGGCGATTTCGGTTGAACTGCCGACCAGCGTCGTGCGCGAGATCACCTGGACCGAGCCCGCCGTCAAGGGCGACACTTCCGGCAAGGTACTCAAGCCAGCCAAAATCGCCACCGGTTTTGACGTCGGCGTGCCGATCTTCGTGGCACAAGGCGACAAGGTCGAAATCGATACCCGCACCGGCGAATACAGAAAACGCGTCTGAGCCAACAAACCAGGCGGTGATCAGGTGTTGACGCCAGACACAGCGCAAGCCAAACCGCTGCTCACCTCCAGCCTGGCGGTGCGACGCGTCGCAATCGACACCTACCGCGAGAACGTTGCCTACCTGCATCGTGACTGCGAGGTGTATCGCGCCGAGGGCTTTCAGGCTCTCTCCAAAATCGAGATCCGGGCCAACGGGCAGCACATTCTGGCGACCCTGAACGTGGTCGATGACGAAGCTATCGTGGGCTGCCGTGAAATCGGTCTCTCGGAAGACGCCTTCGTGCAACTGGGCGCTGCCGCAGGCCACGCCGCCAGCGTTTCGCAAGCCGAGCCAGCGGCTTCGATCGACGCACTGCACCGCAAGATTGCGGGTGAGCGTTTGAGTCGTGAAGATTTCCGTGGCATCGTGCATGACATTGCTGAACGGCACTACTCCAAGATCGAACTGACCGCTTTTGTCGTGGCCACGAATCGCGATGAACTGGACCGTGAAGAGGTCTACTACCTGACCGAAGCCATGGTCGAGAGCGGACGCCGCCACGACTGGCACGAGCGCCTCGTCGTTGACAAGCACTGCATCGGCGGCATCCCCGGCAATCGCACGTCGATGCTAGTGGTGCCCATCGTTGCCGCGCACGGGCTGCTGTGTCCCAAGACCTCGTCGCGTGCCATCACCTCGCCCGCCGGTACGGCCGACACCATGGAGGTGCTGGCCAATGTGGAGTTGCCATTTGACCGGCTGGCCGAGATTGTGCGTGAGCACCGCGGCTGCCTGGCCTGGGGCGGTGCAGCCAATCTGTCGCCAGCCGACGATGTGCTGATCTCGGTGGAGCGGCCGCTGGGGGTCGATTCGCCAGGCCAGATGGTGGCCTCCATTTTGTCGAAAAAGATTGCGGCAGGCTCCAGCCATCTGGTGCTGGACATCCCTATTGGGCCCAGCGCCAAGGTTCGCTCCATGCCCGATGCGCAGCACTTGCGCCGCCTGTTCAAGTATGTGGCTTCCCGGCTGCACCTTTCGCTGGACGTACTCATCACCGATGGCCGCCAGCCCATCGGTAACGGCATTGGTCCGGTGCTGGAGGCGCGCGATGTGATGCGGGTGCTGGCAAACGACCCTCGCGCGCCGGTCGATTTGCGGCAAAAGTGCCTGCGACTCGCTGGGCGTCTGATTGAATGCAGTCCGGACGTGCGCGGTGGCGACGGGTTTGCCATTGCGCGCGACATCCTGGACTCCGGCAGAGCCCTGAACAAGATGAATGCCATCATTGCAGCCCAGGGCAGCAAGCACTTTGATCACAATCAGCCAACGCTAGGCAGACTGACCTTCGAGGTGCCAGCCACGCAGGCCGGTGTAGTAACCGGCATCGACAACCTGCAGGTAGCACGCATCGCTCGTCTGGCCGGCGCGCCCAAGGTCATCAGCGCCGGTGTGGATCTGCTGCGCAAGCTCGGTGATGCGGTGGCGCCCGGCGACATGCTGTACCGTGTGCACGCCGAGTTTCCCAGTGACCTCGAGTTTGCGCGTCAGGCCTGCGCCAGATCAAGCGCTTATACGATTGGGCGTGCTGAAGAAATACCGCAGATGTTCGTCGAGTTCTGATGTCGTCCACGCTACCCGCCAAACCCCTGCTGCTCTACTTTGCGGACGAGCGTGCCAACGCCGAGCGAATCGCTCAAGCTGGTGCGCTGAACCTCATGCCAATTGAGCGCCATCGCTTTCCCGATGGTGAACTCAAGCTGCGCTTGCCAGAGACACTGCCACCGCGTCTGGTACTTCTCAGAAGCTTGGCCCAGCCGAACGAAAAACTGCTTGAATTGCTGCTGGTAGCGCAAACCGCGCGCCGCCTGGGCGCAGAGCACCTGACGCTGTTGGCGCCTTATCTGGCGTATATGCGCCAGGACATCGCGTTCCAGCCAGGCGAAGCCATCAGCCAGCGTATCGTGGGTCAGTTCCTGGCAACACTGTTTGACGCTGTCATCACGGTCGATCCCCATCTGCACCGCGTCGCCACCCTGCACGAAGCGCTGCCCGCCGGCAACACCCTGGTACTGAGCGGCGCGCCGCTCTTGTCTGACCTGATCGCCACATACCACAGCGCCGCGCTGCTGGTGGGCCCGGACGAAGAATCGGCCCAGTGGGTGGCCCAAGCGGCAGAGCGCCATGGCCTGGAGCACGCGGTGTGCCGCAAGCTGCGCCATGGCGACCGCTCGGTGCGCATCGAGCTACCGCACTGCGCGCTGGCCGGTCGTCACGCCGTGCTGCTTGATGATGTGGCCAGCACCGGGCACACGCTGGCCGAAGCGGCAGCGCTGCTGCTGGCCGCTGGTGCCCTGTCAGTCGACGTCGCAGTGACCCATGCGCTGTTTGACTCGGGCGCCCTTAGCCTGCTGCGTTCAGCCGGTGTGAGCCAGATCTGGAGCACCGACTGCATCGAGCATTCGAGCAATGCTGTCAGCATGGCGCCAGTCCTGGCGTCGGCCTTGCGGCAAATCGAGACGGCCGCCGTGGGCGAGTTCGTCGACTGAGCGCAAATACTTGTTTGTTGATATTTCTCACTGTGACTGTGCGAGCAAAGACCTACATTGATTCGTCTCTTTCACAAACAGGAGAATTACCATGACAGAAATGAACACGGTTCACAGGGAAAAGTTAATGGGCGATCTGCGGGTCGTCATCGCCGATGCCGAAGAGTTGCTGCGCATGACGGCCGATCAGGCCGGTGACGCCGCCCTGGATATCCGCGGCCGGATCCAGACCCGCATGAATCAGGCCAAGACCGACCTGCTGCTGTTGCAGCAAGCCGCTGTAGCCAAAGCCAAAGCCGCCGGTCACGCGACGGATGAATTTGTTCATGAGAATCCCTGGAAATCGATCGGCATTGCCGCCGGTGTCGGGATGCTGCTGGGCCTGCTGGTGAGCCGACGCTAGTTCGGTGGCGGCCAATGGATGTCAAGGTTTCCGGTAATGGCTTGTTTGCGTCGGCGGGGCGCTTGCTCGGCACGGCGCTCGAAATGGCCCAGGTGCGACTGGAACTGCTTGGCACCGAGATTGAATCCGAGAAGCAGCGTCTATTCGACAGTCTGTTGCAGGCCATTGTCGGACTGCAGTTGCTGAGCGTGGGACTTCTGCTGGGCTGTGGCTTTCTGATCCTGCTGGTTTCGGACAGCTATCGACTGGCAGCGCTGGGCTGCCTGGCGCTGCTGTTGCTGGGCGCTGGCCTGCTGCTGCTGCAAAGCGCGCGGCAGCAGTCACGCAACCCCAAAGGAATGTTCAGCGCCAGCGCGACTGAACTGGAACAAGACCGGGCCAGCCTGCGAGCCGGCACTCAAGATGACCCAGGATGAGCTGCGGCGCAGGCAGCAGGAGTTATTGCTGCGCAGCGCGCAGTTGCGCCTGACGCTGGCGCAGCAAACCCAGGTTTTCAGGAAGCCACTGGCCGTCGCTGACCGTGGCTGCGAGTTGATTCGGGTGCTGGCAAACAAGCCGTTCTGGCCTTTGGGCAGCGCTCTGCTGCTGCTCGCTTTTCGGCCGCGTCGCGCCCTGGCATGGGGTGCGCGGCTATGGTGGGCTTATCGCAGCTACCAGCAAGCCCGTCGCTGGTTCATCGGTCAGGGGTGACTCTTCTTGCCAAGCCGGGATTCGGTCCCCTTGACCAGCCGGCCGATGTTCTCGGCATGGCGATAAATCAGCAGCAAGGACATGATGGACACCGACAGCAGGACACCCTTGTTCAGGTACCAGAGCGAGCCATCGCCAAAAACATAATAGACCGGCGCCAGCACGGCGCAGGTCAGCGCCGCCAGTGACGAATACCGGAAGAAGTAAGCCATCAGGAGCCAGCTGACAGCACTGGCCAGGCCCAGTATCCAGCTGATGCCCAGCAACACGCCAAAGGCCGTGGCCACGCCCTTGCCGCCGGCAAATTTGAAGAACACCGGGTACAGATGCCCAACGAAAGCCGCCAACCCGACCAACGCCATCGTGCCCTCCTCCATGCCATAGGGTTTGCCGTACCAGCGCACCAGCATCACCGGCAGCCAGCCCTTGGCGGCATCAAGCAGCAGCGTAACCACGGCAGCGCCCTTGTTGCCGGAGCGCAGCACATTGGTCGCACCCGGGTTCTTGCTGCCAAAGGTGCGCGGGTCATTCAGCCCCATGAGTTTGCTGACGATCACGGCAAACGACAGCGAGCCCATCAGGTAAGCCAGCACGGTTGCCAGCCAGGGGAACAGTGGTTGCATAGCGTTCAAGATAATCTCCTGCTGCACGGCGCAGAGGCGGCCATGATGCTGCTATTTTGCCAGCCTGCGCCGGTGCTGCGGCAAGCGTTCAATCGGTCAGCGCACATTGCACGGATTGCGCTGCCAGCAGCGCCACACAGACCTGCGGATCCAGCCCCACCAGATAACCGCGCCGGCCACCATTGATCAGGATTTTTGGCAGTTCCAGAATTGTCGCCTCGATATAGACCGGCATCTGCCGGCGCGTCGCAAACGGTGAGGTGCCTCCCACCAGATAGCCGCTGTGTCGGTTCGCAACCTCTGGCAGACAGGGCTCCACCGACTTGGCGCCAATCTGGCGCGCCAGGTTCTTGGTAGAGACCTTGCGATTGCCGTGCATCAGCACCAGCAGCGGCTTGGCGTCCTGATCCTGCATGACCAGCGTCTTGACCACCATGAAGGGATCAAAGCCCAGCACCTCGGCGCTGTGCAACGCACCGCCGTGCTCCAGGTACTCATAGGGATGCTCGGTAAACACCACCTGGTGCGCCTTGAGCATCTGAGTGGCCGGCGTCAGGCTGATGTGTTTGGCCATCGCAATTTTTCCCGCTCCAGCTCCTGCAGTCGCAGGACCCGGCGCTGCACCTTGCCGGTCGTCGTCATGGGCAGCGCATCGATAAATTCAATCTCCTTCGGATACTCGTAGGGCGCCAGTTTTTCCTTCACATGGGCTTGCAACTGCGCCACCAGTTCGGCCTCGAAAGCCGCGTCCGCGCCAGGACGGAAATCGTTGGCCGCAACAAAGTCGACTGCCAGCACCACATAAGCCTTGACCACCGCACCGCGCTCCCGGTCCGGCTTGGGCACCACCGCCGCGTTGGCCACTGCCGGGTGCTTGACCAGACAGTTCTCGATTTCGCCCGGCCCGATGCGGTAGCCCGAAGACTTGAACACATCGTCGGAACGCCCCTGGTACCAGAGGTAACCATCGGCGTCGCGCAGCGCCAGGTCGCCGGTACGACACCAGTCACCGGTGAACTTTTCCTGCGTCGCGGCTTCGTTTTTCCAGTAGCCCAGAAAGAAGATCGGGTCACTCTGACCGTGCACATCAAAGCGGTTCAAGGCCACGTCCCCCGCAACGCCCACCGGGCACTCCTGGCCCGCCTCGTCGATCACGGCAACGCGATGCCCCGGATAAGCCTTGCCCATGCTGCCCGGTCTTGCGGGCCACCCAACCAGTACCCCCACGCTTGCCATTTCATGTGCTGTGCTGCCCCCCGAGGGGGCCGTGCCTTGCTTGGGGCGGCCCGGCGCGGCGGCGGGCACTTGCGTGCCCATCGAACAATTACCGACGATATAGTTGATTTCGGTCTGGCCAAACATCTCATTGACCGTGACGCCCAATTGCGACTGGCAGTAGTCAAAAACCGCATCCCCGACCGCCTCGCCGGCGCTCATGATGGCTTGCAGCTCCAGACCGAACTGCTGGCGCACGCTGCAGCCGGGGCTACCCGGATAAGCCTTCATCATCGCCTTGAGTGCCGTCGGAAACAGAAAGCTGTGCGTGACGCCAAACTGCTGCATCAGGCTCATCGCCTGCTGCGGGCTGAAGCGGCCGTTGAAGCCGACGATGGGGCGGCCAAAGTACAGCGTAGGCAGCAGCGCATCCATCAGCCCACCGGTCCAGGCCCAGTCGGCAGGCGACCAGAACACCGCAGTTGATTCCCGGTTGTCGCGACCGTTGAAGCCGAACCAGTTCTGGCTGCAGACAAAGCCGGTGAGATTGCCGATCAGGGCCCGGTGCGGGATCAAGGCGCCCTTGGGGTTGCCGGTGGTTCCGCTGGTGTAGATCAGCACCGCCGGCGCATCGGCAGATGTTGCCAGCGGCGTGAAGCTGGGATCTGCCCTTGCCAGCATCTTGCCGTAATCCAGGCCAGCTCGCGCCGCCGCTGCATCCACGCCGAGCACGTGGCGCAGCGCCGGGCAGCGCGCGCGCACGGCCAGGACGTTCTCGATCGAACTCTCATCACAGATCGCCAGCACGGCCTCGCCGTCCTGCAGCCGGTACTCGATGGCCTCCGGCCCGAACAGCATGGACAGCGGCATCGCCACCGCACCCATCTGCAACACCGCCATGTAGGCCACAGCTGTTTCAAAGCGCTGCGGCATCACGATCGCCACGCGCTGACCCGCCTGCACGCCAAGCCCAGCCAGAACCTGCGACAGTCGGCTTGCCTGCTGCTGCAGTTCCATGTAGCTGAAGGACCTGCTCGCGCCATCGGCGTTAGCGGCATAAATCGCCACCCTGCTGGCTGCGTCGGGCAAGGCCGCCCATCGGCCGCAGCAGACCTGGGCGATATTGAATTGCTCCGGCACCAGCCACTCAAAGCCGGCGTGCAGCCGCGTGTAGTTGTCTGGCTGGCCGCTCTGCAATTTGTCGCTGTGTTGACTGACGTTCACCCTATGCCTCCGTATGATGCTGCAAATGTACCAAGCCCAACGAATTTCCCATAGCGAGTTTGTCCCTATACGCAATCTGCCGTACCACGTGCAGGTCTGGGGTGAACCCAAGCCCGGCAGCACGCCCTGGGTCATGGTGCACGGCTGGATGGACGTGGCCGCCAGCTACCAGTTTGTAGTGGACGCGCTGAGTCACCAGCATTACGTCATCGCCCCGGACTGGCGCGGCTACGGGCGTACACCCGGTCACGCCGGCGCTGGCGCCAGTGTGGACAACTTCTGGTTTCCCGACTACCTGGCGGATCTGGACTTTCTGCTTGACCACTACGCACCAGACCGCCAGGTCAATCTGATCGGCCACAGCATGGGTGGCAACGTTGCCATGCTGTACGCCGGCGTGCGCCCCGAGCGCATTCGCCGCCTGGTCAACCTGGAAGGCTTTGGCATGCCCGCCAGCAAGCCCGAGCAGGCGCCGCGCCGCTACGCGAGTTGGATGGATGAGCTGAAAAAATTGCACCGGGGCGAGCTCGAACTCAAGACCTACGACAGCGTCGCCGGCGTCGCGCGGCGATTGATGAAAACCAACCCACGTCTGGGCGCTGACAAGGCCAACTGGCTGGCGCAACACTGGGCGCAGCGGGACGACCAGGGCCAGTGGCGCATTCTGGGCGAGCCGGCGCACAAGATTTCCAACGCCCAGCTGTACCGGGTCGATGAGGTGCTGGAACTCTACAAGTGCATCAGCATGCCCGTGCTGTGCGTCGAAGCCTCCAACAACAGTCTGGACTTGTGGTGGAAGGGCAAGTTCACGCTGGAACAGTTCCATGAACGCCTGCAGGCCGTGCCACAGGTGGAAATCGCCCGCGTCGAGGATGCCGGCCACATGATGCACCACGATCAGCCAGCGGTTTTAGCGGCGCTGATCGAACGATTTCTTGATTGAGTGCGAAAATGCGGGCTTATTGAAAACCCACACAGTCAGGATGACCCAGCATGGAAGCAGAACGCATCAACCTCATCGGCAACCAACTCTCCGATTTGAGCGCACGCACGCTCGATCTCCGGGGGTATCTTTGACTACGATGCCAAAGCTGAACGACTGAGGACTGTCAACGCCTCGCTGGAAGACCCCACCGTCTGGAACGACCCGAAACGCGCTCAGGAACTCGGGCGCGAGAAGAAGGCGCTCGACGGTGTTGTGCTGACGCTCGACACCCTGACCAGCGAGTTGTCCGACAACTCCGAGCTGTACCAGATGAGCAAGGACGACGGCGACGAGGCCGGTCTTCTCACGATCGAAGCCGACACCGCCAAACTGGCCGCGACCATTGAGGGCCTGGAATTTCGCCGCATGTTCAACAATCCGGCCGATCCACTCAACGCCTTTGTCGATATTCAGGCCGGCGCTGGTGGCACCGAGGCCTGCGACTGGGCCAGCATGCTGCTGCGCCAGTACCTGAAGTACGCCGAGCGCAAGGGCTTTACCGCCACGCTGGAAGACGAGACCGCCGGTGACACCGCAGGCATCAAGGGTGCCACCATCAAGGTCGAGGGCGAATACGCTTTCGGCCTGCTGCGCACCGAGACCGGCGTGCACCGACTGGTGCGCAAGTCGCCGTTTGACTCTTCCGGCGGCCGCCATACCTCGTTCGCCTCGGTCTTTGTCTACCCGGAAATCGACGATTCGATCGAGATCGACATTAACCCGGCCGACGTGCGCGTGGATACCTTTCGCGCCAGCGGCGCTGGTGGCCAGCACATCAACAAGACCGATTCCGCCGTGCGCCTGACGCACCTGCCAACCGGCATCGTGGTGCAGTGCCAGGACGGCCGCAGCCAGCACAGCAACCGAGATGTGGCCTGGAAGCGCCTGCGCTCGCGCTTGTACGACTTCGAGATGCGCAAGCGCCAGGAGGAACAGCAAAAGCTGGAAGACTCCAAGACCGACGTTGGCTGGGGCCACCAGATCCGCTCTTACGTGCTGGACAACAGCCGGATCAAGGACTTGCGCACCAATTACGAAACCTCGGCAACGCAGAAGGTGCTCGACGGCGACCTCGACCAGTTCATAGAAGCCTCACTGAAGCAGGGCGTGTAATGAGCGTTGAGGCCTTGATCTTCGACTTGGACGGCACCATGATCGATTCGATGCCCTGGCATGCCAGGAGTTGGCTGCGCTTTGCACAGGACCACGGTCTGGACATAGAACTTGACGACATCATGCGACGCACCACCGGACGCACCGGACTGGAATGCATGCGCGAGCTCTTTGGCCAGGACCTCGACGAGGCCCGCGCTTGGGAACTGATTACCCAGAAGGAAGAGATCTACCGCGAACTGTTTGCCCCGTCCTTCTGCGAGGTGGCGGGCTTTGGACTCTTTGCGCAACAAGCGCGCGACCTGGGTTTGAAGGTCGGCATCGGCACCGCCGGTGACCGCAACAACATTGCGTTTGCCCTGTCCAAGCTGAAAATGCCACTGCAACCGCATGCGGTGGTGGGTGGCGACGAGGGTCTGCCCGGCAAGCCCGAGCCGGCGATTTTTCTGGAGGCAGCAAACCAGATGGATGCCTGCGCTGCCGCCTGCATCGTCTTTGAGGATGCGCCTTTTGGCATAGAGGCAGCGCGGCGCGCCGGCATGCGTGCTGTCGCCCTGTGCACCACCCACACAGCGGCGCAACTGGCCGGCCCGCACGTCATCGCCAGTGCGCGCGACTACCATGAACTGATGAGTATGAAATTTTTGGAGAATCTGCATGTTGCAACTTCGTAATGCCGACGGCCCGGCCAGCGTGATCCGCCGCGCCGACTACAGTGCCCCACCCTTCTGGATTGATTCGGTCAATCTGACTCTTGACCTGGACCCGGCCAAGACCCGCGTGCTGAACAAGATGACGCTGCGGCGCAACCCGGATGTACCAGCGCAAGCGCTGCGCCTGGACGGTGACGAGCTCAATCTGGCGCGCGTGCTGGTCAATGGCCAGGGTGCATCTTTCAAAATCGATGGTGGCCAACTGGTGCTGGACAACCTGCCACTTGAAGGCGCTTTCGATCTCGAAATCTTTACCACCTGCGCACCCATCAAGAACAGCAAGCTGATGGGCTTGTACGTCAGCAACGACTCCTTCTTCACCCAGTGCGAGGCAGAAGGCTTCCGGCGCATCACCTACTACCTGGACCGCCCCGATGTGATGGCCAGTTTCAGCGTCACGCTGCGCGCCGACAAGCGCCGCTACCCGGTGCTGCTGAGCAACGGCAACCTGGTCGATTCCGGTCCGCTGGAAGGCTCTGGCAACGAGGGTCGCCACTTTGCCACCTGGGTTGATCCACACAAAAAGCCGTCCTACCTGTTTGCGCTGGTGGCCGGTCAGCTGGTGTGCCGCGAGCAACGCATCAGTTCCCGCGAGGGCAAGGAACACTTGCTGCAGGTCTATGTACGCGCCGGCGATCTGGACAAGACCGAGCAGGCCATGAACTCGCTGATGGCGTCCGTGGCCTGGGACGAAGCGCGCTTTGGCCTGCCGCTGGATCTGGAGCGTTTCATGATCGTCGCCACCAGCGACTTCAACATGGGCGCGATGGAAAACAAGGGCCTGAACATCTTCAACACCAAGTTCGTGCTGGCGAGTCAGGCCACTGCAACTGACGCGGACTACGCGAACATCGAGCGTGTTGTCGGGCATGAGTATTTTCACAACTGGACCGGCAACCGCGTGACCTGCCGCGACTGGTTCCAGCTCAGCCTGAAAGAAGGCCTGACGGTGTTTCGGGATCAGGAATTTTCGCAGGACATGTGCAGCGAGCCCTCCGGCCGCGCCGTCAAACGCATCGCCGACGTGCGCGTGCTGCGCAACAGCCAGTTCCCGGAAGACGCCGGACCGATGGCGCATCCGGTGCGGCCCGACAGCTACATCGAAATCAACAACTTTTACACCCTGACCATTTATGAAAAGGGGGCTGAAGTCGTGCGCATGATGCAGACCCTGGTCGGACGCGACGGTTTTGCCCGCGGCATGAAGTTATATTTTGAACGCCACGACGGTCACGCGGTGACTTGTGATGACTTCGCCCAGGCCATTGCCGACGCCAACCCACAGTCGGCCCTGGCGCTGCATCTGACGCAATTCAAGCGCTGGTACAGCCAGGCCGGCACACCGCGCCTTGCGGCCAGTGGTGCTTACGACGCCCAGGCACGCAGCTACACCCTGAACCTGAGCCAGAGTTGCGCGCCGACCCGCGACCACGCAGACAAAGAGGCTTTTGTGATTCCGGTCAGTCTGGGCCTGGTGGGCCCCAGCGGCGCGGCGCTGCCGCTGCAATTGCAAGGTAGCACCGAGCCGCTTGGCACCGACCATCTGCTGGTGATGACGGCACAAACCGAATCAATCACTTTCATCAACCTCGACGAAGAGCCCGCGCCCTCCATCCTGCGCGGCTTCAGCGCGCCGGTGCTATTGGACTTTGACTACAGCGAGCAGCAATTGCTGACGCTGCTGGCCTTTGACAGCGATCCTTTCAACCATTGGGAAGCCGGGCAAAGACTGGCACTGCGCAGCGCCATCAAGGTCATCACCGACAGCACCGTGACCGATTTCGGCAACGTGCTCGATGATGCCTACCTTACCGCCATGCGCAAAGTGCTGCGCCATCCGACGCTGGACGCCGCCTTCAAGGAACTGGTGCTGACGCTGCCCTCTGAAACCTACATCGCCGAACAGCTCGAAGTGGTTGATCCGCAGCGCATCCACGTCGTGCGCGAAGCGATGCGTGCGCAACTTGCCAACGCCCTGCTGGAAGACTGGCAATGGGCCTTTGAGGCGCACAGCAACAACGGTGGCTTCCGCAGCGACACCCGCTCGGCCGGACGCCGTGCGCTGGCCGGTCTGGCCTTGGCGCAACTCTGTCTGGCTGCGCGTGCCACCGGTGACGCCGTCTGGCCCGGTAAGGCCTACCAGGCGTTTAAGGATGCCGGCAACATGACCGACCGTGTGAACGCTCTGCAGGCCCTGCTGGGCAGCGGGCATGAACTGGCCAATGCGGCGCTGGAGCGCTTTCACAAGCAGTTCAAAGCAGAGGAACTGGTGCTGGACAAGTGGTTTGCCATGCAGGCCGGCGCCTGCGACCAGGCCGGCAGCGTGCTGCCCCTGGTGCGCCAGCTGATGCAGCACCCTGATTTCCACATCCGCAATCCGAACCGGGCGCGCAGCCTGATCTTCAGCTACTGCAGCGCCAACCCGGCTGCTTTTCACCGTGCCGATGCAGCCGGTTATGTGTTCTGGAGCGAGCGTGTCATCGAACTCGACAGCATGAATCCGCAGGTAGCGGCACGCCTGGCGCGCGCGCTGGACCGCTGGCAGAAGCTGGCCGAGCCGTATCGCAGCGCCGCCCGTGAAGCCATCGCACGCGTTGCCGCCAAAGCCGACCTGAGCGGCGACGTACGCGAGGTGGTGGACCGGGCCCTGGCCAACTGATGCGCCGGCTATAATTCGCAGCCTAGACGCCGGTGTAGCTCAGTCGGTAGAGCAGCTCATTCGTAATGAGAAGGTCGGGTGTTCGATTCATCTCTCCGGCACCAATACAGATAAGGGTTCACTGCTATGCAAATAGTAGCGAACCCTTTTTCTTTAGGTGCCGTGTAGCGACTGCGCAGCCACTTTGAGAACGACTTTGCGTACCAGTTGCACCGCCCCGCTGGCGCAATTGGGCCGATGGACATCCCATGGATAGAAGATTGCGTACATGCCGGCGCTCATGAGCAGGTCAGTCTCATTGGGAACATCTGAATAGTGAATCACATCCCATTGCGCCAGTCGATCTTCGAGCACTGGCAGACCTTCGACCCAAGGTGCGTAGCCTATCAACTCCTGGCCGCTGACAATATACTGAACGTCGATATATTTTCGATGTGCTTCCGGGCGCCGCTCATTTTTCGGTTCCGTTTGGTATTCGTTCAGCATGCCGTAGAGTCGGTCGCCGTCGATCGCGAATTGCCCCGGTTTCACGTTGGAAAAGTCGGTGTTCTTCAGATAAGCAAGCGCTTTCTGTAGCGCCGGTGCAAGCGTAGCGCTATCTTTCCCGATCAGGTCGAGGTGGCTCAAAATCATGTTGTTCCTTGATGTTTTAAAAAGTTGATTGCTACAAGGAGCCGTATTTTTCGAATGCCTCTTTGACCGACACACCGGATCGCAGCTCTTTTCGCATTCCGCTCTCGCGTTCAAAGACATCTTCCGCAGCCACAAGCGTTTCCATGATGAATTCCTTTGGGACGACCACGACACCGTCAACGTCACCAAAGACAAAATCTCCCGGGTAAATGACGGTGTTGCCGATCTTGATGGCAACTTGCCATTCCTTGATGTCCCAGCGGCCGATCGAACTTCCGGGGCACTTGAATTTCGCAAACACAGGATAGTTCATCTCGTCGATGAAGCCAACATCCCGCACGCCGCCGTCCACTACAGCGCCCATGCAGCCGCGTTCTCGCGCCGCAGTCGACATGATCTCGCCCCAATGAGCCGCGCCGGTGTGTCCGCCACAGGCCCAGACGGAAACAGTATTGGGCGTAATGCTGTCCAGCATGGCCAATCTCTTGTGCGTGTCATTGGCCGTCGTATCTGCACAGGGGTAGCCCTGTCCGGTGAACGCCAACCCTGAAACACGCCCAGCCTTGGTAAAGCAGGTGATGTAGTAAGGCAACACCTGATCGCGCAGGCCCCGCTTGTCCAGCATGTCAGCAATCGCGCCGGTGTAGAGGCGGTTGTAACGGTCGCAAACGTCTTTGATGTCCATAAAAGTCAATCCTTTCAAAATATCAACAGAACAAGCACATTCATGACGGCAGATTGAACAGTCCGGCCGCTTGCCGACCCGCCAAAGCGTCCAGCAGGTTGCTGGTCGCCAGCACGGCCATGGCGCGGCGGGTTTCAAGCGTCGCCGAGCCGATATGCGGCAATGCCGTCACTTTGGCGTGCCTGCGCAGAGCTGAGTCCAGCGGCAGCGGCTCGGTGGCGAAGACGTCCAATCCGGCCGCTCGCAGATTGCCGTGGTCGAGCGCGTGCAGCAAGGCATCTTCCTGCACGATGGCGCCACGGGCGCCGTTCACAAAAATCGCACCTGGTTTCATCAAGCCAAACTCACGCGCGCCCATCAGGCCCCGGGTTTCATTGGACAGGGGCAGCACGACTGCGACGATGTCGGCACGTTGCAGCAATTCATCCAGCGATGCCTGGCAGACCTTCCCGATCAGTTCGGGTAGCTCGGCAGCCACCTCCACTGGCTGAAGGTTGTGATAAAGCACCGGCATGCCAAATCCCAGCGCCGCGCGGCGAGCCAGCGCCCGACCAATCCGACCAAAGCCCAAGATACCCAGCGTCTTGCCGTGGACGTCCCAGCCGAATAAATCGTCACCGATATTGCGTGTCCAGCGGCCTTCCCGCACCAGATTGGCCAGTTCGACCAAGCGTCGACTGCTGGCCATGATGAGTGAAAAAATCGTATCGGCGGTGGTTTCGGTAAGCACGCCAGGGGTGTGGCAAAGTGCTATGCCACGCGCCGCCAGCGCCGGCAGATCGTAATTGTCAACGCCCACCGACACACTGGAGATGACCTCAAGTTGCGGGGCACGGTCCAGCAGGTCGGAGCCTATGCGAAAGCTCGAGCCAATCATGCCTTGCGTGGTGCTCAGTGCAGCATCGAAGGCGCTGGCCTGAGCTGCCACTCGCGGGTTCGCCACGGTGACATCGTGCAGTTCCTGCAGTTGCGCGAGCTGGTCGATCGGCAGCTCCCGAAATACCAAAACGTTCTTGCGTGTCGCAGACTCCGTTGGTCCAAGCATATTTAGAGCCCTGCCCTACTCAATTCGGCGCGGCTGGGCAGGCCTTCGCTGTCACCCAGAACCTGGACGACCAGTGAACCAATCCAGGCACCGCGCCTGACCGCTTCGGGCGCGCTCAGACCATCCAGCAGCGCGCTGATGACACCTACCGCAAAACCGTCGCCAGCGCCCACAGTGTCTACGACCTTGGCTACCGGAAAGCCTGCCACGTAGCCTGCGCCAGCGTCGCCATCAAAATAGGCGCCCTGGCTGCCCAGCTTGACGGTCACCAGCTTGGCGCCACGCTCGCGGTAATAGCGGGCAATGCCTTCAGGGCTGTGTTCACCTGTCAAGAAGCGACCTTCTTCCAGACCCGGCAGTACCCAGTCGGCGTTCGTGGCCAGCGCGTTGATGGATGTGCGCATCAACGCAGGTGTAGCCCACAGCGTGGGGCGCAGATTGGGGTCAAACGATACGCTGCGCCCCGCGCTGCGCATGAGCCCCATGGTTCTTTCGGCAGCGATCAATGTC
>Ga0194063_10000803_pt1 | contig 21946 bp, 26 predicted proteins | sample SepL3720m_MetaG_FD_155459 | JGI IMG/M metagenome (GOLD analysis project Ga0194063, IMG submission 155459) | Anoxic zone freshwater microbial communities from boreal shield lake in IISD Experimental Lakes Area, Ontario, Canada - Sep2016-L373-20m | ecosystem: Environmental > Aquatic > Freshwater...
CATTCCAGCCTCTGGTGCGGGTATATTAAAGTGGCCGTTAGATAAGATAGTCATCACTCAAAAATTTGGAATTACGGCTTTTTCACTAAAAAATCCTGATATTTATACTAGTGCTGGACACTCAGGTGTGGACTTCGCCGCTACAGTAGGTACGCCCGTTAAAGCCACTCTGAACGGAATTATAGCAGGAACAGGGAATACAGATATCACTCCTAGCTGTGACGGTGCTTCATTTGGAAACTGGATTATGATCGAGCATCCGAATGGTCTATCTACTTTATACGCTCACTTATCAGTCACGCTAGCAAAAACTGGCTCTGCTGTAACTAAGGGGCAAACTATAGCTCTATCTGGAGGAACAGCCGGAGTAAATGGTTCCGGTGCATCTACTGGACCACATTTGCACTTTGGTGTCTATGCCACAGAAGGTATTCAAATAAAAAAGAATGATGTGGGAACTTCTTGCAGAAATGTAGTCCTTCCAGTGCTAATAAAAAAAGGTGCGCGCCTTAATCCACTTTTATATCTTTAATGTTTCACGAATTTGGGTTATTATATATACATGTATAATTTGCTTCTTAAAAATCGCGGAATGAGTTTGCTTCAAACAATTCTGCTCGTCGTAGTCGTTATAGTGGTGCTTAGCTATATCGGGTTCGACATTAAAGGTGCTATAGAATCAGATCAGAGCAAAAAGAACTTCGGATATGTAAAGGCAGTTACTGTAACAGTATGGGAAAGATATTTGAAGTCCCCAGCTGAATACCTTTATAATAATATTTTCCTAGAATGGATTTGGAAACCGACTTATAATAATTTGAAAAAACTAAGGAATGGGCAAAGCACCGACATACAGGACAATGCTCCGAAGATGCCCGCACCGAATCTGACGAACTGAGAATACTAGAGCTAAAAGATTACCCAAAGACCTTACCTTGAACTAACCGCCTCGACCTGATAAAATGGTCGAGGCGGTTTACGGTTTAATAGTACAATCACATCACAACAGTTGAACTAATTAAGCTATGTCACTAAATACAGTTAGTACAGTTCAGGGAGATGGAAAATTTTTATTTGTAGAACCACATCCAGATTTACTTCGCACGGTGCTCGGATGGAGCGAAGAAGATGAAGAAGATGGATCAGCTACAAATAAAGGAGAAGAAGAGGATGAACCGGTCAAATGTTCGGGATGTAATCAAAGACGGCCTTCGGGGGAAATGACGCCTTTGGGTAATCAGTTCATCTGCAGAGACACATTCGAATATTGTGAAGAAACCTGGTTGGCCAGAACTAGCGGAAGAAGACCCAGAAGAATGGCTGGGGACGGAGCGACCTTTGGTAACAATGGAATCATGAGGAGATGTCCATAGTTGCCACAAACGTGGGCAGGGCGCGTACCTCGACTCAATGAATACAGAAGTCGAGGTTTTTTATTTGCCTTATTTTATATATACAGAGTCGTAAAAGATATATTGTGCGACATCGGGCTATTATAATGAATAAGGGCTTTAAAGCCTCATAAACACGCTATCCCCCGCGAGTCCGGAAACATTACAAAACGGATATGAAATTATATTTCTAGAAAAAGTTTGAGGTTATTTATCGGAATAAATTTTTTCACATAACAATCTAACCCCGTATCATTTGTCGGCTCGGAAAAATAAATAGGTTTACCTTTTGCTATCGCGTAGCCGAGCTCGAGTTTACAGCTCGTCCCCATATACCCTTCTGGGGTGATTAGATAGACCACATCTGCTTTTTCGATAGCCTCGTAATGTTCCATGGCTAACTTTTTCTTTTCTTCTGGCGTATTTGCATCATCCTTATTATTACTACTGTAATTTAAATTTGGAAAAATCGGCTCTAGTCCTAAAGACTCTAACTTCGAAATGATGTCTCGGACGAGATCACGGTATTTCATACTGCATCCTAATACTATTTTCATATTAGTTTATATCTTATCATTTTAAATTTTAATGCAAAAGAAAAACCCGCTTTCGCGGGCTTTTCTTTTTTTATTCGAGACCTAGATGAAACTTTATTTTTTAGTTAAAGTTTTAACCTTTGACCAACATGGTGCAGATGCAGTCCATGGATCAGCGCCATTTTCATGTTCATACATGTATTTAGCGTATGTAAGGTTACCTTCTACAGAATAAATGTCATAACCGAGTGATTTCGCCCTTTCTAGGTGATATCCTTCGTTTATTTGCATTATGCCGACATCTTTAGGATTTACTTTTCCGCGGAGAACGTCGCCATTTTTATCGTATTGGGCGAAGCCAGATTCGCATTTAGCGATATCCACGAGTAGTGGGCTATCTTTAAATGTATCTCTGACTTCTGTTTCGTATGTAGGTTTTATTTCAATTTTCTTAGGAACATCTATTTTGATTTCGACTTCTGCCGGTCTTTCCGTATTTGTGGCAAAAGTATCGGCTACTGCTCCCGAGGCATTCGCATGAAGCGAAACGGCCGACATAAGGAGTGTGGCACCGGTAACTATTTCAAGCATAAATGAAAATGAAGCTTATTACAGGACGAGTCCTGCGTTCGCTTCACTTGGTATATACTAGCATATTTTAGCCATTAATGTCAATGAAAGAAAGTATAAAAAACCACTAATATGGCCTATATTAGCCATATATTAGACTATAATCCGGAGCATTGTTTTGACTTTATATAGCCCTTCCCTTCCGCTTCCCTCAGAGAGGCGAAAACTTCCCTATTTATAGCTTTTGACCGTTCAGCCCCATAACACCATGGAAAATAATACTTTTTACTGCTTTTAACTCCCAAATATGCGCCCGCCAGAGCACTAAATGTGAGTCCAGCTTAGTATATTCCATGCTAAATATGGCTCTATTCCTTAATTTTCCAGAGAAAAGCAGGGCTCCGACAACCGAGGCTAAAAGCAACACTAAAATGATACTTCTAATAATTAATAATCTCATCCCCTATTTATACCTTACGACTGATAAAGAAACGCTCAAAAAGTTCTAAAGAAATAATGAAAAATTCATTTTTCCTTGATTTTTTCTTCATAATATCTTATACTAGGTGTCACTTAAATAAACAAATATGGCACATAGGAAAGCAGAAGGATCAACGAGAAACGGCAGAGATTCGAATCCAAAGTATCTCGGCATTAAGGTAAACCACGGTGATGAAGTCAGCGTAGGTGAAATTATCGTTCGCCAGCGTGGTACTACAGTTCTACCTGGAAAAAACGTAGACATCGGCAAAGATGACACTATTTACGCCATGAAAAGCGGAAAGGTATCATACGGCACGAAGAGAAAGATAAACTTTGATAACACTATATCTTATAAAAAGATCGTGCATGTTACAGTTACAGAAGTAGCTGGGGCAAAGAAATAAAATAGGCTAGAATCTAGTCTAAAAAGCTAAAGATAAAGAAAAACCAGAGCATCTGCTCCGGTTTTTCTTTTGCATAATTTTCTTCTATCTTTCAAATATTTAGTCCTATTTCTTTCCCTCCTTCGCCTTCACTTCTAATGTGAAAGTAGCACTATGTGCTCCCGCTTTAACTGGAATCACGAAACTACCGATCTCTTTAATAGGCTTTTCTAGAACAATGTTTTCAGGATTAATCTGAACTCTAGTCTGTTCCTGAAGTGGTTTTAGAATCTCTGGAGCGTGAATAGCTGCGAAAAGGTGACCCTTTTCATTCGCAGATTCCTCCATAACGACTGTTTTACCGTCAATACTCTTAAGGTTTAGAACTAAAAGGTCTTCATGAACCTTCTTTTCCTCACTTGAACGTGCCTTTTCTAGGTCTATAGTCTTTAAAACCCCTGCTGTAGCCTGTAAAGCTAATCCGTTAGGAATGAGGTAGTTTAAGGCAAATCCGTCCGCGACGTCCTTTACTTCATACTTTCGGCCCACCTTTTTCACATCTTTTATCAAAATTATTTTCATACAGTTTATATTATTTGTCTGCCTATACTACTTTGTTTTTCGAATAATTTCAAGTGCCTTGTCGAGCTGTGGGTCTTTCTTCTTTGTAATGTCATCCTGTGTTATAGGGACTATATAGTCAGGGGTTATTCCTTCTTTTGAAATATTATGCCCTTTTGGAGTAAGCCATTTAGCTATAGTGATCTTCAAAGATGTGTCAGATGCCAAATTAACAAGCTCCTGCACCGATCCTTTTCCAAATGACTTAGTACCGACGAGCTTCGCCACTCCATGTTCGCTTAATGCTCCCGCTAGAATTTCAGAAGCTGAAGCAGAACCACCGTCTATTAGTACTACAATGTCATATTTTGACTTATCGAAAATATCATATCCCTTACTCTTATATTCATCCGCCGATTTCTTTGCCCCATAATCTTCGCTCACGATAGTCTTTCCTGAAGGCAAAAAGAAGCTGGCCATATCCGTCGCGGCTTCTAAATATCCGCCTGGATTACCTCGTAAATCTATCACTAATTTATTCGTACCAGAATTTAAAAATTCACGAAGTGCACCTCTGAAAAGAGTAGGTGACTGAGCATTAAAGCTGTAAAGCTGAATGACGAATACATCTGCTGATCCTCCAGTTCCCTTCTTCAAGTCTGTTTTTATGGTCGGAATATTTATAACATCGCGCATGATTTTCTTTTCGATGGTACCTATAGTTCCCTCCCTCACGAATGTGATGGTAACCTCTGTTCCTTTTGCCCCTCTAATAAGTTTTACTGCATCCTCGACAGCCATCTTATCAGCTTCTTTGCCATTTATCTTTATTATTTTATCTCCGGTTTTAACGCCCGCCTTATCAGCTGGACTATCCTTAATAGGTGCTATTACGGTTATGAGACTATCTTTTATGCCGAGCTCCATTCCGACACCTTCTATACTTCCGCTAATATCATCATTAAATGCCTTTGATTCTACTGGCGGGAAGAACTGTGTATAATCATCCCCGAATGATGAGGCTATACCTTTTATAGCTCCGTAAACCATTACCTGCGCAGTGGTGGAAGCGGCATTAACATGCTTTTCTTTTAATAAATCCCATGCCTTCCAGAAATACTCCATGTCCGCTCCCCTTTTGCTCGCATCTGTGTCTACGACGCTTCCATTCGCTAACTGTACTCCTGTTTTATAAGCCGGTTTTGAAAACCAACCCACCCCGAATCCGAAGACCAGTATAATTACTCCGGAGATAATTAATGAACTTTTATTAGAAATTTTCATATAGATTATAATTATCTCAAAATAATTAGCAAAAGTCGAGCGGAAGTTATATAATTGTATTGTATGGTAAAAAGGCAAACTTATAGATCAGTAACTTGGGTTGATGTAGAGTCACCGACCGAAGAGGAGGTGGAGTCTCTCGTCAAAGAATATAAACTTCATCCTCTTCTCGGAGAGGAATTAGTGGAGCGTAGTGTTAAACCTAAAGTGGAGGTTTATAAAAACTGCATGTACTTAGTGCTTCACTTCCCTATTCGAACTCAGATTAAAGGCAAATATTTCATAGTGGAAAAAGAGGTGGATTTTATAGTCGGAAGAGATTTTATAATTACTACTAAATACGACACGGTAGAACCTTTGCATAATTTCTCAAAGATTTTCGAGGTGAATTCTATTCTAGATAAAAGTGATTTCGGAGATAATGCGGGCATCATTTTATACTATATGTTAAAAAGGCTTTATAAAAACCTTAGTTCCGAACTGGAAGGTGTAAAAGATGAACTTGGGCATGCGGAGGCGAAAATCTTTGCAGATGAAGAAAAGGATATGGTTATAAGGCTTTCGCATATAGCGAAAGAACTTATAGACTTTAATCAGATGCTAAAGAGACACGGAGATATTTTAGACATAGTACTTAGCGCAAATACCGAAGCATTTTTCGAATCAGATTTTAAATACTATATACAGGATATTCGCGCATACTATTCGAAAATCTTAGAAAAGGCTTCGAATCAAAAAGAACTTCTAACTGATCTTCGAGAGACGAATTATTCTTTGCTCTCGACAAAACAGAATGAGACTACGAAAACTTTGACAATAATCGCCTTCATAGCTCTACCGATGTCTCTTATAGCAAACATTTTTACAATGAATACCGCCCATACACCGATAGTCGGCGGTTCATATGACTTTGAAATCATAGTCGGAATGATGGTGTTTCTTACGATAATAGCCATAAGTTTCTCGAAATATAAAAAGTGGATATGATTTACCTTACTAATACCCTTTCCGGAAAAAAAGAAGAATTTAAGCCGATTAAGGCGGGCACCGTCGGAATGTATTCCTGTGGCCCGACAGTCTATGACTTTGCCCATTTAGGAAATCTACGCGCATACGTTTTTACTGATATTCTTCGCCGTATTTTTGAATATAATGGTTATGATGTGAATCAGGTCATGAATATCACGGACGTCGGTCATTTAGTGACTGATGGTGATGAGGGTGAAGATAAGATGACGAAGGCACTCATTCGCGAAGGCAAACCACTAAACATAGAGTCCATGACCGAGGTCGCCACTTTCTATTTTGCAAAATTCCGCGAGGATTTGGCAAGTCTAAATATAGAAATGCCGAAAACTTTTCCGAGGGCTACAGAGCATATTCCGGAAATTATTGAGCTTATAAAAAAACTAGATCAAAAAGGTTTCGTGTATAAGACGAGCGACGGCCTATACTTCGACACTTCTAAATTCCCCGCTTACGGAAAGCTCGGAAATATTAATTTAGAAGGTTTAAAGGAAGGTGCACGCGTCACAGCGAATACAGAAAAGAAAAATCCTATAGACTTTGCCGTTTGGAAATTTAATCCTCTACTCGGCTGGGACACACCGTGGGGCAAAGGTTTTCCTGGGTGGCATATAGAATGTTCTGCAATGTCCGTAAAGTACCTCGGTCAGCCTTTTGACGTCCATACAGGCGGAATAGATCATATTCCAGTGCACCATAATAATGAAATCGCTCAGTCCGAATCAGCAGAGGGAGTGCCACTGGCTGATTATTGGATTCATAATGCTCATTTGAATATGAACGGTGGAAAGATGGCGAAATCTGCTGGGAATTTTCTGACATTGAAATCTTTAGAAGAGAAAGGCATTTCTCCATTAGCATATAAATTCTGGCTACTCGGCGCGCGCTATAGCACACAGATAAACTTTGTAAATGTAATAATAGATTCTTTGCAAAAGGGTTTTGGAAATTTTCTTTCGGCTATTAAAAGGATTTATGCAGAAACAAATAATTCAGAAGGCACGAAGATTTCTGAAGGAAATATTAATGAAAAGTATAAAAAAGAATTTACTAATTTTGTAAATGATGATTTAGATACTCCGAAGGCACTCGCACTGACTTGGAATCTTTTGCGTGACACAGGTGTTTCTCCAGCTGATAAAATAGCCACCATTTTAGATTTTGATAGAGTTTTCGGCCTAAACTTAGCGAATTCATTAAAAACTGAAACTATTTCTATCCCAGAGAACGTGCAAAAGCTTGCTGAAGACCGTCATACAGCTCGAATAGCTAAGGACTGGAAAAAATCAGACGAATTACGCGCAGAAATAGAAAAAAACGGCTTCTCGGTTATCGACACGAATGAGGGATACAGCCTTATGCCGCTTGGGGAAATGATTTGATTATTCTATGTATTTATGTATAATATAGGCGTACTCATGAATCGTAAGATTTGTTCGGCTAAATGAATTTTCATAAGCCGAAAATGAGTACAACAAAACAGCTCTCATTTTGAGGGCTTTTTTGTTTGTCTTTTTGACGTCCTATCACTTTTTTTCCAAACACTGTAAAATGTAATATTTCCAGTTTAGAATTAAAAATTATGAATTCACTAAGGATAGGACAGTAGCTTTTTGCCACTGCCTTATACCAAACTCTCTTCTCATTTAGTAATTCTTCGTAACTTTTGTGTATCACGGAATGACTATATCATATCTTTTATCTATACTTCCAATAAATTTCGTGTCGCCGAGTTTAATTTGCAAAGTAATTCACAAGTTAGACACAGTTTTATCAGATTTTGCTCTTTTTTATTTGCTTTTATTTTTTTTAATTATGATAGAATTTGCATATGTCACAAACGATAACTCTAAATGGTATAAGAATTCCTCCACAGAGTCTGGATGCTGAAAAAGCACTTCTCGGTTCTGTTATGATGCGTCAGGAAGTTCTCTACGAAGTGATGGACTTCATAAATCCTGATGTATTTTATTCTGATGCTCATCGCACTATTTGGAATGCTATTTTAGAGCTTTGGAATAAGCAGACGGCAGTGGATATACTTTCCCTTTCCACAAAACTAAAAGAATTAAATGTATTAGAGCAAATAGGTGGAATGAGTTATCTTACGGAAATCATAAACGTCGTTCCTTCCGCTTCTAATGCAAAGCACTATGCTGAGATAGTGAGCAAAAAGCATATGTTGAGAAATCTCATCGCCGCAGCTGATCATATAGCTGAGCTCGGTTGGAATGAAGCGGGAGATATAGCAGAGATACTGGACAGTGCAGAAAAGAAGGTTTTCGAAGTGACGAACTGGAATGGCAATAGTAAATTTATAGCTATTAAAGACACTTTGGAAGATGCTTGGGAGCGTTTACAAAAGAGTGGTTCAGAAATGCATGGAGTACCGACGGGCTTTAAAGAATTAGATAGTAAATTATCCGGCTTCCAAAAGTCTGACCTTATTATCCTCGCTGCCAGACCTTCCATGGGTAAAACTTCCCTCGCCCTCGACTTCATTCGAAAGGCAGCCATACTTCATAAGGTACCCGTCGGCGTTTTCTCTCTAGAAATGAGCGCCCAGCAGTTAGTGGACAGGATGCTTTCAGCAGAATCGCAGGTGGATGCTTGGAAAATCAGAACCAGACAGGGTCTAAATCTAGAAAATGATTTTAAGCCTATTCAGGAAGCGCTTGGCAGGCTTTCCGAAGCGCCGATTTACATAGACGATCAGCCTGGTAATAACATTTTAAAGATGCGCTCTGTCGCCCGCCGTTTAAAAAGCGAAAAAGGACTGGGCCTCATAGTCGTGGACTATTTGCAGTTAATGGTTCCTACTCAGAGTAAAAATTCTGATAACGTAGTTCAGCAGGTTACGGAGATTTCTCGATCTTTGAAGAATTTAGCGAGGGAACTCGAAGTGCCTGTAGTCGCCCTATCACAGCTTTCTCGTGCAGTGGAACAGCGTGGTGGTGAACCTCGTCTATCTGACCTCCGAGATTCTGGTTCTATAGAGCAGGATGCGGACGTGGTTATGTTTATTCATCGTGAGGATAAGTATAATAAAGATTCTACGAGGCCGAATATAGCAAAAATTATGATTGAAAAACATAGAAATGGACCGACGGGCGTGGCCGAACTTTACTTTGACGAAAAACATACTACATTTATGGACATTGAAAAAAGTGATTTCGGAGAATTTGATACATCGGGAATGTAGGTAAAAAAATCAGGTGAGAGAGGAGCGCGGATAATATAAATAAAATGGACAGCATAGAAAGATTAACAGAATTTTTTAGACAGTTTCCTGGGATCGGCCCGCGTCAGGCTCGCCGTTTCGTATACTTTTTACTTACGCGTGATAGAGAATATGTAAAAGGATTAATGGAGTCAGTGGAGAAAGTCAGACAGTCCGTTTCTATTTGCACTTCCTGTTTCAGATTTTTTACAAAGGAAAAAGCGTCTATTCATGCAGGAGTGCTTTCTAATTCTAGTATTTGCCAGATTTGTGGCGACACTTCACGAGACACTTCCCTTCGCATGATAGTGGCAAAAGATGCGGACTTAGAGGCTGTAGAGAAAAGCCATTCTTATCACGGCTTATATTTCGTGCTCGGAGGTAATATCCCCATTCTAGAAAAGAATCCAGAGCAAAAGGTGCGCTTAAGAGAGCTTAATAAATTAATGGAATCGGTGGGTAGCGAAGCCGACAAAGATAACGAGCCTAAAAAACTAAAGGAGATAATACTTTCCTTTTCCACTAATTCCGAGGGCGAACATACTACTTTGACTATAAAACAGATTTTAGCGCCCTTTGCTGAGGCAAAAGGCTTTAAAGTGAGCATTCTCGGCCGAGGTCTATCTACAGGTGCCGAATTAGAATATTCTGACGGAAACACTATATCTGAGGCCCTAAAGAATAGGTCTTGACTTTAGCATAAAATGCTATATAATACTGTACGACGCTGTTCATGAGGACTGCGCCATACGGTTGTTTGAAATACGTTAAATGATAGTAGGGGTATACCCCGGAAAGGCAGAAATGCAAGTAATCAATAAGTTGGTTCGGTTGGTCAAAACGGTTGCCATGCATATCGACTCGGATGAGGCGATGGCGTGGTGGCTCACCAAAAAGTTCGGTGGTCACCTCTTCAGTATTGACCCCGACGTTAAATTCGAGTTCAGGTCCATACAGGAGCGCCTCGGTGCAGAGCACTGGGCCAAACTGGAAACGCTCGTCATCGGCAGCGGTGGCGATGTGTATGATGAGCACGTGAGTGGTGAACGCGCTCGGGAGGAGAAGCAGTGCTCCTCCACGAAAGCGGCACGACACCTCGGCATCACGGACCCCACGATCCTCAGGATCGCAGAGGAGGTGTGCCGTTACGACTACGGCACAGGTTGTCCGAAAACGCACCTCGGTACGCTTCTCAAAATCTTCCGAAATAAGAACCGGGCAACTGGCAAGGGATCGGACGATATCACATCGATGACCGCCCTCAAATGGGCACTTCAGGTGATCGACGTAGTCTATGGCGCGACTGCAAATCCCGAGGGCAAGGAACTGAAAAATCAGATGCCTCCCTTCGGAGAGTTCGTGGACCGCCTGATCAATGATGACCTTTCGAATGAATTCACGGATGACGATGCCCTCTGTGGTCTCCGGAGAGCCATCGCGGACGACAGGGGTAAGGCAGACACACTGACCCTCGAAAACATCTTCCGTTGCCTCTGGCAAACGTCGGAGGAAACTCAGGCAAGGAAAATCGGGGAGGACATTAAGGATCACATCCTTTTTGCACTCAGTCTCATTTACTGGGACCAGCAGAGCTTCCATTCCTTCAAACGGGAAATGCTGGCGGTTCAGAACACCCCGACTTCACCGTTTTTCAGGGTGAACGGCTGGTGCGAAGGGCGTGCCTTCCAAATCATGGTCGCCGCCGTCCGGACGCCGAACCGTCATGCCCACAGTGTTCTCCGGAGCATGAAGGCCCAGGTCACCGTTGTAGAAGATGAGAATGGCCACGTCACCATCATGGGTGACAAACGGGCGATCGGTTTCATCGACGAGGGATTCGTCTCCATGGCTGCCATGCTCCGGTACTCAGAGCTGGACGATGCCAAACGGGGGCTTTCCTCCTGGTCACTCCTCAGTGTGAGAGGGAGCTGCCCGACCACCCCGGAATGGTATCTGGGTGATGTCGGATGGCTTCTTATCGCCAACGGCACTGACAACTTCAAAGATGTGCCGAAGACGAAGCTCACCCTTCAACAGATCATCCGGATCTGCCGAGACGCCTTCAATCCGAACAATGTTCGGATCTGGAAGGAGAAAAACCGCGTTCCGGCTGACCGGGCGCAGGAAGCCCTGCGTGAGACTGCGGTCTCATTACGGGAAGGGCCGAATGGCTTAGACAGCCTCGGTCGTGTAATGGACGCAGCTCGTAAGAGCTGATAGTAGTCCAGCACAAATTCAAAAAGTCCGAGAGACAACTCTCGGACTTTCTTTTTATATATTTTTTAGTCGTGGGCCGTGACTTTATTTTATCGCATCGATCTTTACTTTCATGAAGGGCTGACGGTGGCCGTTTTTCTTTTGGTATCGGCTCTTTTGTTTGTATTTAATAACTATCACTTTCTTAGCACGTCCGATTTCTGAAATAGTTCCCATAACTGCAGCGCCTTTTATAAAAGGAGTACCGATGGTAGTGTCTTTTCCGTTATCCACTATAAGCACCTTATCAAAAGTGACTTTATCACCTTCTTTTAATTCGCCTGTTAGCTTTTCTATAGTAACCGTATCGCCAACTGCGACTTTATACTGCTTTCCGCCTGTTTGTATTACTGCAAATTCCATGTGGCCATTCTAATATGACCGAGCAAAAAAAGCAAGTTTTTAGGCAGGAAAAGCCTTTTTCAGGCTATCGCCTGCCGACTTTTGCCATTTTTCGATCTATGATTCTATATCTTCCGGCTTCTCTAGGATTATCGGCTCTATTTCATTCCCTACTCCCGTAATTCGCATAACATCTTTATCAATCTTCCTAAACTCTTTGCCAGAGCTATTAAAATGACTGACGACGGTAGCTATAGACCCTCCCATTTTCTTATAAAACTCCTCAAAACTCTTTAAATGCCGGCCTAATTCCTCCACTCTCTTCACTATATCCTTTGCCTTCTCTTCTATCTGTAATGCACGAAGTCCCTGAAGAACCGTTTGCAAAAAGGCCAAAAAAGACGTCGGCGAAACTATCAAAACATGCTTATCTTTAAAGGCGTATTCTATAAGGTCGCGCGTATTTATTTTAATCCCTCCCACCTCAGCCACCAGAAGGTCATAGTAAATAGCTTCATGTGGTATGAACATGAAGGCAAAGTCCATTGTGTTTTCGTCTGCCTTAACATACTTCGCCGTCTCATCTATTCTATTTTTCAAATCAGCCTTAAACTGTTTTTCTAGGCGTTCCCTCTCTAGTGGATCCTTTTCTACGACCAGGCGATTATAATTCTCCAAAGAAAACTTCGAATCTATCGGAATTATCTTATCCTTCACAAAAACCACAGCGTCCACTATAGTTCCGTCCTTAAAAGCGTATTGCATTTGATAGCTCCCTGGGGGCATAACATTATTTAAAAGCGTTTCCAGATAATATTCGCCGAGAATTCCCCTCTGCTTAGGATTTTTTAAAATATCCTGAAGATTCTGAAGCTGTTCGGCGAAGGAAGCGACCTGTTTTCCGCCTTCCTTAACCTGCACTAATTCATTCGTGATTTCTTTTATGAGACGCTGAGATTCTCCAAACTGTGTCCTCACGGCCTCCGTCATTATTTTCGAATTCTCGCCCATCTTTTGCTCTACGCTTTTATTTAGCTCCCCCACCTTAAAATCCACCATCCTCGACACCTCATTTATTTGCTCTAAAATCAGTTTATAGGCCGTCTCATCTTTGCCATCATTCGCATTCATCTGACTTTCATCTGAGCCATAAGTGCCTTTATTCCTCCCGAGCAGGAAGACTATGATAAGCAAAAGCACTGCCAAAACCACTAGAAAAATTATAATTGTTAGCGTCATGCATATATTATATACCGCCCCGAAAAAATATGATACGATATATACATGATACATACACAGTTAAAAGAGGACTTAAAAGCTGCAATGAGAGCCCGTGATCAGGTGAGACTCATGTCTATTAGAAGCGTGCTCGCGCTAGCCACGGCAGAATTAGTGCAAAAGAAGTCTAATGCAGAATTCCTAGATGATGAAGGAATAATCGCCCTCATTCGCCGAGGAGTAAAGCAGAGAAGAGATTCTATAGAGCAGTTCGTTAAGGGAAATAGAGAGGATTTAGCATCGAATGAACGCGCTGAACTTACAGTTCTAGAAGGTTACCTCCCTGCCCTTATGAATAAAGAAGAGATTAAGAAGATAGCTGAGACAAAGAAAACCGCGCTCGGAATCACTGATAAAACTAAGGCAAATATGTTAATGGGCGCCCTTATGAAAGAATTAAAAGGCAAAGCAGACGGAACGGATGTGAAGGAGGTGGTAGAGGGGCTTTTTTAGGAAAAGTTTTTTAAAATATTTTAAAATTTAAAAACTTTTCCCCATTTGACATAATGGGTATTTTGGAGTATCTTTTATCCAGTATGAACACTAAGTATGTACCGCATGCTGCTAGTCCTTACTTGCAAAAGCGGAACGAAACAGTGCAGAAACAGGAATTTGGCAGACCCTTCCAAATTCCAGGTGGAGCCTTAGAACGAGTTATTGCTCGAAACCACGGCTGGAAACAAACTCCTGGTGTGAAGGTTTGTCACCGGGGATGCCCAAATGACGATTAGCTAGGGCATCGAAAATAAGGCGGAGCCGTTCATATACGTGCTCCGCCTTTCTCAATTCACCTTTCATATGATAAAATTTATAGATGAAGATATTTCAATACCTCGTTATTGCAATAAAAAACTTTAAGGTTGTCGGGAATTTTATACCTAGTCAAAAGTTTTTAATAGAGAAAATGGTTTCTCCAATAAATAAAAATGCTAAGTGCATTGTGGAGCTCGGTGCTGGAGAAGGCTGTGTCACCCGTGCCATAAATTCTAAAGTTTCTGATGATTGTATAGTTTTATCTTTTGAAATAAATCCTGAAATGGTTAAGCTTATAAAAAATGATAGGAAAAATACTATTTTAATAAATGACGATGTTCAAAATATCGGTAAATATATAAAAAAATACGGAATTAAGGAAATAGATTATGTGGTCTCTAGCCTGCCTCTAGCCCAGATAAAGAAAACAGAAATAGATAATTTCATGAGGCAAATAGTAAAATATTTAAGCAAAGACGGCCGATATATTCAGTATCAATACTCAGTGCTTAGCTTTAAAAAACTTAAGAGTCATTATAAAGAAGTGAGCCTAGGATTTACACCTTTTAATTTCCCGCCGGCTTTCGTATACGTTTGTAAGAAATAATAAAAGGTTTTAAATAAAAAACTGGGAGGTCGCGAGACTTCCCAGTTAAAGAACAAGATTAGCAAAGAATTAATGGAGAAGCAGAAGCCCAGAGTACTCGTGATATCCGACACGTACTGCGTGCTTACCCATTCCCGATCCTCGGAGTATCTTTTCTTCGCCATCAAATTTCCTCCAGTCAGTTTTCTCACCGACTTTTTGAAAATGATTTTCATATCTCAGCCCATGATACGGACTTTCCATTTCCTCCACCTCAAACATCGTTGGGCCACGACCGCCTGTAAACTCGTGCCTGCTATAGGACGTCGCTAAGGCCAGTTTTAAAAATGGAATCACGTCTTTTTCATAGTACCCCTGATACTGCATGATCCAGACTGGTATACCCATGTAAATTACACGGATAGTACCGAAGCTGAAGTTACCAAAGGGTGTAACCTCCCAGAGATCGACGACCTTAAAACCTTCAAAGCCGTGTTCATCCCCGTTGAAGACAGTTATTTTCGAGAACCTGTGAAAAAGGCCCGCGACCTCCTTAACGACACCATCTGATGAAGCATATCCGTGAAGCATTGCTGCGAAAAACGCAGGCAAAATCTTTTCTATCGGCGCGTTTTTCGGCGTTGCCGCTGGCTCATTTCTTAATATTATTTCCATTTTAAACCTCCATTGTTAGTGGTTTTATTCTTACAAAGAACTGACAAAAGTCAGCTTTTATATAGTATCTTAAGGAATGTATTTTGTAAAGGTCTTGGCATTGACTCTTAGCCTTTTTTAATAGATTGTTTAATTAGTGCATCTCATTCCCTTTCCGACGCTTTGAGCTCCTAGGACTTTGCATTTAATAGGGTAACTATCAGAACTTATTTTCCTCCCTATCCCAACTACAAAAGTATAGTAATCCGCTATTTTTATATGATTCGTACTGCCTAATAAAGCGTAGATAGAGTCGTCGGGACTGATATCGGATATTGCTACATAATCATCATCAAATCTATTTGCAACGGTTTTGTCTGTCTTAAGATTCAAAGAATTATAAAAACTATCATATTTTTCTGGAGCGATTCCACAGGCCACTGTCACAGAACCATCTGGGGGAGCCTGGTGACTTATATCACTTTTAATAACTATGCTGTATAAATCTGTTCCTTTCCTATAGCCAAATATCGCACGGTATTTAAACATTTGAATATAATCAGGAGCCACTACTCCTCCATAAGGGAAAAACTCTGGAGCATGAGTATTTAATTCATCAGTTGAGAACCCTAATGCTTTTGCCTCAGCACCGAGGATCTTAATCAAAGTGGTGGCGCTATTTTGAACTTCAGATTTAATCTGAGCATCATCGACATAATTATAAGAAGCTTCAATGCCTCGAATAATAGGATACGCTACATTTGGTTCATCAGCATTTCTTTTCCAAAGAAAACTAGAAATCACATATTTATTCATCTCTATTTCCTTCTGACTATCCGGCTTCTCTATATTTTTTAGGATAAAATTTGAAAAAGCTCCAAAATCCTGACATGTAGTGAGTTTCGTCACAGCGGGAGTTACGGTTTTATTTATAATATCCTTAATATCAGAGACTGCTGGTTTATTATGGAAGTAAAAATACGCACCGATGCAAATAACTATAAATAAAAAGATTATTTTTAAAATAAACTTAATGAAGCCGGCTTGTGGGTTTTTCATAAGAAAATTATAGCATAACTAAGTAATAAAAAATCCGCATCATATAGACACGGATTAAGGTTCTGATCCAGTCGGCAAAAACTGGACTATTAGGGGAAATTGATAAAATGGTGGAAATCCGCCCGGCTTATAGTTTGACTGATGACGAATTCATCTGGTTTTGCCCTTTGATCAAAAGACTTCCTCGACACGATCAAGCCAGCGGTGAAAAAGGCTTTGCCAGCGAGTGCTCGCAGGCCAATGCGAATATTTGAGACTCGCTGGCGGAATCCATCGATCGAGTAAATACCGAGGCATGCCCTTGGAACTTGATCAAATTCGATGACCCTCTCCATGATCCCATTGCTAACTTTCACGGAGATAATGAGCTTTTCATCATCACCTTCAGTAACTCGTGCATAACTGGCCCCGTCAGCGCGGGCATTCTCTAATGAATTCGCGGACATGCGAAACCATTCAGAAGGAATCTCCAGATTCGTTTCACTTACGACAGTGGTAATTTTCGAATTGTTCATATTTATCTTGTGCTTGTAAGAGGGTTTACGGCCAAAAAACAAACTATCACTGTATTCCTGAGATGTCAACCACAAAATGTATGAACAAACCGCCATGTTTCCACGGCGGTTTAGTGAATCTTTGAGTTCATAGTTCGCTGATTTAACCATTTTTCAGGTTTCAGTTTGCCATTTCTCAACCCTGCATCAGGCATATTAATGCCGCGCAGGCCATTTTTCATTCTCCCATTTGCATGGGCGTGTTAATTTCGTGAACCGGAGTCCACGATGGGAATTTCGAGCGCTTTAACTTCGGTAAATGCGAAGTTAAGCCTCGAATGTTTTGTTGCCGGCTCATAGAACCCACTGTCGAAACCGGAGTCCCAACAAGTGTGACTAAGAGTTCTGGCGTGCCTTTTTACAGCGTTTTGCTGTCTACTGCGTTTGTTTATCCCATAATCTATCATATTTAGTACTTTGTTTGATTGGACTTCCCCTTCAACACACAGTGTGATGAAGATGAGAAGAACTATCCTTCGGTACTATAACATATTTACGATAATTATGGAAATGTAGAATTACAAAAAACCCGCTGGTGTAATCCAGCGGGCTGTGAAAATCTGACTAGGAGTCTAGTAGTGGCTTTTGAGATCAAAGAACGGCCCGCTCATAAATGAGACGTCCATCCCATTCCCTCGTGTACTTCCACTAAGAATATAGAACCTACCGAATTCATCAGTAAACCCTGTTCCACTTTCTCCTGATTTCGAGCCATACTCGATCAGGATATACTGTGGGTTCTTCGCTACGCCTATCACTGGATATTCTTTCCCAGTAACCAGTGATTTGAGTTTCCGAGTAACCTTACCACTGATGGTGACGTCCTTAAATAAAAAACCTTTCGTAGTTTCCATTTTAAGATCATCTTTCTCCGACAAACACTCCACCAGTTTTGGAAAACCCGGTCTGACGAAGATGACATCGACCTCTGGTATCCCGACATCAGCAGGACGGTAAACGATGCTCTCAATGCCGTTTGTCACCGTGTGTGCATCCGGCGAAAGAAAGCGAATGACAAACAATTCATTCGAGAATTTCTTCGCAAATAAATGGTTAACCGTGATGATTAATGGTTCATTTTTGTCTTCGAATAGAGTGCCGACTGCCGTAAACGCTGGGCGATTCGTGCCTCTATACCGATATATCAAAACTGGACGGTACATCGGATCCACAGGGGTTTGTGAAGCACCTCTGATCATCCGCCCTTCCGCAGTGTCCTCCCAGTCTTTTTCGCCCTGATCTTTTTCATGATATACTGACACTGCGTACGCTAGAGCCACTAAGGCAACAAAGATTAACACCCCTGCCACCACATATCTGAATTTAGAGTCGGCCACTACTGGCTTTCTCGTATTTACTTTTTTGCTCATATTTCAATGACGTCCTCCCCGCACTCCTTGGGGTCGTACGGGGTTTCCTTTGGGCTTCATTAGAATCCGAAGCTTAAGGTGGTACCTCTGTCTTTTCGACCTTGATTTGCTATGTAGCGTTCGATCATCTGTTCATTTAGCCCGATAGTAGAGACGAAATATCCCACGCTCCAAATGCTACCGTCTATATACATCTCTCGTATAAATTTAAACTTACGCTTTAGATGAGCACTGGAGTCAGCTTTAATATGCTGTACGACGGTAGCAATTGGCATACTGGGCGGTATCTCTATCTGGAGGTGTACATGGTCTTCATTAGCACTTACTGAGTGTACGTAAAGCGTGGGATCTTTCTCTATGGTTTTATAGAGTGATGATATGAATTCTGGAGCTACGTACTCCTTGAGATACCTTCTTCGAAATCGGGTTCCCCATACTATGTGGTATTGGACTTGATATACGCTGTGATTCAGGCTTCGGATTCTCATGCAACAAGCGTATCACACTCTTTAGTTATTAATTAAGGAGTGTGAACGGATAAGGTTCCATTCAGCCCCGCACTCGCAAGGGAAGAATGAGGGATCGTGCGGGGTTTCCTGGTAATTAAAAACCTCTCGAAGCAAAGAGTAACATATAGAAACACTTTTGTCTACTTTATCTTTAGTCTGACAGCTATGTGAATATAATGTAATGTAATAAACCCGCTGGTATCCCGCGCGTGGGGAAAGTTTACCTAATACCAGACCCCATTAACCTTCGTCGCCTGTATCGTTTCGCTTCCATTCACAGAACCGAGTGGAGCGAGCTGGATTTTAATTTCAACATTATTACTATCGATGATCGACCACGTCGCATCCGCCGAGCTCAAAGATGCTGGCGATATATCCTCAGCAGCATTCTTTCCCATGACATTCATAATCTTTAGTAACTGCTGATCGGTCATTTTATTAAGTGTGTCCAACTGGTCAGGGGGCGTAATTATTTTTGCATATTTTCGGATAAGTGTGGGATCCCCTGAATTAAGAGCCGAAACCATATTCATGGTCCCTGTAATTATCGCATCGCGGTCTGATTTGCTTAATACGCCTCCCACAACTTTGGCGTTGAACAGTATAGATGAGGCAGAAGAACTCGATGGATCCGAAGAACCAGATGGGGCTTTCGGTGTACTCGTAGGAGTGGTCGACGCCTTCATGGTAGAACCTTTACAATCCATGCCAGTCGGAAATGCAATCAGATTTGTTTTTACAGAAACTGCTCCAGTAACACTATCAATACAAGCGTAAGCCCCGCTATTCAATGAAGAGGATATGATATATGCGCTGGGAGTAGTTTTGCAAAGAATTCCTCTCAGTCCACCAACGTTTCTAGAGGTCAAATCATTCCAAATGAGATCAACTCCTTTACCCGTGTCAGTACAAAAACCTACATAGGTCATATTATGATCTAGACTAAATTGCTCTGCCATCATAGTGAGCTGTTTTATATCATTTGCAATAGAAAAATCATCTATCTTAGCTGTATTTGGTCCCTTTATTATTGTTTGAGTATCCGAAGTGGATGATCCAGTAACAGTGAAAAAAGCATGACTGTTATCATTAGTAGACAAATCACCGGCAGTGTTTGCGACAATGACAATGTATGAACCTACCAGAACTCCTGTAGGAACAGTGAAGGTTAACGACTGCGAAGATACTGCTTGGGGTTTTAAATGCCAGTTCCCCACATTCCCACCGCTGGCTTCAAAACTAACTCGTGATCCGCCATCAAATCCGGAACCAGAAACAGTCACAATAGTTCCTATTTGACCTGACGCTGGACTAAGACCTGATACTGATGGAGGCGTCAGTGTACTTGGAGCGCTAACTTTTGCAGATTTGCTACTTAAATAAAATATACCCCCACCTACTATTAATACCAACAAAATGATTATAAGTGTTACTACGAAACCTTTTTGATTATTTTTCATATAGATAAATTTTAACACAAATACTCACAGCATTCACACGCTCTCAAGATAATTTTCAAACCCTTTCGAAACAAAGAATAACATATAGACATACTATTGCCCATACTAACGACTTTTTTGCCTTTATCTACTTTTGATACTTATCCTTGAGAAAAACCAGATAGTCTTTTAATTTTTCCAAAAAATCTCTCTTTTCCTCTTTTGAAATTTCTTTTTGCCTTCTCCATTTTAGGGCTAGATGAATAATATGATTTTCATCCTTAATAGAGTCGGCTAATTTTTGCCAAGAATATTCCGGTACTATTCCGAGCGCCCTCTGTTCTCGCTCGACGAGCCATAAAACTATTTTTACTAAACCTTTAAAGTCTACGCTTCCATTCTCATAGTCTTTAAGAAAGCTATCTTCAAAGAATGAAATAAGGGCCGTTAAATCTTTAATATCAGTGCGCGTGAAAAGCTTTTCTTCTGGCTTCGTGCCATAAAGGAGAGGAAATTTATCTAGATGCTTAACGAAAATGCTTATGGCCGTAGCCTTCTTCGGCCTGTTAGTAGACCATTGGCCCGTCAGTAATTCGTCCATAGTATATGCAATGATCTGAAAAGGAGGCTCTGTACTATTTCCAAACTTCTCAGTTAATTCGTAAACTGTGGAAAGATATTTTTCGCTTTTTAGAATTACCACGACGTCCACGTCACTATCCTCCTGTAATTCATTTTGAACATAACTTCCCTTTACATAAATAGACAAAATTTCATCGTTTGGAATATAACTCAGAATAGTTTCCTTTGCCTTTTGCAAAGAGATATCGGCTTTTTCTTTTAGGGTTGAGGTTTTCGGGCCTTTCATTATTTTATCCAAATTATTTCTTTTTTGTGATAATCATTGTCATCGGCCAATTAAGATAATATTTCTCATCATCTTTTCGAATACCGAGCATTTTTTCTGCACCGGCTAAACACTCCTCTGGATTTGTCTTTGTCATAGCATGAAGTTTGTAAAGGAAAAGACCGATATCTTCCTTCTTATCGAAAACCCAGTTTGAATTAAAATCATAAAACTCAGGCTTCTCGAAATCATTTAAAAAACAAAGGCTCTCTGCATATTCCCTACTCCAGAAAGCCACTTCGTGACCAGTAGAGCAATACTTTGCCACCCTGTCATCAAAATGTCGAGCTAAATCTGAGTCAGAAAATACATCTCCGATGATCAGGCGACCACCTTTTTTTAGGTATTTTGAAAAGTTTTTAAAAGAGAGCGTTTTATTAAAGACATGGTGCATTGCGCCGAAGGACCACACTGCGTCCACTGAACTCATATCAGGCAAAAATGTATCAGCCCCAACATTTCTAATATCTATATTATTCCTTTTTAAATCATCCACGCCGTATAGCTGTTCTTTAGAAGGATCGGTGACTATTAATTTACCATTAGGTAATACAGAATCAGCAATCGCACCAGAGAATAGTCCATTCCCTGCCCCTATTTCTAAAATTAATTCCCCAGCTTTCGGTGCTAAATACTTCTCCATTAACTTAATATCTCCCTCCCGAGCTTTTGGAAAATCTTTGATAGCCTCGCTATATAATTTTGCTCTTATTCCATCAAATTCTGCCATACTTAAAATATACCATTTTTATGCAAATATGAATAATGATGGTTAAGGTAATTAG